>Ga0326727_10014525_pt1 | contig 17131 bp, 18 predicted proteins | sample MB2enrmetagenome_FD_207643 | JGI IMG/M metagenome (GOLD analysis project Ga0326727, IMG submission 207643) | Lab enriched peat soil microbial communities from McLean, Ithaca, NY, United States - MB29MY | ecosystem: Environmental > Terrestrial > Soil > Wetlands > Peat | place: USA: New York...
GAGCGCCGCGGCCAGGGTTTCGGCGTCGCCCAGCACCTCGCCAAGCTTGTCCTTCAGGATCTGGGTGTAGAGCAATTGCTTGGCGTACTTCCACTCGTACAGCGCCTTGGCTTCGTCGAGCCCCTCGTAGCATTGCATGCGGATCATCTTGAGCCCGCGCCATGTGGCGAGGGCTTTTGCCAATTCGGTCTTGCCGACGCCGGCCGGCCCTTCGACCAGGATCGGCTTGCCGATCCGTTCGGCCAGATAAACAGCAGTTGCGATCTGCCGGCTGGCGATGTAGCCGGCCGATGCCAGTCCCGACGTGACGGCCTCGATCGATGCCGCGGGCAGATGGGTGTTCATGGGTGGTTCTGCGCTCCAAAGAGAATGGCCAGGCCGGGCTGCCGCGCGGCCCGGCTGTTTCTTGGTCAGCGAAGGCCTAACCCGCCCAATCTTAAAGCATCGCGCAGGGTAAGCAATTTCGACAGCGCCGCTCAAACTTCCCGTCAATCGGCATGTTTGTTGCATTTCCGAACCAAAACAGGAGTCTGCGCCGATGACATCCAGCATCCACCGCCGTGAGTTCATGGCCGTTATTGGCGCCGGTCTACTGGCTGCTCCGGCGATCGTGCGTGCGCAGGGCCAGCCGGTTGTGATTCGCGCTGGCGCCCTGAAACTGATCCATTCCATCGCGCCCTATTTCTACGATCAGTTCGTGCCCGCGGGCTATAAGATCGAAGTGTTGCCGTTCGAAACTCCCACCGAATGCAAGAATGCCGTGGTGACCAAGTCGGTCGACTTCGGAGCCTTCGGGATCGCCGCGGCGATTCTCGGTGCCGCCGCCGGTGAGCCGGTGGTGGTGATTGCTTCGACCTGCAATCGCGGCATGGCGATCATTGCCAAGAAAGGCGCCGGAATCGAAACGATCAAGGACCTGAAAGGTAAGCGTGTCGCCGTGTTTCCCGGGACCACACAGGAAGTCTTCTTCCTGGAGAGGTTGCGGATGGAAGGCATGACGATCAGGGATGTCGAGCCGGTTCGGGTCTCGTTCAGCGAAATGCATATTGCGCTGTCGCGCGGCGACATCGACGCCTATGTCGGCGCTGAGCCTGGCCCGGGCGTGTCGCTGTCCAGCGGGGTCGGTTCCCTGGTTGAATATCCCTATTCGACGGCGATGGGCTCGCTCAACATGGTGTTCGGCACCCATCGCGATGTGCTTGCCGAAAAGCCCGACCTTGTCCGTGTGATGCTGGGCATTCACGCGCGGGCGACGGACTACGCCGCCACCAACAAGGAGGCCATGGTCGCGATGGCCATAAGCAAGCTCGGTCAAAAGAAGGAAGCGATCGAAGCCTCACTGCCCAATGTCGAACTGACCTGGCGGCTCGATGCCAAGACCATCGAGCAATCCAAAATCTATGCCGACCACATGCTGGCACTAAAGCAGATCAAGCGGCTGCCGGATTTTTCAACCTTCGTCGACACCAGCTTCGTCGATGCCGTCAAACCGACCTGACCGTGACCACGCTCGCCTCCGATAGCGGGAGCGGCACCGCCTCTGCCCGCGCAACATCGTGGGCATCTGCCGCGTGGTCGCGGCTGCGGCCTTTGCTGCTGGCGGTGGTCTTTCCCGCCCTGATGCTTTCGATCTGGCATTTTGCCACGGTGGGGCGGCCGGGCAGCCTCGTTCCGCCACCCCACGATGTCTGGCTTGAACTCTGGGATCTCGCTTTCGGCGGTATCAATGACGACGCCTATAGCCGAACCCTTCACATTCATTTGCTGGCGTCCGTTGCTCGCGTCTATGGCGGCTTCGCGCTGGCCCTGATCGTCGCGTTGCCATTGGGGATGCTGATCGGCCGCGTGCCACTGATCCGGCAGATCATCGATCCTACTATTCAGATACTTCGACCGGTACCGGTCACGGCCTGGCTGCCGCTGGCCATGATCATCTTTGGGCTCGGACCGCGTTCGGCCTTTTTTCTGGTCTTTCTTGGCGCGTTCTATCCCATCCTGGTCAACACCATTTTCGGCGTGCGTTCGGTCGAGCCACGGTTGTTCGAGGCGGCTTCGATGCTGGGCTGCAACGGCTCGGCACAGTTTTTCCGCGTCGTGCTGCCCGCGGCGCTGCCGTCCATCTTCACCGGCATGCGGCTCGGATTGGGTTTTGCGTGGGTCGTGATCGTGGTCGGCGAAATGACCGGCGTGCAGACCGGGTTGGGGGCCATCATCATGGAAGCACGCCAACTGTCGCGCACCGAAATCGTGATCTGCGGGATGATCGTGATCGGCACGGTCGGCTTCCTGTCCGACCGCCTGGTGATGCTGATTGGACGCCGGCTCTTGGCCTGGAGTCCATCACATGGCTGAAGCCGGCGTTGCCATCCTGGAAATGAAGAACGTCGGCAAGACCTATGCCCAGAACGGCCGCTCCATCGAGGCCTTGCGTGGCGCCAGCCTGCGTGTGGAAAAGGGTGAATTCATCTGCCTGATTGGTGCCTCCGGCTGTGGCAAATCCACGCTGCTGCGCATGGCCGCCGGGTTCGAAGCCGCGACCCAGGGCGATACCCTGATGTGGGGCGTGCCGATCACCGGGCCCAGCCCGAGCCGGGGCATGGTGTTCCAGGACTACGGCCTCTTTCCCTGGCTTGATGTTCGCGACAATATCGGCTTCGGTCCGAAATCTCGCCGCCGTGCCAAGGGTGAGATCCGCGATACCGTCGATCATTTCATCGAGCTGATCGGGCTGCAATCCTTCGCCGACGTCTACCCCCACCAGCTCTCCGGCGGCATGAAGCAGCGCGTTGCCATCGCCCGCGTGCTGGCCAACGATGCCGAAATCGTGCTGATGGATGAGCCGTTCGGGGCGCTCGATGCGATGACGCGGGAGCGGCTGCAGGATGAGCTGGTCGACATCTGGTCGCGAACCGGGCTGACGGTTCTGTTCGTCACCCATGCCATCGACGAGGCGATTTTCCTGGCCGACAGGGTGGTGGTGATGTCGCCGGGCCCCGGCCGGATCGAGCGCGAATATACCATCGATCTGCCGCGGCCGCGGGATATCGCCGGCGCCGAGTTCAATGCGTGGCGGCGCGTCCTCGCCGCGCAACTGCACAGCCATCACGGCCGCAAGGCGGGCTGATCGGCGAGCCAGTCAAAAGCAGATACCGAGAATTCTTGTCCGACAGGGCCGGACAGACAGTTTCTCCTTGTCCCTGGTCACAGGCCGCATCTTCCTGCTCGCAGCGACCGGCGGCGCCTCGTATTCGCCCGCGATCTCCATCGCCCAATAGGTGCGATGCGAGGCGCTGCTTCTGGCGCTGGCGACGCCGACGCGAGAGGCGTTGTGGAGCAGGAGATTTCTGCGGTGTTCGCTCGATGCGATCCATTGATCAAGCGTCGGTGCAAAACTGTCATGGCCAAAAGCAATATTTTCCGCGGCGTGCCCCGCCCTCGATGTCGCGATTCGCGAACTGAACGGTCCAAGCACCTCGTGGTCGAGCGTATCCTTCGCGGCCATGGCCCTGGCTTGTTCAAGCGCAATCCGGTTGAGGATATGGTCTATGGTAACGCGCCCTTCACCGTGTTTCAGGCGAAAGTCCGAGATCATCTCGGCCGGTGACGCCGCCGCCGCAGCCAAGTCGCTGAAAAGCGGAGCAACCGAAAGCAGAAGTGCAAATAGCAATTTCATCTTTAGCTGTATTCTTAACCTGCAGGTGTTCCTCGACCCATCACTCTTTTCTCTCCCCACGACAACGATCGCAAGCCGGATCTGACCACGCAACAGGCCTGAATCATTGCGGTTTACCGAGCCTGCGCTGGCATTGGCGGCCGACCATGCGCCCCGGCGCGACCGGTCAATTCTCCAAGCCAAAGGCGCAAACGAGCGACGGCAAAGCTTGAGGTGGTCGACACATGCTGGAACGGGTGTGGCGCGTTAAGCACGGCTGCAATATTGCGGTGGAGCAGTTGTCGTGAATCTTGAAGCTGCAGTGCACCCACCGTTACGATGAAATTGATTCCAGCGATGGTCGACCGCGGTCCGCGGACGAGCTCAGTCTGGTCAATCGGGGGGCGCAAATATGACCATTGATCTCTTCACGGGACGCAATCTTGGGGCTGCAGTCGTTTTGGCTCTCGGTCTGGTCACGCTGCCGGCTATCGGCCACGCCTTTACGCAAGACGATCAACGCCGGCTTTGCACTGGCGACGTGTTTCGGTTGTGTGCCTCGGAAATCCCGAGCGTGGAGCGCATCACCAATTGTATGCGCAGGCAGCGCGCCAACCTCAGCGAGGGCTGTCGCAGCGTGTTCGGCAAGCCCACCGAACAATCGGCCTCGGCGAGGTGATCTGAGACGTAGACTTCTGCCTTAATGCCCGACGATCTCGGGCACCCTGGTCGCCGGCGGCGTATTGCGGCTGCGCTGGGTACGGATGATGCCGTCGATGATGGTCATGCCGATGCCCGGGAGGTCGCCGAGCTCGACGCTCTGCAGGATGTTCTTGCCGGGGGAATGCTGGGCGCGGTCCATGATGACAAAGTCGGCGGATCGCCCGACCTCGATCAGGCCGCAGTCGAGCGCGCGCATCCGCGCGGTGTTGCCGGTGGCAAAGCAGAAGGCGATTTCGGCGGGCACCTCGCCGAGCGATGACAACAGCGACACCATGCGCAAAATGCCGAGCGGCTGCACGCCGGAGCCGGCCGGCGCATCGGTGCCGAGGATGATGCGGCTGAGGTCACCGATCTCGCGCGCGGTGCGCAGCGTATAGAGTGCCGAGCGCTCATTGCCGTTGTGCACCAGCTCCAGCCCGCGCTTGCAGCCTTCGCAGATGCAGCGGATCTGGTCGTCGGGCAGCGCGGTGTGGCCGCCATTGATGTGACCGACCACGTCGGTGTCGGCTTCCAGCACCACATCCTTGTCGATCAAGCCGGAGCCGGGAATCGATGGCCCGCCGGTATGGATGGTGCTCTGAATGCCGTATTTGCGGGCCCAGCCGACCATCTTGCGCGCGGTTGGGCCGTCCTTGACGCCGCCGAGGCCGACTTCGCCGAGCAGCTTGACCCCGGCCGCGGCCAGCTCCTTGAAATCCTCCTCGACCATCTCGCTCTCGATCACGGGCGCGCCGGCGTGTACCTTGACCCCGCCGGGACGCAGCGTCCAGAACGCGCGCTGGGCGAAGATGGCCATCGCCTTCAGCCCGACGACGTCGCGGGGCCGGCCCGGCATGTGAACTTCACCGGCTGAGATCATGGTGGTGACGCCGCCATGCAGACAGCTGTCGATCCAGTTGATCTGGTTCTGCCGCGGCGTCCAGTCGCCGGCGACCGGATGGACATGGCTGTCGATCAGGCCCGGCGCGACGGTCGTTGCCATGGCATCGACGGTGGTTGTGGCATCAGCGGTATCGATATCGCCGGCGCGGCCGATGGCGGTGATCTTGCCGTTCTCAGCGACGATCGTATCGGCGTCGAGGATCGGATTTTCCATCGCACCGGAGAGCAATAGCCCAATATTGCGGATCACCAGTTTTGTCGGACCGCCCGCCTGGGGGGCATCGTGCGCCATGGATTTTATTCCTTCTGTGCAAGTCGATCATGATCGGGCATTTGATGCGAGGCTCGCAATGCCCGGATCGAAGTTCAGGACACTCTCGATCCATTTCGCCACCCCAAGCAAGCGATGGTCCTGCCGCCAGGGGGCGACGATCTGCAGGCCCAGCGGCAGACCATGTTTGCCGAATCCGGCGGGCAGCGTTATCGCGGGCGCGCCGAGCAAAGTCCAAGGTGCGCAATATTCGGCATTGCCGGTATGGCTCAGGCCCTCCGGCGCCTCGCCGAACGCCGGCAGGGTCAGGATCGCGTCGAAGCCGGAAATCTCCTCCGCGAGCCGCGACCGCCATTTCTCCTGCAGCGCACGCGCGGCCAGATAGGTCACCGCGCTGTGGCTCTTCCCGGTCGCCACCAGCGATTTCAAGAGCGCACTGGTGCGGTCGGGATAACGCACGACGAGATCCTCGAAGATCAGTGCGGCTTCGCTGGTGAGGATGGTATTGGCGGCGCTCAAGTTCGCCAAATCGAGTTCTGGCAGTTCTAATTCCTGCAGCACCGCTCCTGCGTCGCGCAGCTTGGCTGCCGTCTGCTCAAAGACCTGCTGCTGTTCCGGCTCCGCGCGCGACCATTTTTCAAACCGCACGATGGCGAGCCGCGGCCGGTCCAGCGGCACCACGCCGCGACCGGGATCGACATCAAAGCCGGGGATCGGCCGGGGTTGCGGATCGCTGTCGCTCGCACCTGCCAGCAGCGACAGCCCATAGGCTACGTCGTCGACACGCCGGGCGAACAGGCCGACGTGATCGAGCGAGGGACTGAGCGGGTGCACGCCGGTGCGCGGGATCGCGCCGAAGCTGGGCTTCAGGCCGACCACGCCGTTAAAGGCGGCCGGCCGGATCACCGAGCCAAGCGTCTGGGTGCCGAGTGCCAGCGGGACGATTCCGGCCGCGACGGCCGCCGCGGAGCCCGACGACGACCCGCCGGGCGTATGCCCGATATTCCAGGGGTTGACGGTCGGCCCGGGATGCCGCCAGGCAAATTCCGTCGAAACCGTCTTGCCGAAGATCGTCGCGCCGAGCTGGCGCAGGCGTTCGACCACCCAGGCATCTTTGGCGGGAACGTGATCGCGGTAGACCGGCGATCCGTTGGTGGTCGGCATGTCGGCAGTGGCGATGATGTCCTTGATGGCCACGGGAATGCCGGACAGCGGACCCGGCCGTCGCGCGGTGTTGCGTGGAAGATATTCGAATGCCCTGAGCGCCGGTTCCAAAGCGCGTGCGTGATCGAGGCAGGCCGCCGCGTATCGATCCGCAAATTCCGGATCTTTCCGGAACAGCCGCAGCAGTTCGAGCGCCCCCGCGCCCGGCGGGTTGTGGGAACGCGCAGTCGGATCGGTCATGCCGGAAAGTCCCAGATAAACAATTCCCGGATAGGCAATCTCGATGCAAAGGGTGGCATGGAACCCGGCGATACGCCAGAGGTGCCTCGCTTTCGATCTACTTCATGGCGAGTGCGGGATCGATGTATTTCCTGACCACGAACGTCCCGTAGTCCGGCTGGGCCGCCAAGTTGCCAAGTGCAATCTGGGTATCCATCGATACTTTCAGCGCATCAGCCGTGATATCGACGCTCGGCGGATAGACGCCATCACTGAGCATTCGCTTCACCGCGGCTTCGACCACGACCGGGTCCAGCGTCGGAAATTCCTGTTTGGCGATCGCCACGGTCCCGGCTTCGTTCCTGGCCATGAACCGCATCGCCATTTCCATGGCATTGACCACGCGTTGCGCGGTGTCAGGATCGACATCTCGGCGCGCGGTGACCGCCGAGAAGGCATAGGGGCCGTAGAGCTTCGGAAAGCCGAGCACGACCTTCATGCCCTTGGCGACGGCCTGATCAAGGCCGGGCTCATACATGACCGCGACATCCGCTTGCCTGGCGACGAACGGTCCGGGTTCGCTGCCGATGGCGACCTGGATCATATCGACGTCGGTTTTGGGATCCATGCCATGTTCCTTGAGCAGCTTCATGAACAATGAGGTCGACGTCGTCGGCATCAGGCCGGTGACGACCTTTTGGCCCTTGACGTCGTTGATGCCGGTAAATTTGAAGTCAGGCGCGGTTGCGATCCAGACCGCGGCGCCGTTGACGACATTGGCAATGACGTCGACGGGCGCGCCTTTGGAGGCCGCGATCGCCGTCCATTCCGGTCCATGGATCGAAAACTGCGCGCTGCCGGAAATCACCGCCGAAAGTGCCACCGTGGGCGCACCGGCGGTTTCCTTGGTGAGGTCGATGCCCTGCTGGGTGAAGAAGCCCTCATCGATCGCGACATAGAGCGGCAGGTACAACATCGATTGGAAGGCCTGCGACAGCGTGACCTTCCTGTTTTCGGCCAGCGCCGGCGCTGCCAGCAGCGTCGAGATGAGTGCGATGGCGCCGATGAGACGCGTGAGCAAGGGCATGTAACCTCTCCGTAGATTGGGCACTGGATTTCAAACCTGGACCTGGTGCGTGGCGTTCGACTGCTTCCAGGGCAGGCTCGCCCGCTCGATCAGGTCGATAACGTAATAGAGTAGGAATCCCATGATCATCAGCGTGAACATTCCCACCCAGACGGTGTCGAGGTCGTACAGGCTGGATGCGGTGTAGATCAGGTGGCCTAATCCGCGCTGCGATGAAATGAATTCACCGACCACGGCGCCGACCAGGCCGAAGCCGATATTGATCCGGAAGGTGGCGATGATCGACGGCAAGGTCGATGGCACCACCGCCTTGAAGAACACCTGATGCTTGTCGGCCCCCATCGAGACCAGGAGCGATTGCAGGTCGACGTCGGCATCCTTGGCCGCCTGATAGGCGGCGATCAGCGCCACGATGGCGGTCAGCGACACCGACAGGGCTACCTTGGAAACTAGTCCGGTGCCGAACCACAGCACCACGATCGGCGCCAGCGCGATCTTCGGCACGCTGTTGATGGCGATGATGAAAGGCTCGACCAGCCGCGCCACGAATCGTGAGTACCACAGCGCCAGTCCCAACAGGGATCCGAAAATCGTGCCGATGACAAAGCCGAGAATGGCCTCGAACAGCGTGTACCAGGTATCCGAGAGCAGCTCACCGCTCGCGGCCATCTTGAATGCGAGGCCGAAGATGCCAAGCGGCGAGCCGACCAGAAAGGCGGAGATCCACCCCGCCCGCACGCCGATCTCCCAAAGCGCAAAAAAGGCGACCACGGCCGCCGCCTGCAACGTCGCGCGTCCGAGCGGGGTGTCGAAGGCAGCGCGGCGGCGCCGGCCGCGTGCTTTCTGCTGTTGCGAGGGGGCCGTTCCGGGCATCGCGAGGGTCAAGCGGTCTTCTCGGTCTGGATATCGAGCTCGGCGCAGAGCGCATGAAAATAGCCGGAGAACCTGCTGTCGCTGCGTGCCGCGATCGGCGAGGCGGCGCCGAGATCGATCTCGTGCACGCTTTTCACCCGCGCTGGACGGCCTGACAGCACGACAACGCGCTTCGACAGCGCGACCGCCTCGTCGATATCGTGCGTCACCAGGATGACGGTCTTGTGGTAGGTCTCGACCGCATCCTTCAGCACGCCCTCGAGGTAGAGACGGGTCTGGTAGTCCAGCGCGGAAAAAGGTTCGTCGAGCAGCAGGATGTCCGGGTCCATGATGAGGGTGCGGATTAGCGCCACGCGTTGGCGCATCCCGCCGGACAAGGTCTTCGGGTAAGCCTTCTCGAAACCGGCGAGGCCGAAGCCCCTCAGATATTCGCGCGCCTTGGTTTCGGCCTCTTCGCGTTCGACACCCCGGGTTTCCAGCCCGAGCAGCACGTTGCCGAGCACGGTGCGCCACGGAAACAGAAGATCCTTCTGCATCATGTAGCCGACGCGGCCACGCAGGCTCTCGATCTCTTCGCCGCGATAGTGCAGCGAGCCGGCATCGGGTTCGAGCAGGCCGGCGATGATGTTGAAGATAGTGGTCTTGCCGCAGCCGCTCGGCCCGATGATGCTGACGAAGTCGCGCTCGTTGATATGGAAGCCGAGACCGTCAAGCACCCGGACCTCGCCGGCCTTGCCGGAAAAGGACTTCCGTATGTTCCGCACGCTCAACTGGACGGGGATCGATCGCATCACCCTTCACAGGCAACTTGCATGCCACCGGAGATTTTAAAATATCCTATTATAATCAGCCAGTTATGCTGGAAAGGCCGGTTTTGTTCAACCCCCTGCCGTCGGTTTGTGCAGCGCTCGATGCCTTCGCCTTCGTCTGCCATGACGAGGATCGGTCACATTCTTCGTGCCCGCTACCGGCCAAGCGGGCCGCCGCCGAGCGCGCAGCAATCACTCCAAGGTAGCGGCAGCCATCGGACGATCGAGCAGATATGTTGCCTTGCCGGGCAGATGCGCTTAAAAGCCCGGCTGAAACGGGAACTAAAGCCATGGCCCACAATTTCGCAATCAACGACGACGTTCACCACCAGCTCCAGGGGCCGCAGGGTCGCGCCGTCGTCAAGCAGCGCAGCGTCTACACGATTGTCACATGCCTTCCGATCGAGGCGGACGGACGTCCGCGTTATCGCATCAGAAGCAAGACCGAGAATGTCGAGCGCGTGGTGACCGAAGAACAGATCAGCCGGTTGGGCTGATCAGCTCGCCGCACCGGCAAAACTTATTGCTTGCTATTTCGGGACAGGTAGCGTAAACGCCCGCCATCTGAATAGTCGACTTGCCTTGTTGATCGCGCCGAACCGGCCTAGCCCCTACCGGCCACCTCCCCAAGACATCGCTGAAATCGGATGAAGCTCGCGCGAAGGTCGTGCGGGCGCAACGCGCATTGGCGCATCTTGGAGAAGTTAAATGACAACCGGAACTGTTAAGTGGTTCAACGCGACAAAGGGCTTCGGCTTCATCGCGCCTGACGATGGCGGCAACGATGTATTCGTTCATATCAGCGCCGTCGAGCGCGCCGGCATGGGCTCGCTCAATGAAGGCCAGAAGCTTTCCTTCGAAGCCAAAATCGACAGCAAGCGCGGCAAGTCCAGCGCCGAAAACCTTCGCGCCGTCTGACGGTCGATCGGGAGATTTCCGCGGATGTACCGGGATCTTCTTATCGTTCGGCTGCGCTGAGCCGACATCAGATCAAGGCCCGCCGGCGCAAACCGGCGGGTTTCCGGCCTGATGGTCTATTGCGCCTTGTCGTGCGCGGCGATACCGACCGCCTTGTAGTCGTAGGTCGGGTAGAATTCGGTGCGATAGCTGCCCCAGGCCGTGTTCTCCAGGATGCGATTGACTTCGCGAAGCCGCGACGCCGGCAGCCGCAACGTCACGACCTGCCCAATTCCCATCATCACATACCAGCTGACCACTTCGATGCCGGGCGGCGGGAACGCCTTGTAAAAGCCTTGTCGCTCGAGCTGCGCGTTGAGTTCGCTGAGCGGACGCGACTGGTCGTGCTTGAAGAATATCGTGATCATCACCGCATTGTCGGCGGTTGGCGCCGCGCTTGCTGGCGGCGCCTCGGCGGTCTGCGCGCCGGCTCCGGAATTGAAGGCGAAGGTACCCGCTAGTGCAACGATCGCCACCAGTGACCCGATCCCTGGCCTCACGGCAATCTCTCCTTCTTTGAAAATTGACCCGGCTGCGCGATCATTCCGAATGTCGATCATCGCAGATCGCCGCCGATTTCGCAAAGTCGCGGCCTCTTCTTGATCCGGTCGAGGATCGATAGCCCAGCCGCAAGTCATTGATCTGCAAAATTTTCCCGCGGCCGGCGGCGGTCGGCGCTTGCATGGTCCAATGCCGGCGTCGACCACTGCGGGCGCCGCGGCAAGTGACGTCGCCTGGGCTCACGCCCGCCAGCGATTGTTATGCCAAATGTGAATCATGTCACATCCGGTTCCAGGCTTTGGCACTATCCATAGCAGCAGTCGGGCCTCTCCTCTTGATCCGAAGGCGAATCAAATGAAGATGCGACGGATGGCATATTGGTGGTTCAGGATCGTCCTTTCGGGACGATTTCTCCAGAAATTCATGACCCTGCGACAGGCCTAGCGGCCCTTGGCAACGCTTTCCGGCTTGCGATGTCGCTTGCCGAATAGCGACGCTCTGGCGCAACTTAGTCCGGCTGGCCGATCAGCTTCTTGAAAAAGCCGACACCGTCGCTGAGGGCGTCGCGCCCCTTCCAGGCTATATAGGTCAGGCGCCCGCCCAGAGATTCATGGCTGCGCAGCTTGGGCGATCCCAGCACGTGACCGACATTGTCGGGAAACCGGCTCACCTCAGTCTCGATCAGGACGGCGGTTTCGTCCATCAGGTGACGCAGCCGCTCGCCCCAGTCGGATCGGTCGAGTCCGTCGACGCGGACCTGAAACGCGTATTCGGTGTCATACATGGAGGCGAGAATTTCCTTGGCGTCCTGGACCCGGTTGTTTTTGAGGGCCGCGTGCAGCGCCGATCGCTTGTCCTCCAGCCAGTCCAGCGCCATCTGGAACGTGATTGCGTAGGGCGTTGCGGCAATATCAGCGGCGTCCTTGCTCGAAGCAGCTTTGGTCGCGAGGCGGATCAATTGCCATGGCGTCGCCAGTCGCTTGGCGACCAACGCCAGCGCAAATGCAACGACGTCGGCATTTGCTTTCTTCAGCCCATCCAGCAATGCGGTTATTTCGGAGACCTGCGCGTCATCGAAATTCTCGATTTCAACCGGTAGCGCGTCGTTGAACTTGGCGAGGGCTTCGCGAGCCCGCAGCACGCAAAGCATTCTGGTCAGGTCGCCATAGGCAGCTTTCGAAGCTGTATAGGTCGCAAGCCTGACGCGGGTCTGATCGGCGCTGTCCGGTGAGCCGAGTGTACTCTCGAGATATTTCACGACCTTGCTCTGGAACGCCGCGACAACCTGCCGGGCTTCTCGCCGATTGTCGGCGGCGATCAACGGGATCATGCGGTCGATATAGTCGCGCGCCATCGTCGGCAGCAGATCCCGGGTAATCCACTCCCAGATCGGGGCTAGCGAGCCGCGCAGTATCCGGCCGGTATTGGCATGGTCCGGCGCACCGTTCACGAGCAGCGGTTCCAACGGTGCGAAAAAATGCCGCGAGGGATTGGCCACGCGGTTGGAACTTTGTCCGCTCTTGCGAAACTCCGCGCGCAATATTTCCAGTATCGCCGCCGCGCCGGGCATCGCCGCGCCACACACTTCCAGCCGTTCAAGTTCAATCAAAAGACTGCTGCGTGCCTGCGGCGTCAATCGTTTGAGATATTCATCGATCCGATCGGGCTGTGTCATGCATGCAATTTCCGTAAAGCAATCGTGTCGAAGACCGCTATCTCCTGCGCCGGCATTTTTGCGGAAGATCTGCAAATGTTGAGATAACAAACGCAATTCGAATTAAAATTAAGAAGTAAATACCGCGCAGGTGGAAATACGGGCTCGCGCGTTTTGATCAAAAACATTTCTTGGCCCGTATATCTACGGGGACTCACTATGAATTTCCGGTTTGACATCGATTAGCAGGCGATTCGATACAAATCTTAGCGGGCGGCAAGGTCGGCCCTGGTGAAGTACAGCTGAAATCTCCGTAGTCTTACCGGGTACAAAATTAACCCTCAACGAGGGATGGCCCGCTAAAAAGAACACATGTCTCAGCAAGGAAACCGAATCAGCGATTCGACTTTCTCGAAGTGGATCGCCAACGCCACCTCCCAGGACGACGATCCTGAAGTCGTCCGGCTGTCAGCAGCGCGCACGCGGGCGATGGAAGAAGCGGGGGTCGAGATAGCGCGGCAGCTCAACGGGCCAATGACCGCGCTCTTGCTCTACATGGGCGAGATAAAACAGCATAGCCACCAATTCTCGCAGGCCGGCGGCAATCGCCTTTATCTGCAGCAGGTGGTGGAGAACGCGCTGCAACAGACCGAGCGGGTCTGCCTGATGATCAAGCAGATCGCGAACATTCACGACGAAGCCGCCATCGCACCCGGTCAGAAGGTTGGTTGGGAGAAACGGCCCAGCCAAGTCAAGGACCGAACGCGGCCGGCCGACGTGATGTTCACGTCCAGCGCCGACCAGAAGCCGCTGACCCGGCGCGAGCGCGAGGTTCTGAGCCTGATCAGCGAGGGCTATTCCAACAAGCAGGGCGCCTTGCAGATGAATATCAGTCCGAGAACCTTCGAAAGTCATCGGGCCGAGGCCATGCGCAAACTCGGAGCGCGCAATACCGCGGACCTGGTCCGCAAGGCACTGTTGCACCCAGGCGTCGTCTAACTCGCAGTCAAACCTACCTTCGCACCGTTCCGGTCGTTGCGCTGGCATGGGCCTGCGACGCCGAAATCGGGCCGCGATGAGCCGCCCGCCGCGGCCGGCCAGCCTCCGACCGCCTCGCGCCGAAAATCAATCAATCAGTCATTGCTGGCGTGGCTCAGTAAAAGTCTTCCACGAAAGCGCGCGCGCGTGGCGCAGGTCGGCTGACTTCGGCCCGGACCTTTGGCGCGCTCGGGATGATGGTGATGGTCCAGCGTTGCGGAACGCTCAATCCGCTTTCCAGCACCGACCGCACATAGCCCGTAACAGTCGATCCACCGGACCTGACGGTCGCGGTGCGGCCGTTGAACTGGGCGATACGGAAACGCCGGACTTCCTTCTGGTCGGTCGTTTCAAACGTAAACATGAAGCTCTCCTATGCTTACCCAGTTATCGCTGTTCAAGATTATCCGTTTATGAAAATACGAAGCCGTAGAAGTACGGCCGTGGCACGGTTGCCGACGTGCTCAGCACGGCGGCTGCGCGACGGCCGATAGATATGCCGCGTTCATGCGATCGAGCAAACTCTCGATGTTCTTCCGCGGCGAGCTGCGGTGCTTCGCGATCGAGCCGCCGCGCCAGGCTGGCGAGTTGGCGATAGCCGAACGTGGCTGCGCACCAGCCGATTGGAAGGATTGTCGTCGACGATCAGCACGCGAAGCGGCCGGCCGAGGGACGAAGCATCTGCGGCTATCCGCCCGCGCCAGCGGCAAGCGTCCGCGCCGAGGCGCCGACCGCAATCTGCTTCAACATTTCGCGCAACCCCGCAAGATGGATCGGCTTCGGTATCGGCGGATAAAGATTGAGGTCAAACAGGTTACCGAGCTTCATACTCGCGTCGCAGCTGTCGTCCCCTGAACCGCTGATGACGATGACCGGTGTCCGGCATTTCATCTCGGCGAGCAGCACCAGGATCTCAATGCCCGACCGCTCGCCGAGCGAAAGATCGAGCGTGATGCAGTCGAAGGTGCGCTCGCGCAGCAAGCGGGCTGCCGCGCTGACGGAGGCCGCGGTGGTCGTCTCGAAGTTGACCTGCGCCGCGATCCTGCCCACGATCGACAGATGAAGGTCGGCATCATCGATGGCGAGGAGCTGGTTACGCATCGTTCCTGATCCGGAGCTGAGTGCGTGGAAATCCGGTCCCCTGTTCTAGGAGGCAGCCTGTGACCCCGGCGTAAATATCGGATTGCGTAACAATACCGAGTGAGCGGGGAAAGCGACCGGGAACCGGCCGTATCGATGTCAGGCGGAATTTGCGTGCGTCTGCCGGACTGGCGGCGGCGCAAACGCGGCAGGAGTGCGGCGCGATGATCCCCGGGGTCGGCGTAAGTTCCTTGACAAGCCGACTGGCGGCGCTCGCAGGCCGTTACCTGGCTACCCCGGAAAGACCGCTTCCATCTTGGTCTTCAGGGTCGCGGCGTTGAATGGCTTGACGATGTAGTTGCTGACCCCGGCCTTTTTCGCAGCAATGACGTTTTCGGTCTTCGATTCTGCCGTTATCATGATGAAGGGCGTTTGGGAGAGTTCCGGGCTGGCGCGGACCTCCCTCAGCAGGTCGTAGCCGGTCATCGGCTCCATGTTCCAGTCGGAAATCACCAGGCCATATTTCTTTCCCTGCATCTTGGCGAGAGCGGCCGATCCGTCGCTGGCATCGTCGACGTTCTCGAACCCGAGCTGTTTGAGCAGATTGCGGATGATCCGGATCATGGTGTTGTAGTCATCGACCACCAGGATCGGCATCGACAAATCAAAGGCCATGTCATCACTCCGGGTGGTTCGCAACTTGCCTAACACGGGCGAAATATTCGTCGCATGCGATAGATCGTCGACGCTGTTTCGAAATCGCCGCCCATTGGCATTGTGACAATTATCAGCGGTCGTTGAACAGCCAGTTAATTCCGGGCGGAAATAAATTTCCCACGCCGTTGCGAGAAGTCCGTAATTATACGGACCGACCGTGCCGCGATCGCGGATCTTCGTTTCGTGGGGAATCCGTCAAGGTCAGCTCGGAAGCGGGCTGCCAACGCAATGATGGGCGGCCGGCGTTCTGCGAACGCTCATGGCGGGTCGCGAGGCCGGAGCAATCTCTCATACTGCGATTTCACGGTCGCATAGCATTCGCACGAGGTCTTCTTGAGACCTTCGATGTTGGTGATCTCGATGTGGCCCCGGCTGTACTGGATAAAATTGGCCTGCTGCAGCGTGTTGGCCACCAGCGATACGCTGTTGCGCCGCGCGCCGATCATCTGCGCCATCGATTCCTGGGTAAGAAACAGCTTGTCGCCGCCGGAGAGATCGTGGGTCTGCAAAAGACATCGCGCCAGCCGGGACTCCACGGTGTGCGAGGCGTTGCATCCCGCGGTCTGCTGGATCTGGGCGTAGACCGCCAGCCCATGACGGACCAGCGCCGCTCGAAACGTCGCGCTTTGATCGGCCGCGGCTCGAAGCCGCTCAATGTCGATTGTCGAAGCCGCGCCTGGCACCAGCACAATCGCGCTGTTCAGCGCGGTCGGGTCGCCGAGCGCGGAAAATGCGCCGAAGATGCTGTCGCGGCCGATCATCGCGATCTGAATGTGCTCGCCCCTGGCAAGTTTCACGATCAGAGAGATCAAGCCCCGATGCGGCAGGTACGCGCGCCTGGCGGTTTCGCCAACCTCCTCCAGCACGAAGTCCTGGACCAGATCGACGACCCGGAGATGCGGCCGGATCAATTCGAAATCGTCCGCCGCCAGCGATGACAGGAAGCCGTTGGGTGAAGAACGAGTTACCGAGTCCATAGTAGCCTCCTATGGGAGTACGACCGGTCCCCGAAGCTGCTTACGCCTATGCACGCTAGCCAATGTAGAGGATGAGCCCTGCATCCATTCTTGGCAAGAAAAAATGCCAAGTAGCGGTTCTTCTGCACGGATTTCGCCTCTATGCGTGTAATCGTGCATAATGCTTCGGTTCGGAAAATTGGCGCTGTGACGTCATGGTCATAAGTTCAGTAAGCGCAGATGTTGCAGCTTTACCACCTCGTAGCATTCGCAAGACGTTTCCCTCAAGCCCTCCGGGTCCCTGATGTCAATATGGCCCCGGCTGTAGCGAATGATACCGGCGCGCTGCAGCGCATGGGCGACGATCGATACGGCGTTGCGCTGGACACCCATCAATTGCGCCAGAAGTTCCTGGGTCAGTGGCAGCGTTTCGCTGTCGCACAGATCGCGCGCGCGCAACAGCCAGCGCGACAGGCGTGCTTCAACCGAATGCGACGCATTGCACACGGCTGATTGCTGCGCCTGCGTGAACAGGGCCTGTTCATGCC
>Ga0326727_10014526_pt1 | contig 17130 bp, 10 predicted proteins | sample MB2enrmetagenome_FD_207643 | JGI IMG/M metagenome (GOLD analysis project Ga0326727, IMG submission 207643) | Lab enriched peat soil microbial communities from McLean, Ithaca, NY, United States - MB29MY | ecosystem: Environmental > Terrestrial > Soil > Wetlands > Peat | place: USA: New York...
ACTGGGGGCAATACCTAAAGAAAGAGGCTGATCGTGGAGATGCGACTACTGGGGAAGACCCCCATTGAAGTGAGCCGGGTCGGACTGGGTTGCGTGACTTTCGGCCGCGAAATAGATGAACAGACTTCGTTCCGGATAATGGATTACGCTTTAGAAAAGGGAATTACACTCTTTGACACTGCCGAAGCGTACGGAGGGGGGGAGGCCCAAGATTATCGACGCCGGGTTCTGGGCGTTGACGACGTTCGGGAGGTGAGTGCCGAGTCCCATTCCTCAGAGAAAATCATCGGGCGTTGGCTCAAATCACGGCGTTGTCGTGACCGAATCATACTTCAAACGAAAGTGACAAAGAACTTCGTCCGATCACATATGGGCGAGGCTGTTGACGCCAGCCTGGAGCGGTTGCAAACGGACAGCATCGACATCTACTTATTTCACTACTTCGATCCCCAAACGCCCTTGGAAGAGAGTCTCGCGGCTATGACCCTGGCCATTAAAGGGGGGAAGATTCGTGTCGCCGGGTGCAGCAATTTCACGGCTATGCAGCTCCAACAAGCCCTGGAAGCAAGCGAGCGCTCCGGGCTGGCTCGCTTGGAAGTGATCCAGCCGCTTTACAATCTGCTGGAACGTGGGATTGAGAGTGATCTTCTATCCTTATGTCGGCAAGAACACGTGGCTGCCGTAACTTACAGTCCGCTGGCAGCGGGCTTTCTTTCCGGCAAGTACACCCCTGATCGCAGCGCGCTGCCCGAAGGGTCGCGCTTCTACGTAATTCCAGGTCACGCCGATATATACTTCAGCGACAAAAACTTCAGGATACTCGAAAGGCTTCGGAAGATGGCGGAGACCTTCGGTGTTCCCATGGTTCGCCTGGCGATGGGCTGGGTGTTTTGCAATGCCGACGTGACCTCCGTGTTGGTGGGCGCGAGAACGACCGCCCAAATCGACAATGCTCTAATGGCGATGGAAATGGACTTCCCGGAGACGTGGCTGGCGGAAATAAACAGTTGGAATTAAGCCCGTTGCCTTCGCCACTCACCTGCGGGAAGCCGTCATAGAGGGGAGATTAATGTCTTGGACGAGAATGCCATGATTGACCTGGAGGAAGTGTATGACGCCTAGCCGGCGAGGGTTTCTGGCGGCTTCGTTTGCCGCGATGTCGTTGCGGTCAGTGGGCAGCACAAGGTACCGTACAGCAGTCATCGGCGACACGGACCATGGGGATTACGGCCACGAGTGGGATACCGCGTGGAACGGTTTACCCGATGTGGAGGTGGTGGCGGTGGCCGACCCTGACCCAGCCGGGCGAGCTCGGTCTCAAAAACGCAGCGGAGCCGCGCGGGCCTATGCGGACTACCACAAAATGCTGGAAACGGAAAAGCCGGATCTGGTGGCAATCTGCCCGCGCTGGGCGGACCAGCGGGTGGCCATGGTAACCGCCGCAGCTTCCGTAGGCGCGAACATGATGATCGAAAAACCGTTCGCCGCTTCGCTCGAAGATGCCGACCGCATGGTGGCGGCGATTGATGCCGCACGCGTGAAGGTCCAGATTGGGCACACCGCCCGGCCGCACCCCGTCACTTTGCAGGTGCGTGCCCTGGTCAAGGCTGGCGGCATTGGCGAACTGCTCGAAATCCGTTCCCGAGGCAAGGAAGACCAGCGTGCTGGAGGTGAGGATCTCATCGTGCTGGGCACGCATTGCGTGGACATGGTGCGATTCTTCGCGGGAGATCCCCAGTGGGTCTTCGCCCATGTTACCGAGCGATCGCGGGACGTGTCGCGTTCCGCCGGCCGCCGGCCCAGCGAACCCGTCGGCTTGATCGCCGGCGATCAGGTGGCCGCAATGTTCGCTTTCCCGGGAGAAACCCACGCATACTTTGGATCGAAAGCGAGTGACGTGACCACCGGTTCGCGCTTCGGCGTAACGTTCTACGGCAGCCACGGCGCGATTTTTCTGTCTTTGAACCGGGTACCACAAGATCCGGCCATGATTCTGCGATCTGCGAATTGGGCCGCCGAGGGCTCTTCGGAAAGGTGGGAAGTGCTGCCGCCGCCCTCGCAGCCGAAGCTGGAAACGCGCTTTGACGCCAATAATCTGATGGTGCAAGATTTGCTCGAGGCGATTGCGAAAGACCGGGAGCCGATTTGCGGGGCGCGGGATGGCCGCTGGACCATCGAGATGGTGACCGGCGTTTACCAGTCTCAAATCTCCGGCGGCCGCGTGACCTTTCCCTTACGGGACCGGCACAATCCACTCACCGTGGGCGATCTCGGGGCAGGCACCCCCTGAGCGACCCCCAGCACACCATGAAGGCGAGATCGTAGCTGCTATGTATAGCAACTTTCTTAAGGTCACCGCGAGCTCAGGCTTAAATCTCCTTTTAATCGCGCTGCTCGTTCTCGCCTTTTCGCCGAACGCGCAGGCGCAGGGGGATGAATCCGCGGCGCGGCTGGCTCCCCTGACGGATGAGCTCCGTCTAGGCGCCGAGTATTTCCTTAACCGCACCGACACGGCGGAAAGCGTTCGCCGGCATTTCCAGTTGATGCACAAGTACGGGCTGACCATTGCCCGCATTTTCATTATTTGGGATGACATCGAGCGCGAGCGCGATCAATGGGATCTTCACCGCTACGATTGGATTTACGACGCAGCGCAGGAATCCCATATCAAGATTGCCGCAACGCTTTGCGCCGAAGATCCTCCCGGCTGGATGAAGCTCACCCCTTTCTATCATCACCGCATGAACCTGAACGACCCCAAGCTGCGCGAGCGTTCGGCGATTTACATTCAAAAAGTAGTCAGCCACTTCCGCAATCACCCGGCGCAAGGCCCCTGGCTGCTGATGAATGAACCTACCCTTCAGGTCAACTATGAGCAGACGACCATGGAAGCCTTCGGCAAATGGCTTCAGAATCGCTATGGCTCGGTGGACCGCTTGAATGAACGCTGGTTCCAACCTCTCCAGAATTTCTCGGACGTGCAGGTGAACCCTGAACAATGGATCCCGGGCTGGACGGATTATTACTCCTTCATCGATTGGAAGGAGTTCAATATCGATAACCTCTGCGATTTCCTACGCTGGATCGAGCAGCAGATCCGAGCGCTTGACACCACGCACGCGACCCACATCAATCCCGCTGGGCTGATTCGTAACCTTGCAGCGGGTGGCACGGATCCCTGGAAGGAAGGCACCACCGTGGACTTCCTGGGGACGTCGATTCATCCCGCCCATAATTTCGGCGAATACGAGCGCAGCGAATTCGGCTTGCCGTTTGCCTACTGTCTCGACATGCTGCGCAGTGCCTCGGGACAGCGCCCATGGTGGGTGACGGAGCTCCAGGGCGGACCCACAATTTATACCGGCGGCCGCGCCATGAACCCGACCAAAAGTGAAATCACACGCTGGCTTTGGGATTCTTTTGGGGCTGGAGCGCGGGGGGTGGTTTTCTGGTTGTGGAATCCTCGCGTGCTAGGACACGAGAGTGGCGAGTGGGGCCTGGTAAGTCTGGAGGGTGAGCCTTCACCGCGGTTGGAATCGGTGAAAGAGGTTGCCGACGCGCTCCAACGCTTGCCAGAGCTGGCGCAAGCGAAGGCAGTCCCACGGCGGGTGGGCATACTCTACAACCCTGAAACCTCTTTGCTGATTGAGATTGATGGCCGCCCTCAGGCTGCAGCGAAGCGCGCCCAAGAACCCCTCTGGTCCCTCGAAGGGACTTACGCGGCGCTCCACCGTGCGCACATTCCGGTTGACTTTGTTGATCTTCAGGAACTGAAAACAGGCGCGGCGCAACGCTACAGTGTTCTCTACGCGCCCTATTCCTACGCGCTCGATGACCAAGCGGTTCAGGCCATTCGCGAGTATGCGCAGAACGGCGGAACTATCTGGGCCGATGGCCTGCCGGCGTGGAAGAACGAATATGGTGAGTTGCGTCCCAGAATCCCCGGCGGGTTGGGAGACGTGTTTGGGGCCGATGCAAGTGACATCTACCCGGTGGAGAAACCCTATTCGGTCACCGCCGCAAAGGAGCAAGCGGGAGAACTTTGGAAGCTGCCCCTGGTGATGAAGGGCGGGCAAGTCCTGGTGAGCGATAGCGAAGGCAAACCCTTTGCGGTTCGCCACCAATTCGGGAAAGGTCAAGCCATCTACTTTGCCACCGCACTTACGCTCGCCTACCGCCGCAGGAACAACGAACAGGTTCAGAAGTGGATTGTGCAGCCGGCCCTCGCTGCAAACGCGGGCACGCCGGTGAAATTGGAGAAGGGCTCGGGCCAGATTTCTTTCCGTGCTCTCGAGGGTCCAGGCAGAGCTTACGCCGTCCTATCGAACTGGGGCGAGGCTGAAACCGTTGCGGTGAGCTTCGCAGGTGGCTACGCGAAGGTCGTAGATGTGCTCTCGGGCGCCGCCGTCAACCTTAGCCGGGCCAACGGCAAGACTGTGGTGACCGTGCCCCTCCAAGCTAATGGGGTTTTGGTGTTACAGGCGCAAAAGCCCTAGAAATAGGAAGCTGGCAATCCTGTTCGAGAAGACCCCTATAAATAACAGATCACGGATACACGCGGGGTGGACCATCTCCCATCAGCGGCTGGCTATTTCACGCTTTCCGGGTTGCCAACCGCTACCGCAGCCGGCAAACGAAGCCCCAGGAGCAGACCAACCGCGACCAGGAGTACGAGGGCTGCCAGCGCGAAGGCAGACACCAGACCGAGCGTGGACTTCAGGTACCCGGCCACCGCGGCCATAAGGCCACCGCAAAGGCAGCCGGCGAGGTTGAAAATCCCGTAGCCGATCGAGCGGTGCTCCTCTGGTGCGATCTGGCAGAGGACCGGCATGGCATTGCAGTCGAACATACCGCGGCCCAGACCGAAGGGGACGAGGCACACGTCCAGCAGGACGGGGGAGGCAGTGAACCCCACGACAAAGAGGAAGGGTGCCGCCGCGGCAAGGCCAACCACCTGCGTCAGTACGCGGCCGCGGCCGGTGGAACGTGCCCAGCGGTCGGCCAGCCAGCCTCCCAGCAGAATGCCCGAAAAACTGCCCACCTGTATATAGAACGTGGCGGAAAAGCCGGCAGAGGTCAAGCTCACCCGGAAGCGTTCGTATATGTAAATGGGAAGCCAGGTGAAGACAATAAAGTTGGCGATGGACATCATGCTAAAGGCCATGGTCAGGCGGAGAAACCCAGCCAGGCGGAACAATTCACGCACGGAGGAGGCGAAGTGCAGAGGCGCCTGCGGCGGCCGGGCAGCGGCGGATTTCTCCCGCCAAGGCATAACAAACAGGAGGAACACAGAATACACCACGCCCGCGACACCCAGCACCGTGAACGCGCTGCGCCAACCGTAGTGCTCGGCCATCCATCCGCCGCCCGCCCCGGCCACCACGAAGCCGAGATAGGAACCGGTGAATTGAATGCCCGTCGCCAGAGAGCGCGTGCGGCTCCCATGGTAGTCGGCGATCAAGGCCAGGGCGACGGGTAGGCAGAAGGCTTCGCTGATGCCCAACAGGCCCCGCGCTATAAGCATGCTCCCCACGCTGCGCGCATGTCCCGTCGCCAAAGTAACCAGGCTCCATACCGCCAAGCTCAGCACGATGGTGCGCGCGCGGCCGAGGCGCTCCCCCAGGTACGCGGCCCACGGGCTCAGCACGGCGTAGGGCCAGAGAAAAACCGTGCTGAGCAGGCCGAGTTCGACGTTTGAAAATCCCAGGTCGCGCCGCAGGGGAGGGAACATGGAAAAGACCACCTGGCGGTCCAGGTAGTTAAGCAGGGCCACGCCCCACAAGAGCGCTACCATGACCCAGGCAAAGTGCGAGGCCTTCACGTGCGTCTCCAATCGTGGCGCCCGTCATGGCCCATTGCGGCCCCCTGAGGACTCAGAACGTCGGCGTCGATCTCGATGAGGTCACCCACGATCTCGTTGACTCTGCCGCCGGTGTGATAGCGCACATTCATCCCGCCATTGCGGCCTTGGTGCGTTCCCGGCTGTTCATGCGGAGAAGGTGAAACTATACAGCTTGGCCGATCGCAATTCGAAGCGGAGCTCGACCTCACGGCCTTCAAGCGCCGGCGCACTGGGCCAGCTCACAGCGTGGTCGGTGACGGCGCCGGAAATGGGGCGGGAAAGGCCCACCCCGGGCAAGGCAACGCGCACGGACCCGCCCTTCGCATCCGCACTGATGGAGAGCCGATTGCCCCCGCAGCGCACCGGGCGCGTCGTTACCGTGCCGGGCGCGGAGCTCGTGGTTTCCATCCCGGCGAAACCATCCGGGCGCAAGCGGGCCAGGCAGAGAAAATCCTCGCGCCACGCGTCGTGCGTACCATTGCTCCCTGAGTAATAGAGCAGGATTTGGCCATTGTGGAGGAACGGGTACGCCGCGGCGTAGATGCAACCGCCGTCGAAGCTACCCTCGGGCCCCCGCGGGATGAGCGGCGTTCCGAGGCAGATGCGTTCCCAATGCATTGTGTCCGCGCTCCAGGCCAACTCGCAATCAACCGCGTTTGCCTCCGTCGTGAACATCTTTGTGGCGCCGGCGTTGAACATCATGACCAACCCCAGGTAGACGTTGGCGTAACGGAATACCGGCATGGCATAAGTCTGCCGGGGAGCCTCGTCGGGGAGCGCCCGCATCACCTCCACCGCCTTTGTCCACTTAAGGAAGTCGGGACTTTCGGTCCGGCCCACGTATCGCTCCTTGGTTACCGGATGCTTCAGCCGGGTGATTCCCACATACCGGTTGAGTTCGGGGGCCCAGAATGCGTTGTTATGCGTATCGCCGTTGGCCTGGATTTCTGGGAACTCGACCGTAGCCGACCAGTGCAGACCGTCGCGCGAGAACCGCGCGGCCATGTATTTGGCCTTGAAGAACATTTTGTAGCGGCGCGCCGGGTCGGGGTCGCGCGGGTCTTTGAAGACCCCGACTTCCCAGGTGTCGCGCGCCACCAGGTTGTTCCTGGTGGAGCCCTTATAATCGACCAGTCCCAATTCCGGTTTTTCCCACCCGATCCCGTCCTTCGATACGGCGTAGCACACCCCCATTTCGCGTTTGCCGGGCTTGTAGGGGAACACGCGCTTTTCCTTGGGGGTGACCTCGTACTGCTCATCCACGACGAAGAGGTTATACCAGGACTTGAAGATGCGCTCCTCTTTATCGAACAGGCTGCTGGTGCATTGGTTCCCCGGGTACGGCTCCCAGGGCTTGTCGTCCCCGAACAGTGGGTTGTGGGGATCTTTAGTGACCGTCCCCAAGGCTAAGCGGACGCCTTCGGTGCGCTCGATGATCCGGGAATCAAGCAGCAGGTGCTTTTTGGCGGAGACGCCAAGCACGGGCAGCGCGCTCATCCCCAGCAGGTGCTTTTCGCCCCAGGGGCCAAGCACGGGCAGCGCACTCATCCCAAGCAGCAGGGATCTCCGACTGAGGGTTTCTCCTCTCGGCGGCATGAGACTCCCTCGCTACGTCTAGAAGTCTAGAGTTTTGCAAATTGGTATAAATGAGTCAAATTCTGCCTGTAATTTTAGGAGAAGGGCGAGGCTTGAAGCCCCGCCCTTCCGATTCCTAACAAGGCATGACTCGTCGGTCTGAGGCAACGCCTTTCTGGTCCTAGAAGAGCACCTTCAGACTCATCTGGATGGTTCGGGGTGTGTACATAGCGTTAGTCGGACGGCCGAAGTTCGCGGATGTGGTATCCGTCTGGATGGCTCCAAACTCCGTTCGATTGAATGGATTGGCCGTTTCCACACGATACTCCAAGGCAACGGATTCCTTGATCTGTGTCCGCTTCGCGAGTGAAAAGTTCTCCGACAGATTCATTGGATTCCTTACACTGCCATAGAATCTCGCAGCATTGCCGAACGTGTAGGCTGCGGGCTGGGCGTAGGCTTTCGAGTTGATCCACCGGAGGTTGGGATTGTTCGGGTCCAGATCATCCCGGAGAGTCTCTGTCCTGAACGGCTGCCCTGTTATGTTGGGAAAGGTGTTGTCCGAATACAGAACGCCAGACCCAAGCGAGTTAGGTACGGTGATCAGCAGCAGAGTGCCCGACTCGTACTGCTGTAGTGCGGAAAACTTCCAGCCAGACACCAATTGCCTAGCCACCGGATTCACCGAATTGAGGTACTTCTTACTAGTTCCAAAGGGCAGTTCCCATCTATAGATGAGGTTAAACACACTGGGACGGTCGTATGGCGATAGGCTCCACCAAGTGGACAGGTTATAGGCGTCCTGGCCGGCATAGCTACCGGGTCCGGTTCCATTCTCACCCAATCCCTGTCTCCATGAGCCATTCGACATGGTTTTTGAGAATGTATAGGCCGCCATCATGGTGAAATCCCCGAACCGCCTCTCCACTGTTGTCTGAAGCGAATTGTAGGTTGACTCGCCATAGGTGGAGAACGCGTTCAAAATACTCGAAAACTGCGGGTAAGGACGCAAAGCCTGCGCCAAAGTTCCAGTGAACCCAGCGTAGGGTGGCGTGTAGCCAGCGGCCACCACTGGGGCACTGGTGATGGATTGGCCCAAGAGAGTACCCAAACTGAGGTATTTGGAATTGACTTGATTTATGTCCGGGCTAAGGGTGAGCCGCTGGCCGCGGGATCCCGCGTAGGCAACACTGAGGAAGAGCTTCGCCGGTAACTCTCGCTGAACATTCAAGCTATAATTGAGAATCCGGGGCGGTTGTCCCGACTTTGGGGAAAAATAATTGGGTGACTGACCGTTGGCGAAGGTCGGACTGACGATCGGGGGCAACAGCCAGGTGACACCCGGAGGCGCTACAAATCCCCCGTCCCAGTTCGCCGCAGGGTCGAGGCCGTCCGAGACCCACTGCGGGTAGCTATCGAAGCCCAGATTGCAATTCGTATCGCAGAATCCGTTAGAATCAGCATTGCCCCACGAGTAGGCGATGCCAAAGCCCCCGCGGACCACCGTCTTCGGGTTCAACGCGTAGGCAAACCCCAGGCGGGGACCGAGGTCCCGGTAGTCAATGTCGCTAAAGCGCTTCTTGCCCGTGTGTCCTGCCCCAAAACCGGCGTAGGCCAGCACCCCCAGCAAGTTGCCCGCCGCCGAATTCGGTTGGGTGGGATCAAACCCGCTCATCTCGCTGTGTCCGTCAGAACGGGGAAGGTAAATCTCGTAACGCAGTCCCAAATTCAGAGTGAGCTTGGGTGTCATCTTGATGTTGTCTTGCACGTACCAAGCCTGGAGGCCGAAAAGGGCATCATAGTTCAGCGCCGTGTAATGGCCATAAGCGTTGTCGACCGCGCCCAGCAGGAAGCTGGCGAAGGAGTTTCCTGTCGTACTCTTGGCCGCGGGAGACGCGGTCTCAAAGTTCTGAAAGGTGAATTCGCCCTGACTATATGAATAATTCAAGGGGACATAGGTTTCCCAAGCTCGCATGATCTGGAAGCCGAAGCTCATCATGTGCTTGCCTTTGATCCAGCTCAAGCTGTCCCGAAAATCCTTGGTATGCATGTCATACCCGCCGATGGTTTTTCCACCATTCGTGGCTGCCCAGGACGCGAACCCATTGCTGCCGAATATGACGATGGGGAATCCAAACTCAGTGCCGCTTAGCGGCAGAGTTTGCGCCCAGTTTTGTGTGGATTGCTGCGGGTTTTTGTAAAACTGATGCCAGATACTTATCCCGAACGCGGCGCTGTTCAGCAGATTGGGGTGAATCGAAGCATTGTAGTTAAGGCGATAGTCATCGCGCAAGTCGTAGTCCACCCATCCGGCGGAGAGTGGGCCGGGAAGGGGACCAAACGTCTGGGTGTTCGAAGTATCCCGGCTCGAAAAGGCACTCACCTTGTTCCGAGGGGTAAAGGACCAGTCGATCTTTGTGCTCCAAGTATAACGGTCCACGTCGGTTTGGCTGTTCCCCAGGTAGTTGTTGGTCAGCGCCGAACTCGTCGGTGCCGGAATCAGAGGTAGCATGTTTTTGGAGACGGCACTAAAGCGGTTGGTCGGAATGATGTTGCCGGGGAACGCCGTCCGGGTCGTCACGCCAGCCGCGGTCGTTGTGGTGGCCGGATCATAGATCGGCACCATAACTCCGGACGAGTTTACCACCGAGGAAAAGTTTCCCTGTAACATGGCAGTGGTAGGAATCGTTGTGTTTGCGTAACTACTTGCGTGGTTCTGCCGGTACCCGTCGTAGGTAAATTCCCAGAATAAGCGATTCCGGCCATCGTACACCTTCGGAATGATGACCGGTCCGCCAATCGACCCACCGTATTCGTTCTGTTCGACCACGGCCTTTCTTGCCCCAGGCACCGAGTTGACGGCCCACCCCCTCGCGTTTAGCACGTCGTTTTGGAGGAATTCAAACCCGTCCCCGTGCAGGCCATTCGTTCCCGACTTCGTCGTGAACACTTCAACTCCCCCGCCGGTCATCCCGTACTCGGCGGAATAGCCGTTGGTCACCAGGGAGAATTCACCTACTTCCTCCGCCGACAAGAAATACAATACCGTCCCGGCACTGAGCATTTGCATGGTAGTGCCGTCTAGCAAAACTTCCTTCGTGCGTATGTCCCCTCCGTTATCACTTACCTCCGTCGACTGATTATACCCTTGGCTGGCGCCGGTAGAGGTAACACCCGGCAAGTAAGAAGCGAAGGCTTCGGGGTTGCGTTCACCGCCGCTGAGAAACAGCGGTGCATCGTCCATAAGCTTGGGCGAAAAGTTGGTGGAAAGCGCACTGGTGTCGGTTTGAAGCAGCGGGGCTGCGCCGGTGACCTGAACATTCTGCTGTACCGTGCCGACCTCGAGCGCAAAATCCAGATCTACCCGGGAGTTGACAGCGATGGTGATGCCGGTTCGCGTCACCCTCTTAAAACCCGGATGCTCGATTACGACCGAGTAGGGGCCTACCGCCAAGCTTGGGAAAACGTAGAGACCCGCTCCCGAAGTCACGGTCGCCGTAGAGACTCCAGTCGGTATATGCGTAGCGATGATTTTGACTCCCGGGACAACGGCGCCCGCTGGATCCGTCACCGTCCCGGACAGTGAACCTGTGCTTTGCTGCGCCCACAGACAGGTCGTCGCCGCGCACAGGCACAAGGCCAACACGAAAATCGCTCTTCGTAGGTTAACCATAAAATCCTCCTGCCTTTTGTTTGATTTTATTTGGAACTATCTATATTGCCATTCCCAGCCTCTCCTCATGGGCCTCAACTACGATCCAACCCGACGAAAGGGCGACCTTAGCCTCTGCTCCAATTACACTTTCCCTGGGACCGAAGCCCGCGTGCCTGAACGCTGCGGCGTCCCTAGCCGTGGGGAGCAGAGAAAATTCAAAATAACCTGTCTAGTGGGCCGTGGCCGGCTGATCACACCGGCCTCCGCATTCGTTACGCTTACCCCGCGTCCAGAATGACGGCCTTTAACTGATATAGAACAAACCCGACGCTAACCCTCCGCCGATCTTCGCGAAGAGAATCAACGGCGCAATCGCCGTCCAAAAGTTCTTAACCAAGGGCGTTGTTGTTCTTCCCATTACGTTCGTAACTCCTCTGCCTCTACTTCAGGGAGAGGGTACCGCGAATATGAATTGTTGACATGATTCCGGGCCGCTTGGATGGCCTTTTCCTCATCCGGTCCCGCCAAAGCTTCCACCAGGACTTGGTGAGACTTCATATCGTCCTTTACTGGGAGGTGGCTTGTGCTCAGAGTAACCATGAGAGAGGCAAACAACGGAGTGCAAAGCTGTGAAAGAATTCGTTCAAGCGTTTTATTTCCCGAGATGCTCCAAACTTTTTGGTGGAAGGCGAAATCGGCACTTGAAGCCTCGTAATAATCATTCTTACTCGCGCCTTCCTCGATCCTGCTGACCAGGCTTTGAAGCTCCTCGAAATCCGCCGGCGTCATTCTCCGGTGCGCTAGCGCGAAAGCCTTGGGTTCAAGCTCAACCCTTATTCCCACGATCTCCCTGACTCGCTCCGCAGTTAATTGGGTCACAAAGCTGGCCGTGTTGGCTTTCTTGAAGATAAGGCCCTCATGCTCAAGAACCTGTAAAGCTTCGCGCACCGTAGCCTGCCCAACACCTAGAGACTTTGCCAACGTGCGCTCCACCACCCTCTCTCCAGGCTTTAATTTTCCCGAAAGGATCATATTTCTCAGAAAGTCGGCAACCTGCGCCCGAAGCGGCAGTTGCTGCGGAATGAATCCGGTGAGATTTGCAGCGGTCATAGGTTCCACCCAATCACAGGATGACCGTTCATAGAGTGATGGAGTATCGATTATCACACAATTCATTGTCAAGTACTTTTTTTGGTGTATATTGCTATGACTCAGGACGCCAAAATGGAAATCTTGGCCAATTCCATTTGCTTTCCTGGAACCCAGCGGCCGCCCCGACCGGGCAAGGTTATGCCAATGTCGCGATTCTCTGATTATGTTTCTTCGGGCGCGGTGCAGGCTCGTCACTCTCGGGAGTTTTCGCCCGGATCTGCTAACCTGAAAGGCCAAGTGAAACGCAAGAAAAAACGCGTCTTGGCGCAAGCGGCAGAGCCCCGCCAATTTCCACTTTATGGAGGGCGGAGCGTGCTTGCCGCTGCTGCGCTCGCCTTGCTGACATTTCTGGCCTTTTCAAATTCATTCTCCGCCGGCTTCGTTTTCGACAACAAAGCTCTTCTTCAGGACCCGCGCATACGCGAGCTTACCGGCGAGAATATCCGTCTGATCCTTCAGCACACGTATTGGTGGCCAACGGGTGAATCGGGACTCTATCGCCCCTTCACTACGATCTCCTACCTGTTCAACTATGCAGTGCTTGGGGACGCCACCGAGCCGGCCGGATATCATTGGATCAATCTCCTGTCCCATCTCGGCAATGTCTTTCTGGTGTGGGCGCTGGCGCGCCGGCTGCTTCGCGAATTCTGGCCAGCTTTTTTTGCTGCGGCGCTCTGGGCGGTCCACCCGGTCCTGACCGAATCGGTGACCAACATCATCGGTCGGTCCGACCTGATCTCCGCCATGGCCGTCTTGGGCGGGTTTCTGATGTATCTCAAGGGCACTGAGTCCACTGGGTTGCGCAGGCTCGCATGGCTCGCCGGATTGATAGCCGTCACTTTCGTGGGCGTGTTTTCGAAAGAGAGCGCGGTCACCATCGTGGGGGTGATTGCGCTTTACGAACTGACTTGGTGGAAAGAGCGAAAACAGGCCCAAGCGCTACTCCTGGGGTGCATCGCCACACTTGTGCCAGTTGCGATGATGTTGTATCACCGCTCGATCGTCCTGGCGGCCTCGCCCCCCGCGGAGTTTCCTTTCTACGACAACCCCATCGTGGGGGCCGACGTTTGGACCGGACGACTCACGGCCATTAAGGTGATCGCCCGCTATCTCGGGCTGACGCTATGGCCCGCCAAGCTTTCCGCCGATTATTCCTACGCGCAAATCCCGCTCGCCCGTGGCACCCTGCTAGACTGGCTTGCGGCGATCGCCGTGGTGGCCGCGGCCCTACTCGTCGTCGCTTTATACGGGTGGAACCGCACGGCTTTCTTCCTGGCGTGCTTTGCCGCGATCACATTTGTGCCCATGTCGAATCTTCTCTTCCCGATCGGCACGATCATGGCGGAGCGTTTCTTGTACCTGCCGGCCATCGGCCTGCTGGCCTGCCTGGTCATGGCGATTTATGCGGCTGGCAAACGGGTCCCGGTAAAACACTTTGCGCCGGTCGTGTTGTGCGTGATCACCGCCGCCTTCGCCGTCCGGACTTGGGTGCGGAACGGCGATTGGCAGGACGAGCGCGCCTTGGGGGAAGCCAGTGTCCGAACCAGCCCAAACAGTTACAAGGTCCACGATCTGCTCGCTTCCGTACTTTATGGAAAGGACGTGAAGGATCCGAATCTCGATCGGGCCATCGAGGAAGCCGAGAGGGCGGTGGCGATCCTCGACTCGCTGCCCGACTCGCGCAATAATCCCCAGGCTTATCGCGTGGCGGCCGGCTTCTATTTATCCAAAGGTGACTCTTTGCACGCGCGTGATTCTTCCCAAGGCACTTTTGAGTACCAACGCGCGCTCCAGCTTCTGCTGCGTTCGATTGCCATCGACAAGAGCCGGTGGGCGGAATACGATCGCAAGGGAGGGGCCGAGTGGGCTCGTCGCCACCCTACGGAAGCTCCCGCTCCCCACGGCGACCCTGAGGCGCGTTGGATGCTGGCGGCTGCGTACCGGATTCTCGGGAACGCGGAGAGAGCTTCCGCCGCAGCCAGCGAGGCGCTCACCTTTCATCCCGTGAATCCCGAAGCGTATTGGCAAATCTCATACGCTTTCGTCGCCCAACATCGGATTGATGATGCGGCTGTCGCTCTGATGGAAGGAGTGCTGATCACAGGAGACCCCACCCTGAAATCGGATCTCCTGGACTTGTACCGCAGCGATTTTGCCAACACTTGTGCGTTTACCATGGGGCCAGACGGTCCGGCGTTGAATCCTGCATGCGATTTGGTCCACAAGCAGTTCTGCGCGGCATCCGTCGAGGCTGTCAAAGCCGCCATGGAGGCCGGGCACTGGGACGCGGCCAGGCAGCAGAAGGACGAATTCGTGCATAAGTACGGTTGCCCCGCGGGTCCGCTGGACCAAGCTTTGCCGGACTAGATTAGCCATGTATTTCCGGCGAGAGACCGAACAGCAGGTAGCCCTGGTCAATCCGTGACATGGGTTGAGCCCCAGGGTCGCGCGCCTTGGGCATCGAAGGAGGCAGTGATGAAAACAAGGAAGGACTTAGGCAGCATCGCGGGTATCTTTCTGCTTTGCGCCACGGCGCTCTGCGTTGGAGCGCCGGCGCAGCAAGAGTTATACAACGGCATTAAGCTTGAGGCAAATTGGCCGCCGAGCGACGTTAAGCTCACGCCCGAACCGATGACGGTGCCTTATCTGAAAAGCCCTCCCGGGGTGATCAAGATCGGCGTCGGCAGGCAATTGTTTGTCGACGATTTCCTGATCGATGAGACGACCCTACAACGTACCTACCATCAACCCAAGTACTACGAGGGCAATCCTATTATCAAACCCGATAAAGCATGGGAGATAGAGGGCCCTGCACCCTTTGCTGGGCCCTTCAGCGGCGGCATTTGGTACGATCACCAGGGCAGCTTATTTAAAATGTGGTATACGTGTGGCTACATAAAATACACCTGCTATGCAACCTCGAAAGACGGCATTCATTGGGAGAAACCCAATCTCGATGTTGTCCCCGGGACAAACATCGTCATTGATCACACCAAGGTTTCAAAGGTCGTGCTGAAGGATCGGCCTTGGGAAGGAAACGAAAGACGGCCGTTTGATACCAATAGTGTGTGGGTTGATTACAAGGATGATGCCGCGCACCGATACAAGATCTTTTACACCGCCTGGTCGAAAGACCATCCGGACGACCCACGCGATTGGCGGCTTTACTACTGCCACTCGAGGGATGGGATTCATTGGTCAGAACCGGAGGCGGTGTCTGGCCGGATAGGCGACCATACCAATGCCCATTACAATCCCTTCCGGGATAAATGGGTGATCAACATCCGTTACATGGACCCTCTACAAGGCCGAGCTCGGGCCTATGTGGAGGACGAGGACCCAGGCCAAGCCACAAAACTGGCCAATGACACCGTCCCCAGCGGGAGTGTCGTTCCCTGGCTGGCCGCTGACAAGTACGATCCTCACAATCCCAATGAAGATTTTGCGCATATCGCGCCGCAGCTTTATCACTTTGATACCGTAGCGTATGAAAGCTTGATGCTGGGATTCTTCTCTGTGTGGGAGGGCCCGGAGAATGGAGAGTGCGCCAGGCGCCACATTCAGAAACGCAAAGAAATTGTGTTAGGTTACAGCCGGGATGGATTCCACTATTACCGTCCGGACCGCAGACCGTTCTTTTATGTGACGGAGAAGCCGGGCGCCTGGAACTGGGGGAATTGCGATACGGCAACGGGCGCATGCGTGGTAGTTGGGGACAAACTGTACATGTATTTTTCAGCTCGCGACCTCCCCAAAGACAAGGACAAGATGTGGGATGGTTATCTGAATACCGGACTTGCCTTTTTGCGCCGTGATGGTTTTGCTTCTATGGACTCGGTTCGCGAGGAGGGCACTTTGACGACACGGCCGGTGCAGTTTGATGGGAAACGCCTTTTTGTGAATACCAACGCGCCCCAAGGTGAACTTCGCGTCGAATTGCTCGACTCGGCTGGCACCGTGATCCAACCTTTTACCAAGGATAACTGCCAGCCCATCAAGGTTGACAAGACCTTGCAGATGGTGACGTGGAGGGGAGACTCGGACCTGTCCCCGCAGGCGGGCAAGCCGGTCCGATTCAAGTTTTATCTCCGTTTGGGAGAGCTCTACTCCTTTTGGGTCAGTCCAGATGATTCTGGCGCCAGCCATGGGTATGTCGGTTCGGGAGGCCCCGGTTATGCAAGCTTCCTCGATGTCGAAGGGGACAAGGCGTTTGCCGGTCCGAAGTAACGAAGGAGGCTCCCTCAGCCCGAATTATCGTGTCGGAACTCGGTCCACATTGGTGCTCATTCGGAGGTAATTTCAGTGGGTCGGCGGAGCATTCAAAGGATGCCGCTAGGTTCGGTCTCCGGGGAGACCCGCAGCACGGCAGCTCCGTTTATGCGATCGTGCTTCAGCATCTGAAGGGCATCGTTGGCTTGGGCCAGGGGGAACTCCTGGGTCGTTGTGTGCAGCGGCACAGACGCCGCCAGTTCCAAGAGAGAACGGCCATCCTCCCGGGTGTTGGCGGTGACACTCCGCAGGTCGCGCTCCAGAAAAAGATACTGCTGGTAATCCATGGCCGGTATGGGCGTCATGTAGATGCCGGCCAGAGCCAGGGTGCCGGCCCGGTCCAGCGCTGCCAGCGCCACCGGTACCAGCTCTCCTGCCGGCGCGAAGATAATGCTACTATTGAGTTTCACGGGGGGGGTGGAGGCTTCCGACCCGACCCAGGTTGCTCCCATCCCTCGTGCTAACTCCTGGTGCCGCTCGCCTCGAGTGCAGACGTAGACCTTGCACCCCCAGTGCAGAGCTATTTGGATGACGATGTGCGCCGATGCTCCGAAACCATAGAGACCCAGCGTTTCTCCTTTCCTGAGGTTGCTGCGACGCAACGCGCGATAACCGATAATCCCCGCGCACAAGAAAG
>Ga0326727_10014527_pt1 | contig 17130 bp, 16 predicted proteins | sample MB2enrmetagenome_FD_207643 | JGI IMG/M metagenome (GOLD analysis project Ga0326727, IMG submission 207643) | Lab enriched peat soil microbial communities from McLean, Ithaca, NY, United States - MB29MY | ecosystem: Environmental > Terrestrial > Soil > Wetlands > Peat | place: USA: New York...
ATCCAAAATCAACCATCGACAGTTTCGCACCCCTGGAACCTGACACCCGCGCCCACACTCCCCCGCATCGGCCATCGGTTGTGGCCGGTGAGATCATGAATCAATTCGCCGACTTGAGGAATTCGAAGCTCGAAATTCGAAAGTCGAGACTCGAAAATCACCAATCGCTAATCGACAATCATCCATCCAGAATCAGCAATCGACAATCGTCTCTCCAAAATCCGCCATCGGCAATCGGCAATCCAAAATCATCCATCGATAGATTCCCACCCTTGAAAACTGACACCCGACGCCTGACACCGGAATTCCCACCGCTACTGTGAGCTGTCAGCCGTACGGCGATCCGGGCGCCCAAGGCGGCCCGAAGCCATTGGGGAAGCGCCCTGAGGGCAAATTCCCTGCCGAAAGAACCCGCTAAGTTCATGAAAATGCGAGGCAAGTTTTTTTGGCCGGACGGGTATCTGCCTATTAAGTCATTTTGATTGAATGGTTTAGATGCTATGCGCGACAAATGCCTGCGAGTGGTGGGCATTCTCGCTTTAACCATAGTCGAATCGCGGAAATGACAGATTGGAAGTTTTTTTCTCGCGACGATTCTCTCGCCGGCGCAAATGCGCAAATCGATGGGCCGAGTGCGACATGGGCCGAGTGCGCACTTCCCTTTGTTCCCCGATTCCGTTATGGTGTGCATCTGCGCCGCGCAGGTGTTCTGTCAGACTTCGGCGACATTTTCCGAAAGGAGTCCTGCCTTGATTTCTTTATGCAAACAGAAGGGACCACATTTTCATTTTGGGCCCTTGCTGTTCTCGGTAATCCTATTGGCCTCGATTCTGCTCCCGGCGCGCTTGGCCCAGGCCGTCGAGTGGTCGACGCTCTTTACCGCGCAAGATGTGCGCGATCGCTTGTCTACCGCACAGGGCCGCGATGAAGCGCTAGCTTTCTGCCGCAAGATGGGGATCACCAAAGTTTATGTCGAGTCTTTTCGCGGTGACTACCAGGCTGATGAAGCCACTCTCAAGGCCGCCCGCGATTTCTTCCGCCAGGCCGGACTGAAGGTCTCCGGCTGTGTCACCACCACCGGGATTGGCAAGGTCTCGAGCGGCTGGAATGTCGCCGTCTGCTACACGCATCGTCAGAATCAGGAGCGGCTGGAGGCCATCTTTCGCTTCACTGCCGCCCTGTTTGACGAAATCATGATTGACGATTTCTTTTTCACCGACTGCGAATGCTCCGAGTGTGCGGCGGCGAAAGGCTCGATGAGCTGGCAGCAGTATCGTGAGAAGCTGATGCTGCAGATGAGCCGCGAGCGCGTTGTGGGTCCTGCGCACGCCGTGAATCCTAAGGTCAAGGTCATCATCAAATTCCCCCAATGGTACGACCGCTTCCAGGATCGCGGGTATGTGCCGGATCAAGAGGCGGCAATCTTCGACCGCATCTGGGTGGGCACGGAACTTCGCAATCCGAATTCCGACGAATGGGGCCACACGCAGCAGTACCTGGCGCAATTCCTTTACCGCTGGCTCACCGACGTGGGTGGATCGAAAACCGGCGGTGGATGGTTCGATCCCTACGGCGCCACGCCCACTCTCTACCTGGATCAGCCCTTGACAACCATTCTGGCGGGGGCGCCCGAGGTTTTTCTCTTTCACTACGGCGAACTGGCGTCACCGGAATACCAGGCGCAGGCGGAGGCCTTGGCGGCGCGGCGTGTCCAATATGAAAAGCTTGCCACGTTTGTCTCCGACTGGGGTGGCATTCCAACCTACAAACCCGTTTCCAGCGATCCCGGCGGAGAATCGAACATTTTCGATAAGATCGGCATGCTGGGAATTCCCGAGGCCCCGACCGCGCATTTTCCCGAAGGCGCCCGCGCTGCAATCCTCACGACGCAGGCGCTCGGAGACACAGAGCTTGTGCCCAAACTTGTGCGCCTGCTCGCCGCCGGGGGCACCGCCTTCATCAGCCAGCCGCTTGCGCACCGGCTCAATGGTGATCCGCAACTGGCCACGCCCGCGCCACTCGACATCGAGAAGGGTCAATACTTGAAAACACTGGAGGTGGGAGGCGGGAAGATGGTGGTGTTCTCGGACGCCTTACCGCACTTGACGTATGTGGATACACAAAATCGCGTGGAGCTACCGACCCCCGAGCTCCGAAGCGCCCTGGAAGAATTGCGGCGCAAGGTATCGGATTTCACCGTGACCTCGCTGGACGCGCCTCCGCGGGTTGCCGTTTATCCGCTCGGCGGGCGAGTGGCCGTGGTGAACTACACGGAACTGCCCGTGGCCTGCCGGTTGACCGGACTCGCCGGCATGGCGCACAGATTAACCCAGCTTTACGCCCTCGATGGCGCCAAGCTTGCGTCTGATGGTGGGACGCTCTGGCTGCCGCCTCATGCGGTGCTGGTGGTGGAATAGCGAAGGCGGACGCGCCCCGCCTCGGGGCCAGAGCTGTTCAAGGCGCCACAAGGCAATGTCCGCTTCCGGCAGATGAAAAACTCCGGAGAAGAGGCGCGAAGGAAGACTCTTGCTTCGCGGATTACCGAAGATTTGGTGGCATCGCTTCCCCTTGCAGGCGAAAAGCGTAGCAGTCGGTCTGGTCGATGCGAGTCCAACCCGCGAGCGGGGCCGAGGGCGGAACCTTTTCAGCGACGAGGATTTTGGCCCCGGTCCGCTCGAAGGCGTCGATGACTTGCGACCTGAGCGCAGAATCAGCATCCCAGAACTTCTCCGCGTTTTCTGTCGGCATCTCAGCCACAATGCGAAGGCGAGCCAGCCGCGCCCAGTAAGCCTCACGCCCAAAACCTATGAGCGCGACCCAATCCCCGGGGCCGGTTCCATTCCGGGTTAGCCAATGCGCGACGCGCTGGTTGGTCTCATCCACATGTCTGGCATCGGCGCGCAAATAGTGGTCGGTCGAGATCAGGGAGATCGCCAGAAGGGAGACCATCGGAATGGCCATAAGCACCTGGGCGAGCCGGGCAACCTGGCGCGAATCCGGCAACCGAATCGCGGCAAGCAGGGTTACCCAAAAAACGAAGATGAAGGAGCCAATGTAGCGCATCTCAACGTGCACCGGGGCGAACATGCCCATCCCGGCAAGAACCGGCACCAGCAGAAACCATGCCTTGCCAATGTGGCCCAGCCACCAGCGCCTTTGCGAGGGCTTGACGAACGCAAGGAAGAAGATGAGGACTACGGGGGCCAAGCCTCCTTTGAGGAACAGCTCCAAGTAGATTCTGGCGTTATGGGCCAGCACCTTGAGTTGATTGCGCAACTCAAAATGCGGAGTAATGCCTTCGTTCCAATAGACCGGATCAAACCAGGGTGGGTAAGTGCCCTGAATGGGGGTGGCAAACTCATAAACGGCGGGATGCGAGAAGATTTTTCGTTCAGGATGCTTGGGTATCCCCACGCCCGGCGGTGTATCACCTTGCCAATGGACCCAGGCCGTACCATTAATGTGCCAGGCATAATTTAGCCTGGCGCTGTCGCCAAAGCTGGGGCGGCCTTCCTTTATCGACAAGGCGACAATCAACGGCGCACTTACCGCCAGAAAAACCGCACTCGCTATAAGCACCCCGGGCACGGCCTTGCGAAGGCTCGGGGCGCCAAACAAACTTGTGGCGAGAAACACCCAGGCCAGCGGAAAGATCGGCGCCTTAGCCAGATAGCCGAACCCCAGGGCCAACCCCAAAAGGGCGTATGAGGTCCAACCGCCTCGGCCCATCCTTACCCGCAGCAGAAAACCACAAGCAAGCAAAACGAACACCGCCATGCACATGTCGGGGGTGACGAGGGCAACGGGAATCAGCCGCAGGGCAAGCCAAATGAATAGGCTGTAAACCAACACCAGATGAAACCCACCGGGCAGCGTCACCCAGCCGTCTCTTGAATCCTTCCTGCCTTGTGCTGCCTCATAATCCCTGAGCTGGCGCCAGAAGAACTGAAAGCTGCCGAACAGGGCGCAGAATATCAGGAAGTTCAAAAGGTGAGTAACCGCGAACATCCCATAAGAGTCCGGCTTGAGCAAGCGCCGAGCTGCCGCCAGGAGCCAAGGGTACAAAGGACTCCAATGCCCATTGATGGTGAGCCTCCCATCGCCTCGCAGGATCGCATCCGCCATATCCAGGTAGGAGACTCCGTCGGCGGTCATCGCGTGCCGTCCCACCCAGGCCTGAAAGGCTCCCAGGATCAGGGTGAACGCAGAAAGCAAGTAATGCAGGTGGCGTGCGCGGTAGTTCATGTTTGTCAGGTTCCCGCGGTGGGCGGCGAATGAACGGCTGCCGCTTCCTCGCGCGGTTCAGTCTAGCGGCCCGCCGGAGCTTTCGCAAGGCATACCTCACAAACCACTTGGCAACCCCACGCCTTTTCTGATAATCCTTATAGATTGTGTGGCCGGGATTCCCCAGAAGGTTTGGCCTCCGCAAGCCATGACATTCAATTTGATCTTTCAATTGTCTGTAAGACCCGCGTCTACAGGATGGGTGGAAGAGGTCGGAAGCAATTGCATATCCTCGAAAGCAGGAAGGGTGGCTCTCCATGATCGAAGTTGAAAACCTCAGCAAACGGTACGGACCCACGTTGGCCGTATCCGGCGTGAGCTTCAGTGTGCAGAAGGGTGAGGTGCTGGGCTTTCTCGGTCCCAATGGCGCCGGGAAGACTACGACCATGCGTGTGATTACGGGTTTCCTTCCTCCCACGGAGGGGAAGGTTCGCGTGGCGGGCTACGATGTGGTGGAAGAGCCCTTGCAGGCGAAGCGGCGCACCGGCTATCTTCCGGAAACTCCCCCCATCTACCCGGACATGACGGTGGCGGAGTACCTGGCCTTCGTGGCGCGGATCAAAGGTGTGCCGCGCGGCAGTATAAAGACTCGCTTGGACGAGATCATCGAGAAATGCGCGGTGGCTGACGTGCGCAATCGGCAGACGGGGAAACTCTCCAAAGGTTACCGGCAGCGGGTCGGCCTGGCGCAGGCGCTGATCCATAACCCCGAAGTGCTGGTTCTCGACGAGCCGACCGCCGGCCTTGACCCCAAGCAAATCATCGAGACCCGCGAGCTGATTAAGGGATTGGCGGGCCAGCACACGGTGATCCTGAGCACGCACATCCTGCCGGAAGTTTCCAAGACTTGCCAACGCGTGGTGGTGATCAACGCCGGGCAGATCGTGGCCGTGGGGACGCCGGACGAACTCATGCGGCGGCTGCAAGGGTTTGAGACCGTCCTCGTTACCGTGGAAGGGCCGGCGGCGGCCATTATCGAGAAGTTCCAGCGCGTCGGGGGCGTGAACCTGGTCGAGCCCCGTGAATCCCGTGATGGCCGGGTGACCTTGGAAGTCCACTCCGAGAAAGAGAAGGATGTGCGCCCGGAATTGGCACGCGCCGCTGTGGAATCCGGCTGGAAGCTGTACGAACTAAAAACGAGCGGTTTGAGCCTGGAGGAAATCTTCCTGAAGCTCACCACCAAGGATCTTAGCGAAGAGGCCGCAGTGAAAGCGGCGAACTGAAAGAGCCGGGATTCGGGGTTAGGGATTCGGGACACAGGGCTCGGGATTAGCGCTTGGTTTTTCCCGAACCCCGAACCCCTAATCCCGAACCCCTAACACGAAAGGAAACGCACCATGCGCAATGTCATGGCGATGGCAGGGAAGGAATTGCAAGGTTACTTCCATTCGCCGATCGCCTACCTGGTCATGACCATGTACGCCGCGATATGCGGTTACGTCTTTTACAGCTCGACAGCGTTCTTTGTCGTCCAATCCCTGCGCATGGAGATGCAGGGAGGAATGGGCGCGCCGCCCTTAAGCCTGAATGAGTACGTCATCCGGCCCATCCTGGGAGGCGTGCTCACGGTGGTGCTGCTCTTCCTGATTCCCCTCATCACCATGAGGCTTTACGCCGAGGAGAAGCGCTCCGGGACCATCGAACTGTTGCTCACCTCCCCGCTCACGGACATGGAAATCATCCTGGGGAAATTCCTGGGCGCCATGACTCTGTTTGCAATCCTGGAAGCATTGACCTTTATCTACTTCGCGATCCTCTTCATTCATGGGAATCCCAATGCCAAGCCACTTATTGCCAACGCCCTGGGAATGCTGCTCTATGGCGGCGGGCTGATGGCATTGGGCATGTGGATTTCCACGTTCACCAAGAATCAGATCATTGCGGGTGCAGTGAGCCTTGCCGTTTTTCTGCTCCTTTACCTCCTGGACTGGGTGAATGCTTACTCGCAAAGCACCACCGGTCAGGTGATGTCTTATCTCGCGCTGACTACCCATTTTGAGAATTTCGCCAAGGGCGTAATCCAATTGAGCGATGTGGTGTATTACCTGTCGGTCGTGATTCTGGGAGTTTTTCTGACCGCGCGCTCCGTGGAAGCCCTGAAAGGGAGGCCGTAACCATGGCCTGGAAAGATCGCATTGCTGGCCGCAGCGGACAACAAGTTCTGACGGGAGCCAATTTCGCCCTCTACACGCTCATTGGGATTGCCCTCATCGTGCTGGTGAATTGGTTTGTCAACAACCACGACATACGATGGGACATGACGCCCAACAAGAAGTACAGCCTCTCGGACCAGACGCGCAAAATATTGAAAGGACTAAAGGACTCGAACCGGAATGTGACCATTTACGCGTTTGACCAGGAGCGCAATTTCGGCGAGCTTCGCGACGTGCTCGGGACGTATTCCTCAGCCTCCAACCGCGTCAAAGTGCAATACGTTGACGTTACTCGCCAGCCGGCTTTGGCCAAGGAATATGGCGTACACCGCGCTGGAACGATTGTGGTGGCCGCCGACAATCGGCACATGGAAGCGCAGGGCAGCAGCGAAGAAGGAATCACCAATGCCTTGGTGCGCGTTCTGAAAGGACAGCGGACAGCGTGCTTTATTCAGACGCACGGCGAGCACAGCCTGGACAGCACGGAGCGCGACGGTTACGACCACTTCAAGACACAGCTCACCAACGAAAACTACCAGACGGAGAATCTTCCTTTCCTGCAAAAGATGGAAATCCCCAAAGACTGCACCATGGCGGTCATTGCCGGGCCGCAGAATGATTATCTCCCCCCGGAAATTGACGTCATCCATAAGTACCTCCAGGATGGCGGACGCGCGCTCATCATGCTGGATGCCGGGGTTGAACTTCCCAACCTCGCCAAGCTGCTGAGTGACTTTGGTGTGACCGCGCGCAACGATCTGGTGATCGATGAAAACCCGGTGGCCCAGCTTTTCGGCACCGAACCGTACATGCCGCTGATCATTAAGTACGGGACCAACCCCATTGCCGAGCCGCTCAACGGCCGCGCTACCCTTTTCCCCCTTTCGCGCTCGTTTGAGGTGGGCAAGGACTCCAAACCAGGCGTGAGCGCTGACGCTCTCTGCGACACATCCCCCGAAAGTTACGGTGTCACCAACTGGAATCCCAAGATCAAGGAGATCCAGTTCCACGCGGGTAAAGACTTGAAGGGGCCACTCTCGGTGGCGGTGGCGGGCTCAATATCGGGAGAGGGAGAGAAGAAGACGGAAGGCCGCTTCGTCGCCTTGGGAACTTCCCTGGTCGCGGCGAACAGCTTCCTGGGTTTTCAAAGCAACCGCGACTTCATCATGAATTCGATCAATTGGCTGTCAGCTGATGAAGATCTCATTTCTATTCGCGCCACGCCTCCGGAATCACAGCATTTGAATATGAATGCAGCACAAATGGGCCGGGTGCTCATTCTGGGCGTGTTCGGAATCCCCATTCTGATCGTGTTGGCAGGTGTGTCGGTGTGGTGGCAGCGCCGGTGAGAAAAGCAGTGAAGAGTGACCCGCCGCGGCGGGACGAGTGACAAGCAAGCAAGGCAGTGACAAGTGATGATTGAAGAGCAAGCACGCTGGTGGCAACGTCAATGAAGAAGCAAAAATACCTGAATACCTTGATCGCCCTGGTGGTCCTGGCGGCCACGTGGGGAGCGTTTACTTATTACGACAAGCACAAGGGCAAGGAGAAGCCCGCCGTCGAAACCAGCAATCAGACCAAGATATTCTCCCTCGATGCACAGCACATCCAGTCCATCACCTTCAAGCCTCGCGACGGTGAGGCTTTCTCCTGCCGCCGCGAGGGCGGGAAGTGGGCCATCACGGATCCCCACCCTCTGGCGGTGGATCAGGGCAACTTATCCGGGGTTCTGAATAGCTTGACCACCGCCACCATCGATGAGGTCGCGGATCCCCACCCCACCAACTTGAAAGACTTTGGCCTCGATCCTCCCAGCTTTACGCTGGAAGTCTCGACCGATGCCAAACCTCAGTCCTTCACTCTGCTGCTGGGTGACGAAACGCCTACCAGCAGTGGTTTGTATGCGCAAGTCAGCGGAAATCCGCAAGTCTTCACCCTGGCAAGCTATCTGAAATCCTCCTTGGAAAAGAAGATGTTCGACTTGCGAGACCGCCGGGCGCTGACCCTGGAAGCTGAGCATCTTCAGAAAATTGGCGTTGAATACAAGGGTGCAAGTTGGACGCTGGAGAAAAACCCCGAGGGCGTGTGGGATTTGGCCCTTCCGCCCCTCGTGCGCGCGGACCGCTTCACCGTGGACGGCTTGGTGAGTCAACTGCGCGGTCTGACCATGCAAACCATCGCGGCGGAGGACAAAAAGAAGAGCGGCGACTACGGGTTCGGTTCGCCGGAACTGCGCCTGCAACTCGCGGGCAGCGACGGATCGCAGACGATCGTGGTGGGGAAAAAGGAGAAGGATTCGGAGCGCTATTTCGCCACGAATTCGGCACTCGACCCGGTATTCACTCTGAACTCGGAATTTGTCACCCAATTCAAGAAGGACCAGGCGGATTTGCGCGAGAAGGACCTGTTTTCATTTTCCGCGTTCGACGTGAAGCGCGTGGAAGTAGACACGCCCAAGGGTCATTGGGTTTTCGAGCAGCAGGGGAAACAGTGGAAACAGACCGCGCCCAAGTCCAAGAATGTGAATTCCGATAAGATGGATACCTTCCTGACCCACTTGCGCGACTTGCGTGCCGATTCGTTCCCCAAGGGCGGAAGCTTGGCGGAATTTGGCCTGGCCAAACCGGCTTACCGCTTCAATGTCCAGTCCGGAGATAAGAACACCACGGAGATTGTGGAGGCGGCGAAATCCGGCGATCACGTTTACGCGCGAAGATCCACTGACCCGCTGCCCAGCCAGCTTGCCAAAACGGCGTTGGATGACGTGGAGAAATCTCTGGGAGAACTCTGAAGAACAGTGACGAGTGGCGAGTGACGAGCAAGTAAAGACCGAAATTCGAAACTCGAAATTCGCGGCGAGTTTCGAATTTCGAGTTTCGATTTTCGCCTTTCGCTTGCTCGTCACTCGTCACTCATCACTCGTCACTGCCTTACCTGTTCTTCCACACCGGCTTGCGCTTCTCGATGAGGGCGCGCAGGCCTTCCTGGGAATCCTGAAGTTCAAACAACTGGTTCAAGTAGAGGTCCTGAGCGCGCTTCAGCGCCTCGTCGAAGGGCCGCCACGTACCCTCAAAAACCACGCGCTTGAGCAGTGTCAGCACCGGGCCGCTTTGTTCCGAAATGCGCTGCACTAACGCATCCACCGTTTCCTTCAGTTTCTCGCGTGGCACAACGCGATTGACCAAACCCATCTGCTGCGCTTGGAAGGCGTTGATGGGAGATCCGGTAAGGAGCATCTCCATGGCCTGGCGCGGGCCAATGACGCGCGGGTAAACCACCGCACCCATGGGCGGAAACACGCCCAGCTTGATTTCGGGCTGGCAAAACTGCGCATCCTCGGTGACGACCACCAAATCGCAGAATGCCGCCAACTCCGCGCCGGCGCCCGACGCCACGCCTCCCACGACGGCGAGCACGGGTTTGGATAGATCCATCATGGCTCGAAACACGCCGTGGAAAGCATCCATCATCTGAAACGCCGTCTGCGGCGTGTACCCCCCCTTCGCATCCACACCCATGGAGAAATAGCCCTCGCATTCCGGGGCGGCATCCAGCAGGATCAGCCGCACATCTTCGCGGGCGGACAGGCTATCAACGGCGCGCGCCATTTCCCGGAGCATGTCAATGTTCATGATGTTTTGCTTGGGCCGATTTAGGGTGAGGTGCGCCACCTCCCCCGAATCATCCCAGCGGATGAATTTGAACGTTTTCTTGGCTGCTTCCATTGTTCCTTCGGGAAGTTGTTCCACCGGTTCGTCCGCCATGACGTCCTCCTTAGACCAGTGACGAGTGCCGAGTGACGAGTGAAAAGTGACGAGCTAGCAAGGGCCGAAATTCGAAAATCGAAGCTCGAAAATCGCGGCGAGTTTCGAATTTCGAGTTTCCATTTTCGTCTTTCGGCTGCTCGTCACTCGTCACTTGGCACTCGTCACTGCTCTACTTCAGTTTACTGCCGCATTTTCCGCAATAGTCAAACTTTTCCGGAATGCCTTTGGCCCCACAGTTCTGGCACTTGCGGGTGTTAGCGCCCCAAAGGAACTCGCTGGATTTCCCCGCCGCCGCCAGCTCCCGCAAACTCTTGGTGTCGGGGGGGCGCTTTTCAATGAAGGCCTGGATGCCTTCGTAGGGCTCCCAGGAAGTGGCGTGCACGGCAAGCCAATCGCGCGCGTGGCCTGTGGTGAGCGTCCACGCCAAGTCCTTCCACAGGTCCAACTGCTGGCGCGTGTAGCGTGTACTCTCCGGGAATTTTTGGATCAACTTTTTGGCTAAAGCGTTCACGGCCCGGTCGAGCTGCTTAAGCGGGACCACTTGATTCACCAGCCCCCAATGCAGCGCTTGGTCGGCGGTGACTTCGTCACAGGTCAGGAGCATTTCGCGCGCCCGCCGCTCGCCGATCACCAGGGGCAGCCACTGAGTTGCGCCCCAGGCATCCACCAACCCTACACGCGTGCCGATCTGCATGAAGCGAACATGGTCCGCCGCAATCGCCAAATCCGCCGCCAGGTTCCAATCCATCCCCGCGCCCGCCACCACGCCGTTCAGCCGGGCAATGGTGGGCTTGCCAAGATGGCGAAAGAGATTAAGCGCCTCGGCAAGCAAACCTTGAAACTTCCAGAGATTCCGCGGGCGGCGGAGGAATTCCTGGGAGAATTCTTGGGCATCGCTTCCCGCGCAAAACGCTTTGTCGCCTGCACCGGTGAGCACTACCACTCCCACAGCATCGTCCATCGCGGCGTCGCGAAAGGCCTTCGTCATCTCGCGCAGAGTGTCGGAGGAATAGGCATTGTAGACATCCGGACGGTTCAACGTGACGCGCGCAATCCCTTCCTTCTTCTCATAAACGATGTCGGCAAAGGTGAATCGTGATGCGGCTTGTCCGGTATACTCCATGAGTGACCCAGCTTCCTTTCCGTAAGATGATGCTACCACAGCCAATTCGTGGGTGGGAAGTGAACGGCACCCTTTCGGTATTAGAGAGAATCTGCGGTATGATGGAAGCGAAAGGAGTATTGATGAACCCACGCAAATACTGGTTTCTCATTCTGTTCTTACTCTTTTTCGGCTGCGCCCGAAAGCAGCCCACCGCGCCCATTTACGACGAGAAGGCGGATGCGCGTCACGATATTGCCGCAGCAATTCAGAACGCGGAGGGGAGCCAAAGGAACATCGTGCTCATCTTTGGCGCCAATTGGTGACCGGACTGCCATGCGCTGGATGCGCATATGCACAAACCTGAGCTCGCCGGCATCATTGAAAAGAACTTTGTCATCGTCGAGGTGGATCTGGGCCGCGAGGATAAGAACCTGGATTTGGCCGAGCAGTACCATGTGCCGATTAAGCACGGAATCCCCGCCCTGGCGGTTTTGGACCCGCGCGGGAATCTTCTGTACGCAATGGATCAGGGGCAATTCGCCGACGCCCGCCACATGAGCTATGGGAGCATCAGGGCGTTTTTTGAGCAGTGGAAGCCAAGGAATTGAGTCATTGGATCATCGGGTCATTGGTTCATTGAACGGTCGGGCGATTGGGGCACAATCCCCCAATGACTCAATGGCGCGATGATTCAATGACCCGATCACCTTGACGCTCCCTCGCAGGTCCATTAGACTGGCAATTAATCCAACTGAGAAGGGTTCATGAAAAAGGAAACGATTATTACTGCGGTGGTCTTCCTGGCGGTGGGTTTTCTGGCTGGATACATGACTGATGCCCAGATGAACTGGAGCGCCCGTCAAAAAGCACCGCCGGCCGCTGCCACGCCTGGCGAAATGCCGCCGCCGGGAGGAGCTGCCTCCGCTCCCGCTGGCAGCGCGATGCCACAGCAGGCCCTGCCCGAGGGCCATCCTCCCATTGACAGCGCGGCGATCATCCAGCAGATGGAGAGTATGGCGGCGCAGAACCCCAAAGACGTTGATGTCCGCTTAAAGCTCGCCAATTTTCTTTACGACCAAAAGCAGTACAGCAAAGCCATCGAGTGGTATCAGCGCGCGCTGGAGCTTGATCCGAAGAATGTGAATGCCCGCACCGATTTGGGCACCGCGTATTTCTACGCGGGGCGGCCGCAGGATGCCCTGCGCGAATATGACAAATCACTGGAGATCGATCCCAAGCACGAACCGACCCTGGTCAATGCCATCGTCGTGAACCTGGAGGGCACTCACGATATCGCCGGAGCGCAAAAAGCATGGGACCGCTTATACAAGCTGAATTCCAACCACCCCGCCCTGGCAAGCTTAAAAGAGCAAATTGATGCCGCGCGCGCACCCGGCGGTACGGCACGACCACACTGAATTCCAGGCATCCCCCTAGAGTAAAAGGTCGTCTCACTTATTATGGGAAGTTTTCTTCTCGACGTTCTCGAACTCGTCATCCTGGTGCTTTTTGTTAAGGCGATGGCTCGGAGTCTCGGTTCTCTTTTCCGTTCACCCCGGATTCACATTCGGACTTCGGTGGGTGGACCCGCAGCGGCTCCGTCCACCGCATCGCATCGAGGAGAAACGGCTCGTGATCCCGTGTGCGGCATGTTTGTTTCCACGGAAGTTTCCCATCAACTGAGGCAGGGTAAAGAAACGCTGCACTTCTGCTCCGCCGAGTGCCTGGAAAAACACCAAAAGGATGCTGAGCATGTTGCTTCTTGATGACCTCACGCAGGCGGCCATGGGATGCGCCCGATTGATCCGATCCATGCCTGGGCGCAGGCGTTGCCCCTTGCGTCCCGCGGGGGTAGTGGCGCTTTTACTGCTGGCGCTGGCTGGGAGCACGGTGGCGCAGGGTGCGGGTAAAGAGGTGATGTTAACCCGCAAATACCGCCCCGGCCGAGCCATCGTCTATGTTTCGAAGGTCCACACGAGATCGAAGGTCGATTCCAATCCCCCGAGCCTGAAGAACTTCTTCCCGCCCATACCCACGGACTTGCGCCTGAACCAGCAAAGTACCGTGACGGTATTGAAAGTGCAATCGGATGGCGCGGCGGATGTTCAGCACCGGTTCGACAAGTTCGAGGTTCAAACCGACCTTGCGGCGCTGCCCGAGAGCGTGCGCGATTCCATAAATCAGGCCCAGCAGGAACTGAGCGAGCGGATCGTGGGCCAGACGCTGACCGTCCATTACGATCATGATGGCCGGCTGGTTGATTTCGAGGGCGCCGACAGTTTTTTTCGGGATGTCGATGCCCCGGTACGAGAACCACTCATGCAGATGCTGCGGCTCTTCCTGGAACAAATGGGCGGCCATTCGCTCTATCCGGACCACCGCCTCAAGGTGGGTGAAGAGTGGTCGCAAGACCTCGACGCCCAACCGCTCAAGGACTACCCGTTCCAGGTGCGGGGCAAAAGCACCATGCACTACGCCGGCAAAACGCGCTACCAGGGAGTGAAAGCGGCCATCGTGGATTATCAATTCGAAAATGCGCTCACACCATCCCCAGAGGGCTTACGCAAGGGGGGAGCGCTTCCCCAACTCGAAGACATGGGGATGCACCTGGACATCCAGATCACCGGAAAGGGGCAAGGCCGGATTCTGGTGGCGCTTGATGACGGCCGCATGCTCCAGAACCATTCCACTTTGCACCAGACCCTTACCGCCCTCATGAAGGGCAAGGAAGGGCCCGCGGCGCCTGCAGAGATGGTCCCCCGTCTCGAAATACAATCTGACACGGAAATGGAGGTTGAGGGCAACAAGCCTTGACAAAACCCTATAAGCCGTTAACAGCTGCTACTGGTCTTGCAAAGCCATTACCGACCCGTATTGCATCTTGAAATCAAAAGGTTTAGCTGAAATCGACGACTTCTGCGATGGATGTAACCGACCCAGTTTCAACAGGTTACCCCAGACCATGACATACTGCCTGAGCATTGATTCCCACAACATAAATGAATATAAATAAGCCACTTAGGTTGTTATTAGCCCCCAAACATGTGAATTGATGATGAAGCCCTAAAATCTTTATTGACAACGCATCCAGCGTCCCTATAATCGGCATTAGTTTGGTTCGAACTCGGCGAACGCAAAGGTAGGAATGAACCAACCCATCAGCACGGCGTGGCCGGTAGTTCTGAGTGTCGCCGGATTTGATCCCTCGGGCGGTGCCGGAATCCTGGCCGATCTCAAGACTTTTGCCGCGCACAACTGTTACGGCGTCGCGGTCATCACCGCATTAACGGTGCAGAACACGCAAGGAGTGGCCTCCGTCCACCCCACTGATCCGCAGGTGCTCAGGGAGTCCATCCTATCGCTTCTCGCCGACGGCCGCGTGAAAGCCCTCAAGATCGGAATGTTGGGCAACACGGCCGCGGCCGAAGTCCTGCGTGAGGTTTTGGAGTCAAATCCCGAACTTCCCGCGGTTCTCGATCCCGTGCTGCGTTCTTCCAGCAATTTTGATCTCTTGCATGCTTCGGGTTTGGATTTTATCCGGCGGCATCTGCTCTCCCGCGTGACGGTGGTGACACCCAACCTGGTGGAAGCGGCGGCGCTGGCGGAAATGCCTGTCGACAACATTGAAAGCATGAGGGCAGCGGCGCGCAAGTTGGTGGAATTGGGAGCACGCGCCGTGGTGGTGACCGGCGGGCACCTGGACAAGGCCATCGATGTTCTTTTTGATGGAACGACGATGGAATCTTTCGCCGGCGATCGCATCAAGCCTGACAACACGCACGGCACGGGTTGCACTTTTTCTTCTGCCGTGGCCGCCAACCTCGCCTTGGGTCGGCAGTTGCGCGATGCGGTGGTGCTGGCCAAGGCTTATGTGTTGGAAGCCATCCGCCAAGCCTTCCCCGTGGGCCCCGGCCGCATTCCCTTGCACCATCTCTATCGCATGACTGAACCCACCCGCGTCACTGGCCACTCGCCCGCCGTCGCTGAAACCGTGCGCTAACCCGAATCTCCCGCTTCGGACACGGATGAGGTAGCTGCTCCGGCGCTTGTCCCGGCTTGTCAGAAGCCCCGCTGCTACAAGGCCTTGCGGATTATTACCGTGTCCCGTGGCCCCTGCAGCCTGTTTATGGGAAATCCAACCCCCAAGTCGGCCTGTGTTTACATTCCTGGATATGCTGTTGCGGTGAATTCCGGTCGCCGCCACGAATTCCCTCACCCTCCTGATCGAATCCGCCGATAACGATTTGGGAAAGTGTGGGCCGTGCGGCAAGGTGAAACGGGAGGCGCGGCGATGGTGCGCGGGGCGGAACTTGTCCCGACACGGTCGGGTGCACAGCATTTGCCCCTGCGACCGTTGCGGCAGGTTTACCCCGCCATATGCCGACCATAACGGCAGGTTTGTCCAAATTGAGCTTTTCGCCGCCCGCCCCAAAAGCCTGCCCTGAGCGCAGCGAATGGGGCAGGCTCTGAGCAAAGCCAAGGGGGCGATCTACCCAATCCCCCCAAACCAACCTACACTGTTCTTTCTCGCTCGTCACGCGTCACATGCCACTCGTCACTGCCTTTGAAACCGGCGGAAGCCATGACGTCGGTAAATCGGAAATGTGGTGTCCCAGTTTCCCTCGTCCCGGTTTCGCTCGGGAAGAGGTACCTGGAAAGTGTGAAGAAACTGGCAATCTCGCGCAGAGACGCAGAGGCGCGGAGTCGACAAAGAAAATAAGGCAGTTATTCAATTCGAACCTCTGCGCTTCTGCGTCTCTGCGCGAGATGCTTTTGCTCGTTCCGGAATTTCTTCACAGCTTCCAGGCGCTAGGTGTCAGAGGAGAACGATGACAGATTCAAAATTCCAAATTCAAGATTCCAAGACGCAGAATCAGCCCACCTCAGCCAGGTCACGATGGAGAATGATGAGTTGGTCAGAGCGCAAGGCGAGCGAGGCACCGCCAGGAGTGGGTGTGCCACAATGATGGGCCGAACGCCGTTCGGGCGTGAGTGTAGGGGTCGCCGCGGCGACCGCTCGGCCCTGGCCGAACGGGCGTCCAGCCTCAATATTGGCACTTTAAGCCGCGGCAACCCCTACAACAATTCTCCAGACACCCAATAGGCCGAACGGGCGTCCAGCATTAAGATCGGCGGACTTTCAACCGCGGCGACTCGGTGGCTAGCCGCTACCGGCAATGGAGGGTAAAGTCTATCTTCTGGGTAACGTGGTTGGGAGATTCCACGTTGAGCTGAACCCAACCGTGGAAGTTCGCAAACTCCCGGTCATTGGCGCCCAACTGCCAATCATAATAAACAAAACCGCTCCGTTCGGCTACCGGCAGATCGAGCGTATGGTTTGAGCTATCACGCCCCCCATCGCTCCGCTCAAAAGTGTAAGTCACGGCCGTCGGCTCGGTGCCGAGCACACTCCAGCCGAACTTAAGACTGACCGGGCAAGCGCCGGTATATTCAAAATTCTTCGCGAGCTGGCCATTGGCCCGCAGCGACCACCCGCCCACGCGGACTCTGCCTGCGGCGTAAGCGGCGATCGCCATCACCACTATGGCCGCCAGCAAGAAAACAATGCCACCTAACTGCCTACGATTGTGTGTAGTCATGAGGATCTCCTTCCAGGACAAGTTGTAAGAGTAAGTTCGATTAGCGCCATCAGCCTACCACTGCGGGGACCCCTCAGTCAACGCGGAGTATTTGACGGTGTCGTCAAGTTCTTTGTGTAAAAAGCTCCAGGGTGTGGTTTTGCCAATCTTCATTGAAGCGGTTAAAGATGGCATAGATGATGCGGTCGACGCTTTGGACGTTGGTAAAGACCACCATGGGA
>Ga0326727_10014528_pt1 | contig 17129 bp, 10 predicted proteins | sample MB2enrmetagenome_FD_207643 | JGI IMG/M metagenome (GOLD analysis project Ga0326727, IMG submission 207643) | Lab enriched peat soil microbial communities from McLean, Ithaca, NY, United States - MB29MY | ecosystem: Environmental > Terrestrial > Soil > Wetlands > Peat | place: USA: New York...
TAGAAACAGTTGTCAGGACTCAGATACATTATGGTTATGGTTTCATCCTGACGGAAATCTGTGATTGCATTCCAAGTCACTCGCGATTCTATCGAATCAGATTTTGCGACAATGATTCCCTCGTCATTCGCAATGAGGCTGTAACTCTCTTTCTCCGGATCTAGCGAAAAATTGTTCTTGAACCAATTAGAGAACTTCCATTTGTCATATGCGATGTGAATGGGTATAGAGACTAGGGTCCCAAATAGCAAGGTCCTGCCCATTGATTGAAGCCACAAATTGCCTGAATAACCTCCTGTTAATAAAAGCGTGAGGCTTATCGTCGGAGCGGCAAGATAAAGCACTCGTGCATTAGCAATCGAGAGAGTAGTGTAGCCACGAAAGTGGTTCCACATTGCTTTAATGCATTCAGGAGTGAGAACGTATTCGACCTTCATCTCACCACCTCCAGGAAATTGCGGAGAATCTTCAGCCCGGTTGCGCCCGATTTTTCTGGATGAAACTGCACGCCCATCACATTGCCACGCTCGACGGCGGACGCAAACGGTTCGATGTAGTGGGTGATGGCCGCAGTGTCGGCGGTGATCGGAGCCTTATAGGAATGCGTGAAATAAACAAACTCGCCGGGCTCAACACCGGCCAGGAGACGCGAGCCGGCGCGTGCTTCAAGCGAGTTCCAACCAACATGCGGGACTTTCTCATGGCTTTCGGCAAAGCGCGTGCACTGCTCGGGGAAATGCGCGAGGCCAGGCTGCGCAGGCGCTTCGCTTGAGCCTGCATAGAGCCACTGCATGCCGACGCAGATGCCGAGGAAAGGAACGCCACGAGCAATCGCCGCGCGAATAGCCGGCGTGAGGCCTGTTGCGTCGAGGCGCTGCGTGGCGGCAAAATGCCCGACACCCGGCAGCACCAGGCGCTCGGCCGATTCAACGGGCGCGAGATCGCCGTCCGTGACTTCAACCTCAGCGGCTAGATGGCGCAGCGCCTTGAGCACTGAGGTGAGGTTGCCCGCTTTGTAGTCGATGACGGTTACGCGCATTACAGCAATCCTTTGGTCGAAGGGAGCATGTCTCCGAGTTGCTTGTCGCGCGAGCAGGCTACGCGCAAGGCGCGCGCGAAGGCTTTGAAGATGGCCTCGATCTTGTGATGATTCGAGCGGCCGTACATTGTTTTCACATGAACGTTGGCGCGGGCGCCTCGGGCAAAGCCCTCAAAAAAGTCGGTGACAAGTTCAGTTTGCAGGTCGCCCACCAGGCGGGTACGAACCTTGGTATCGACCGCGAAAGCAGCGCGGCCGCTCAGGTCGACGGCGGCAATAGCAAGGGTCTCGTCCATCGGCATTATGAAGTATCCGGCACGTAGAATGCCGCGCTTGTCGCCGAGGGCGCGGTCGAATGCCTCGCCGAGCGCGATGCCAACGTCCTCGACAGTGTGGTGCTGATCGACGTCGAGGTCGCCGTCGCATTTGAGGTCGAGATTGAATGCGCCGTGACGTGTGAACAGCTCAAGCATGTGATCGAAGAAGCGGATGCCGGTGGAAATTTTGTATTGGCCTCGGCCTTCGATGGTGAGGCTGATCGCAATGCGCGTTTCGGCGGTGTGGCGCTCGACGATTGCGGTACGCGCGGCTGTCGCCTTCTGTTTCATCTTTCCGCTCCTAGTTTCAACTCGGCCTTTCAAAATCTCGCCCGCTGGAAACAACCTCGCAGCGACCCTACGGGGCGCGGTTGCCAATTATATTCCGCATCCCAGGATTTCATCCTGGGCTATTCTCGCACTGCCCCTACGGGGCATGTTTAGAGGTCTGCAATTTCAACGCAGAGACGGTTTCGTGTAGAGCTCTTGCTGCCTGTCGCATCTGCTCGCGCGTTCCAATGGTGATGCGCACGCGTCCATCACAGCCCGGATCGCCGGAGCGGTCGCGCACCAGCACTCCTCCGGCGCGCATGAGGCGCACAAACTCCGCGTGCTGCGGGCCGATATCCACGAGAACGAAGTTGGCTCGACTGGGCCAGCGGCGGATTCCGGCTGCGTCCAGGGCTGATTCGAAATCTCCGCGAGCTGCGAGCACCTCGCTCACGTACCAGTTGATATAGGCTTGGTCTTCGAGAGCGGGCGGCAGGCATGCGAGTGCCAGCGAGTTCACGCTGTAGGGAGAAAGCACGCGGCGCACCCAGCGCATGATTTCAACCGGGCCGGCCAGCAGACCGAGGCGCAAACCGGCGAGACCGTAGGCCTTGGAGAAGGTGCGCGCAACAATTAGATTGGGAACCGAGCCGACGAGGTCGATCATGGTTTCGCCGTGAAAATGAAAGTAGGCCTCATCTACGAGCAGCACCGCGTGGGGCGCGCGACTGGCAATCTCGATGAGTTGCGCGCGAGTGGCCGCCGTGCCCGAAGGGCTATTGGGATTGGCGATGCCGATGATCTTGGTGCGCGGCGAGATGGCTGCAAGCAGACGCTCGAACGGAAATTCGAGATCGTCGGCAGCCTGCACGGCAACTTCGCTCGCATCCGTGGCCGACGCGTAGACTTCGTACATTGTGTAGGTCGGCACGGGCAGCAAGAGTTCGTCGCCCGGCTCGAGAAAGGTCTCGAAGAGAACGTGAATGGCTTCGTCGACGCCGTTGGTGAGGGCCACTTGCTGCGGTGCCAGACCGAGATTTGCAGCAACCAGGGCTTCTACAGGCTCGCGCTCGGGATAGCGCGTGAGAGCGCCGGCAGAGATGCTGCCAAGCACTTCGCACACTTTGGGCGAGCAAGCAAGCGTGTTCTCGTTGAAGTCAAGGCGCAGTGCATCGCGGCTGCCGAGTGGAGGGTGATACTCCTTCATCGCGCGTACGCGAGCGCGCGGAATCGGATTCTTCAGAGAAAAGTTTGCCTCAGGGGCTAAAGCCCCAGTTTCATTTTGGCGCGTTTGCGGCACGACTAAAGTCGTGCCCTGACACGCATTGTCAGACTCCTTAGCCACGGGGCTACCTCCTTTGCGTGGGTTTGCGCTGTGCCAGCTGCGGCGCAAGCCGCGTCTGCCGCACCGCAGGTGCCAAACGAGCACGAATGGCCTCGGCGTGGCCGACGAGCCCTTCAGCTTCTGCCAGCAACACGGCCTTCGGGCCGAGCGCGCGCAGACCTTGCGCTGTGTACTGCTGCACGGTGATGAGCTTGACGAAGTCGTTGACGCTCAGGCCACCGCGGACACGGGCCATGCCGCCGGTGGGCAGGGTGTGATTGGGGCCACTGATGTAATCGCCCATGGGCTGCGCGGACCAGCGGCCCACAAAGATCGAGCCCGCATTCTCGATCCATTCAAGATCGCTGGGCGCGTCGACGGTGAGGTGTTCGGGCGCGAGGCGGTTGGTGATGTCGCGCGCTTCGTCGATGGTGCCCGCGAGAATTACAAGACCGTTGCGATCGAGGGCTTGACGAGCGATGGGATTGTTGCGGCTACGCAGTTTTGTTTCCGCGATAATCTCCTTGGCTAATTCTTCACGCGTGGTGATGAAGATGGAGAGAGCTTCGGGATCGTGCTCGGCCTGAGCAACCAGGTCGGCGGCGATTTCAGTTGCGTTGCCGCGTTCGCTGGTCACAACGATTTCGGTTGGCCCGGCGAGCATGTCGATGGCGCAATCGAAAGCTACAAGGCGCTTGGCGGCAGTGACAAACAGATTGCCGGGGCCGACTATCTTGTCCACGCGTTCGACACTGGCGGTGCCATAGGCCAATGCGGCGACGGCGTGCGCGCCACCGAGACGATAGAACTCCGAAATACCAAGAAGATGCGCCGCGGCGAGGGATTCCGGCGCAGGCCTGGGCGAGACAACAGCAATTCGTGCAACGCCCGCAACCTGCGCGGGGATGGCTGTCATGAGCAACGTTGAGGGCAGCGGATGACGGCCGCTGGGCACATAGCAGCCGACCGAACCTAGCGGGCAAACAAGTTGGCCGGTGGTGAGGCCGGCGATGGGAGATGCGTTCCATGAGGCCGGGAGTTGGAGCTGGGCAAATGCGCGAATCTGTTCGGCTGCTGCGGACAAAGCGTCGCGCAGCGCGGGATCGGTGGCCTCCCACGCGGCCAGCATTTCTTCTGGCGTGACGCGAAGGCTGGTTGCGTTCTTGAGGCCATCGAATTGTGCCGCATAGTGCAGCAGCGCACGGTCGCCCTGCTTGCGAACGCCGGCGACGATGCGCTTGACGGCGGGCAGCACGGTGTCGAGCGCCGCGCCGCCGCGCCGCTCGAGCGCGGCCAGCGCTTCGGCTGCTTCTTTTGCGCCGCGTCCTTTGGTTCGGATGAGTCTCATGCCGATCTCCGGTGGCAGATTAGTTGATCCAAAAAAAATCCCTCAGGGGCTAAAGCCCACATTCGTTTGTTGGCCCTTACGGCACGACTGAAGTCGTGCCCTTTCAAAACATTCCGAATGCCGCGTATTCAAGAGAGCCTAATGAATGCACTCTCCCGCTATTGAGAAACCCTTTACAGAACCACTTTGTTGAGCGGGTATTCGACGATGCCGGTGGCATGCGCCGCCTTCAGCCGCGGAATTACATCGCGAGCCACGCGCTCATCGACGATGGTGTTAACCGCGACCCACTCCGAATCGCTCAACTGCGAGATGGTGGGCGAGTTCAACGCGGGCAAGACAGACAGCACTGTTTCGAGATCGCCGCGCTTGACGTTGAGCATCAGGCCCACCTGCGATTGCGCATCGATGGCCCCGCGCAGCATGAGAGCGAGCTGGTCGATCTTCTGGCGCTTCCACTCGTCGGCCAGCGTGGCTTTGCCGGCGATGAGATGGGTCTCGCTCTCCATCACGGTGTCGATGATCTTGAGGTGGTTGGCCTTGAGCGAGCTGCCGGTTTCAGTCACCTCGACGATGGCGTCAGCAAGCGTGGGCGGCTTTACTTCAGTCGCGCCCCAACTGAATTCAACCTTGACGTTCACGCCCTTGGCGGCAAAATAACGCCTGCTCACTTCCACGAGCTCCGTGGCAATGGTCTTGCCTTCGAGGTCTTCGGCCTTCTCAAATCCGCTTCCCTCGGGCACGGCCAGCACCCAGCGCACCTTGCGGCGGCTCTGCTTGGCATAGGTGAGCGTGATGACGCTGGTGACGTCGAGGCCGCTTTCGACAACCCAGTCGATGCCGGTGAGGCCGGCGTCGAGAACGCCGTGATTGACGTAGCGGGCCATCTCCTGCGCGCGAATCAGCATGCACTCGATCTCGCTGTCGTCGATCGACGGAAAGTAGGAGCGGCCGTCGGCGTAAATATTCCAACCTGCCCGCTTGAATAGGGCGATGGTGGCATCCTGCAAACTGCCTTTGGGGATGCCGAGCCTGAGTTTGTTAGCCACGGGGTTCCTCTTTCTTTTCGACGCCGATTGGCAGCGGTCTTGTGAAGCAACTGACCGTGCCCTCGTGACAGACGAGGCCGTCACCCTCGACCTCGACCTTAAACAGCAGGGTATCGTTGTCGCAATCGGTCGAGGCGGAGATTACGCGCAGGCGGTTGCCGCTGGTTTCGCCCTTCATCCACAGCTTCTGGCGAGTGCGGCTCCAAAAGGTTACAAAGCCTGTCTCCAGCGTTTTGGCATAGCTGATGGGATTCAGAAAGCCGAGCATCAGCACTTCGCCTGTGCGCGCATCCTGCACGATGCCGGGCGCAAGGCCATCCATTTTGTCGAAATCAATCATGGCTATTTCCCTGGTCCTGGTTGAGATTCATGGTAGCAAGAACTGAAAAGCCCGCCAGCGATATTCGCCGGCGGGCTTGGGTGATTCTTGAGATCTCTCTGGCCGTCTAGCTCAGGCCATGGCAGTCCGCCGGCATGGGGGTCCCATGATGGTGGTGGTGACCGTGATGGCGGTTGCTCTGCATCTGAATCAAACCCTAAGTGAAAACACCGTGGACTGTCAAATACTTGCTTGCGGCGGGCGTGGGTGAGGCGGAGAATGGAGCCGTGCGGGCTCGAAGAAAACTCGCGACCTTGGCGATGGCGATTCTGTGCGTGTGCCTGTTGGGAATAGCGCAGAATCAGGATCGGGACGCGCGTGACGTGCCCAAGACTTCAGCCACCGCCCCGCCGCCAGAGGCGCGCATCGACATCAATCACGCGAGCGTGGATGAATTGCTGAAGGCTCCCGGCATGACGCGCAGTTGGGCCGGACGCATTGTTCGCTTCAGGCCTTATCGGACCAAGCAGGATCTGCTGGATCGCGGCGTGGTGACGAGCGACGTCTACGATCGGATTAAGGACTTCGTGATTGCGCACAAGAAGGAGCAGTGATTTCAAAAGGGGCTGGCTAGAATCCAGCACGCAAGCAGGTTATCCCAGGCGATATCATTTGGCCTGTGTTATCGGGGTCAGTCGGAAGCACCGTGCCTGCGTATCCCAGTAGACTCTATCTTTGTTTGCGTTCCAAGCGGCGAGCCATTGGTTCTGGACAAACTTCCTCCCGTGCTTTTTGAGGAACCTGCGCCAACAGGATTGAGAGTCTTCGTCTTCTCGGCAGTTTTCCCATTTACGGGCCTCCAGCCCCGGCACATTGAAGGTCTTCCAGTCGGAATCCGTGAAGAGATCGTTCAGAATGAAATAAGCTATGTCTCCGGTGGTTGTCTGGGCCCAGAAATCGAAGATTGGCTCCGTCGTTACACGGGTGTCAGTGAGTTGGGAAATGAGAATCGGGATTGCTCGTTTTCCCCGTGTGACGATTTGATCCATGAGCTTCGAATCACAATACTCCTTGTCCTGCAATCTGCCCTTCGCGCGACATGAACCGTGCCCCTCGTCGAATTTCCAAAGAGGAAAGGTCATCGGCTTCTTCATCGATGACTGACCGAGGCCAGATATGGTCGTGAGCATTGCGACCGCGAGAGAAACGATCGAACAGAATTCTTTGACTGTTGTCATACGCGATTCCCAATCTTGCGTTCTCTCGCTGCTTTTCTTTTATGGGTGAGGGTGCCTCCTAGAACCGGCTGCACAAATAATAATGAAACATCCCTCAGGGGCTAAAGCCCGCTGTTTATGCACGCCTCACGGCACGACTGAAGTCGTGCCCTTTCAAGGCAGACCGCGACAACGCGACTGATCGCAACTATGTGGAGCGCTACGCTTCGGCTGGCTGCAATGCAGGTTTGTCGCCGCGCTTCAATAACCTGCTCAAGATCACGTAGAGCACGGGAATGAAGATCAGGTTGAGCACCGTTGAGAGCAGCATGCCGCCTACGATGGTCGTTCCCACTGAGCGGCGTCCCAATGCGCCCGCACCGGTGGCGAATACCAGCGGAAGAACGCCGAGAATGAAGGCGAACGAGGTCATCAGAATCGGGCGCAGGCGCAGTTCCGCGGCCTCGATGGCAGCGTCGGTAATGGAGCGGCCCTTGCGGCGCAGTTGCTCGGCAAACTCGACGATCAGAATCGAGTTTTTTGCGGAGAGGCCGATCAGCATCACCAGGCCGATCTGGCAGTAAACATCATTGGAAAGCCCGCGCAGACTCACCAATCCCAACGCGCCGAGCACAGCCATGGGCACGGCCAGAAGAATGATGAAGGGCAATGCGAAGCTTTCGTATTGCGCGGAGAGGGTGAGATAGACCACCAGAATTCCCAGACCGAAGATGAGCAGCGCCTTGCCGCTGGATTCGATCTCATCGAGGGTCAATCCCGTCCATTGATACGCCATGCCGGGCATCATGTTCTGCGTGGCCACTTGATCCATGGCGGCGAGGCCCTCGCTGGAGCTGTAGCCGGGCGCGGGCGAGCCGTCGATCTCAACGGCGCGGAAAAGGTTGTAATGGGTAATGACCGGCGGGCCGGCGCTCTCTGCCACGGTGACCAGGTTGTCGAGCGGAACCATCTCGCCAGTGTCGGAGCGCACATAGAAGTTGTGCAGATCCTTGGCACTCATGCGGAAGGGCTGGTCGGCCTGCACAAAGACGCGATAGGTGCGGTTGTTGTAGTCGAAGTCGTTGATGTATTCCGAGCCCATGAAGACGCTGAGCGTGGTGGTGATCTGGGAGAGCGGCACGCTCAATGTTTTGGCCTTTTCGCGATCGATGGTGACCAACTCCTGCGGGTCGTTGGCTGAGAAGGTCGTCAACAGGCCGGTCAGATCCTTGCGCTGGTTGCTCGCGGCCACAATCTTGTGCGCCACGCGGTCCAGGTCGGCGAGGGTGTTCTTTCCCTGGTCCTGCAGCATGAATTGGAAGCCGCCGAAGCTGCCCACGCCGTTGACTGCAGGCGGCTGGAAGACGGCGACCAAGCCTCCATTGGGAGCGAACATCAGGCTGCCGAGTTTCGGTGTGAGATCGGCCACAATGTCGGCGGCGGAGTGGCCCTTGGCGCGCCGTTGATCGGAGGGCCTGGTCGAAATGAACATCATGCCCTGGTTCGAAGCGCCACCGGAAAAGCTGAAACCCATTACGGAAAAGGCGCCTTGAATGTCGGGATTGGAATAGATGATGGCCTGGGCGCGGTCGGCCAACGCCGTCGTGTAGGCGAGCGACGAGCCTGGGGGCGCCTGCACAATCACCATCAGGAAGCTCTGATCTTCCTGGGGAATGAACCCGGTGGGAACACGCTGATAAATCCAGACCGTGGCGCCCATCCCTGCGAAGAAGACCAACAGCAACAGGTAGCGCAGTTGCAGAGCGACATGAATCACCTTGGCGTAGGTGCTCGCCATCCAAGTGATCTGCCTGTCGGTGGCGTGAATGAAAGCTGCGAAAACGCGCGAAACGGGGCGAATGTGCAGAAAGTCCAACTGGCGCGGACGGTCTTCTTCGCCGCGCAGAAACATAGCCGAAAGCGCAGGCGATAGCGTTAGCGCATTGAAGGCTGAGATGGCGATGGCAAATGCAATGGTCAGCGAGAACTGGCGGTAGAGAATGCCGGTAGTTCCGGGGAAAAACGAGACCGGAACAAACACAGCGATCAGCACCAGCGATGTAGCGATGACGGCGCTGGTCACCTCGCCCATGGCCCGCGATGTGGCCTCGTGAGGATCGGAGTGCTCCATGGCAATGTGGCGCTGGACGTTTTCAATGACCACGATGGCGTCGTCCACCACCAGTCCTGTGGCCAGCGTTATGCCGAACAGTGTGAGGGAATTGATGGAGAAGCCGAAGATCTTGATGAAGGCAAAAGTGCCGATCAGAGAGACTGGGATAGTGACGGCGGGAATGATGGTGGCGCGCCAATCCAGCAGGAAAAGGAAGATGACGGTAATGACGATGAAGACGGCCACGCCGAGAGTCACAAGCACTTCGCGGATGGAGTCGCCAACGACGGTAGTGGAATCGAAAGCGACGGCGTATTTGAGGCCGGGCGGAAAACTCTTGGAAAGCTCCACGAGCGCGGCCTTGGCGGCGCGATCAACTTCAAGGGAATTGGCGTTGGAGAGCTGCTCGACGGCGATGCCATTGGCATCGTGTCCCATGTATTTGAGCGAGGAGCTGTAATCCTCCGCGCCGACCACAGAGTGGCCGACATCCTTGAGAAGAACGAGACTGTTGGCGGAATTCTTGACGATGATGTTGTCAAACTCTTCCGGACTGGTGAGCCGGCCCACGACGCGCACGGGAATCTGGAAGGCCTGTTTCGAGTCCGCGGGAGGCTGACCGAGCTGCCCTGCGGGGATCTCGACGTTCTGCTCGACCAGAGAGTTGACTACGTCGGTGGCGGTGAGGTTGTGAGCAGCCAGGCGAATAGGGTCGAGCCAGACGCGCATGGCATATTTGCGCTCGCCGAAGATGACCACGTCGCCTACGCCGGGCAGGCGTTTGATGGCGTCCTTGACGTAGACATCGAGGTAGTTGGAGATGAACTCGGGGGAATAGCGCCCGTCATCCGTGTAGAAGCCCGCGGCAAAGACGAAGTTGCTGCTGGCCTTGCTGATGGTGATGCCGGTAGAGTTGACCGCCGCAGGCAAGCGGCCTTGCACGCTGGCCACGCGATTCTGAACATCCACCGCGGCAATGTCGAGGTCGTAGCCGGTTTTGAATGTGACGGTGATGGCGCTGGTTCCGCTGTTGGTGCTGGATGAGCTGATGTAACGCATTCCCTCGACGCCGTTGATGGCCTCTTCAAGAGGAATGGTTACGGCTTTTTCGACGGTGTCGGCGTTGGCGCCCACGTAGTTGCAGCTCACCGACACCTGAGGAGGGGCGAGGGTGGGATACATGGCCACCGGAAGGGTAGGAATGCACACGGCTCCGGCGAGAATGATCAGCAGCGCACAAACCGTGGCAAAAACAGGCCGATGAATAAAGAAATCTACAAACAAGGGTTGCCTTCCTTTTCGGTTGCAATGGGCGGGTTACAAACACCGCGCTGCGTCTGCGTATTTCTCACTGCCCGTGGCTTGCCTGGAATGCCTTTAGGCGCCCGGCAGCGGGATCACCGGCATGCCGTTTTGCAGGAACTGGGTTGCGGAGACGATGACCTTGTCGCCGGCATTCAATCCCGATGTGATGGAGTAAGCGTTGCCCACGGTGTCGCCCAGCGTGACTCCAGTCTGGATGGCAAACGTGTGCCCGCCCTGCTGGCGCGCCACAAACACAAAGCTCTGTCCGCCCTGGCGGGTAACCGCGAGCACCGGAACAACCGCCATCGGCTTGGTGCTCCAAATGACCTTTGCCTTAACCAACTGTGCGGTGCGCAAGAGCTCAGGAGCAACATGCACGGGAGCCTTCACCAGAATCTCCTGCATGGTGGGATCGACCTCGGGCGACAGAAAATCGATCTTCGTCTTTTCAAGGAGCTTGCCGCTGGTGTCGGTCAAATCCACGTCCAACCCCAGGCGCACCTCGCTGGAGCGCTCGGTGGGGATGTAAATATACGCTTCGAGATCCCTGCCCTCGTCGACCGTGGTGAGCACGCTGGGAGGAGAATTCATGGGCGCCACAAAATCGCCGATATGCACGGGAACGTCGCCCACCACGCCGTCGAAAGGCGCGCGAATGGTGTAGAAAGCGAGCAGTTCCTCCTGCATTTTGCGCGTCGCAAGGGCCGACTCGTAATCCGCCTTGGAGTTGTCGAAGGCCTGGCGCGCCTGGTCGTAAACGTCGTGGCTGATGATTCCGGCATCGAAGAGCTTGTGCTGCCGGTCGACCTCGATCGCGTTGTAGTCGTAAAGCGCCTTCTTCTGCCTTTCGGTTCCGCGGGCCGATTCAACCGTCGCCATCTGCTGATGAGGATCGATTTCCATCATTACCTGGCCGGCCTTGACATGGTCGCCGGAGTGAACGCGAATCTGCGTCAGCATGCCCATCACCTGCGGCTGCACCGTGGCCGAGCGGCGCGACTTGATGGTGGCCACATATTCGCTGCTCTGTGCCACCGGCTCCATCGTCACTGTGGCTATTTGCACCGGCAAGCCCTGCATCCCAGCGCCGGCGGGCGGCGCGGCCGGCTTCCTCTGGCAACCGACTGCCGCTAGCCCAACCAATAGAAAACAGCTCATCCTAAGAGCGCGTTTTACCGCTAGCATTTTCACTCGTTCGTCCCTCTGGCTAAATCGTTTCAGATTGAATTATTTCAGCCCCGGCCCCGGTTTGTCCGGTCGAGGCTCAAGCCGGGTTCCAGGTGAGCTGGCTTTCCCGAGAATTTCGGCGTTTGATGGCGATGATGGCGTTACGTTCCGACTACAGTCGGAGAATGGCTTGACTGAAGCTTATTCAATCAGACGGTCGACGCCAGTCCGATGACGCAAAAAATCTCGCCACCATTCAATTCGGCGCACCCTCGGGAGTTGTTCCCCACGGGCAGTCGCATGAATGTCTTTCGTTGCCTAGGCTGGTTCCTTCCGGCTTTCAAATCGATCGACGACCGGATTCCCTCCCCCAAGGAGGGATTGAAAACAGCCCAGGGCAAGCGCAGCGCGGCCCTGGGGCCGCATCCCCAACTGGGTTCGTCGCCCCGGAGGGGAGATTTGAACCTGGCTCGCGGCTCTTCCCGCTCTTCATGCGATTGCCCTGATCACCCTCCAAATCAGAGATTAGGCAACGGAGGCAGGAGGCGTATAATGGCTGGTCCTAAGTAACTCATCTACTTATTAACGGAGTCTTCCATGAAACTCTCTGGCCGCATTGGTTGGTCGCTAATCCTGCTTGGAGTTATCCTCACTTGCTATCCAACGAAGGCGTCAGCCGCTCAGTCGGTTGCAGTGAAGTTACCGCTGGTTTTTGAACCGAACCGGGGTCAGGTTGCGGCGGACGTTCGCTATTTGTTGCGAGCAGGTGTCGTTGAGGGCGAGTTTCTCAACGACGGCTTTCGACTAACATTGCTGGCTGGCGAGAAGACCCCCTCACAGGTACGAATGCGGCTAATTGCTTCGCGCGTGGACGTTTCGATAGAAGGCAGCGGCGCACTCGAAGGGCAAATCAACTATCTGGTGGGCAACGATCCGGCGCGCTGGCTGCGCGGATTGCCCGGTTACGCGAAGGTGCGCTACAGCCAAATTTACGCCGGAACGGACCTGGTGTTTTACGGCAATGGCGGCGCGTTGGAGCACGACTTCGAGCTGCAGCCGGGCGCCGATCCCAAGCGCATAGCCTTCCAATTGGACGGTGCACAGAGTGTGACGCTGGATGAGAACGGCGATCTGCGGATCGGAATGGCGGGCGGGCAGATCATCTTCGAGCGGCCCATCGCCTACCAGACTGTAGCGGGCGCGCGGCACAATGTGGATGCGGCGTATTCAGTGGACAAGAACGGAATGGTCCACTTTCGGCTGGGCGGCTATGATGCGACAAAAAAGCTGGTGATCGATCCTGTGCTCGACTTTGCAACGTATCTTTCATCGGTACCGTCGGGTGCCAGCCTGATTGCAACGGATGCCGGCGGCAACAACTATATCGCGGGATCTACCAATCTCGGGTTTCCCGTTACATCGGGCGCGTTTGCTGGATGCGCAAACTGCACGGCGGGTTCGGGCGTCACATTCATCAGCAAGCTGAGCGCCGATGGAACGAATCTTATCTATTCAACCATGCTCGGCGGGAATAGCTTCGCACAGCCCACAGGAATTGCCGTCGATGGAAATGGGAACGTGCTTGTATCCGGCTGGACGGGCGCATCGGATTTTCCTACTAAGAACCCGCAGCCGATAGCTCCTCCCGACAACGCATATCTGGGGTTTCTGGTTTCGCTTTCGGCCGATGGGTCGTCGCTGAATTATGGGACCATGCTGGGCAGTCCGCCGTCGGTTTCACCCGCGGCGACGACTTATGCCTCGGCTGTGGCTGTTGACTCATCCGGGAATGCTTATGTAACCGGGGAAACCGGGGATGGGTTTTTCACCACGCCAGGCGCATTGAATCAGGCAGCCGTAGGCATGTCGCGCAATTCATTCGATGTCTATCTGGCTAAGTTCAGCCCCACCGGGACTCTAATCTACAGCGCCGTGCTGGGCACTGCCGATCCGCAAAATGGCGGTGGGGGACCAATAGGAGCTTCTGCGTTAACCGTCGACTCTGCCGGCAATGCATATGTTGCCGGCCAGGCTGGCATTCTTTGGCCCATTTCAAGCAACGCATACCTGAAGGAGATTGCCGGATCGATGCCGTACGCAACCCCATTTGTTACCAAGGTCGCACCGGACGCGAAGAGCCTTGTCTACTCGACCTATCTTGATTATGCCTATGAAGTAACTGGTATTGCTGTCTTATCTAATGAGAGTGTGTTTGTTACAGGCAACGGGGTGGGCGCAAGTTACCCAATTACGCCGAATGCATATCAGAAGAGCGGCGGCAATGCATTCCTTACAGAGCTCAACTCCACCGGATCTGGCCTGACTTACTCCACCGTTATTGGCGATTCGACTTACAACGTCAATGGGCTGGGACTCGATCCCGATGGCGATATATGGCTGGCGGCGCAAACTAATGATCCAAATTTTCCGCTGGTGGACCCGATTCAAGCCACATTCCCCCCGTCGAATGGATTTCCTGAACCCGTCTCAGTTCTGAATCAGTTCGACCCGACGGGGCAGACCATGAAGTTCTCGACCTTTCTGGGCGGAAACGCGCCGGGAAATGCCAGCAGCGTCGCGGTCGATGCAAATCATAAAGCGCATGTGGCAGGCGCTGCAGGATATGGCATGTATACGACGCCGGGGGTTTACCTCGGATCGTTTCCAGCGCCCGGCGCCGGGTATAGTGGGTCAACCTATGCTTATGTGGCATTGATCGATCCAACCAGAAGCGGGGCCACACTGTGCCTGGGAGGATCAGCCGGCGCAGGATTATCGTTTGGATACCTTATTCCGCTGACCACGGCTTCACAAAGCGTGCAGGTGACAAATTGCGGCAGCGGCCTGCTGGACTTCAACTCGATCGCTTCGAACAACGCCGCGTTCACTGTGCCTGCCGGCAGCAACAGCTGCACGGGATCGATTGCAGCAGGCAGCTCGTGCACAGTGAGCGTGGAATTTGCCCCTACGGCGGCGCAGACCTATACGGGCCAACTGACATTCACTTCCAATGCCACGATTTCGACCACTTCGATTCCGTTGAGCGGCATTGGCGCGAACCCGGCCGCGGCCTTCCCTTCGTCAGTCGTTTTTCAACCGTTGCTGGTGGGGCAGACCAGTCCACCCGCCGTTGCCGAGCTGAGCAACAACGGTTACGTTCCGGTGACGATCTATCCATCCCAAACGGCTGTCACCGGCGATTTTGCGTTGGCGCCTGGCGGCAATTGCTCCAACACGCTGCCCGCGGGATCGGCCTGTTCAATCGCTATCACGTTCACGCCCACGGCCACCGGAACCCGCACTGGAACTCTCTCGGTGTCGAGCAACGATCCCGCCAATCCCACCATCACGACAACCCTTACCGGCACTGCTTTTGCCTCCTATCCAGTTCCCTCAATTACTGTGCTGCTCAATCCTTCTTATCCGATCAATAGCGGGACCACGCCAATCACCTTGAGCGTATACGGAAGCAATTTCTTTCCGGCGTCGGTGGTATACATCAATGGCGTGGCGCAGGCCACAACTTACCAGAGCGGCACGTCTCTCAGCGTCACTTTCAGTCCCACGCTATTGAATGCGGTCGGCCAGATTCCAGTGACGGTGGTGAATCCGACGCCGGGAGGCGGCACTAGCGTACCCTATCCGCTGACTGCCTATCTGTCGATTCCGCTGACGGCCAGTGCTTTGACCATCGACCCGGTCGGCGGCTTGCTCTACGCCGCAATTCCAGCGAGCGCCGCGCAGAATCCCAATACGGTGATCCCCATCAACCCGGCGACCGGCGCTACGATGACGCCAATCGCAGTGGCCAGCGGTCCGCGGGCCCTGGCAGTCGCCGGCGATGGCAGCGAACTATACGTGGCCTCGAGCGGCGTGTTGCAGCGCTTCAGCCTGAAGACTCTTGCCCTTGAGAAGACGTTCAACCTTCCAGTGGATCCGGAGTGGGGGCAGACTTACGTTCAGGAGATGCAGGTGGTCCCCGGCTCGCCGCAGTCGATCGTCGTGGAACTGTTTGCCAATGTTGACCCGGCGGAGGACGGAGCCGCGCTGTACAACGATTCCGGGCTCGTCAACTGGATTTCCGGTGTGGGTGCAACCAAGAATCCTCTGGGGATGGACTCGTTTACCTTTACCTCGCCCACGGCCATTTACGGGTTGCCGGAGGGCAATACGTTCTTTGCAGAGTTGCAGGTCGGCAGCACCGGTCTCAGCGTCATTAGTTCGGGAGGCTTTTCCTGCTGCGATGAGACAACTGGATCGCTTTTGGCCTCCGACGGAACATTGCTCTACACCAACTCAGGCGAAGTGTGGAATCCAACTTCGCAGAAGTTACTGGGAACATATATGGAGGCGAGCGGCAATCAACTGTTCTATACCGCCAGCGTCGTTCCCGATACCGCCAACGGACACACCTATTTTCTCGATGGCGATTCGGGATATTCCGACTTCCAGTCGCTCGACATCGACGTCTTCGACCAGGCGAGCTACGCGTTGGTGGGGACGGTTCCGTTCATGAGCATTTACTCCCCCAATGCCACCGATTTGGTCCGATGGGGCAGCAATGGCTTTGCCTTCCGCAGTTTCGACATTACCGGAACAGTGCCGAGCGCGAACCAGATTGTGATTGTCACCAGCAATCTGGTGCCTGCGAGCAATGGTGCGCCGATTCCGATTCTGTTGTCGGTCTTGCCCTCGTCGGTGGTTGCCGGGGGGCCGGCTTTCACCTTGCAACTGACCGGCGTCGGCTTCACGAGCGCCTCGACCGTGCTGATCAATGGAAACGCTCGGACGACCACCTACGTCAGCAGCACATCGCTTACTGCCCAGGTGCCGGCCTCCGACATCGCGACCAACGGACAGCTCAACGTGCAAGTAACCACGCCGGCGCCCGGCGGCGGAATGTCGAACTATGTGACGGTGCCCATAGAAGCCCCGCCGCTGACGACGCCGACAGTGACTGTAACTCCGTCCGCAACCAGCATTACCGCGGCACAGGCTTTGACGGTAACAGTCGCTGTCAGCGGCGGAAGCGGTAAGGCGACTCCGACCGGTTCAGTGACGCTAAGCGGAGGCGGTTACACGTCCAATGCAACGAGTCTGAGTAACGGCAGTGCGATCATCACCATCCCCGCCGGCTCCTTGACCACCGGCAGCGATACGATATCGGCGCTCTACACACCCGACAGCGCCAGTTCGACGACGTATAACATCGCGGGCGGCGCAACATTGGTGACGGTGACCGCGCCGCTGAAGACGACGCCTACCGTGACGGCCACTCCATCGGCGTCCAGCATCACGAAAGCGCAGTCTTTGTCAGTGAGCGTTACGGTCAGCGGCGGCAGCGGCAACCCGACGCCGACAGGGTCGGTGAATATAGCCGGAGGCGGTTACACATCGGCGGCTATTTCGCTTACCGGCGGAGCAGCGGTCATAACCATTCCGGCAGGTTCATTGGCGGTCGGCACGGATGCTCTAAACGTCGCCTACGCGCCGGATAGCGGCAGTGCGGCAACTTATAACAGTGCAACCGGCACAACATCGGTAACAGTAACGGCGCCGGCGAAGAGCGCTTCCACCGTGACCGTGACCCCGGCATCCTCTACGATTACGAATGAGCAAACCGATGCCGTTTCGATCGCTGTTGGCGGCGTGAGCGGGCAG
>Ga0326727_10014530_pt1 | contig 17128 bp, 18 predicted proteins | sample MB2enrmetagenome_FD_207643 | JGI IMG/M metagenome (GOLD analysis project Ga0326727, IMG submission 207643) | Lab enriched peat soil microbial communities from McLean, Ithaca, NY, United States - MB29MY | ecosystem: Environmental > Terrestrial > Soil > Wetlands > Peat | place: USA: New York...
CACGTTGCAGCGCCGGGTGAAGGGCTGGCGAGCGACCGAGGGTCCGGCCAGAGAGGTATTTTTCGCGCAACAACATGTACCGGGCCGGTTGGGCGCGTCGGATTTTACGCACATGGAAGAGCTGGGCGTGACCATTCAGGGGCAGACGTTTCCGCACCTGATCTATCACTTCGTGCTGACGTACTCGAACTGGGAAGCGGGAACGGTGTGCTTTTCGGAGAGCTTCGAGAGTCTGTGCGAAGGGTTGCAGAATGCGTTGTGGAAGTTGGGCAAGGTGCCCGAGCGGCATCGCACTGACCGGCTGTCGACGGCGGTCAACAACATGAGTAATCCGGCGGCGTTCACGGATCGCTACCAAGGCCTGATGCGCATCTACGGGCTGGAGAGCGAGAAGATCCAAGCCGGTCACGGCAACGAGAACGGCGATGTCGAGCAGCGGCATCATCGCTTCAAGCGGGCTGTGGCGCAGGAGTTGATGCTGCGCAGCAGCGTGGATTTCGCCAGTGTTGATGCGTATAAATCGTTCCTTGCGGCGATGTTCGAACGCTTGAACGCCGGACGCAGGCAGCGGTTGGCCGAAGAGATGGCCGTGATGCGGGAGTTGCCGGAGCGACGCATGGAGTCGGCGAAGCGGGAACGCGTGAAGGTGGACTCGGGCAGCTTGATCTATGCGGATCGCAACGTGTACTCGGTGCCGAGCCGGTTGATCGGCGAGCAGGTGGAAGCGCGGTTGTATATGGAGCGCGTGGAAATCTGGTACGGGCAGAAGAAGGTTGCCGAGATGCCGCGCCTGCGCGGGCGCAGGAAGCATCGCGTGGATTACCGGCACATCATCGACTGGCTGGTGCGGAAGCCGGGTGCCTTCGAGAACTATCGCTACCGCGACGAGTTGTTTCCGTCGAGTCGCTTCCGCATGGCCTTCGATCTGCTTCAGAAACAGCTTGGCCGTGCGCATGGCAGCAAGGAATACTTGAAGCTCCTGGAGCTGGCGGCTAAGAACAGCGAGGTCGGAGTCGAAGCGGCGTTGCGCGTGTTGCTGGAAGCAGGCGACGAGCTGATCAGCGCCAAGGAAATCGCGGTCATGCTAGGGGGCGACCACGCTACCGTCGTTCGCGATGTCGAAGTGGCGGTGGTGGATCTGAGCCTCTTCGACCAGTTGTGCCACGCGCAGGAGGTGCTGCAATGAGTGCGACTCCACAGATCAGAACGGCTTTGCTGGAGAATCTGAAAGCACTGCATCTGCCCGCAATGCGCGAGTGCTTCGAGCAGGCCGCGCAACAGGCAGAGAAAGAAACGCTCAGCTACGAGCAGTACCTGCTGGAGTTGACCGAGCGGGAGTGCGAGTCGCGGCGACGAAATCGCATCGCAACGCTGTTGCGCGAGTCGGGCTTGCCGCGGGAAAAGACGATGGCAAACTTCGACCTGAAGCGCTTGCCCATAAAGGCTGCGCGGCAACTGAAAGCTCTCGTGGACGGCGGCTTCCTGGATCGCAAGGAGAACGTGCTTCTGTTCGGCAATCCCGGAGCGGGCAAGAGCCACCTGCTCTGCGCCTTGGCTCAGGAACTGATCGCGCAAGGCCGCCGGATGAAGTACACCAGTTGCGCCCTTCTGGTGCAGGATCTGTTGGTGGCTAAGCGTGACCTGCGGCTAAGCAAAGAGATTAAGAGGCTGGCTCGATACGACGGCTTAATCATAGACGAGATGGGTTATGTGCAGCAGAGCCGCGAGGAAATGGAGGTGTTATTTACCCTGCTGGCCGAGCGTTACGAGCGCGGCAGTGTGCTGTTGACCAGCAATCTTCCGTTTTCCAAGTGGGAGGCGATCTTCAAAGACCCGATGACCACGGCGGCGGCTATCGACCGGCTGGTTCACCACTCGGTCATCCTGGAGATGAACATCCCCAGCTACCGCGTAAAGCAGGCCAAGAAGATCAGAGACCCGGCACTGGAGAATAGCGAAGCCAACTGACAGGGTGGAGACAACCGCCGTTGTTGCTGGCAGGCCCTCCGCTTCGCCCCTTCGGGGCTTCGCTCCGGCCCTGCCAGCAACAACATCTCAGTAAGGAAAGGAAAGAAGGTACGACATCTATCGGGAATTATGGTTGTCGTTGAAGGGAAAGAATAGTTGACGCCAGACAGTCAGTGTTGATGCCATATGTAATTAAAGGATACTCCCCTTGCAATATGGGCGTTTTTGACTAAAACCGCGAAAAGTCAATTTTGCGTCTACCCAAGTTGACCTCCTATTGCTATATAGCTATGATATACAGCAATAGGAGGGTTTATGCCAAACACTACAAGAGCACGGGTTTTTATGAGTGGCAGAAGTCAGCATGTGACGATTCCTTTGGATTTTCGCTTCCGTTCTCCCGTCGTCTCGATCCGCCGCGATCCGAGCAGCGGCGGCGTCATTCTCACGGAAGTTCCGAGTCTGACCGAGGTCTTTGCAGCGCTCGACGCGGCCAAACTCCCAGATGACTTTATGAACGATGCTGACCGCGACCGCCGACCTGCGGAAGAGCGTCCGGCGATCAAGCAGCTTTTTGAGGACGATGCCCCTGAAGGTTCAGAACAACAATGACAACCACCTATTTACTCGACACAAACACGTTCAGCTATATCGTCAACGGGAAGTCTCCAGCGGCACGGGCGGAATTTCAAAAACTATCTCAGGATGGGGATGCAGTTCTCTGTATTTCGGTAATCACTGAAGCAGAGGTGCGCTTTGGAATGGCAAGACGTTCTCTGTCTCGCGCCCGCTGTTTGGCAATAGAGGGGCTATTCGCCAATTTCCAAATTCTTTCGTGGGGTTCCGATGAGGCGGCGGCCTACGCCCAGGCTAGATCCCTACTCGAACCAACGGGACTTACAGTTGCCACTATGGATATGCTGATTGCGGCCCAAGCAATCGCTGCCGGGGCCGTGCTTGTAGCCCGCGACAACATCTTTGGCAAAATGGCTAAAGTGATAGACCTGATCGACATCGTTAATTGGGCAACCGATATTTAGTCCAGAATAGGCCACGACAGCACGGCTTATTTTGGACGATAATCAACCACTTAATGGCTGATTATCCTACACTCTACAGTTAGAGCACTGGTCTTCTAAGCCGGGGGGCATCGTCAGAGTGCCTGCGTGTAAAGTAGGCGCTCTATCCCATTGAGCACGGCGTAGGCTGCGGTCATCGCGGACAGAGCAGCTCACTCCTAACGCGCTGTTCTGTCCGCCGTCATCGGCCCCACGAGTGCCCTCTGCCTTTCTGAGGCTGGCGATCAGCAGCTCTGGTTGGCACTTCTCTTTGCAGTATTCTGGTCAGAGTTTTTGCATATGCGTCATCAAAACCGTGAGCCGTTTGTCGATGTTGGACGAGAAAGCTATCGACTCGTTGCAGCGTTCGGTCAAGCTCTGGCAGCGATCTATCGTTGCGTTGTAGTGCTCGGTCAAGGTTTGAAACCGCTCCTCTGAAGCCTTGAATTGCTGTTCGAGCGCGAGCATGCAACGCATGTACTGATCGCTCAAACGCTTCTCGCGCTCCTCGAAGTCCGCTTTCAACTGCTGCAACGATTCGAGCAACAGGGCCTCCACTTCGTTCGGTGTTGCGCTCATTTAGTCCGCCTTCCGGCACCGCTGCCAGTTCGTAGTTGGTTTTCCTGTCATCTGATCCTTGCCCGGTTCTGGGTTGCAGTATCCCCAATCCGGCTCGTCCACGATCATTATCTTGCCCTAATCTGTGGACAATGGGCGCATGTGGACGTACTCCCGATTCTGACTCTTCAACAACGCTAACGTGCCGCCAATCGCCGCCGCGCACACCAAACCTGTCGCCAGAATCGGGTACAGGACTCCGAGTTTGATCGACTTTGTGAGCCTCGGCGTCCACGCCTTCACGTCCTTGTTGACCGCCGCGAGCTGCTGATTCATCGCGAAAGTGTTCTCCGAGATGGCGCTCTGGAGCAACTTGAGTGACGACTCCAAAGCGTTCTTCAAGGTACTCTCGGCGGCGTTGCATTGTTGATTGCAGGCGTTCGTGAGCCTCTCCAAGGCGTCGTTCTGTATCTGCTTTGCTCTCTCGTTCGTCGCGGCTTCCTCTTGTTTGAAGCGTTCGGTCAAATCGGTAATGTTCACTGAATAGCTCCCCTTTCAAACGAAATCTGTCGTTCTTTCCCTCGCCACAGTGGACAGTAATGTAGTCCTTTCCCTGTCTCCCAACCTTCAAACCGGACGCCTGAATGTAGTCCACAATCTCCGTTCGGCTCTTCAGTTCGCCATTTACGCACTTCGCTTTGACCGCTTTTTCGAGCGCAGCAGCGAGTTCGGATTTTTCTTTTGGCATCCGTTCGGCGTGATCGACAGCGCGTCGGCGCGCCGGATCGCGCGGGTCATCCATCCCACGACTGAGGTTTTGTACGTCCTGCCAGGACGCCAATCGCGCGCGATCTGCACGGTCGTAGTACGCAGGAAAACGCTTTTCCGTCTCCAGATCGACGTTGGCAATAATGAAATGAAGCTCCGTGCGGTCATGATCTCGATGTTGTATCCAGACCGTACTAAGCCGGTTTATGTCCATCCCCGGAGCCAGAAACTCGCGCTCAAAACTGTCGATCAACTCGAAACGCATCTCGGGAGACTGCGCCAATGTAAAAACTTCATCTTCGGTAAAACTCAGCACTCCCGACGTATATCGCTGCGCAAAACTCAGCGAGTCGATCAGCGATGCTGTCACCTCCGGGTCGCCACGAAGCAGCTCAGGGGGACTCTCTCGGAGCTGATTTTCGTGGTCCTTGTCGGCCAACAGGTACTCGATTGCAGGACGGCCGGAGCCGCTACCGTGCTTCATGATCTTCGCTAGCACCGCTCGCCTCCCGCCAGAAATTCGCGTTGACCGCGCGCAATCCGTCACGCATCTCGCGGCGGATTTGTGCCAACTGGGTCGCCACAAGGACCGCGTTCATCGCGTTGCCCGCCTTCAAATCGAGGTTCACCGCGCGCGCAATTTGGTTCAAATTGTTGCCCACGCGCGCCACCGCCAACGCCAGCGGCTGCACGGCGGCACTCTGCGCACTGCGCTCTTTTACCGCGCGCCGCATCAACGGTGGACGCGGTTTGGATGACTGACCGAGCGCAAGATCGCGCAGCCAAGTGGCGACAGGAACGTCGCCAGCGGACGCCTTAACGCGCTCCGCTTCGTCGGAGCTAAGCCAGATCTTCTGGCTTACGTTCCGTGCATTTTTACCGCGATTGCGCACAATCGCCACGCTCTGGCCTCACCGGGTTGGGGTTCTCAGGGGAGGGTAAAACCCTATCCCCTGAGCCAGAGCACGGAACCGCGTAAGCGGGGACGTGTGCTCTGGCTTATAGAATTTAGAGTATTATGTCTGGAGATTTTGTGCCAGCTTTATTTTTCGCCCCTCACAACTAAACACAATGAAAACCCATAAGAGATCGCGGGCAAATGATCTGGCCGTTGCTTTGAACTGTACGCCTCCGCGCCTATGAAATCGCCTGCATTTTTGTTGGCCGACGAATAGTAATTTTGTATGGGGTGGCAACTCAGCGCACGGTTTCCAGGGAGATAGAATATTGAGATTCAGGGGGCGTCATGGACTGCCGGATGGAGGACATTGGTATGGGCTCAGAACCGAAAGCCGATCTGCAATATCAGGCTGCACTGGATGACCAGTATCGGAGAATGATCGAAGAAGGTTTACGAGACATAGAAGCCGGTCGTGTGATCCCGCACAATGAAGCCATGGCTATCATCCGAACATGGAGCAATAAAAATTGATTCTGACGCAGCTCTGCTCCTGAGCTTTGGGCGCAGAGAAACGAGTGGATGAAAAGTTTGGCTCGGTAACCTCGGGGCGTCGGCCATGGAGGGGCAACTCAGCACACGGTCTGGCTTAGCAGAAAAGGATTCAGGTTGCGGCGGTTGGGCGCCCAGGACGCGCCGCTGGGATTTCTGGTAGCCGTCAGCACTTCCGACGCCGTCTAGGGCTGCTGTCGTGGCATTCTGCTCGACTGGGTACAGCTCTCCATTGTCAGCCGAGGTAGCTAGATCCTCTCCCCTCTCATAGGAAAGTTTGTTTTGTGCTCGTGGGATTTCTCCTTGGCTGGCTACGCGGTTGTCGTCGTGAGCGGTTGGGGGGCGTTAGAAATCCACAGCTCGGCCTTGGCCGCTACAGGTTAGATAGAACCTACAGGCAAAAGCTAAAGGCTTTAACTACAGGCTTCCTTTAAGCAAATCAAAAACGATAGCGTTTCACCGTAGTGGCGATAGCGTTTCACCGTAGTGGCGATAGTGTTTCACCGTAGAAAACTCTAAAACTTGGCAATAGTGGCGATAGTGTTTCACCGTAGAGAAACTCTGAAAAACTTATGACTTAGCACTATAGGATTTGGCGCTGATCGCTGTCGGGGATGGGTGGATGGTCATCCCCTCAGGGGTGAGATCAAGTTTGAGCGCTGGGTAGACGAGCTGAATTTTTTTAAGGGCGAGCCGAACATTAGTACGAAACATTCTGATCTCGGCGTACTCTGCCCCCATCTGGGCGTGTAGTCCTTCCCACGGTACGAGCCGTGCCCTTCTCGTCCGGTTGGCAACGAAGGCGGTATATGTAAGCCATGCGTACAGGTCTAGCGCCAGAGGAGAACGCTTCAACGCTCGTAGTGCTCGGAGGTCTACCGGAACCGACGAGAGTGTGATGGCTTCATAGAATTTTTCCCCTAGCTCAATCCAACTCTCCCAAAGGTTCGCCTGTGTGGATCGTTTGGAGTCCCACCAGAACTCCGAACTTGCGGACACGTCCATATGCAGGTAGCGGCCATGGGTATCCGTCTCGCTCTCGAAGCTAATTCGAGCGTCAATCAATCGCCGCATCTGTTCCTGTAGACGTTTTGCATCTCCCCGTTTGCCTCCACCCGTCCGGGGATTCAGTCCAATCTCCCGCATGAAATTATCTAGGCTATTGCCCAGACGAATGTGCCGACTTTTCTTTCGTTTCGCTTCGGTTACTAGCCAGAAGAGAAACAGGCGTGGGATGGAACCGTAGGGGTAGAGAGCCTTCCGCGTTTGTCGGTCAATATGTGGCTGAATGACGAGGGTGAGATTCCCATTAGTCCGCGTCCAGATTGGAACGTCTCCAGGATCACTGTGCGGCAGTGTGCACTGCACGAGCTGGCGAGCCATGAACGCCGTCTCTGTCGCATCGGGGTTCTGGTAGATTTCCACTACTGCATCCAACAGATTTTGCTCCGAGGTGCTGGGAAATCCGGTCTTAGATGTTGGCATAGTAGACCCTCTAAGTACGTTTTTCTTTCATGTAAGCATGAAAACATGCAAGCATGAAGTCGCTGACAGTGGGAAAGTCCATCTGAATTGTGGCGAGTTTGACTGCTTTTACATCCTCTAACGGCCAGCGAACCTGTAGCGGCTCCCGGTCGATCTTGGAAACAACTTTACTTCGTTTAATCCCAGCCGCTAGCGACTTCGCTTGGGCTGCCTGTGGTATAGAAGGTACAACCGCCAACGTATCAGAACTCAATTCAAGGGCCTTAGCCATGCTTGACCGCCTTTCTATGTTTCTGCATGTTTTCATGTAAACATGATTTTATGTTTATCCATAATGCCGCAATCTCTTTTGCAGCACTGCCTTTTGGCTCAGCTTCTGTAATTGTCTTGCCTTGGGCATAGGGAGATTTATAGCCGGTGCGGTCGTTGACGAAAGTCTCTGCAACCTCGCCATATTTGGATAGCGCCGCTGCCGCTTGAGCGGTAATCAGGGTATTGGCCTTGACCCTCGTCAGGACGAAAATAAAGGGAACTCCAGCCTCCTTGAGCGCCTGAACGGTCACCGGAGCAGCAGTCAAATCGTCTTCACTTGCCTGCACAGGGAAGATCACAAAGTCGGCCAGCTTGAAAAGCTCTCTCGCAACGTCAATGCGGCCTGAAGCGGTATCAACGATGCAGTAAGCGGCTCCATGACCACGTAAGACCTCTAACCCCCTCCGAACGTCCTCGAATGGAATTTCGGCCCGCTGAGGAGTCTCAGACTCACGCTTGGTGTGCCACGCGGTAAGGCTACCCTGAGGGTCAGTGTCGATCAGAAACACTGGCCCATCTCCGGCCCGCTCTGCCTCTACGGAAAGGTGCTTTGCGAGCATGGTTTTCGCGCTGCCGCCCTTCTGAGAGTTAATCACTAAAACCTGCATAATTTTATACCTCTATGTCAGCATGAAAAAACTATAGCATGTTTTCATGCTGGCATGAATAAAACTAAGGCGTTTGCGTAAAACATTATTCCTGAGCCATCACTTTTCGCACCGTACTTGCGTACCACCGCGATCCGTGCGGCGTTCGTAGCCCAAGCGCGTTGAGTTGCCCCGCAACGGCTCGAAGCGTCAACCCTTCGGAGCGATACCGCTGCATCATCTCGACGATCTGCGGAGCAGGCAATATTAGGCTTTTGCTCTGCCGCGCCTTGGCTATGGACTCCCGCCAGCGCGGATTGCCGAGTCGGGTGCCGCGTTGGCGCGCGACCTGTAGCGCTCCCTTGGTTCGCTGCGAGATGGCCTCGCGCTCATGTTCGGCGAAGGCAGCGAGGATATGAATGGTGAGACGGTTGGCCTGAGGCATGTCCGCCGCGACGAACTCGATGCCCGTCTCCATGAGGCCGGAGATGAAATGTACATTGCGGGCCAGCCGGTCGAGCTTGGCAATAACGAGCGTGGCCTTCTGCCGCCGACTCAGCTCGATGGCCTTCAGCAACTCTGGTCGGTTGGTATGGCGTTTGCCGCTCTCGATCTCTGTGAACTCGGCGAGCAGGGAATTGGAGCCGACGAAACGGGCAACGGCCTCCCGCTGCGCCTCAAGGCCGAGGCCGCTCTCTCCCTGACGTTCGGTCGAAACCCGATAGTAGGCCACAAAATCGCTCATTCAGGCCAATTGTACTCGTCTGAAACGACCGTTTCAGTGAGTACAGAGGGACGGGCTAAGCTATTTCTTTTAATCTTGACGTATCATGATTCGTCATGATAGATTCATGGGAACGATGGAGGAGTGCCATGACGGTTCAGACCCGTGAGAAATTCGCTACTCAGGTCAATTCTGAAATACTGCGCTCAGTGCGGTACATCGCTCAGAATGAGGGTAGGCAACTTCAGGTCTTGATCGATGAGGCACTGACCGATCTGATTGAGAAGAAAAAGCAGAGCCGCCCACGTGCCCATATCATGGCGGCCTACCAAGCCAGCCACGAGAAATTTGCGCCGCTCTACAAGAAGCTGGCTGAATGACTGACTATCTGACCGTCGTCGAGGTGTTGGCAATTCATGACGACCAAATCGAGCGATATGGCGGTGCGTCCGGGGTGCGGGATGGCGGCTTACTCGAAGCCGCCATTTTTCGACCACAGACCGGCTATTATGCCGATCTGATTGAGGAGGCCGCCGCTCTCTGGGAAAGCTTGTCGCAAAACCACCCATTCATTGACGGCAACAAGCGCACCGCCTTCGCCGCAATGTACACCTTCCTTGCCATCAACGATATCCGACTGACCGCAAGCGCTGGCGAGACAGAAAACTTCGTGCTCAACCTGTATGCCATCGGCTCGTTTGATTTCGAGCATCTATGCCAATGGCTGCGAAGCAATGTCTCGTTTTAGGGACGATTTCACGAGTTCATTGCTGCCTTGGCCTTTGACCCATGCAAACCCTTGGAAACATGGGGCTGCGGTCGTGGGTCAAAACTTACCCTTTGTGGCCCAAGGTTTGTTTATTGAGAACATTATCAAATATAGAAACCCAGAGCAGCAACAACTGCTTGCTTTGTCAGCATCCCTTACGGCTCTGTCGTTTCGTCGCTAGGGGCTACTGGAGAGTCAAGGTTCCGCTGCCGTAGTCGCTGCCGCAGGCATTTGTGGCACCGACACTGTTGTTCACTATGTAGCCCACTGCGATGGTCTTTGTATCTTGTGAAAGCGTGCCCGACATAATAATGGTAGTAGTGGAGCTGTTGGTCGGGACAAAGTCGATGACGAGTTGGATTCCGAGAAGGCCGCCAGGCTTCGGGACCGTGGCTGAGGCGAAGCAGGTAGAACCGGTGAAATTTGCCGATCCGCTGACCTCCAACTCGCCCGATGAATCGGGGCTGGAGGTCTGGCTCAGAGTCGTTGTGACGCCGATGGTGTTGCCAGTTTCCTGAGACTTGAGCGTGCCTGAATATGACCCGTTAAGCGTGCCTATTGTGTTACCTGAGACCGTACCTTGAGCAGTCCAGGTACCTGCGGGAGATGTGGTGACTAACGTGGCGGAGTATGTGCCGCTGAGCGTGGTGTCGTCAGTAGAACTTGCGCTAATTGAGAATGTTCCTCCACCTCCGGTATCGGGCACGGAGTTTAGTACGATGTTGCCATTTGCATCGACGGTGCCGACGAACTCGGGGTTAAGGTCGCCGAACGGAAAATTGCAGGGAGGCTCTCCGGTCGGCCAGCACATTGGATAGGCATCCTGACTCACGAGTATACCGATGACGTTATTCTCCGTTTGCGTGAAGTAGACGCCGAAGGCCGCCCCGGTCGCCCCAGCCGGTGCGCCAGTGGGGAGGAAAGCCAACTGCCAGTTGCCGGTGATGCCGGTGCGGACTGCTGTGGTACCGGACGTGGATAGAGTGCTTGAGCCACAGCCGGAGAGACAGATTGCAGCGGCCAGAATGGCGAATGAATAGCGTGTCATGAGGATGGTCTCCCAAGAGCATTGATCGTTGCGAAAATTGTACTCCAGGGTTGAGACCTTGCGGATATTAATAATCAACCAGTCTGAAATTTATCCATTTTTATCTTGACAACGTTGGAAACAGATGCATACTTATCTTTCGCGAAGAGTGCCGGTTTCTACTGTGCCAGAAGACAAGCACCTATTGCGGAGATGTTGTCAAACTGATCCCATGCCTAATCATATCCCAGGTCTAATAATCGGAGTTGTGACACGCGCCCGTGCGGTGCAGTACGGTCGTCGGAACTTTTAGTGTTTCACTAAATTCGATAGTTATAAGAGGCCACTATGCATAAGCCATATTTACAGTCTGCCATCATCGTTATTGCGGTTACTCTCTGCTTCCTAGTCACTTCGCCCAGTTCTCGGGCGCAGATAACCTCATCTCAAGCCGAAGCAATTGCGCTGCATCGGCAGGGGTATGTTGAGGTACCACCTGGGACTGTTCGTCACTCAGAGGATGTCGGCCTACGTGCCCACCCCAACGTGCTAATCTGGCGAGACGCAACACCGAAGGTTCCGAACGCTCAGGTTTTGAACAGCCAGCCATCTTCAACATGGGAGACGCCGGCATCGATCGCCTGCGTCTACAATCTTGTGACGCAGGTTTCCGGATGTCCGATTACCTCAACCACAGCTCTTCCGACTGGCGGCGGCGTGATCGCCATCGTCGACGCCTATGACGATCCCAATGCGGCAAGCGACCTGACCACATTCTCGTCCTACTTCAACCTTCCGTCGGCCAACTTCCAGGTCGTATATGCTACCGGAGTTCAGCCACAGCAGGACACTCTTTATCAGGGCACATGGGAACTAGAGGAATCGCTTGACATCGAATGGGCCCATGCGATGGCGCCCTACGCGAAGATTATTCTCGTAGAGGCCGCGTCAGACAGCTACACCGATCTCATGGCGGCCGAGAAGGTTGCTGGCAATCTGGTCAGCTCTGCCGGCGGCGGAGTGGTGAGCAATAGTTGGGGCGGGGCCGAATTCAATGGAAGTAGTAACGGCGGTGTTTCAGAGACATCCTATGACCAATATTTCGTGGCTAATAACGTGGTATTCACCGCATCGACGGGAGACTATTTATACTTGGACTATCCTGCCGCATCTCCGAATGTGGTGGCCGTTGGAGGAACCAGCCTCTCCAGGGACAGCTCGGGTAATTTCATTGGCGAGTCCTATTGGTACGATCCGAACAACGGTTTAGGAGGCGGTGGTGGTCTGAGCCAGTATGAGTCTATTCCCAGCTACCAGAGCTCAATCCAGAGTATTGTGGGAAGCCAGAGGGGCGTGCCAGATCTATCGAGCGACGCCGATCCGGCCAGCGGCGTAGCTATATACGACAGTTTCCCATATGTGGGGGTTTCTGAAGGATGGTATGTGGGAGACGGCACAAGCCTCGCATCCCCCACGATTGCGGGGCGAGTCAGCGCAAATGGAATACTCTCAAACACCGGAACCTTACAAAACTATATCTATGGCGAATACGCAGCCGGAACAGCTTATTCAACCAACTTCAACGACATTACTAGCGGAACGAATTCCTGTGTTACAGGCTGGGACATCTGCTCCGGTATCGGAAGCCCGCTTGGGGCGATAGAAACCGTGACCGCACTCCCAATCGGAACGATTGACACCGTTGCTGGAAATGGCACTGCCGGTTCCACTGGGGATGGAGGGGTTGCTAGAATCGCGGAGTTGTATGCGCCTACTGGCGTGGCAGTCGATTATTTAGGCAATATCTATATTGCGGATTACTACACTCCTCGTCTCCGCGAGGTGACCGCATCGACCGGTGACATCTCGACCATTGTTGGAAGTAGCACTTTCGGTAATGGAGACGGGGCTTATTGTGTGGGGGTCGATGGTTTTGGCAGTCTCGTTTATTTTTCGGATAATTACGGCGATAGCCTCAGCAAACTGACCTTATCGACCGATGTCATCTCGACCGTTGCAACGGAGAGTTCCGCGCCTTCCGGCGTGGCAGTCGATGGTTACGGCAACATCTATTTTGTTGATACGCCCAACAACGTCGTCCGCAAGATTACCGCATCGACTGGCACCCCCTCAATCATTGCTGGAAACGGCACTGCCGGTTACTCTGGTGATGGAGGGCCTGCTACAAGCGCGGAGTTGAACGGACCCGCCGGCGTGGCGGTCTCTCTTACCGGCTATTATGTCTATATTACCGATAGGCTCAACAATCGCATCCGTATGGTGAGCACACAGAGCGGCCTCATCACCACTGTTGCTGGAAATGGCACTGCCGGTTACTCCGGCGACGGAGGAGCTGCTACAAGTGCGGAGATGCACTGGCCCATCGGAGTAGCGGTAGATACTTCTAGCAATATCTATATTGCGGATTACATGAATAACGTCATCCGCATGGTGACTGCATCGACTGGGCTTATCTCAACCATTGCTGGAAATGGCACCGCCGGTTACTCCGGCGACGGAGGGCTTGCTACAAATGCGGAGTTGGACGGACCAACCGGCGTGGCAGTGAACTTTTCATCACCCTATCTTTTCATCGCGGATACGCAGAACCATCGAATTCGCTCGGTGTATGGCTACTAATTTAGGCGGCTTACCCGAAATGTGAAGAAGACAGACGCCAGATAATTACCACAATACATTTCTTCGATCATTTCCAACCGTGTCCCTGCTTGCAAGCAGGGACACGGTTGGGGTCTTTGGAACAACTGGACGGAAAGTCTGGATAGAGCAGCGCACTCCTAATGCGCTGCTCTATGCGACCTGATTCTGGGGCGGATATGCGGCCTGAACCCGTGATGCGTACTTGCCCTGCTGCCAATTCTCTGGGCGTTTATGCTTTCCAGCCTGCCACGCTTTTTTATGTTCGGTGGGTCCAAGATTCTTGCTGCAGCCGCTACGTTTCGTGCCGGGTATCCAGCCTTGATATTTGGGATCTATTCCGTAGTACTCGGCGATAGGGGGAAATTGTCCCTTGAGCATGTACATTCCCAATCCCAGCAGCGCTGTCACCGGCTCGATGTGGATTGGCTCGGGCGTAAACCTCTTCGGAGCGACACTCTTGAGCCACCTATCCAGTTTCTGGGTAAAATCTTGTTGTCGCGCGTGTGGCACATAGACAAGCCAGTGGGCGTGGAAGTGTCCGTTGTCGTCTGGATTCTCAAGCACCCAAAGAAATGTAGGAACCGCAGCAAAGCCAGCAAAGTTACGGGATGGATTTTTAACCCAGCGCACGAACTTGCGGCGAATTTCTAAGAACGCTGGCCCCATTTCGTCAATTGCGAGCGATGTTTCCCCAAAGTTGATGGTTACGAAGAGGGTGGGTTCTAGGCCCAGGCTCCGAGCGAGGCGCAAACCGTGATACACGGTACGACCGCCGCGCCGTTGTATGTACTGCGTTTGAGGAGGACAGCCATTCACTAGTGCCCGCATGATTACCCCTACAGGTTGATGCTTTTGTTATTTCCCTACACGGTATGGGCTATTTTGTCAGTTGATGGGCGACAATTAGACTTCCCGGCTGACGACAAACAAAATTCCCGATCAGCGACAATCAGGCCAAGCGTATTGCGGTACTTTGAGCGGGGGCGGATTGGTCACAGACAAGCAGGTTCGGAGGTTGTTTGCGTTGATGACGACAGAGGAAAGCCAAGAGATAGCGGCGTCCAAGGCAGGGATGGACGCCAAGACGGCGCGGAAGTATCGGCGCTTGAGTCGGCTGCCAAGCGAGTTGCCGACGGCGGCGCGTGGGCGGACACGCCCCGATCCGTTCGTTGGGGTTTGGGACGATGTTCAGAAGCTGTTTGAGACGAACGCTGGGCTTGAGGCCAAGACGGTCTTCGAGTATTTGCAGCGGCAGAGTCCCGGTCGTTTTCAGGATGGACAGTTGCGCACGTTACAGCGTCTGGTAAAGGGCTGGCGAGCGACCGAGGGTCCGGCCAGAGAGGTATTTTTCGCGCAACAACATGTACCGGGCCGGTTGGGCGCGTCGGATTTTACGCACATGGAAGAGCTGGGCGTGACCATTCAGGGTCAGACGTTTTCGCACCTGATCTATCACTTCGTGTTGACGTACTCGAACTGGGAAGCGGGTACGGTGTGCTTTTCGGAGAGCTTCGAGAGTCTGTGCGAAGGGTTGCAGAATGCGCTGTGGGAGTTGGGCAAAGTGCCCGAGCGGCATCGCACCGACCGGCTGTCGACGGCGGTCAACAACATGAGTGATCCGGCCGCGTTCACGGATCGCTACCAGGGCCTGATGCGCATCTACGGGCTGGAGAGCGAGAAGATCCAAGCCGGTCATGGCAACGAAAATGGCGATGTCGAGCAGCGGCATCATCGCTTCAAGCGAGCGGTGGCGCAGGAGTTGATGCTGCGCGGCAGCGTGGATTTCGCCAGTGTTGATGCGTATAAATCGTTCCTTGCGGCGATGTTCGAACGGTTGAATGCTGGACGCAGGCAGCGGTTGGCCGAAGAGATGGCCGTGATGCGGGAGTTGCCGGAGCGGCGCATGGAGTCGGCGAAACGGGAGCGCTTGAAGGTGGACTCGGGCAGCTTGATCTATGCGGATCGCAACGCGTATTCGGTGCCGAGCCGGTTGATCGGCGAGCCGGTAGAAGCGCGGTTGTACATGGAGCGCGTGGAAGTCTGGTATGGGCAGAAGAAGGTTGCCGAGATGCCGCGTCTGCGCGGGCGGAGGAAGCATCGCGTGGATTACCGGCACATCATCGACTGGCTGGTGCGAAAGCCGGGTGCCTTCGAGAACTACCGCTATCGCGACGAGTTGTTTCCGACGAGTCGCTTCCGCATGGCCTTCGATCTGCTTCAGGAACAACTCGGCCGTGCGCATGGCAGCAAGGAATATCTGAAGATCCTGGAGCTAGCGGCTAAGAACAGCGAGGTCGGAGTCGAGGCGGCGTTGCGCGTGTTGCTGGAAGCAGGCGACGAGGCAATCAGCGCCAAGAAAATCGCGGCCATGCTGGGAGCTGATCACGCTACAGCCGTTCGCGATGTCGAAGTGGCGGCGGTGGATCTGAGCCTCTTCGACCAGTTGTGCCGTGCGCAGGAGGTGCTGCAATGAGCGCTGCCCCGCAGATCAGAACGGCGTTGCTGGAGAACCTGAAAGGCCTGCATCTGCCCGCAATGCGAGAGTGCTTCGAGCAGGCCGCGCAACAGGCCGAGAAAGAGACGCTCAGCTACGAGCAGTACTTGCTGGAGTTGACCGAGCGGGAGTGCGAGTCGCGGCGGCGGAATCGCATCGCCACGCTGTTGCGCGAGTCAGGCTTGCCGCGGGAAAAGACGATGGCAAACTTCGACCTGAAGCGCTTGCCCGTCAAGGCTGCTCGACAACTGAAAGCTCTCGTGGACGGCGGCTTTCTGGATCGTCAGGAGAACGTGCTTCTGTTCGGCAATCCTGGCGCGGGCAAGAGCCACTTGCTCTGCGCTCTGGCTCAGGAACTGATCGCGCAAGGCCGCCGAATGAAGTACACGAGCTGCGCCCTTCTGGTGCAGGATCTGTTGGTAGCCAAGCGTGACCTGCGGCTGAGCAAAGAGATCAAAAAGCTGGCTCGATACGACGGCCTGATCATCGACGAGATGGGTTATGTGCAGCAGAGCCGCGAGGAGATGGAGGTGCTGTTCACCCTGCTGGCCGAGCGTTACGAGCGCGGCAGTGTGCTGCTGACCAGCAATCTTCCGTTCTCGAAGTGGGAGGCGATCTTCAAAGACCCGATGACCACGGCGGCGGCTATCGACCGGTTGGTCCACCACTCGGTCATTCTGGAGATGAACATCTCCAGCTACCGCGTGGAACAGGCCAAAAAGACCAGAGACCCGGCGCTGGAAAATAGCGAAGCCAACTGACAGGGCGGAGAGAGGAGTGCGGGCAACGCCCGATCTTGAAGAATAGCGAGGCTAGCTAACGGAGACGCCGGTGAGACAGCCCTCGTGGTTGCTGGCAGGCCCTCCGCTTCGCCCCCTCGGGGCTTCGCTCCGGCCCTGCCAGCAACCACGACATCTCAGCAAGGAAAGGAGAACCAAAATCAATATCTATCGGGAATTATGGTTGTCGTTGAACGGAAAGAATAGTTGACGCCAGACAAGCGCAAACCCCAACGAAACGACTCCCAGCAGAGCTGCGACTGCTCCGAGCGTGGCGGATAGCAATAGTCCGGTTCCCCCTGCACCAAGAGCAATAACGATAAACACGACCTCTGTTCCTTCAAGCATGGTGATATTGAAGGACGCGGCGAAGGCGAGCTTATCCCACTGAGGACTGCTTCCAACGAGAGGGCGCATTGCGGCAGCGCTCTTCTGAAAGATGGCTTGCTCGTCGTGCAAAGCAATCCGACCTGCGGAGCGCAGGATTG
>Ga0326727_10014531_pt1 | contig 17127 bp, 7 predicted proteins | sample MB2enrmetagenome_FD_207643 | JGI IMG/M metagenome (GOLD analysis project Ga0326727, IMG submission 207643) | Lab enriched peat soil microbial communities from McLean, Ithaca, NY, United States - MB29MY | ecosystem: Environmental > Terrestrial > Soil > Wetlands > Peat | place: USA: New York...
CCTGGACGTTCAAATCGACGCCCGTGGGACCCACTTCGAACCTCGCCTTCTGGTCGCCGTCCGAGGAAGCGGCCAGCACGTAGACGCGGTTGAACCGTCCTGGTGGGAGATCGATGGTCTGCCCCTTTGCGACAACGGCGTTGGGCGTGCCGGTCTTCGCCGAGGCGAGCCGGAACTCGACCCCGTTGAACGTGATCTCGGCGGGCAGCATCTCCGCCGGCAGCGCATTGCCCATACCATCAAACCCGCCCGTGGACGGCATGCCGTCATTGCTGGCTGTGGCGAGGTCATAGTGCAGCGTCACGGGCGTGGAACGCACGTCCACAACCTTGGCTGGCGGCGTGGCCAGCTTGACCGCGAAGGTGCGTGGCTGATACGCGGAGAATGGAGTTACCAGCGCACCGCCGGCGACATGAGCAGGTCCGACCGGTTGCTCCTGCCCATTCACCTCTCGCGCGGCCGCGATGGGTTGAGCGAACGACACCCGGACGTTCGCCTGCGGTTGGCCATCAAGTTCAACCAGCCGCACGATCATCTCGTCACCCTGCTCCGCTTTCTTCAGGGCCAATACCCGAATCCGCGGGTTGCTGACGTTCAGCAGCGAAAACACCCGGCCCAGCGTGCCCGGATGCTTCGAGGTTTCAAAGGCAATAAGTGGATCGTTCAGCCGCTGCCCTTGCCAGTCGGTCCCTCCGTGGCGCCAGTCGGCGGCGTGCCCGGCGATGCCGTAGACGAACTCGTGGTGCCCGAGGTCCTGCGTACCCTGATCGGGGTAGCCGCCGCGCGTGCCGGGGGTCCGGATCAGCGTGAGGCGGATAGTGTGGTCGTTCGGCTTGTCGGATCCGTTCTTGCAGTCGGTCAGGATGGTCGCGCCGAACTCGCCGCTCATGTCCGTCAAGTCGATCCATTGGTGCGAAGGAACTTCGAACTTCTTTGGCTGCGCGCTGGGACGCTCGATAGTGCCGATGTCCCAGTTATAGGTAGCCATGCGGTTCGAAGCCGCCAGCGGGAAAGTGGCCTTCAGGTTCGACTCGCGGGTGTTCCAGTCGATGGCGTTCGCGAATTCCAGCCGCTTTCCGGCATCGCCCGCTGCAAGCCGGAGGGTCTGGACAAAACCAGAACCCGCGGTTTGGCGCCAAACTTCGATCGCTACGCGAGCCGGGCCGTTCTCCACGACTCGCGTTCGCGCCGGACCACCAACGTACGCTTTGGGCGCCGCCTGCTCCTGGTCCCAGTCCATGTTCCACGCCGGCCACTGCTCGGGATTATCATAGGAGATCGCCAGGCGCGCCGGAGCGGCCAGCAGTTCCCTGCCAATCGATTTGTCGTAAATGCTGGCGACGTCACCATCGGCGTTCAGCTTGACGCGGTAGTACTGGTTCTCGAGAGAATTCTCCGACACTTGCAGTGTCGAGGCGACGCCAGCCGCGCCCGCTTCAACGTCGTAGACTGCGTACCCGACCGAAGGCACTCTGGCGACGAACAGCACCTTGTCGCCTGAAATCTGGGAAGGAACCATCCTCCCGTCCGGACCGTTCACATGGACCGCCTTCGGTATGCCGCCCGGGAAGCTGATGCTCGCTTCCACCACGTCTTCGCGCGCGATGTTCAGCGGGTTGAAGACCACCACCGGGACGCCATGGGTCCCGGTATCGAGCGCGGCGGCAACAGTCTGGGTGGCGTTGTTCAGCACGCCGGCAAACTGATTCAGCGCGATCACGTCATCGTTCCAGGCGAACTCATACGATTTGGGAGTAGCCGTTCCGGCGGCGATGTCGTGAAAATGGCTCCCCATCGCCAGCGTCCAGGCGTCGTTCAAGCGCTGGAGTGGATACGGCCGCGCCCCTAACCACTCCGCGGTAATCGAGGCCTTCTCCGCCGCATCGGCCAGCAACTCCTCTTTTCGAATCCAGCGCTTCTGGTAGGCCTGCGACGTCAGTGAGCCGGCCGAATGGTTGGTCAGTTCCATCTCACCCGTGTAGCGTGGAAGGCCGGCGGCCTCAGAGGCTGTGATATCGAGGAACATCTGGTCCGCGGTCGCCGAGATCACGTGGAGCGGGCCGTCGCCAACCTGCACCGCGGGCCATTCTGGATGCGGCTGCCCCGGAACGACGAAAACACCCTGCGGCGGCAGATTGCTCGTCCCCTTGGTGACGATGGCTTCCAGGCGCTTTACCGAATCCTCCTCCGGGGACCCGCCGATGTCACCCGTACCGTAATAGTGATAGTCCGTGAAAACGCCACTGACTTTACCGTTCTGCTCGACGCGAGCGGCCCAGTTGTCTTGAAATCGGTCCTGTTCCTGATCACGCTGAACTTTGGCGAACCCCTCCTGCTGGGTCTGCAAAGCGACGTACTCCTGGATGTCCTTCTGATCGAACGGCTGGCCGCTCCGCTCGACCTGCTCCAGCTTCTGTCGCAACGCCTGGAGCTTCTTCTGAATGTCTTGGAGCTCGGGGTTCGGCGGTTCGGGAGGCAGCGGCTTGCTTAGATCGGTCTCAATCCCTCCACTGTAACTGCCTGGGTTCAGACCTGCCACCACGCTCTCGCCATCCGGTCCCACCCAGACACCCACGTTGAAAGGCGTGCCTTCCGGCGTCTTCTCGAGTGATTCCGGACCTCCGGCGTCGGCGGATGAGCCCCAGGTCAACTTCTGGGTCGAGAAGCCCTTCACTCCAGAGTGCGCCAAGATGGTCGGCAGCGAAGACGGAAATCCGAAGCAGTCGGGCAGCATGTATTCGGCGCTAGCCTTGCCAAACTCCTTCCGGAACCAGTCATTCCCATAGAGAACTTGCCGGATGATGCCCTCGGCGCTGGGCGCGTTCACGTCGCCTTCCTCCATGGAGGAGCCCGCCAGGAACCATCTCCCCGCATCCACGTATCCCTTCAGCTTAGCGAAATCGGCCGGGAAATATTCCTTCATGAAACGGTAGCGATTGGCGCCACTGAAATTGAAAATGTAGTGTGGGTACTTGTCGAACAGCTTGAAATTATCCTCCATGGTTTTGAGAATATATTCATTAATGACCTGGGGATACTCCCACCGCCATTCCGTGTCCAGATGCGCATAGCCGACCACGTACAGGTTTGGCTGCCTGCTCAGGTCGGGTTTGATGGCGGTCTGCGCGTGGGCCCCGCTCAGGACGATCAGGCAGACCAGTGGGATGGAAATCAAAGTTGTGGAACGTCGTATCATCGCAACCCTCCTGACACATTCGGCATTCGTTCAGCCTATAATACGCGGCCTCCCAACAGTTTGTTTCCTCGTGCGACTCCGGCCGGCCGCGCCTTTTGGGGCGTTTCCTCCGAAGTCTGTCGTCCCGCCGTTATAGTGGCAACTCGGATACTGACACTTCTTGAATGCATTTGGGGAACCGCCGGAAGGGCGGAGTTTACAAGCCTGCGGGAAAACTGATCGCACTGTCATCCTGAGGAGGCAATGCCGGTCCTCGGTGAAACAAAGGAAGGGCCCCTGTGTTTGCTTGAAAACTCAAATGCGCGGTCCCTCGCTTCGTTCAGGATGACAGCCTTGACGCGTTCTTCCGCAACCTCCTCAGCCCCACCAAACTCCGGCTCGCGCTCGCGGAGTTTCTCTCGCCCCCGCGCAGCCCACGGCAAACTGGAGATGGGGCTCACGGCCGACTCGATGCGACCAAGGCGCGACGGGTGCTTGCGTCGGTGGTAGGTGCTGCACGGCCACCGGACATTCCGATATATTGACATGACCGCCCGATGAAGTAAAATCGTATGCGACATGTGGACTCGCTGCGTCACCATTTCCCATTTCAGCCCTTACAGTAGGATGTTCATCGTATCCTTACTTCTTTCATTAGCAACAGTTTCCTCATTGACAACCCTTAGGGCGCAATCAGAATCCGCCGCGATCGATCCCCGTGTGGAAAAGCTTTATACTGAGGCGAAGGCAGCTGAAGCGCACGGCGACGTGGACGGCGCGGTGGCGAAATACGAGTCCATTCTGCAAATCCAACCTCGCCTCGGCCCTGCTTACAACAATTTGGGCGCCCTCTATTTGAAGCGGCACGAATACCCCAAGGCGGCCGCGGTTCTTGAGAAGGGGCTGGAGGTTGATCCCGCCATGCCCTCGGCCTCTGCACTCTTGGGCATGTCACTATTTGAAATGGCGCAGTACGCTGAGGCCAGACCTCGACTCGAGGCAGCACTTCGCGCTAACCCTGACGATGACAATGCGGAACTGCTGCTGGCGAACGACCTCATCAAGCTTGGGGAGTTCGAAGCTGCCGAAGGCCATCTCCTGCGGCTTTCGAGGCGCCAGCCCAGGAACCAGGAGGCTTGGTATCTTCTCGGAAAAGTCTACATGCAGCTTTCAGAGCGGGCATTTGCGAAGCTGGATGCCATCGACCCGGACTCGGTACTCTCGCATGAGATCAGAGGGGATGTCATGTCAGTTATGAACAATTTCCCGGGCGCGCTGCTCGAATACAAGAAGGCAGTGGAATTGGCGCCACAACAGCCCGGCACACACTACAAGCTGGGTGATGCGTACTGGGTGTGGAGCAAATGGGCGGCCGCTGCCCGAGAGTTCCAGGCCGAGCTCTCGAACGACCCCTCGAATTGCCTGGCGCAATGGAAACTCGCCAACATCCTCCTCGAGCAACACCTGAATCCAGAAGAAGCGTTGTCCGACATCGACAAGGCCCTTGCAATCTGTCCGAATCTGACAGAGGCTCGCGTGGACCGCGGGCGGGCGTTGATAAGGTTAAACCGCGATGCAGATGCAATCAAGGATCTCCAAGCGGCCGCGCAGTCCACCCCTAATGATTCGACCATCCACTTTCTTCTGGCCCAGGCATACCGTAAAACCGGACGAGCGCAGGAAGCTCAGTCAGAAATGCAGCTCTTCAGCAAACTAGAAGAGAGCGCCCGTACCGTGAAAGCGGAGCGAGCTGAGCGGTCGCTCTTCGAACTGAAACCTGACAAATAGTGCCGTTCCAACTTAGATACCACTGGAATTGACTGGAGCGGTTGTTCTTCGGGAGATGATTTTGCGCCCGTTCAGATTCAGGTGGCTTTTCTTCTGCGTGTCGATCTTGCAAAGCCTCGGTACTGGGTGTCTCCTTCGATCTTCCCTTCTCGCACAAGACACGCCTTCGGGTCCGGTCAACTTGCAGGTGATCGTAGTAGATTCTGCAGACAAGGCGCAACAGATCTCGGATCGTCTGAAAAAGGGCGGGGACTTTGCCGCAATCGCAAAAGAGCAATCGCTTGACCCGAGCGCATCGCAAGGTGGGTTCCTGGGCGCGGTGGAGCCTGCAACGCTGCGGCCCGAATTGAGAGAGGCCTTGAAGGGCGTAGGTCCAGGGCAGGTGACCGGAGTCATCGCGGTGCGTTCGGGGTACGTGATTCTAAAGGTCCTCCCGGGTAGCCCGCGGGCAGTGGGACAAGGCATGGGGCCCGGACAGGGGACAGTTGGTCAGGGTATGGGCCCAAGCCAAGCCCCCGGTCTGCTTCTGACCAAAACAGGGGAAATCGTATATCCTGCTGACGTGGCCGGCCAAGTCCTTGCGGACATGCTGTTCCAGAAATTTCCTAAGCCGGCCAACTGGGGGCAGGACTTGCATGCAATCTGCGACGTTCGCAGAGAGTCCCTCGCCTTAGGAATCGCGGGACTTGAGGAAATCTTTGACCCGGCAGGCCAGGCGCACTTGGCGACCATGACGTCATTCGATGTGATCCAGACGCACTATGCGCTGGCCCAACTCCTGGCTTACCAGGGAAATATGGACAAGGCGATCGAGCACTGGGAGGCCGCTTATCAGATTGCGATGTCGCACATTCCAGCCGGGGTGCCCCAACTAACCGAAGTGCTCGGCGTCGCCTATCTGCACAAGTCCGAGATGGAGAACGACGTTTATCGCCATCCCGCCGACCGATGTCTTTTCCCTCCCCGCGGGCCCCGGCCTTATCAAAAGACTGACGATTCCGAAAAAGCCATCCAGTACTTTTTGAAATACCTCGCGGAAAAGCCCGAACGGGTCCATCAGCTCCAGGTGAAATGGCTGCTTAACTTGGCCTACATGACCCTCGGAAAGTATCCCTCCGGTGTTCCCCAGCAATACCTGATTCCTCCCTCGGTGTTTGAATCGAAGCAGGACATCGGGCGATTTGTGGATGTAGCGCCGGCGGCGGGCCTCGATCTCTTTACGATGGCCAATGGCGTAATCGCCGACGATTTCGAGAACCAGGGCCTGCTGGATGTGATTCTCTCGAGCTACGACGTGTGCGCTCCCCTGCGCTTTTATCACAACAATGGAGATGGCACCTTCACGGACCGAGCCGCGCAGGCGGGCCTTCTTGACCAACTCGGCGGCCTCAACATGATTCAGGCCGATTACAACAATGACGGGTGCATGGACTTCCTCGTGTTGCGCGGAGCCTGGGAATTCCCCGTGCGCAAATCTTTGATGCGGAATAATTGCGATGGCACATTCACCGATGTCACGCGGGAGGCCGGCCTGGCGGAGCCGGCGACGCGCACTCAAACGGCCGTCTGGGCCGACATCGACAATGATGGCTATCTCGACCTGTTCGTGGGAAACGAAAACGGCCCCAGCCAGCTCTTCCGCAACCGGGGCGACGGTACCTTCGAGGATATCTCTCACTCCTCCGGCGTGGACAAGACGGCGTTCACCAAGGCAGTCGTGGCCGCCGATTACGACAACGACGGGTACGTCGACTTCTACGTCTCCAATCTGTACGGGGGCAACTTCCTCTATCACAACAATCACGACCGCACGTTCACGGAGGTCTCCCAGCAGGCTCACGTGCACCAGCCACAATCGCAGAGCTTCGCCGGCTGGTTTTTCGATTGCGATAACGACGGCTGGCCCGACCTGTTCGTCACCTCGTTTTTCTTTTCCGTCGACGAAACGCTGCGCAGCTACCTTGGGCTGCCGCGTAACGTCGAGACCTTGAAGCTCTATAAGAACCTGCGGAACGGAACGTTCAAGGATGTGACAACGGAAGTGGGCCTGGATAAGGTCACCATGCCGATGGGCGCCAATTTTGGCGACGTGGATAACGACGGGTTTCTGGACATCTATCTTGGAAACGGCGGCCCCGCATACGGCGGCCTCGTCCCCCACATGCTGCTTCACAACAACCAGGGAAAATCATTCGTAGACATAACCGCTTCCTCGGGCGTGGGTGAACTCCACAAAGGGCACGGCGTCGCTTTCGCCGACCTGGGCAACACCGGCCACGAAGACATCCTGGCCGGTGTGGGCGGGGCTACTCCCGGAGATGCACATGCCTTCCGCGTTTTCAAGAATCCGGGAAATGAGAACGACTGGATCACCTTGAAGCTTGTGGGAGTGAAAACCAACCGCGCGGCGATCGGAGCGCGAATCAAAGTGACCGTGGAAAATGAAGGGCAAGGCATGCGTTCGATCTATCGCACGGTCGGAAGCGGAGGGTCCTTCGGCGCCTCGCCGCTCCAACAACACATCGGGCTGGGTAAGTCGGCGCGGATCATGAATCTGGAGATTGCGTGGCCGACGAGCAATACACGCCAGAATTTCTCCAACTTGCCCAAGAATCAATTCATCGAGATCAAGGAGTTCGCGGAGCATTACACCAGGCTGGAACGGAAGTCCTTCCGGCTGGGAGGCACTCCTTAGAGGTCGGGCCCTTTCGCGTCGACCATTTTTTGAGTTTCGAAGTCAACTTGCAAAGCTGATTCGCCGATCGGGCAAGTGAATTGGGCATTCTTTTCATCCGGAGGAATCAAAGGGCCGCCTGTCGACTTCTTGCCTGAGAAGTAGAAGACTGCAATGGTGATTGCCTTGCCGTCCGGGCCCTTTTGGTACGTGACTTTACTCGGAGAAATCTCCTGCTTGGTCTTTTTCAGCCGAAGCGAGGCGTGAGCCTGAAAGAACGCCTCGGCGTTCTTCTGAAACGGGGTCATGTCATTCCCGGCGATGGCGATCCAGTAGTCAGGCAGCGGCTGTTCAACTTCTTTGTATGCGTCGGCCTCACTAATGCCTGACTGGAGCACCTCCTGGCGGGCCAAGGCGCTGCGCATGACTCGAGAGGATGCCCAGTAAACAAGAAAGCGGACCTGCGGTCCGTGCGCCATCCGCGTCGTCGTGGCAGCGCTGCTGGGCATTTCCCTCACTGAGCCGCTAAGGGGATGTGTCGGCAACTCTTTCGTAACGTATGGGACCCAACTGCGGTCGATGAGAACCACGTGCGACCACGGAGACTGGTGAAAAATCTGTTGCAGGTCGTCGTCGGTCCACTGCTGATATGGCTTGTATTTCCAGGGGTCCTTGTTCGCCCAAGCGAGCGCCAAGGTGAACAGTGTCAACAACGAGGCAACTAATGGTCGGCGCATGTCTCACCTCCGGACATCGCTTTAGTGCATGGTTGACCGACCAGTCGAATCCGGTGCGGTCAGAGTAGCGGTGCGATCAAATTCGCGTTTTGCCTTATCTTTGAGCCCTTGCTTTTGATAGATCTGCCCCAGTACGTAGTGGAAAGGGGCACTGCGAGGAGCCAATTCGACGGCTCTTTCCATCTCGGTTTGCGCCTTAGCGAGCTGCCTCAGCCGGAAGTATGCTTTCCCCAATTCACCGTGGACTCTGGGGTCTTGCGGGGAGATCTCGACAGCCTGAAGAAAACACGGGACAGCCTCTTCAACCCGATTCTGGTCTAGGAAGAGGCTGCCGAGATCAATGAACGGTCCGGGGTCCTTGATGTTGCTTTGCGCTTGCCAGGCAATCGCAGTTCGGAAGGCGGCGATTGCTTCATCCGTTTGGAGAAGTCCCGCGTAGGATAATCCCACGTTATCTTCAGCCTGGACGTTCTTAGGGTCGAGCTCCAGGCAGTGCTCGAAGGCGTTGATGGCCTCTCGGAACCTCTGTAAATTGTATTTTGTGCGGCCGAGATGGTACCAGGCCTCGGAGTCTTTGGGATCCCACTCCAGTGACCGGGTGAGCCACTTTTCGGCATCCACGAAATCACGCAACAAAACATAGTCGAGTGCGATGACTTTTAGGTCGAATCCATTGGGAAGATGATATTTGGCGCCTTCGGTGAATTCTGCCAGCGACGCTCTTGCCTGCTTATCGCTGAACTTCGAAAGCATGGCATCCGGATCATGGCCTCTGACTTCTCCCCTGGACTCTTCCTGCGACGCTCTTCCCTGTATTTCTATGAACAGGATATAGCCCAGCAGGAAATGGCCCTCGGCAGATTTCGGTTGTTTGTCCAAGTATTGGCGAACTGCGCGCTCTGCTTCACTCAACATTCCCCGCTGGAGGAACGATTTCGCCTCACCAAGAGCTGGGTCTGGCAATTGAGGCAGCTCAGGCTTCGTTGGCTTTCCAGGTGCACCGGCCGACCCAGAGCCCACGGCCTCGGGAGCTTGTTGTTGAGTCTCGGAGCTAATTGCGGAGGGTGGCAGCACACCGGGCGCTAGGCTGAGAGGAAAGAGCACAACCGCAAAAGCAAGGCAAAGGCAAAACCTGAAGAGCCTGGTATCCTTCACGACGAGGAACGATCGGGTCCACCTTTGGGACGCCCGGTCCGGACATGGCTCAGGGCAACTCAGCTTCATACGGTCTCTTCCGTGAGTTCATCGCCAAATTATAACCCGGCCTTCATAGGGTCTGCATCCTAGCCGCCTCTGGAAAAAAAGAGCCGAGGCTCATCGAGCCTCGGCTCCGCTGAATAATCGGGCCGGTGTCCTGCCCCGGCCAATCTAGAAGCTGAGTTTGAAAAATGCCTGTCCTTGTCTGGGCCCAGGGGCGGCCTGGCACGGGTTCGTCGGTCCGAGCGGGTTAGACGCACTGAACGGACCGTTGCCATTGGCGTTGATGTATCCAAAGCGGTTCGGGCCATCAGGGAGACTTGTGTCCGGACCGCAGACGATTACTCGGTTGAAGATGTTGAAAAACTCTATCCTCAGCTCTGCTGTCACTCGTTCACCGAAATAAAAGTGTTTCGCCAAGGCAATATTCTCGTTGTCGTTGAACGGGCTACGAAACTGGGCGAGGTTGCGAAGCTCATTGCCCTGCGCGAACCCTGGGTCCGAAAAGGCGGCCGTGTTGAAAGCAAGCTGACCCTTGTAATAGGCGGAGCTGTCGTGGACACCGGAAAAAGCGCTGGGGTTAAAATTGCAGCGATTGAACCCGTTCAAGAACGGATCGTTATCGTTGCAAAAGATGGTCTGCGGGGTGCCGCTCGCATATGAAAGTACGCCGCTCCATTGCCAGCCGCCCAGCGCGTTCTTCGCCAATAGGCCACCCTTGTTCAGGAACCGTTTGCCCGGGCCGATGGGCAACTCGTAGACGCCGCTGATGTTTACAATATGCGTCTGGTCGTTGGCTGCAATCGAATACTCTGATTTCTGATTGGCCTTGTTCTCCGCGCCCCAGTTGAAGGAGGAGAAGCCGCTGTCGGTATTCGACATCGTTCTGGAGAGGGTGTAGTTGATTAGGAAGGTCAAACCGGAGGTGAAGCGCTTCTGGGTCTGGACCTGAAGAGCATTGTAAGTTGCGACGCCATTCATATCGAATAGGTTGGAGAGACCGCCGGCGGACTCGCTCGGGTTGTACATCGGGTAGGGCAGCAGCGCTTGCGACAGGCCCTTACTGGCCCCCCAATCCTGCATAAAGTTGTCGTAAGGGGTGTAGTAGCCACCGAATTGGCCGAATCCCAGTGACTTGAGCGCTGCCTGCGAAGCCGCGGAGGTCCAGGCAAAATTCGAGGAGCCGGGAGACATCAGGCAGTTTGGATCACTCGGGTTGGCACTGGGGCAGAGCTGCGCCAGGTAGGCCGGATTCGTCTGATTGGTGGGGTTCAACATGGAGGGCATGTGAAGCTGTCTGTTCCCAACATAGGAAGCAGAGAGAAGCATATTCCACGGCAATTCACGTTGAATGCCCGCATTCCACGTCTGAGTGTAAGGATACTTGCCCGGGTTGCGAGAGAATTGGTACAAGTAGCTGGCGCCTTCTGCGTTGTATGAGAGCGGGTTAAACGGCGCTGCCTCAGGAACTGCCAGCGGGTTGTTATCCCATTCGCCGTATGCTGGAATGTTCGAGCCGTTCGAGGTAACGTTGACGATACCCGTGAGCAAGCCCCCGTAGTCGACCGATAGCTTGTTGTTACCGTATTCGTAAGCGCCGCCATCGAGGAAATTCAACGCGTATCCGCCCAGAACCACCATTTTCTTGTTCAATTGATAGGCGAAACCGGCGCGCGGGCTAAAGTGGTGTAAGCTCATCGCGGCGCGACGGTACCCCGCACAACCCGTGCAAGTCCCGAGCTTACTGGCCACGCCGAGCAAAGGCTGGCCCGTGGCGGGATTGACGGCGTCGGCGTTGGCGCCCGCCGCATTAAAGAACACGACGTTGTCGGCCTCCTCGTCGAAAGGCCGCATGAGATCCCAGCGCAAGCCGGCATTCACTGTCAGCCTGGGCGTGAGCTTGATGTCGTCTTGCACGTAGGGTGCCACCAGAAGGTTGCGGAGGTGGTTGTCCGCAACAAACTGACGGTAGGCAGAATCAGCATCACCCAGGAGGAAACTTGCGAACGCGCTTCCAGTGGTGTCGATGTTGTTCGGGTCGGCAGTGGTGCGCGTGTTGAAACTGAATTGGCCGCCGCACGGTTGGCATTCGTGGTCGTCCTGGTACGAGCGACGGACCTCCCAGCCGATATTGAACGTCTGCCGTCCGTGGGAGTAGAGCCAGTTGTTATCAAAACTGAGACCCAATTTCCGGTTCTTGGAGAACGTCTCCCCTCGGGTATTCAAACCCCACTCATCGGGCTGTCCGCTTACGGGTCCCGCAAAGTTGATTGTGGGAAGGCTTATGCTGCTGGCAACCCCGGGAAAGCTGACGTTGAGGTGCTGGTTCAATTCGTTGTTGATCTCTCCCATCCAGCCAAACCCTGCCGTCATGACCAAGTGAGAGGAGAATACCTTCGAATAGGTGGGGAAAACTCCCGTTCCGAGTCTCGGCTCCGATTCCAGGCCGCCCAACGCGTTGTTGATATGCGGGCCGTTGAGGTCGAAAAGATCGTATTTGTCGCGCCAGTAGCTCAGGTGGAGCTTTTGATTCGCGGCCGCATTGTGGTCTATGGAAAATCCCCAGTTCGTTTGACGGGTGGGAAGGACCCCGACATTCGAGTCGAAGTTGCTGACCGGCCCGGTCCTTGTCGGAGTGGGGATTAACCCCAGAAGGCTCTTCGCCGTCGTACTAAAGCAAGATGTCGGGATCGTATTGTTCGGCCACGGTTGTCCGGGCGCCGCTGCCGTGCAGCCGGTGGGGGCAACAAAGTTCTGGGGCACGAATATGGTCGGAGTGTTAGCGGGCAGACCGATCGCGGCGGGGTAGGCGCTGAAGTCACCTCCCACCTCGGCCGGCGTGGGTATAGTGTTCGTGCCGGTGTCGGTGGCGTTCAGACGAAACCAGTCGAAGCTCGTGTAAAAGAAGGTCTTGTTCCTTCCGTTGTAAAGTTTGGGAAGGACTACTGGCCCGCCCACCGAAAATCCATAGCTGTTCTGGTTGATGACGGGGGTCGGACCCACGGAAGTCTGGGTCGTGCCAGGAGGGTTGACGCCGGCGGCGTCCAAGACGGTATTGCGCAGGACCTCGAAACCGTCCCCGTGCAATCCATTCGTGCCGGAAGCGAAGCGGTACGACGCGACGCCCTGGGCCAGTCCATATTGCGCCCCGAAGTTAGAAGTGAGGGCCTCGATTTCATTCACCATCTCAAAGGGAGGATTAATATTGGACTGCATGCCCTGGGTTTCCGACTGGATCGCGGCGACTCCGTTAAACATGACTTCATTTTGATAGCTCACGCCACCGTTAATCCGGTGCTCGAACTCGCCTCCCTGCACGCCGGGAGCAAGGAAAATCAAGTCGTCAATCTGGCGATCGCGTGGGCCTATGTTACCAGGGCCGCCCCCGATCAGCGTGGGGACTTCTTGTGCGATCTTGTTTTCGATTACAGTCCCGAGCTGGGGCTGAGTGGTTTCCAGAGCGATCGGAGCGGCCGTAACTTCAACCGTCTGCGTGAGACTGCCCACCTTGAGGACCCCATCCGCGGTAGCGAATTTGCCGACATCCACATACACATTGTTGAGAACCGACGTCCGGAAACCGCTCTTCTCGAACTTTACGGTGTACGGGCCCGGGATGAGGTCGGTAATGGTGTAGGTACCGACCGAAGTAGTGGCGGCTCGGCTGGACACTCCTGTCGCATTGTTCGTCGCGGTGACCGCTACATCGGGGACCACAGCACCACTCTCATCCATGATCGTGCCCGTAAGTCCGCTGAGACCTTGAGCGCGCATGGCGCGCGGAGACGGCAGGATGAGCAAGCAAAACGCCAAGCTTCCTGCGAGCAAGTACTTACAAGTCAGATTTATCCTCGGAAAAAAGAAGAACATGACGGGCCTCCTCGATTCTAAGTCCCTCTTGCACACCACCAGTACATGCTGGAAATGGCCGCGGAATTTCGGCCCTACAACCCGACGCAGGAGTTCACAGAAGAAACAATACTTCCTGCATGCGGTTTGCCTGGAACCGTCGGCCGTGTCAATACCCCTCCATGTCCTCTGTTTGTGCCCTACTATATAATTGAAAATCGATGGCTTACATTGATATCATCCCCCCTTAAAGTACGGGGATTGAGTGTTTAAGATGCCATCGCATGACTGAGGAGCGACTTTCTCCGTTGTCGGAGGTCAGGTATTGCTGCTTGAGAGTCGGATTAGGCGACCCGGCCACCCTCGAATCCCATCGCTGGCTAGCCTGGCACTTCGTTTGATTGGGTGGGAGAGCTGTGGTAGATTGAACATTAAGCTCCGTAGCGGAGGGTCTCCATGGCCGGGGTTGCAAAGCCGGTGGCCTATGTAGTGCGCTTCGGTGTGTTTGAGGCGGACCTCAACGGCTGCGAACTGCGCAAGCACGGTCTGCGAATCAAGCTTCAGGAACAACCCTTTCAAATCCTGTCGATGCTGTTGAGGCGTCCCGGCGAGTTAGTGACCCGGGACGAGCTGCGGAGGAAAATCTGGCCTGCCGGCACCTTCGTGGATTTTGACAGGAGTATTAACAAGGACCTAAACAAATTGCGCTTGGCCCTGGGAGATTCAGCAGAAAGTCCTCGTTTCATCGAGACCATACCCCGCCATGGCTACCGTTTCATTGCGGAGGTAATTGCGCCTGAGAACGGTGAGGGTAGCCTTGTGGCTGCCCAAGATTCTTCCATTCTTGAGCAAGACAGGTCCCCGAGACAAACCGGGGCGCAAGCAGAGCGTGGCCATGAACCAGGCGCAATTGAATTACCAGCGCGTTATGGATTGCGTCGCTCCTATCTTATTGGCATTGCTGCCCTCGTATTACTTGGCTTGGGGCTGGTCTTCTATCTGCGTGTCGCCCGTCGTGGCGTCTCGACTCTTGCCTGGACTCGCCGCTCAGTTGCCGTTCTGAGCTTCAAAAACCTTTCCGGACAGCCGGAGCAGGCGTGGCTCTCCACCGCCCTGTCCGACTGGCTGACCACCGAACTCGCGGCAGGGGATCAGCTTCGCACGATACCGGAAGAGAACGTCGCCCGGATGAAAATCGAGCTCGCCTTGCCCGAGGCCGACAGCTTGGCCAGGGACAGCTTGGCCCGCATCAGGAAGAATCTAGGAGCCGACTTCGTGGTGGTAGGCTCGTATGCCAGTCTGGAAAAGGAGTCTGAAGGGCAGCTTCGGCTAGATCTGCGACTCCAGGACGCCCGGAACGGCGAAACCATCGAGGCCATCTCGGAGACTGGGACCGAGTCGCATGTCTTCGACATCGTTTCGCGGGCGGGGACACGCTTGCGCGCGAAGCTCGGAATCCAGGCAGTTACGCCCGAAGAGGCGGCCGAACTGGGACGGACCCTTCCCTCGGATCCCGTCGCCGCGCAGTTGTACTCCCTAGGGCTTGCCAAGCTTCGGATCTTTGATGCGCTTGCGGCTCGAGATTTGTTGCAAAAGGCGATCCTGGCCGAGCCTGACTTCGCGTTGTCCCACTCGGCACAAGCGACCGTCTGGGCCAGGCTCGGGTACGATGAGAAAGCCAAGGACGAAGCCAAGAAAGCCTCTGATCTTTCCTCCAACCTGCCGCGTCAGGAGCGCCTCCTGGTGGAAGCGGGCTATCAGAAGATTTCGGGGGATTGGGAAAAGGCTACCCAAACTTATCAAACGTTGTTTCAGTTTTTCCCGGACAACCTCGAGTATGGGCTCGCGCTGGCCGATGTGCAGGTGAGCGGCGGGAAAGGAAAAGACGCGTTGACCACAGTGGAAGCGTTGCGTAACCTCCCCATCCCGCTCCGCGACGACCCGCGAATTGACTTGGCCGACGCGCACGCCGCGGAATCCCTGGGAGACTTCAAGCGGGTTCAAGCGTCTGCAACCCGGGCCGCAGAGAAAGCACAGGCGGCAGGAGCAAGCTTGCTTCTGGCGTTAGCGCGGGATACTCAGGCCTGGGCTTTTGCGAACCTCGGGGAGCAGGACCGGGGCGCTGCCCTTGCCCTCGAAGCAAAACGGCTCTTTGCTGCGGCTTGCGACTCCAGAGGCGTTGCCGCGTCAGTAAACGAAAACGGGATCGTTCTTCAGAACCAGGGAGACTTCGCGGGAGCAAAGAAAATGTACGAGGAAGCTCTTGCCGTCTACCGCGAGACCGGGAATCGCAACGGCGTCGCGAGTGAGCTTAATAATATTGGCACGATTCTGATTGAGATGGGTGACCTCAGCGGAGCAAAGAAAACTCTCGAGGAGTCCCTGGCGACCTACCGGGAATTCGGGCTTCAGGGCGGCGTCGCCCTGGCGAACCTCAACCTCGGGGAGGTGCTTCTGGCACTTGGGGATCCAGCCGGAGCGAAGAAGACGTTGCAGCAGTCCGTGGATATCTGCCGCCAGACCGGTGATCGAAGTAAAGCCGCCGGCTCTCTGGCTGATTTAGGAAGGGTCCTTGAGGCGGAGGGCGCCTTGGGGGAAGCTCGGGCGTATGAGGCGCAAGCCCTGGCTGCCTTCGAAGAGATCGGAAACAAGTCAAGCGCTGCCGGAGCAGAAGTCGCCATTGCCGATCTCATGATCGAGCAGGGGGAGGGAGCCGCGGCCGCTGCCGCCGCGAGCCAATCCGCGCAAGAGTTTAACCGAGAGAAGATGCTGACCGACGAATCTCTGGCCTATACGGTGGTAGCTCGAGCTCTGCTTGCGCAAGGAAAAGTGGCGGATGCTCGGAGAGCCGTCGAGCAGGCAAACTCACTGCTGGGCAAGGGGCCAAACCGGGACGTCGCGCTCGCCGTCGCCATTACCGCGGCCCGTGTGGATGCTGCCTCGGGCGATCCTGCGAACACGAATCAGGCGGCTAGAAGCCTCCAGACGGCTCTGGCAGAGGCGCGCAGCGCTGGATTCGTCAACCGTCAGCTCGAAGCCCGCCTGGCCCTGGGTGAGATCCAAGTCCGTTCCGGCAACAGTTCCGAAGCTCGCGCCAGCCTCAAGGCTCTCAAGAAGGATGCATCGGATAGGGGCTTCGGTCTCATCGCACGCAAAGCTGCTGCGGCTCTTGGGACTCGAACCCTGGGATCGGCGCAACCCAGTGGTTCGCCGTGACGTGACTGGTTTCTTGTTCCACCCCACGTGAGACAGTCCATTCACGATTTGATCTTCTGCACTTCGATTTTGTAATGGTCGAGGAGCATGCCGGTGGCGTGGTCGACGGCGGCGCGGGCGAGTTGGTAGTTGATTTCTGCCTGGAGCACCGCGGCCTCCGCCGAGGCAAGCACGGTTTGTGCTTGCAGCACAAAAAAGATCGTTTGGGCACCGAGTTGATACTTGCGCTCCTCGGCCTCCAGGCTCTTGCGCGACAGGTCATAAGCGACGCGCGTTGCGTCGAGAGAGATGCGCGCCTGGTCAAGCTGATGGACAGCCGTGGCCGCCCGGAGCGTGATGTCCTCTTCTTGCTGCCGTGCCTGGTTGTGACTCGCCACTATTCCATCCGATTGTGAAATCAATGACATGAAAGCCCGGATGAGAAAACGATCTGGTATAACTATGCCACTATGCTCGACCTTTTCCGGATCTGGTTCGGAGCCGCCCTCCGC
>Ga0326727_10014532_pt1 | contig 17127 bp, 13 predicted proteins | sample MB2enrmetagenome_FD_207643 | JGI IMG/M metagenome (GOLD analysis project Ga0326727, IMG submission 207643) | Lab enriched peat soil microbial communities from McLean, Ithaca, NY, United States - MB29MY | ecosystem: Environmental > Terrestrial > Soil > Wetlands > Peat | place: USA: New York...
AAGCGCTGGTCTCGAGCGTCTCGCTGGTGTGCGCCATTGAAGAAAGCGTCTCGCGCGTCTCCGATCTCGTGCTGGCGGTCAAGAAATTCGCCTACGACGAGCGCATGGTGGGCAAGGAGATCGACGTCCACGACAGCCTGCAGAGCACGCTCACCGTCCTCGGCCACAAACTTCGCACCAGAAATGTCTCCGCCGAAAAAATCTTTCAGGCCACGCCTTCCACCCTTCGCACGCGCGGTCCCGGCCTGAGCCAGGTGTGGACCAACCTCATCGACAACGCGGTCGACGCTTCGCCCGACGGCGGCAAGATCGTCATCTCAACCTGGACCGAGCCGGGCATTCTTGCCGTGAGCATTGCCGATAAGGGCAAGGGAATTGCGCCCGAGGTGCTGCCGCACATCTTCGAGGCCTTCTTCACCACCAAGCCGCAGGGTTCGGGAACCGGTCTCGGTCTTGAGATCGTTCGCCGCATCGTGACCCAGAAACTCGGCGGCACTGTCGACGTGGAATCCGAGCCCGGCAATACCAAATTCACCGTGCGCCTGCCGCTCACCTAGAGGGCAAGAGCGAGGGTTCTCGTCGCTGCTGCGCAGTTTCTGTATGAATCTGCATAATTTCTGTGTGAATCTGCACGGTTTCTGTGTGAAAAACTGTGGAGCGGCTGACGCCAAGTTGCGGATTCTGTTGGATGGGATTGCGGTCGTGCAGTTTCTGCGTGCTTTTTTGAAAAAACGGCGCGGACATGCAAGCGCCCGCGAGGAGTTGGTCCACGATGCGGGCCATGCGGGTGATTGAGAGGCTGCTGTTCTTCATCTTCCCGGACCGGTCTATTCCTTTCTTGAATTGTGTCCTATTTAGAATTGTGCGCCGGACGGGCATAATTATCTGCAAGAAGCAGCGGAGTTAGCGGCGCTGGCGGAGTTAGACCGCCCCCGAAACTGGGTGCCCAACCAGTGACAGATATGGGCACCCCGTTTGGGGTAGGCTGGGTCACCCGCCTATCCCCGGTCCCCAACTGCGAGGGACCTGAGGTACCCTCATCGTGGTTTGAAATCGTCACCGGGATCGGGGCCGCCTGCCCGATAATTGTTGTAACGTTTCTGTTATTTGTTTTTTTATCAGGCCTTTCACGGTAACGACGGCTATACTCACGTCGGCCAGACAGACTCAAACCCAACAGCCGTCAATCCGAAGGACGATGCTCTCGCAAATACCGCGCAAACCTTTACCTGGAACAGGGGCGGCTTTGATAGCATCATGATGGCTAACTTTACGGTCAAGAATAATAACAAGTACACGATAAAGGATTTGGGGGTTAAGTGCCTTCATTATGCAAGTAGTCGAACTTTGATCGATGGCAATGATCGAACGATTTATGACGTTGTCGCGGATCATTCCACTAAGCGGTTCCCGAACTTCAACATGGGATTTATACTTTCGCAAGCAGTTCGGTCTAACTGCCAAATTGTGGACTTAAAAATTGTCCAATAAACAGCGAACCTTCAGCCACCGGAGATGAACGCTATGAAATTCCAGCCTTATGGTCCGTTCGAATTGCCAAGGTCCCAAGGCAATGCCGATATTGATCGTGACAAGAAGAATTGGTTCTGGAAATCAATCGAATCCAGACACCCCTTCTTACCAGGGGCTATTGGGTGCTATATCTTTGCGACGAAGGCGGCAAAAGGATATAAACCTTGGTACGTAGGTAAAACCGATAAGCAGTCCTTCGCGCGCGAGACCTGGAATGATCGTAATCTGCTGAATTACGGGCAGGTGATCCGCAAGCACAAGGGTTTGCCGATGCTTTTCCTGCTTGCGAAGACAACCCCACGTGGTCGATTCCAAAGGCCGACGATGCGGAAGAAAGTAGGCGCTATCGTGGCTTTGGAACAGATGCTGATCGCAACCTGTCTTCAACGGAATAGCGGGCTCCTCAACAAGAGGACGATCAAATACTTGATGAATATGCAGGTCCCCGGGTATGTAAATGAAAGCCCCGGCGCGCGGAAGGGCGGTGCGAGAGCGCTCGCACGGCTTTTGAAAACGTAGCGGAGGCAGCAGGAGGCCGGGTGCCCCATCCTAAACGCGTTTTTTGCGTTTAGGGTGGGACGCCGCTAGCACCGCTAGCTCCGCTGCGTTCCTACTGATTCACTCCACTCGCCAGAAATCCCCCGTCGACCACCAGCACCTGCCCGGTCACAAACGACGCGCTGTCCGACGCAAGATAAACCGTTGCGCCGATCAGTTCTTCCGTCTTGCCGAAGCGGCCCATCGGCGTGCGCATCAGCAGCTCCTGGCCGCGCGGCGAGCTGTCGAGCAGCTTGGCGTTGAGGTCGGTGCGGAAGACGCCCGGCGCGACAGCATTCACTGTCACGCCCTTCTTTGACCACTCCACGGCCAGCGACCGCGTGAGCGAGGCGACCCCGGCCTTGCTGGCCGCGTAGGCCGCAACCTCGCTCAGCGCCACAAAGCTGTTGAGCGAAGCGATGTTGACGATGCGCCCGTAGCCGCGGTCCAGCATTGGCCGCCCAAACACCTGGCACGCGCGCAGCGTTCCCGTCAGGTTGGTGTCGATGATATTGTGCCAGTCGTCTTCGCCGATATCGATGGTCGGCATGCGCTTGATGATGCCCGCGCAGTTCACCAGGATGTCGACCTTGCCGAATCTCGCGAGCGTTTCGGCGAGCAACAGATCGAGCGACCTGCGATCGCACACATCCGAAGTCATTCGGAACGTCCTTCGCCCGCGCGCTTCGATCTCTTCCGCCGTCTCGTTTACGTTTTGCTCGCGCCGCGCCGTGGCGATCACGTCGGCGCCGGCTTCCGCCAGTCCCAGGCTCAATGCGCGGCCAATGCCCGACGTGCCGCCGGTGACGATCGCGGTCTTTCCTTCAAGGCTGAAAATTTTAGAAGTCATGATCACTCCGAAAAATGATTCTTGCAATTCGTTGCCTGGCTGCGCGTTCAGAACTCAGCGCCCGAGAAAGACCGGCGCAATGTGCCGGTCAAACAGATTCTCCGTCACGTTTTTTTGGATGACGGCTTCATTGGCCTCAAGCAGGTTCAGGTAGCGCGGCCCCAGTTTCGCTGCAACCTTGAAACCCACGTGCAGCAACTGCCGAAGGCTCGGATTGTAGGCCGGGTTGCTCTCAACATGCCGAAGCGCGGACGTGTACTGCTCCGATGTCCAACCGTTGACCTCTTCGGCCGCCGGCAACTTTTTTTGATCGATGTCGATGACCGACGCATACGGCGCGCACAGCTCCTCGCGATGCTTGAGCGCCTCGGCGTAAACCTCTTTCGCCAACGCGAGTCCTTCGCCGCCGGCCTCGGCCAGCCCGATCAGTTCTTCGAGCCAGGTCGTCCCCGCGGTCTTCAGGTGAACTCCCGCGCCAGTGCGCATCATGGTGCGGTGAACGGCGGGATAGATTGAAAACTTGTCGCTGCCCGAGTGGATGCTGAGCTTCAAATCATCAGGCAGGCCGTACTGCTTCACCGCGTAGGCAATCGCCGCGACGTCCAGCGCCATCTCGCGCTCGAACTGCGCAACATCGCCCACATAATCGACGCCCTTGTTGAATCGCCCGCTGAACTTCGGGGCAATCGTCTGCACCGGAATGCACTCATCGGCAATCGCAGCCAGAATGATGAGCAGCTCCACCGGGCTCTGCGCGCGATCGGTCTCGTCCATCGAGACCTCGGGAATGAAATTGCCCGCGCCCTTCGCGCGCTCGATGATTCGATAGACCTCTCCGGCCTTCTTCACCGCGGCCAGAAACTTCTGCGCTGCGCCAATCAGCGCCTCGCGCGCGATCTCGACAGGCTCACCGGCGCCGGCCAACTCGATCGAACCGCGCAACTCAGGATGCCTCGCCACGAACGCCTCGATCTCAGCCGCCTCGGCAGGCAGCCCGATGAAGTCCGCCACATCGAGCGTGAAGAAATCGCACGGCTCGAGAAATCTTCCGACCGTCTGCGTGGTGATGTGGTCGGCATCGAGATAGTAAGGCAGCTTCCAATCGAGCGCCTTCACGGCCGCATCCGCGGCCTCACGCGTTGAAGCCGGCTCCGATCCAATAATGGTGTGTTCGCGATTCGATTTGTTCCACACCGGAACAACCTCAACGCCGCTTTCAAGTGCCTTGATGCAGGCCTGTAACTGCGCTTTGCCTTGATGCGCAAACCTGTCGCCGGTCCCAATCGAGTACCTGCCGAGTTTCAGTCTTCCGCTTGTCATTACCTCTTCCATTTCATAGCCGGCTCTGGTGCGCCCACAATCCCAGTCCGGGGTTGGCGACAAAGAAGATCTCCTCGCCGCCGACTCTGTTCCATCCGTGCTGCAACCTGGCCGGATCGTATCGTTCAAGCATCGTCTTCAGATCGCCGTAACTGTATCCCACCCCCTCAATCTCTTCGCGCGAGAGATTTCCCGGGCACCAGGTGATCTTGAATCTGCCCTCGGAACTCCCATGAATCAAGTGTGCGGCGGCGCCCAGTTCAGCAGCCAAATCGGCGTTCTCGTCCACCATCCTGAGCGTGTGCGGCGTGCCGCGATAACCATATTTGCGAATCAGCGCATCGATACCCTGGTCTTCGCCGAACTCGCGTACGCCCGGCGCAAGAATGATGAGTTCCGCGCCGTCGGCCAGCGCCATGCGCGTACGGTACACGGCCTTGTTGCCGATCCACGTGCTGTGGAATTCATGGGGATCGAGATACACAACCGCCTTTTCAATCTGCCGGTCGAGGATCTCGAAGTTCACCTTCAGGCTGAGTTCGGCCGCGCGCAGGAAGACCTCGCGGTCGTCGCCGACATAGAGCCCGCGCACCGCCAGCCCGTCATCGTCTCCGCGCCCCACAACGGTGTGCACGTAAACAATCGGCAGATGCCCGAGGAAGTGCTCCGCGGCGTAGTCGAACACCTTGCGCACCGGATTCTCGGCCCGGCCCATGATGCGCTCCATGCCATACACCGCGCCCAGGTAATGGCTGCGATTGATGCCCTCGCGCCCGCCCGTGCCCACCACAATGTTCTTGGTGTAGCTGGCCATGCCGATCACTTCGTGCGGCACAACCTGGCCGATGGAAAGAATCAGATCGAAACCGCCGCGCGAGATGAGCTTGTTTACCTGCGCCGGCCACGGATAATTCAGTTTGCCTTCTGACTGTTCGCGGATGAACTCGGCCGGCACCTCGCCCAGCGTCTCAACATCGGTGCGCCAGTTGTGCACTCGGAACAGATCCTGCGGCACGCCTGCATACATGCGCGCAATCTGATCGGCATGCATCGGCGTGTGCGTTCCGATCGCCGGCAGAACGGCTTTAAGCCGCTCGCCGTAATGCTCGAAAACGAAGCGCGTCAGCAGGCCGGCCTGCGAGTGTTCGCGGCTCTGGTCCGGCGGAACTGCCAGCACCGCATTGCGCGGCCCCAGCTTGACGAGCGCATCGTTGAGAAGCTCGCGCAGTTGCTCGGGCGAGAGCGACGTGTCAGGACTGCCAACCGAGCAATAGAGGCTCATGCCGCGATCTCCGCTTTTTTCAAACCGGGTACGCATAGAACGATTACGGCAAGCGCGACAAGGTACGCGCTCGAGGCAATGCCGATGAGGATCGCGTAACTATGGAAGGTCTGCAGTACGTATCCGGCGAGCAGCGCGATCAACGCGCCGCCGGCCGCGCCGGCCATGCCGCCAATGCCAGTGACCGAGGCAACCTCAGTGCGTGGAAACATGTCGGAGACGGTAGTGAAAAGGTTAGCCGACCATCCCTGGTGAGCGCCTGCAGCAAGACCGAACAGCCCGATGGCCGCCCACTCGGAGTGGGTATAGTTGACCAGCAAAATCGGCACCACCAGGCAGGCGCAGAAGAGCATTGCAGCAAGACGCGCCTTGCTGGCGCTCATTCCCAATTTGCGGAACGGAGCCGGCAGCCAGCCGCCGAAGATGCTGCCGACGGTCGAGGCGTTATAGACGACAAAAAGCGGCAGCCACAGATGCGAGAGATCGACATTGAAACTCGAGCTAAAGTACTTCGGCATCCAGAAGAGGTAGAACCACCAGACGGGATCGGTAATGAACTTGCCCAGCGCGAAGGCCCAGGTTTGGCGAATACCGAGGAGGTGAATCCATGGCGTGCCCGGACGGTCGATTTCAACGGCGCCCGAATTGATGTGATTCAGCTCTGCCGCGCGGAGACGCGGGTGGTCGGTGGGTCTGCGGTAGGTGAAGAACCAGAGTACGATCCAGGTGGCGCTGAAGGCTCCGGTAAAGAGAAACGCGGCGTGCCAGCCGAAATGCACTGCGACCCAAGGCACGGCAATTGGAGCAACGATGGCGCCCACGTTGGCGCCGGAGTTGAAGATGCCCGTCGCCAGCGAACGCTCGCTCTGCGGGAACCATTCGGCTACGGTTTTGATCGCCGCGGGAAAGTTGCCGGACTCGCCGAGGCCGAGAAAGAATCGGGCCACGCCGAACTCGAGCACCGTATTAGCCAGCGCATGGCCCATCGCTGAAAGGCTCCAGACAGCCATGATCACCATGTAGCCAATGCGGGTGCCAAACCTGTCGACGAAGCGGCCGACAGCCAGCATGCCGATCATATAGGCAACCTGGAACACAGCTACAACATGGCTGTACCCCTCCTCGGTCATGTGGATGTTGTGCTGGATGGTAGGCGCCAGGATCGCGATGACCTGCCGGTCCATGTAGTTGATCGAGGTGGCAACGAACAGCATGGCGCAGATCGTCCAGCGCACATTGCCGATTCGCGAACCCACCGTTTCGCCTTCGTCGATCTGTGCTGCGCTTCCCGCTTTACTGCTCATTCTGAAATCCCCGTTACACAACCCGGATCCCGATGCACTGTTTCAATTCGACGTGTCATGATCGCTGCCACGCAGTTCGGTCAGAGCCGGTACGCTTTCTTCACCAGCCCGTAGGCCAATTCGTGCGCCACTTCAAAGGCTTCGTCTTCGTCGAGGCGGTGTTCGGCCACCAGCCGGCCCAGGAACGCGCAGTCAACCCGGCGCGCCACGTCGTGCCGCGCTGGAATCGACAGAAAGGCCCGCGTGTCGTCGTTGAATCCAACCGTATTGTAGAAGCCCGCCGTCTCCGTCGCCTGTTGCCGGAATCGCATCATGCCTTCGGGGCTGTCGTGGAACCACCATGGCGGGCCCAGCCGCAGGCATGGATAATGCCCGGCCAGCGGAGCCAGCTCGCGGCTATAGTTGGTTTCGTCCAGCGTGAAAAGAATGATCGTAAGATTTTTCTCGTTGCCGAAGCGGCCCAATAGCGGTCGCAGAGCCGTTACGTAATTGGTCGGCTGCGGAATGTCGGCTCCCATGTCGCGGCCGTAGCGCGCAAATATCTGCGGGTTGTGGTTGCGCACCGAGCCGGGATGAATCTGCATCACCAGCCCGTCTTCCACGCTCATCCGCGCCATCTCGGTCAGCATCTGCGCGCGGAAGAGCTCACGGTCGGCCTCGGTTGTCGACCTGGTCCGAACCTTGTTGAAGAGGGTCTCCGCATCGGTGCGATCCAGGTCCGCGGTCCGCGCCGTCGGGTGTCCGTGATCGGTTGATGTCGAGCCCAGCGTCTTGAATCGTGCTCGCGCCTTGAACAGCGCCGCCAGGTAGCCGTCCCAGGTCGCAGTGTCTTCGCCGGTCTGGTCGCCCAGTTTGGCTACCGATTCATGAAACCCGGGGAAATCCGGATCGACAACCGGATCGGGCCGGAATGCGGGAATGATCCGTCCCTTCCACCCGGAGTCGCGAATTGTCTTGTGGTGGGCGAGATCGTCGAGCGGCGAATCGGTGGTCGACAGCACCTCAATCCTGAACTGCTCAAAGAGCGCGCGGGGCAGAAATTCGGGCGTGTTCAGCATCTCCTGGATCGTGTCGAAGTAGAGGTCAGCAGTCTTTTCGCTCAGCCGCTCGGTCAATCCGAAGAGATTCTGGAACGCGTAATCCAGCCAGATGCGTGTGGGAGTTCCGCGGAACAGGTAGTAGTGGCTGGCAAAGATGCGCCAAACTTTGCGCGGCTCCTTTATCCGGGGCTGGCCGATTTCAAGATCGTCGTGCGAGACGCCCTGGCTGTAGAGCATGCGAAAAACATAGTGATCGGGCTGCACAAACAGCGTAGCCGGATCGGGAAACGGCGCGTTCGTTGCAAACCATCCTGCCTGCGAGTGTCCGTGCGGGCTCACGATGGGCAAATCGCGCACACTCTCATAGAGCGCTCTGGCAATGTAGCGAGCCGTGGGCTCGGCAGGAAACAAACGATCGTCGTCCAGCAGCATGGCTTTAATTCTACCGCCGAACTAAAGGCTCGCCAGCCGACGTCCCTGATTGCGAAAACCGCCTTTCCCGATCCCGAAATCGGACCGCGGCCAGGACCGCTTCCAGAACTGGTTGCATTAATGGCTTTGTGAAAGGGCACGACCGGGGAACCCACCCAGTGGGTGGGTCGCGTGCCGCAAAAGCTGCCTAAAGCGTGGGGCTTTAGCCCCTGAGGGACGTTGTACTGCCGGCTTCGGGGATTTATGCAGCCAGCTCTAGGACGGTACGAACGCTGAAAGTGCTGTAATAGTAACGGAGGGAAGATGAAGACCGTTTTGATGGCAGACAGCGTGCGTTACCAGCGAATGAACACCGCCGAGCTGCGCGAGACATTTTTGCTCGATCAGCTTTGCGCGCCCGGCGCGATTCAATTGAACTACATCGATCTCGATCGCGCAGTGGTTGGATTTGCCGCGCCGCTCGCCGAACCGATCGCCCTGCCCACCTATCCCGAACTGCGCGCCGGCTACTTTACCGAGCGCCGCGAGCTGGGAGTGCTCAACATCGGCGGCGCAGGCACTGTCACCGTGGAAGGCAAGGCCTGGGAGCTCGACAACCTCGACGTGCTTTATATCGGCCGCGGCAATCGCGAGATCCTGTTTGCATCGAAGGCCTCGGCAGCGCCGGCGGTCTTCTATCTGCTCAGCTATCCGGCTCATGCCGGGTACCCGGTCACGCTGGTGCGCAGGGCCCAGGCCATGCCCACCGAGCTCGGCTCATTCGAAACCTGCAACAAGCGCACGGTCACCAAATACATTCACCTCGATGGCGCTCGCAGTTGCCAACTGGTGATGGGCGTCACGCATCTGGCCCCCGGCTCCAACTGGAACACGATGCCTCCGCATACGCACATGCGGCGATCGGAGGTGTACATGTACTTCAATCTGCCGCCCGAGGCGCGCGTGATTCACCTGATGGGGCCGCCGGCCGAAACCCGCCATCTGCTCCTTGCCGATAGGGACGTGGTCGTCTCGCCTGGATGGTCGATCCACGCCGGCGTGGGCACGCGGGCCTACAGCTTCTGCTGGGGCATGGGCGGTGAAAACCAGGACTACGCCGACATGGACCCCGCGCCGGTTGAGAGCCTGCGTTAATCCGGGCCGATGCGGCTTCGGTCTACAGCTTGAGGAAGAAGACCGGCGCCAGCGATGCGCAGAACGCCGCTGCCTGCAATGCAATTACGCCCAGCGTCTGCCGCGGCGCTTTGGGCAGCCATCTCACCGCGAAAATCACCAGGATGGGAAGTTGCAACGTCATCAGCAGTTGCCACAGATGAGCTGCGGCGCCTTCATCGGCCTGCCGGACAACGCCATACATGGCAATGTGAACGGATACGATGGTCAGCGCGCTGAGTGACATTGCCATGGGAATCAGCGCGCCCGGCAAGCGCACGATGGCGCCGAACGAGACCACGCTCAAATCAGCCGGCCTTCCCAAGCCCGCGATCAGGCGTTCGCGCAGCGCCGAAAGAACCACGTTCAGCGGGTCCTGAGGTTTGCCGCGGCCGCTTACCAGCAGCTCCTCAAACTCCTCGCCGTACCGTTCCCTCCAGCTGCGCGGGTAGAGTCTCACCAGGGAGTGAGCAAGTCTCGGATTCACAGGGCCTCCAATCGCTTCAGTCCTGCCCTTGCAAAATGCTGGAGCGTAGTGAGTCTCGCTCGCAAGACCTCGAGGCCCGCGGGCGTAATGCGATAAGGCCTGCGGCGATCTTCAGGCGGGAGCGGCTGAATCCAGCCTTGTTCTTCCAATCGGGCAATCGCGCCGTAAAGCGTTCCGGGGCCCAGGCGCGAGCCGGAAAGTAGCTCAATATCTTCAATCATGGCGTGGCCATGCTTCGGGCCCTCCGCCAGGCTTGCGAGCACCAGCAGCGGCGGGTCGGAATAATGGCTATTTTCCGGGGCATGGCCGGCCTTTACTACGTGACGCGTACTACGCATGACGTAGTTATCACACGAATTCCTCTGGATTGCAAGCGAATCTTGCGAGGGGTATGAGAATTAATCCGCCATGCAGCCGTCGCGGCGCATCCCGGCCGCTCCGCGTGGACATCATGAGCGGGTGACTCATAGAATTACGCTGGGTTTTGAGACCGCAATAAGTCAAGCTTCTGCTGGATGTGCAGAGAGCCCCTTGGGAGTGGAAAAGTCATGCGGATTTCGTCCATGCAGGTTTCGTTATTGATGAAAACGTTGCGCAGTATTTGCCGTACGCCTTGGATCGCGGGCCGTTCGGCGCGCAGAACCTTGCCGCTCGCGCTGGCAGCATTCTTCGCGTCAGCGTTGTTCACTTGCGCCGCGTCGGCCCAGCCGGGCCCGCTGGTGCTCGATCGCGGCCGCGGCGTGATCTCGCTCGAACCGTACGCGCCGAACATTCTGCGCATCACCATGAGCACCGACAAAGCCGCCGCGACGGCCGCTCCCGGTTACGGGTTTGTGGCCCATCCCTCGGCCGAGGGCTGGACGCATGAGCGCGGCACGGATGGCTCCGACGTGTACCGGTCGCCGCGGATGGTGGTCCGCATTTCTCCGGCAGATCTGCCCAAAGACAAGCTGCCGCAGGCCATGCCCCTGGACGATCTGAACAACCAGCTGCGCGTGCAATATTTCGGAGGAGGAGGCGGCGGCTGGGTTGGTCCGCACAACGATGCGGTGCTGGTGGCCACGGCCGAAGGCAAGACGCTGTTGCACATGCGCACCTGGTCCATGCATCCTTCGCAGCCCGACCCCGCCGAGCCGAATGCCAAGATCTTCAGGGTCGGTGCAAACTTCGACTCGCCGGCTGGCGAGCACTACTACGGGCTGGGCCAGCAGCAGAAAGGCTGGATGGACCTGCGCGATCACGAGATCCGGTGCTGGCACGACTACGAAGCCATCGGCGGCGAGGACGTGTGCGTGCCGTTCATGGTGTCGAGCAGCGGCTACGGGCTGGTGTGGGACAACCCTTCGAAGACGACGATTGACCTGGGATTCAATCAGCGCAACGTGTGGTCGTCTGAGGTGGGCGACCGTGTCTCGTACTTCGTGATTGCAGGCAAAACCAGCGACGAGATCTACGAGGGCTACCGCCTGCTCACCGGCGCCACGCCCATGCTGCCGAGAACGGTTTACAGCTACATCCAGAGCAAGGCGATCTATCCCACGCAGGACCAGCTCCTGGATGTGGCCAATGAATACCGCAAGAAGAACCTGCCCCTGGGCGTCATGGTCGTGGATTTCCTGAACATGACAAAGCAGGGCGAGATGGACCTGGACCCCAAGCGCTGGCCCGATCCCGCGGCAATGAATCGCGAGCTGCACGCCATGGGCGTGGATTCGCTGCTGAGCGTGTGGCCGCACTACGCGCCCGGAACGCAGTTTTACGACACGCTCCTGAGCAAGGGCTGGCTGATTCACACGCCCGACGGCAAGCCCGATAAGGGCGGCTTCGAAGACTCGATCGGACCCAACATCGACACCACCAACCCCGATGCTGCCCGCTGGTTTTGGGAGAAGATTCGCGACCGCTACATCAAGCCGGACGGATTCGATTACATCTGGATGGATGAGACGGAGCCGGATGTCGATCCCGCCAAAGACGTCTTTTATGTCGGCTCGGGCACGCGCTATTACAACGTTTATCCGCTGTTTCACACGTCCTCGGTGTACGAGGGCTCCCGTCGCGACTTCGGCGACAGCCGCCGCGTCATGATCCTGGCCCGCGCGGCATACCTGGGCGCGCAGCGCAACGGCACTATCTTCTGGTCGAGCGACATTCAATCCACCTGGGACATGTTGAGGCGCTCGATCCCGGCCGGGCTCAACTTTACCGCCAGCGGAATGCCTTACTGGGACACCGACATCGCCGGATTCTTCTCGCCGCAGATTCCCGCCGACTACCACGCCGGGCACAAGCCGCTCGTCGATGGCTCCGACGCGCGCGACGTGATTGCCAACTACGAGGACTATCCCGAGCTCTTCGTGCGCTGGTTCGAGTGGGGCGCATTCCAACCCGTGATGCGTGCCCATGGCGAGCGGAAACACAACGAAGTATGGTCGTATGGCAAACAGGCCGAGCCCATCCTTGAGAAGTATCTACGCCTGCGCTATACGCTCTTGCCGTACACCTACTCACTCGCCTATCGCACTTACCTCACCGGCGCGCCCTTCATGCGCGCTCTCTTCATGGACTTCCCGCGCGATCCCAGGGTTGCCGATATCGGCGACGAATACATGTTCGGTCCCGCATTCCTTGTCGCGCCGGTCACCGAGCAGGGTGCAACCAGCCGTGAGGTTTATCTGCCTGCCGGTTGCGACTGGTACAACTACTGGACCAACGAGCGCCTGCACGGCGGACAAACCGTTACCGTGAATGCTCCCATCGATACGCTGCCGCTGTTTGTGCGCGCGGGCAGCATCGTGCCCATGGCGCCGGAGTTCAACGGCTGGGAGAAAACGCAGAAGATCGGGTCGGTGCGTGTGTATCCCGGCGCAGACGCCAGCTTCACCGTCTTCCAGGATGACGGCACGACCTACGCCTACGAGAAGGGCGGCGGTTCAGTCACGAAGCTGATCTGGGATGAGAAGACGCATCAGCTCAAACACGAGGGACCTGCGCTGACCGGAGCAGCGGTCACGGTCATTGGGAAATAGGCGGCCGGCTCCGGTGGCGGAGCTGCGCGAGTACGATCCGCTGGCTGGACTGGAAGCGCCGCAATCAGGCCTGCTTCAGGGAGGAAACGGAGGGTCAACGTGACTGTCCATGGAGCGAGAGGGATTTCAGAATCCGTTGGCGCTGTGCTCGGGGTTCTCTCTTATGGCCTATGGTTATGGCGCACCGCGAAGAAAAATCGCGGAAACCTGGTCGTGGAATGCGGATGCATTGCGGTTATGGCCTTTCTCGTATTTGTGTTTCTTTCGGGGGTGACGGGTCTTCCGGATTGGGCGGTTGGACCGCTCTGCATTCTGTTGGCCTTGCTTTGTTTCGCAACCCTATTCTTCTTCGTGCAGGGAATAGTTCGCTCGCGTCGGTCACACAGATCCGGATAAATGGCCAGTCTCAACCGCGCAACGTGGGCGGCATTCCGCGCTTCGTCTACTTCTCGTCGCCGCTCTTCAGCTTGGGAACAAAACCCTCTGCACCCGGCGTCAGCAATCCCGCCTGCGCGTAGGTCAGCAGCTTGTCGCGCGTGTCGGTAATATCCAGGTTGCGCATGGTGAGCTGGCCGATGCGGTCGCGTGGCGAGAAGGTCGACTCGCCCTTTTCCATGGTCAGCCGCTCGGGCTTGAAGGTCAGGTTGGGCGATTCGGTGTTGAGGATCGTGTAGTCGTTGCCGCGGCGCAGCTCCAGCATCACGGTGCCGGTGATGGCGCTCGCCACCCAGCGTTGCGCGCTCTCGCGCAGCATGATCGATTGCGGATCGAACCAGCGCCCTTGGTAGAGCAGCCGGCCGAGCTTGCGGCCATTCTCGCGGTACTGCTCAATAGTGTCTTCGTTGTGGATGCCGGTGATGAGCCGCTCGTAGGCAATGTAGAGCAGCGCCATGCCCGGCGCCTCATAGATGCCGCGGCTCTTGGCTTCGATGATGCGGTTCTCAATCTGGTCGCTCATGCCCAGTCCATGCCGCCCGCCGATGCGGTTGGCCTCAAGCAACAATTCCACAGCGTCGGCAAAGTCCTTGCCGTTGAGCGCAGCCGGCGTGCCCTCGTGAAAGGCGACGGTGACTTCTTCAGGTTGCACGTCCACGTCGTTACGCCAGTGGGCGACGCCCATGATGGGCACCACGATCTTCATGCTGCTCGAGAGGTGTTCGAGATCTTTGGCCTCGTGCGTAGCGCCCAGCAGGTTCGAGTCAGTGGAGTAGGCCTTCTCCGCCGACATCTTGTACTCGAAGCCCGCCTTCTGCATGAAGGCCGACATCTCGGCGCGTCCGCCCAGCTCGTCGATGAATGCGGGGTCGAGCCACGGCTTGTAGATCTTGAGATCCGGATTTACGAGCAGCCCGTAACGGTAGAAGCGCTCGATGTCGTTGCCCTTGAAGGTCGAGCCATCGCCCCACACGCTCACGTCATCTTCTTTCATGGCGGCCACGAGCATGGTGCCGGTAACGGCGCGGCCGATGGGCGTGGTGTTGAAGTATGGAACGCCGGCCGTAGTGATGTGGAAGGCGCCGCTCTGAAGCGCGGCCAGCCCCTCGCGCACCAGTTGCGCGCGGCAGTCGATGAGGCGCGCTTGCTCTGCGCCGTAGTGGAGCGCGGCGCGCGGAATCGCATCGTAGTCGGTCTCGTCGGGCTGGCCGAGATTGGCTGTGTACGCATAAGGCCGCGCGCCCTTGAGCTTCATCCAGTGCAGCGCGGCGCTGGTGTCGAGCCCGCCGGAGAAGGCGATGCCGACCTTCTGGCCGACGGGAAGATTTTCGAGGATCGTAGACATGCGAAGGCGCTCCAACAGGTGAGGAAGACGAAGAAAGACGCTAGGACTATTCTACGGGGTGAAGAAGCTGCGGATGTTGAAAGCAACCGCAGATCCTTCGACTCGTTGCGCACTCGCGCCTGCGAGCGCGCAACTTCGCTCAGGATGACAGTGGCGGGGGCGATGGCGTTTCAGTGGCCTGAAAGCTACTGCTCCCTCCCGGCGGTCTGTGGCGATTTCCTTTGGGAAATCGCCGCTGAAACCCTGACCCCTGATCCCTGCCTTTACACGTTGTAGGTCGTCGACGACACTCTTCCGCCGTGGCCGGTCCAGTTGGTGTGGAAGAACTGGCCGCGGGGCTGGTCGATGCGCTCATACGTGTGCGCGCCGAAGAAATCGCGCTGTGCCTGGAGCAGGTTCTGCGGCAGCCGAGCCGTGCGGTAGCCGTCGAAGAACGCGAGCGCCGTTGAGAACGCCGGCGTGGGCACGCCCAGCGCAATCGCGTGCGAAAGCGCCTTGCGCCACGAGGCCTGGTACTTGTTCACCGCCGACGAGAAGAAGCTGTCGAGCAACAGGTTGTCGAGCGCGTGATTGTTGTCGAAGGCCGCTTTGATCTTGCCCAGAAAGATGCTGCGGATGATGCATCCGCCACGCCACATGAGCGCGATGCCGCCCATGTTCAGGTTCCAGCCATTCTCTTTGGCGGCGGCGCGCAGCAGCATGTAGCCCTGGGCATAGCTGATGATTTTGGAGCAATAGAGAGCGCGGCGCACATCCTCAATAAACGCCACACGGTCACCAACCTCGGTCTTCGCCGCGGGCCCTTCGAGAATCTTTGACGCCTCCACGCGTTCTTCTTTCAGCGCCGACAGGCAGCGCGCAAACACGCTCTCGCCAATCAACGTCACCGGCTGGCCGGTGTCGAGCGCGCTGATCACCGTCCACTTGCCCGTGCCCTTCTGGCCCGCGGTGTCAAGAATCTTGTCCACCAGCGGCGCGCCGTCTTCGTCTTTCTTGGCGAAGATCTGCGACGAGATTTCGATCAGGTAGCTGTCGAGTTCGCCCTTGTTCCACTCGGCAAACACCTCGTGCAATTCGTCGGGCGTGAGGCTCAGGCCGTGCTTGAGCAGGTCGTAGGCCTCGCAGATGAGCTGCATATCGCCGTACTCGATGCCGTTGTGCACCATCTTTACGTAGTGGCCGGCGCCGTCTTCGCCCACCCAATCGCAACAGGGCGTGCCATCTTCAACCTTGGCGGCAATAGCCTGGAAGATGGGCTTCACATACGGCCACGCAGCGGGATTGCCGCCGGGCATAATGGAGGGTCCGCGGCGCGCGCCCTCTTCGCCGCCGCTCACGCCGGTGCCGATGAACAGAATGCCTTTCTCCGCGAGCGATTTGGTGCGGCGGTTGGAGTCGGTAAAGAGCGAGTTGCCGCCGTCGATGACGATGTCGCCGGGCTCAAGGTGCGGCAGGATATGGTCGATCATCTGGTCCACCGTATCGCCGGCCTTCACCATCAGCATCACACGGCGCGGGCGCTTGAGCAGGCCGATGAACTCCTCGATCGAGCGGCCGCCCACAACCTGCGTGCCTTTGGCCTCGTTGGCCAGAAAGTCGTCGACCTTTGAAACGGTGCGGTTGAAGACCGCCACCTTGAATCCGTGATCGTTCATGTTGAGGACAAGGTTCTGTCCCATGACGGCAAGACCGATGAGGCCGATATCGCAGGTTGCGTCTGGCATAAGCGTCTCCGAAGGTCGATTTTAACAGTGAACAGTGATCAGTGACCGGTGAGCAGTAAATCAGTCGCGGCTGTGCGCGCCGCCCTTCACAGATAGTCGCCGGGCGGCTTAGTATTTGCAGCGTGGAACCATTGGTGCTCGACGGCCAGCCGATGAAGGCGGCCGACATTGAAGAGGTTGCGATCGCCGGCCGCAAGGTTGAGATCGCTCGAGAAGCAAAAACCCGCATCGGGGCCAGCCGCGCGGCGATTGAGCAGATTCTGGCCGAGGGCCGCACGGTCTACGGGGTCAACACCGGATTCGGCAAGCTGAGTGACGTTCATATCCCGCCCGAGAGCCTGGGCGCTCTGCAGGTGAACCTGGTGCGCAGCCACGCGGGCGGCGTGGGGCAGCCCCTCTCTGTGCCTGAGTCGCGGGCCATGGTGCTGCTGCGCGCGAACGTGCTGGCCAAAGGGTTCAGCGGTGTGAGACCTGAGCTGGTTGAACTGCTCGTCGCCATGCTGAATGCCGGCGTGACGCCGGTGATTCCCGAGAAAGGCTCGGTGGGTGCGAGCGGAGACCTGGCGCCGCTGGCGCATCTTGCGCTGGTGGTGATCGGCGAAGGCGAAGCGTGGTTTGCGCGCGGAGCAGGAATCGAATATGAGCGGCTGGCGGGCG
>Ga0326727_10014533_pt1 | contig 17126 bp, 9 predicted proteins | sample MB2enrmetagenome_FD_207643 | JGI IMG/M metagenome (GOLD analysis project Ga0326727, IMG submission 207643) | Lab enriched peat soil microbial communities from McLean, Ithaca, NY, United States - MB29MY | ecosystem: Environmental > Terrestrial > Soil > Wetlands > Peat | place: USA: New York...
CGACCGCCTGATTGCCCGCTGCACACCCGAATGGATCGCGCGGGCGTCCGAACTCGGTAGCTCCGATGCGACTCCGGTGCTGATCATCGGCATGCCGCGGTCCGGCACAACTCTGGTCGAGCAGATCGTCTCCATGCATCCCGAGGTCGGGGCCGGCGGCGAGTTACATTTTTGGAACCAGCGCGGGGCGGAGTGGCACCGCTCCGGCAAATCCGGGAACGAGCAACCTTTGGTTCTCTCGGAGTTCCTAGCCAAGGCGTCGGCAGACTACCTCGGTGTGCTGCGCGCGATTGCCCCCAGGGCGGCGCGAGTGACCGATAAGATGCCATTCAACTTCCTCTGGGCCGGACTGATCCACATGGCATTCCCGCGGGCGGTCATCGTCCATTGCCGCCGCACTGCAATCGACACGGCGCTGTCGATCCATCAAACACATTTCCATCCGACCCTGGCGTTTCCGACTGGCGGTGAGGAACTGGTGTCATATTTTCGCAGCTACCAGCGGCTCATCGGCCATTGGCGGAGCTTGCTGCCGGCGGATCGTTTCATCGAGGTCGATTACGAGGACCTGACCCGCGCGCCCGAAGCAGTCATCCGGCGAATCATTGCGGCCTGCGGCTTGCCATGGCACAACGCATGTCTGCGGCCCGAATCCAATCCGCGCGCCGTGAACACTCCCAGTAAGTGGCAGGCTCGCCAGCCGATCTATCGCACGTCCGTGGCGCGCTGGCGGCGCTACGAACCCTTCCTCGGGCCCCTGCGCGCGCTCGTCGATGACCCCTCGGAGCCGGACGCTGATAGCGCCCGGTCATGACCGAGCTGACGCCGCCCACTTCGTCCTAAAGACAACCTTCGCGAAACAGACTCTGCTTAACTATGGAACAGGCTTGTAACAAATTGTTCAACCCCCTAATAGAGATTTCACCTGAGCTTCATAAATCCGTAACAAGCGTGTAATGATCGATGACTACTATCCCCCTCCATACTTCCACTCCCAATGTCTCGTCACTCCTAATGTGGCAGGACGATCAGTCAACCGACCAAAAACGAATAAGGAGGAGCACCTAAATGTCCCGAAAAGCCTCTCGGAATAAGTCTCGAAACAGGTCTCGGATACAGCGTCTGCGTCCGCTCAGCGGCGTGCTGGCGGCGGGGCTTAGTCTTCCCTTGCTCGCCGCCGCTCAGTCCACGGAGTACCCGACCTACGTCACCGGCCCGCAGCCGAACGGCTCGTGGGTTGTTAGTGACGGCCAGATCATCACCCCGGCCGGCACCCAAGTCAACCTTGGCATCCGGGTGCGCGCGAAGGCCGTCGCATTGAACCCCATCGCCCGCACGCACACCGCCGCTGTTCTCACCATGGGTACGTCGTCTTCCGATGGCAACGGAGCCGTCGAAGTGTTCGACACCCAAACCGGCCTTGTCGTGCAGAACTACATTCCGGCCGGTGGAAACGATCCGAGCGGCAGCTATAGCGGCATCGCTTATTCCGCGGATGGCAAGTACCTGGTGTTCAGCCAGGACAGCAGCTTTGTCACCATCGCAAACGTCAATGCCCAAGGCTTGTTGGAAGGTGACGTCCAGGTCAGCGTGCCAGCGGACAATTCCTTCATTACGTGCTTCCCGAACAGCCCTCCGGCCTCGTATGGCAATCCCTGCGGCTCGTTCTATAGCCCGAGCACTTCCTATCCCGGTGGCGTTGCTCTCTCTAAGGATGGCAAGAGCGCCTATGCCCTGCTGAACCAGAACGATACGCTCACCCAGATCGACCTGACCGCGAACCCGCCAACGGAGGGTATACAGATCCGCGTTGGCAACGCGCCACACAGCATCGTGATTAACAGTGCGGGGACAACCGCCTATGTCAGCAACGAGGGTGGCCGCGTGGCTACAGAGGCGGACTTCCAGATCAACTCCGCCGGCACTGAAATCGTCGCCGATCCCTTTGTTGGCGCCGCGATTACCGGTACGGTTTCTGTGGTCGATCTGAGCACGCGGACGGTCACGGCTAACATCTCGACTGGCGGTCTGCACCCGACCGGGATGGCGTTCTACGAAGGGTCGCTGCTGGTCGCCAATACCTATAGCGACACCATCTCGGTGATCAACACGGCCAGCAACACAGTGACGCGGACGATCAATCTTGCGTTACCGATCGGAGTGCCCGGCGCAGGCCAGCCGGCGTATGGCGCCGCGCCGAACTCCATCGCCGTCGATGCCAAGAACGGCATTGCGTACGTTGCGCTCTACAATGCCAACGCGATCGGGGTGGTCGACCTCAGCCCCGGCGCTACAAATCCTGTTGTGGGCATGATCCCAGTAGCCTACGCCCCGAGCTCGGTCGTACTCAACGAAGCCAGTAACACGCTTCTCGTTGCCAACGACAAAGGAATCGGCACGCGTGAGTCGTTCGAATGCGACCACGGCGTTTGCGGCTACAACACTCACCAGGACAACGGCACCGTCAGCATCGTTCCCGTGCCGAATAGCGCGACCCTGGCGAAGATGACGCAGCAGGTCTTCACGAACAACCACTGGGATCTGGTGGAGAATATCCAATCTGCTAGTGGTGGTAGCCCGAAGACCCCGCCGGTTGCAATTCCGGCGAAGATCGGCGATCCGTCGCTGATCAAGCACGTCTTCCTGATCATCCGTGAAAACCGCACCTATGATCAGATCCTGGGGGACGTGCCTGCCGGCAATGGCGACCCCTCGCTGGCCGTGTTCGGTGACGGCTCCGCCGCCGGAAATACTTCCGTCACGCCGAACGCGCACGCGCTGGTGACGCGCTTCCCGCTGCTGGACAACTTCTACAACCCGAGCCGCCAGTCGGCGGATGGCCACCAGTGGATCCAGGAAGGCATGGCGCCCTATGCCGACGATATCCAGTCGCCGGACTGGGTCCGCAGCTATCCCGGCGGAAACGCCGGCGATGCGCTCGCGTATCAGAAAAAGGGCTTCCTGTTCTCGGAAGCGGAACAGGCCGGTCTGCCGGTGAAGATCTACGGCGAATACATCGAGAACAATACGTACAAGCAGCCGAAAGGGTCGAAAAAAGAGCCCAGCTGGAGCGAATTTTACGCCGACTCGCAGTGCTTCGAGGGAGGACCTGATTGCGGACCACCTGGAACCGCAGGCGAGAAGACGCTGTATTACCAGAACACGATCCAGTCAGAGTCCTCGATCCCGGCCGTGTACAACTACATGGTCAAGAACTTCCCATATTTCGACCTCGGCATCCCCGACCAGTTCCGTGTCGATCTCTGGGTGCAGGACTTCAAGAATGATGTCGCGAACGGTACGGTACCTGCGATGGAACAGCTGTGGATCATGTGCGACCACACCGGCGGGCCGCCAACCCCGCAGGCCGAACAGGCCGATAACGACCTGGCCATTGGGCGCATTATCGATTACATCAGCCATAGCCCCGTCTGGTCCACGTCGGCAATCTTCCTCGAGGAAGACGATGCGCAGAACGGCGTTGACCACGTCGACGGCCACCGCAGCCCAGGCTATATCATCAGCCCATACGCCGTGCAAAACGGACCCACCGACCACACTTACTACACGCAGGTCAACATGACGCGGACGATTGAACAAATCCTCGGTCTGCCGCCCATGAACCAGTTCGACCTCACTGCGTCGCCAATGAGGACGGATTTCGTCACTGGTCCGCCGCCCGCGAGCAACTTCGACCCGTGGACGCACGTGCCCAACCACGTTCCGCTGAATCAGGGCGTCTCAGCGAGCGAAGCCGACTCGAAGGACAGCGCCAAGGTCAAAGCCCTGAGGGCGGGTTGGCTCCAGAAGAAGGCGGAGATCTTCGCCGGCAAACTCACCATACCCGACTCCGAAGATCCGGACGCCGTGAACCATCTGAACTGGTACATGTCCACCGGATTTTCACGGCCCTATCCGGGCGAGAATGTGGTTCGCCCCGCGAGCGAATTCAACAACCCGGCACCCGCCACAACTGACCGGGACGACGACTAAAACCCGTTGCGATTGCAACCGCCCTCTCCCCCATGACCGGGGGAGAGGGTTTTTTGCGGTTTATTGAAATCATTGCAGCACTTCGAGTCGCCGTCTGGCATCCCAGTTGTGGCCTTGTGTGAGTGCGAGCACCCGCTGCAAGAACGCCTTGACCGGTCCCGTTCCGAGCGTTCGCGCCGCCAATGCGTCGGCTTCGACTTCCATTTGCGGATCGCGGACGATGTAATCGTTGCATCCCTGCGCCAGGCTGTCGCTAACAAGATGCGCCATCTCGTGACCCAGAAAGCCTTTGAGGGAAAACGTATCGAACAGCTCGATCGCCTGCTGCCCGACGACAATCTTGCCTCGCCCGTCTACGGCAGTGCTGGCCGCGATATAGCGCATGTTGAAACTTCCGGGGAGAATATACATGTGCGGAATTGCCCGGCCGTACGCCCGCGCGACGTCGGCCAGCACCTCGTAGCCCTTGCCCGAGAAGACTTCCGCCGCGCCCATTTCACGCAGCATCTCGGTTTCGCAAGCCGTCTGCGCTTGAACGTTGAACTGGGAACGAACGCCCGCTGCGTTCACTCTTTCTTGCCCCGCCAGGATGCCTGTCAACAGGGCGATTCCCACAAATACCCTCACGGCCGCCGCAAAAGTACCAATGCCCACGTGTGCTGAGTCTCGGCCTTCCTGCGTAGCCGCGCAGGTGTGCGCGGGGTGAAAGCAATAGTTCTTCATAGATATCTCAAATCCAGTTCAACCTTGGTCTGCGGACGAGGCGGTGGCCGGGACACTCTGGCTGGCTAGCCTCTCTTCGTGCCCGCGAAGATAGGTGATGGCCATGCCCGCCTCGTTTGCTGCGGGCCGGAACAGGTGGCGCCGCTTCTACAGGCACCCCTGTGTATACACGCGAAGGGCAAATGAGGAGGAATGCCGCGCCTTGATGGCAAAAGACTTAGCAATCAGATCTTACGGTGGAGCTTATACGTCGTGACCTTGCAAGGGCAGTGCCGGAGTGCGGGCGGCCCGCGGCAATCTCAAGTGGAAAAAGGGCTGGGATTCATCACCGACTGTGAAATTGCGAGGGTTCGCCTTAACGGCACCGTTGCTTGGTTGCACGTATGTTCCATTGGTCTGCTTCGCGGGTGACGGCAAGACGAACAGTCAGCCTAGCCCGCAGAATGCGCGCGCGGCCACTGCGCCGGTCGAGCCAGATGGAACAGAATGGAGTAGCCATACTTCACAACGACTTGGACGATAGCATTCATACCGGTTTCAGCTCCCGTCAACGACTGTCCATCAGTGGGAGCTCACGGCTGAGCTTGTTGTGCCCTGAACGGTTTTTTACGAATCCCAGCCTCCACCAAGATTTCTGTAAATCTCCACCAGACTCACAAGTTCATTCAATTGCGCCTGGGCCAGGCCGAGTTCGGCGTTGAAGGCATTGGTTTCATTGGTCAGTACCTCCAGATAATTGGTGGCGCCGCCGCGGTAGCGCAACTCGGAAAGCCGGGCTGCATCCTGTGCCGCAAGAACCAATTCCTGCTGATGCTCCCGGAACTCGCGGTTCTTCTGATATCCGATGAGCGAGTCGGAAACGCCGCGAAAGGCCTGCTGGATCGTCTGCTGATAAGTGAGCACCAACTCTTTTTCCCGCGCCTCACTCAAGCGCACTCCCGACTTAATTCTGCCGCCGGCGAAGATGGGCTGCGTGAGCCCTCCACCGAAGTTCCAAAACCCGGCCGGGCCGGTGAACAGGCTGGTGAGCGCGGAGCTCTGGAATCCGCTGTTGGCGGTCAATGTGATTTGCGGAAAGTACGCGGCTTTGGCTACGCCGATTTGAGCGTTGGCCGCCATCAACTCTGCTTCAGCTGCACGGATATCGGGCCGCCGCTCGAGTAGGCGGGAGGGGATTCCGGCCGGGACCTCCGGCAGGTGCGGCTGCTCCGTCAGCTTCATTCCACGTGCAATCGGACCGGGATTATTGCCCAGAAGCGTGCTGATGAAGTTCTCCTGTTGCTGGATGCGCCGCTCAAAGTCTGGGATCTCTTCTGCAGCTACGGAGACCAACTGTTCCGCCTGCCGAACGTCGAGCAGGGTGCCGACCCCGCCGTCTGACAGTGCGCGAGTCAGTTGTAGGGACTCCTGGCGCGAGGCCAGCGTTCGTCGCGAGATTTCCAGTTGAAGGTCAAGCGCGCGAAGCTGGAAATACGAAGCGGCAACATTACTTACAAGTGTGTTCGTGACCGCGCGCTGTGCCCACTCGGTCGCCAGCAAATTGGCGCGGGCGGCTTCGGTGGCGCGGCGGTACTTCCCCCAGAAGTCGAGTTCCCACACCATCGCGGCATCCACCGAGTTCGCACTCGTTTCGTACGGGAACGGCGCAGCGATCTTTTGTTTTGGGACGCGCTCGTTGACGGCAGCAGCGCCAGCATCGATGGTTGGCAACTGGTCAGCCCGCGTGATGCCCAACTGGGATTGGGCTTCCAGAATTCTGGTCGCCGCAATGCGCACGTCGTAATTGTTCTGAAGTGCGGTGCGGATCAGTTCCTGCAGCTGCGGATCCTGAAAAACATCCCACCATTTCTGATCCCCAAACGATGGCTCAGAAGGCTGCGACGCCTGCTGTGGCGCCTGCTGCGAAGTACTCGGCTGAGTCTGCGCTGGCGCTCCGCGGTACGCACCCGGGACGTCAACCTTCGGTCGGTGATAGTTAGGTCCCACCGCGCACCCGCACGTGATGAGCATCAGGAATAAGGTGACAATTGCTTTTTTCACGTTAATCAGTCTCCATTGGATGCGGTTCCAGAACTTCTGCGGTTGTGTGCGTGGGTTGCTTCGAAATGCCCGCTACACGCTCGACCAGCACGTACAGCGCCGGGATAATGAAGATGGCAAGGGCGGTCGCGGCCAGCATTCCGCCAATCACGGTCGTACCCATGATTTGTCGGCCCACGGAACCTGCTCCCGTAGCGATGAATAAGGGCACGCAACCGAGAATGAATGCGAACGAAGTCATCAGAATCGGCCGTAACCGCAGCTTGGCTCCTTCGAGGGCGGCGTCGACCAGAGGCATGCCTTCTTCATATTTGCTCTTTGCGAATTCGACGATCAGAATTGCGTTCTTGGCTGCCAGGCCGATCAACATCACCAGTCCGATCTGCGAATAGACATCGTTTTCAATTTGCACCATGAATGCCGGAAAAATCATGCCGAGCACGGTGCGTCGCAGCCACAACAACCCGAACGCGCCAAACACCGCGACTGGCGTGCTCAGCAATACCCCAAACGGCAGTGACCAGCTTTCATAGAGTGCCGCCAGGATGAGAAACACGAACAAGAGCGAGATAGCGAAGACCGCCCACGATGGCAGCCCCTCGCGCGCCTTCTGTTCTTGCCGGGACATGCCCATGTAATCGAAGCCCATTTCCGGCGGCATGGTTTGGTGAAAGACTTCTTCTAGCGCAGCCGTGGCCTGATCGGAGCTGTAGCCAGGCGCGGCACTCCCGATAATCTGCGCTGAGGAATACTCGTTGAAGCGCATCTTGAATTCCGGGCCGTAGCGCGACTCGAATCGAGTCAGCGCCAACAGCGGCACCATCTGCCCGCCTTTATTGCGAACATAGAACTGTCCTACATTTTCGAGGTTGGCACGATAGGGCGCTTCTGCCTCCACATACACCTTCCAAGTACGACCGAATTCGTTGAAGTAATTGACGAACTGCCCGCCCATGAAAGTCTGAAGAGTGCTGTAGACGTCGCTGAGATTGACCCCCTGCTTGATTACTTTCTCCTTGTCCACATACACGAATTTTTGCGGCACACTAGGTATGTACGTCGTGTTGACCATTCCGATTTCAGGCCGTTTGCGGGCCGCATCCAGGAACTTGCTCAGGTTTTTCACCAGGAACTCAGACTCTTTTCCGGAGCGGTCTTCCAGCACAAACTGAAATCCGCCCGAGGTGCCGACTCCCTGAATTGCCGGTGGAGAGAAGGCGAAGACGGTTCCTTGCGGGAGGGTGATGAGCTTCAGGTTTAATTTGGCCTTAATTACCTGAAACTGCTCCTCCATCGTTTTACGGCTTTCCCATGGTTCCAGGGTCACCCAAAAGAACGCGTTATAGCTGGTGCGCGTCAGGCTGAGGAGACTGAATCCGGTAGTGTTGGCGCAGTATTTGACCCCTGGCGTGGATCTCACGACAGCTTCCACGGCCCGGGTCGCTTCCAGGCTGGCCTGAATTGAAGAAGCTTCCGGCAACTGCATTTGTATGTACATGTAGCCCTGGTCCTCGTCGGGGAGGAAGCTTGACGGCAGCACCTTCGCAAAGAAGATGCCGGCAACCGCAAAACCCGCGAGCGCCACCACGGCCACGATGCTCTTTCGAATCAGGCTGCCCGAAATGCGGAGGTAAAAATTCGTGCCTTTGTTAAACACACGATTGAACCAGTCGAAGAATCTCGCCAGCGGCCCGTGAGTCTCCTTCTTGTGCCGGAGCAACAATCCTCCCAGCGCAGGGCTTAAGGTCAAGGCGTTGAATGCTGAAATGATCACGGAAATCGCAATCGTCAACGCAAATTGCTGATAGAGCCGTCCGGTAATCCCGGGGATGAACACCGTGGGCACGAACACGGCCGAAAGGACCAGTGCGATGCCGATGACCGGGCCGCTCAGTTCATCCATGGCCTTGCGAGCCGCGTCCTTTGGAGCCAGACCCTCTTCAATGTGGCGTTGGATACCTTCAACCACGACGATGGCATCGTCCACTACCAGACCAATCGCCAGCACTAGCCCGAACAACGAAAGCGTATTGACGGAAAAGCCAAAAAACGGAAACACCGCGAACGTGGCCACAAGGGAGACAGGCACGGCCAGCATTGGAATCAAAGTGGCACGCCAGTCCTGCAGGAAGAGGTAGACCACAAGGATGACCAGCACAAAGGCGATCAGCAGAGTTATGACGATCTCCTGCATGCCGGCCCTTACGGCATCGGTTGTGTCCAGCGTTATAGCGTAGTCCACGTCCGCTGGGAACCTCTCCTTCATCTTCGCCATGAGCTTGCGAATACCTTTGGCCGCTTCCACAGCGTTGGAACCGGGCAGCTGATAGATCCCAATTTCTGACACGGGCTCACCATTGAGTCGAGCCTGCCAGCCATAGTCCTCCGAGCCCAACTCGACCTGGGCAACGTCCTTTACGCGCACCACGCCTCCGTCGGGGCTTTCGCGAATCACAATGTCGCCGAATTCTTCCGGCGTCTTGAGCCGGCCTTGGGCGCGTACCGTGTAAGTGAACTGCTGGCCCGGTATGCTCGGTTCGCCTCCAACCTGGCCGGCTGGATTCACCGTATTCTGCGCTTGCACTGCGTTGACGATCTCGCTGACAGTCACACCCAACTTCGCCAGTCGATCGGGTTTTACCCAGATGCGCATCGCGTACTGCCCGATGCCGTAGACCTGGGTCAAACCCACACCGTAAGAGCGTGCGATCGGATCGGTCAGATTGATGTAGGCGTAGTTCGACAGGAACTTTGCATCGTGAGTGCCCTTTGGCGAATATATGGCGATCAGCATCATCGGTGAGGTCAAGGATTTCTTCACGTCGATACCGATCTGGTTGACCTCGGGCGGAAGCTGGCCATTCGCCAGTTGCTGGCGTGATTGGGTGAGGAGGAGGTCCATGTTGGGGTCGGTTTTGAGATCGAAATTGACCAGCAGAGCTGTACTCGAGTTGTTGGTCGAGTTCAGCGAGTACATGTAGTCCATGTTGTCCACGCCATTGATCTGCTGCTCCATCGGCGTGGCTACGGCTCGCTCCATAGTCTCGGCGTCGGCACCGGGGTATATGGCCCACACGCGGATTTCGGGGGGAGCAATGTTCGGAAATTGGGCGACAGGCAGGTTGGTGATGGTGATCGCACCAACAATCACCATCAGAATCGAGATGACGATGGCGACGATCGGACGCCTGATGAAGAATTTGGACATGGCTCAGTGCTCCTCCGGCGAACAGTTTTCGGGGTTTGCCGCGTGCATAGGTTCTGCTAACTCTGACAGGAGTCCGCTTTGCATTTGTGCAGATTTGCTGCCAGTGAATACCTCGATGTAAACCATTGATAGAGCGGGAAGAACCGCAATTTGGGCGAAGCTCGATGCTGCCCGCTAACGATCAATGCCCGAATGTGGGCACGGGCACGCGAGCCAGCGATTAGGCCGCAGCGCGCACTATATCGGCACAGGCCATCTTCAGCTCTTTATAGCCATCGATGGTCTTTACGACCGAGACCGGTAGCGCGTTCCGGAGCTTCTCAAGGACAGTGTCTTGCGCACTCAGTTGCTGCTCTCGCGGGAGTTGCTCCAACAAAACGGCGATATCCCGCAATCCGTTTTCCAGGGCGTTTCGGATCTCTCTCAGTTGTGCCTGCTGCTCGTCCCAGCCAGAATTGGGCGACCAACTGGACATACTTAGAAGAATGTTCGCTGCACTGGTTGCCGCGTTCAAAATTTCGTTACTCATTCTCATGTCTGCCGCGCGATCGGGCGGAAATTCAAACCTCACTACATCCGCAAAGCTCTGCAGATTCGCGGCGATCACAGCGACTTGTTTTCTGATTTCAGCAATCTTTGCATCCGTGGAGGCGTCAGGTTCGCGACCCGACAAGATTATGAGTTCGGCCCCGGCCCGAAGCAGTCGCGCAAGCAGGCGCCGCATGGTGTCCACGGTGCGCGCGGGCCGGACCTGGTGGAAGATGAAAAACATCACGAGAAAGCCGATTGCAATGCCAAGGCACCGGTCTCTCGCGGGGGTCATCTGGTCCGCTGCACGAAGCCGTTCAAAGGCAATCAAATTGAAGGCATAGGTGATCTGCATACCGATGTAGCCGAAGTATGAGCTGCCGCCGATCCAAGCGCCGAGGAACGCAAGCACCGCGATGACCAGCAGGAAGCCCTGCACTCCTTCAATATTCGGGAACACGAATACCAGACAGCCGATGCCCAGCACCAGCCCTCCGATCGCTGAACCAATCAAGCGGAAAAGCAACTTGCGATTGCTGGCTCCTGTGGTACTCAGGCCGGTGAAGTACACCGTGAAATATATCGCGGTAGCTATCCCGGGCCATTTGACCCCGTTGTAAAACACATAGCAAATCGTCGCGCACACGCTCAGCTTGAACGCGTATATGAAATAGTCATAATTGGTGAACGCATCCGGGACTAGCATGTGCTTGAAAGAAAACGGACTGGAAGACGGAGAGGGCAAACCTTCTGCCTCCGGTTCTACCGCACTCGAGTTCGTGGAATCTCCCAAATGACGCAACGTGCGCTCGATAGGATCGAGTTCAACGGGCAACGGAATCTGCAAATCGCTCAGGATTGCCTCGACTTTTTCCGGGTGCCGCTCCCCAACCGCCGCGATGGCTCCGCGAATGCGATCTAGCGGCTCCGGATTCACGGCCCCAACATTGTTGTGAAAGGCAAAACCCGCACATTGCACAACCAGACGGTCCAGCATCATCGTGACACTTGTGAGTTTCCGGAGTTCCGCACCGCTGCAGCTGTTACGCTTCGAAATGCGCTCCAGCAGGACGTGCATTTGCCCGGTGCCGGTAACCGCGAAGCGCCGCACCGCCGCAGATTGTTTTTCGATCCGCTCAGCGTCTGCATGCGCGGCGCACAACTCAAACAGCTTCGCCAGAGCAGTGCATTTAGCCTTGATTTCGCGCTGCAGAGCAAGCAAGGGATCGCTGCGGTTGAACAGGTAGTCCACCACGGTCCCGCTAAGGGCGACAATCGCGAGGGTCCCCATAGGCCACAAAGAAAGACGCAATATTCTTTCTGGCCGGATTTGGTTTTCCCAGAGGTTAATCGTCATGTACGCGAGGCAACCGAAAGACAGCGGAGCCAGCGGAATCGTGGAAGCACGGAAAAAGAATGTAGCTAAAAATGTAGATATGGCAACACCCAGCACCCTCGCCACCGGCTGATTGCCGGTGACAATTACCAGCATCAGCGCGGACGCCGTCCCCAGAGTTGCGAAAGAAACGCACGTTAAAAGATCTTTGAAGCAATGATACGGCGTATCGTGCGAGACCAGAAACAGCATGAACAGCGATGGCGCAATGAAGCCCACCGCAGGCTGTATGATCAAGAGCAGAAGTGTTGCCAGCGCCGAAGCTAACGCGAAGCGTAAAGTTCCCGCCATCCGGCCAGGAACGGGCGCCATATCCCGCCAAAAGCGATCCAGTTCTGAGACCTTCTCCGCGCTGAATAATGACACGGCTTTTATCTCACAATCGTGGTAGCGGTTTCGCCGATTCGAAATAGCATCGGGTCTGGATTCTGAACGCGAATGCGCACGGGAAAGCGCGCGGCAATGTGTACCCAGTTCAAGGTGTGTTCAATGTCGGGAAGGCCGTTACTCAACCGGGTATCGTCGGGCGCCACCCCAAAACCAAGGCTCTCCACGATTCCGTCAAAACGCTTCGAGGGCTGGCTCATCACATACACGTCAACATGCTTGCCGGGGCGGATGGACTTCAATTCCGATTCGCGGTAGTTGGAAATGACATACCACGTGCGATTGTCGATCAGAGTGAAGATGGGCACCCCGGGTTTGGCATATTCGCCTTCGGAGATGTTGAGGTTAGTCACGTATCCGTCAAAAGGCGCCTTTACCGTGCAGCGCTCGAGATTCAGTTGTGCATCACTGACCTTCGCAGCCTTGGCTGGCCGCTGCGCCAGCAAGCTGTCGAGAAGTTCCACAGCGTGCTCGCTTTGCTCTAAGCGAGCCCGCGAGGCTGTCACCGAGATCTTGGATTCCTCGTGGGCAAATCGCGCCTGGCTTTCGTTTGCCAGGGCCTGCTGGAGCGCTGACTGCGCCTCCTCATAGTTGCGATCCGCGATTCGCGACTTGGTCCTGCTTTCGTCCACCTGCTCCGGAGTTACATACTGCTTCTCCAGCAACGGTTCAATACGCCTTAGGTTACTGGCAGCGAGAGTCTTCTGGGCTTCAGCGGACTCGAGCGCTGCCCTTGCCCGCTCCACTGCCGCAACCGCTGCTTCCACGCTGCTCTCGCGGACCTTGGTCTGCGTCTGCGAACTGCTCACTCCCGCGCGTGCCGCACTGACTGCACTATTCTGGGCTGCGATTCTGCGCTCCGCGTCAACAATCTGAGCCTCGAGCAAATGCTGATCGGCAAGCGCCTGACGTAACACGTACTCGTAAGAACGGGGATCGATGGCAAACAGCAAATCGCCGTGATGCACAAAAGCATTGTCTTTTACCGCCAGAGTAATGAGGCGACCGCTGACTTCGGGGGCGAACTGAACATAATTCGCGCGCACGCTGGCGTCGTCAGTGCGGGGATGTCTGTCCAGATGCCAGAGAACGATCGCTACCGACACGATGGAAAATGCTAAGACTCCCAAACAGATTCGGAAACCTGTCGACCCGAGATTCAGATTGTTATTATTCAAGGCGCAACCTCGCACTTACGAAAACAAAATGAGCCATACCAGACAAGAAATCGTTACCGCCAGACTTGGATAGAACACGACGAGTGGACTGAGCTTCTGCTCCAGTCCCCGGCGAGCCAGCTCCGTCCGGATCAGTCCAGTAACGGCAACGGCTGTAAATATGCAAAACATCCATGCCGGGAAGAATGACCCGATTACCTCGATTGAAGGAGCCCTCGAGCAGGAGGTGCAGCCCATCAATACCAGGCACAGTAACCAAGTTTGTCCAAGTTTGCGCACAACCATTTCTGCTCCGATCAAGGCTTATTAGCTGCGGGTTGAGCCACCGGTGGCTGCTGACGCAGCAGGTTTCCCGTTGCATAGTCGAGACTGGTTGCATCGATTCTGACCGCGGAGCGCGACTGCACCACCGCCAGCCGCGCCTGGGCGAGCTGATTCTCCGCCGTGACTAAATCGACCAGGTTCTTCACCCCGTACTTGTAGGCGTCAAGCGATGCATCGTAGGACGTGCTTGCGGACGTCAGCAGGGTTTCGGCCGCCTCGTGCTGACGCACTGCGGTTCGGAACTGGACGTAGGCAGTCCAAACTTCACGACCGATTGCATCTTCCTTCTCACGTTTTTCATCCTGAGCCTCGCGGCGTTTCGAGTCGGCAAGGTGAGCTTCGTTTCGCCGCAATCCACCGTCGAAAATAGTCCAGCTGGCGGTCACGCCCACGTTCCATACGGTTTGGTTCGCATGGCCTAGCGGATTGGGGCCGGCAACGTTGACGGTCGGCCAAACCGCTTCTTGAGCCGCGGACGCGCCGAAGTGAATCCTGGGCAGGTATTCCGATTTCGCGGCCTTAAATTCAGCATTCGCCGCCTGAATCCTTTCAGAAACTGCGCGTAAATCGGGTCGCTGCTTCATCGCCGCGTTCACCAGATTCGCCGTCGATTCGGTGACTTCGGTCGGTAAGGGCAATCCGTCCGGTGGTGCGACGAGGATGGCGTCGGAAGGCTCCGCCCCGATGGTCTCTCGCAGTACGACGCGCGCCGTGTCTACCGCGCCAATACTGGCTTGAAGATCGTAATTGGCTTGTGCGGTCGCAGCTCTGGCGTTAAGAACGTCCGGAAGAGTCGACCTGCCGTTCGCGAGCGCGGCCTCGGCGGCATCCTGCGTGGTCTGCGCGGTTTTTACGATCTGGCGTGATGCTTCCAGCCGCTCTTGGGCCGTGATCAGGTTGAAATAGTCCGTTACGACGCGAAATGCGACATCCTGGTTGGTCCGCTGGAATGCCGCTACGGCGGCTAAACGAAGGGCTTTGCTGGCTTCCACTCTCGCGCCGCGCCTCCCGAAGTCGTAGACGTTGTATCTCAGCTCCACACCCGACTCGACCACCGGGGCCTCGATCAGAAAATATCCGTTGGGCGCACCCAGCGGCTTCGGCCATGGCTCGATGACGCGCTGGTCTCCAGAGAGCGCCAGGGCCGCTAAATGGGGGAAATAATCGCTGCGTGCGATTCCCAGCCCATTCGCCGCTTGCTTGGCTGCCTCCCAGGCAATCCGCGTCCGCGGGTTATTGCTTTCCGCAAGATCTATGAGTTCTTCCAGAGGATATGGTTTGGCTGGATCAATTTCAGTTTTCGACATCGGCACGCTGCTTCGTGCCGTGCAGCGCACTGCGACCTCCACCGAAGTGATCCGCCCTTCGCACTGAGCGCTCGCTCGTTTGGCGTCCGCGCATAACAGGAGCAATACAATGCAAGCCCAAACAACACCCGCCTGTGCAGAACAACGTCGCCTGCAGATGCACCCAGACATGGCTCAGCGTGCCTCCGCCTGAATTTTTGCTGGCTTGGGAACCACGGGAGTTCCGTCCTTCACCTTTTCCACTCCCTCCACAACGACCTGGTCATCGGCCTTCAATCCCTCGTCGATGACCCACATCGTCCCTACTTTCTCCCCCGCCTTGACGGGACGAATGATCGCCTTGTTGTCTTTACTCACAACTGCGACCTCGTAACCGCCCTGAAGTTCTTTGACCGCGCCCTGCGGCACCAGCAGCGCGCCTTTCTTGAAGCGGGTCTGGATCCGAACACGCCCGTACTGGCCCGGACGCAGAATGTTGCCAGGATTAGGGAAGGCCGCGATCATGCGGATCGTCCCAGTGTTGGTGTCTACTTGCCGGTCCGTCAGCAGAACCTTTCCCCGGTGCGGATACACAGTGCCATCCGCCAGGATCAGCTCCGGCGAGCTGTCGAATAACTCGATTGGCGGCCCGTTAGAAAGGTGCTTGGCCCGCAGATACTCCTGTTCGCTCACAGGGAAATACACCTTGATAGGGTCGACCTGGGAGACGGAAGTCAGGTGAGAACCAGGCCCCACCAGATTGCCCATCTGGACTTCACAGATTCCCGCAACGCCGTCAACAAGAGAGGTGACCTTCGTCCAGCCGAGATCGAGTTCTGCCCGTTCCACCGCCGCCTTGCCCGATTCGACGGCGGCCTCGGCAGCGCGCTTGGCCTGGATCTCGTTATCCAACTTCTCCTTTGGAACAGCCTTCTGTGCTGCTAAAGGCGTATCGCGTTCCACATCGATCGTGCTCTTGCCGAGTTGCGCTTCTGCCTGGGCAAGTTCTCCCTTGGCACCGTCAAGAGCAGCCTGGAATGGCCTCGGATCAATTTCGAACAGGACCTGACCTTTGCGAACAACCGAACCTTCTTTGTAGTCCTGGCTGATGATGTATCCGGAAACCTGGGGCCGGATCTCCGCATTCACATAACCATCGAGTGTCGCCACCCACTCGCTGTGAATGGGAACGTCTTGCTGAACAGGAGCCGCAACGAGCACCTCCGTATCCGGCAACTTGAACGTAGCGTTGGCTTTGCCGCATCCACTGAGTGAAAGGGTAAAGACTATGGATATGACGAGTGGCACAAGAAGCAACAGTTGCTCTCCCCGGCGAGTAGACGCCTCCTCACGGCTCGATGTGCCTTTGTTCTTACGTACGCGCGAATTCTTCATTGACCAGATGGCGTTCATATCTGTTGCTTCCGTCAAATAGGCTTTTCCAGGTATTACACCTTCGCAGATGGAAGAGGCATATTTGCTGCCATTCATTGGCTCGATTTAAGTCATTGATACAACACGTGGAGTCGCTGATTCTTGCGAGAGAATTCTTTGCCCCATCGCGGTCACTGCCCTCATGTGGGCAGTGGCCAGTATCATCCCCTCGTCTGCCGAGAACATACCTGGCTACGGTCAGGCACGACACCGCCACCTCGAAGAGATGTCGGGAGCGAAATCGCCATCATGAGCAGTACGGATCTGACGCGGCGGCACATCCGACATGCCGGATCGACGTGGTTGAAATCGGCTGGGTGAGAACCGTAGACGGGCATCACCGGTAGACGGATCCAGGATAACTTTTCGGAGAATGCCCGCATGCCGGCACTCGCCGGGCCAGCTCACCGCCTGAGATAAAGCATTTTCAGTGACATCGTGGAGCTGGGATTGGCAGGCAACTTGCCCTTAGCCATTAAGAAGAACACTGGCGCACTTAGCAGATGTTGCCGCAGGAACTTGCAATGCACACATTTCAACACGTCGGCTCAAGAGTTTTTTCTGAGCAGATTCACACATAAGGACTAACTATGGGAAATCTCACGTATTCCGTACTGGCATCCGAGCTC
>Ga0326727_10014534_pt1 | contig 17123 bp, 15 predicted proteins | sample MB2enrmetagenome_FD_207643 | JGI IMG/M metagenome (GOLD analysis project Ga0326727, IMG submission 207643) | Lab enriched peat soil microbial communities from McLean, Ithaca, NY, United States - MB29MY | ecosystem: Environmental > Terrestrial > Soil > Wetlands > Peat | place: USA: New York...
ACTCGACGCACTTCGCCCCCCCGTCGGCGCAAGCCTGGATCACCTTTTCGCAGACTTCGACCTCCGGATGATAGAATACCGGAATCACCCCCTGCTCTATCATCGATGACAGCACCGTCATGCGATCGATATACATTTCCTCGTCCTTCCGTTCGCCAGCCTATGCGCGCCAATCGGCGCTGCGCCGCTTGGGGCGGGCGCGGCCGGGGCGATCGCCTGCGACGATTTCGCCCTTTGACGGCCCCCATTTCCATGAACCGGCGGCGCCGATCAATCCCGGCGACGAGTTTATTCTGCTCGACGGGGCGGCGCCAACGACGCCGGACTTCGTTTTCTGCGGCGTCCGCGGCGACGGCGGCAGGCGCTGCTTACGCCGAATTTATTAGCTTTCTCATGCGATTGGACAGGCAGTCGGCCGATTTCGAGGCCGCCGGCGAAGCGCGGCGATTGGACGCCGCCCGGGCCTGCGCCTAATCTTTGCGCCCGTCGCCGTCCGCCGCCGAGCCCGCGCCATGACCTATCCGAGCATCCTCGACACCCACCTGCATCTGATCGACCGCAGCGTGCTGACCTATCCCTGGCTGGCCGGCGAGCCGGCGCTCGACCACGATTTCGTGATCGAGCGCTACCAGCGCGAGGCGTTTCGCTGCGGGATCGGCGCGGCGCTGCACATGGAGGTCGACGTCGCGGAAAATCAGATCGAAGCCGAGATCCGCCGCGTCGAAGAGCTGACGCGGCGCAAGGGAAGCCCGCTCGTCGGCGCGATCAGCGCCTGCCGGCCGGAGAAGGCCGACTTTCCCGCGTTCCTCGAGCGCGCGCTCGCCAACCCGCTGGTCAAGGGCTTCCGTCGCGTGCTGCACGTCGTTCCCGACGAGGTCAGCCTTTCGAACGCCTTCCGCGCCAACCTCAAGCGGCTCTCCGGGACCGGCCGGCCGTTCGACCTCTGCGTGCGGCCCGACCAGTTCGACAAGGCGATCGCGCTTATCGACCTCTGCCCCGACGTGCAGTTCGTGCTCGACCATTGCGGCGCGCCGCGGATCAAGGAGCGCGAGGAGCATCCTTGGCGCGAGCGCCTCGCCGAGATCGCGCGGCGGCCGAACGTCGTGGTGAAGATCTCCGGCGTCGTCGTCTACGCCGACGCCGAGACCTGGAAGCTCGACGACATCCGCCCCTATGTCGAGCACGCGATCGGCTGCTTCGGCTGGGACCGGGTAGTGTGGGGCAGCGACTGGCCGGTGTGCACGCTCACCGCCTCGCTGTCGATCTGGGTGGCGGCGACGCACGCGATCGTCAAAGGCTGCAGCGACGACGAGCGCTCGCGTCTCTTCCGCGACAACGCGCGCCGCGTCTGGCGGCTCGGCGACTGAGGCGGGCGCGGCCCACGCGCCCGCCGTCCGCGCCTCCGCCTCACTTCGGCGGAATGACGCCCTTCTTGAGGATGACGTTGCCGTAGAGGCGCCGCTCGCCGCTGGCGACGATGGCGAAGCTGCTGCGCGCGCGCTCGTAGAAGGCGAAGCGCTCGAGTTGCCCGAGCTTGAACCGCGGCCCTTCGCGCCGCGCGATGACCTCGCGGAACTCGGCGAAGATCGGCTGTTCGGAGGCCGGCTCGCCGACCACCTCCATCCGCCAGCACGCCTCGGGAACGAAGGTGTCGAGCGGCATGACGCTGAGGATGGCGTCGAGGATGCGCGGCGCGTCGACGGCGTCGAGGCGAATGACGTCGGGCCCCGCCGACTGCGCGGGGTAGTTGGCGTCGACGATGGCGATCTCGTCGCCGTGCCCCATCGCGCGCAGCGCGTAGAGGAGATCGGGAATCAACAAAGGATCGAGCGATTTCAGCATTATGACGGCTCCTTGGAGGGGGGGCGACTGCACGCGGCGCGGCCGCAAACAAGCTCGCCCCTCGCGCGTCCCCCGCCCGACGACGAGCATGGCGCCGTCACCGTTCGGGATCAAACGCCGCAGGCGGCCCGCGGTCGGCGCGATCGCGGGTCTTGCGACTTCGTGTCGCAGCGTCCGCCCCCGGGGCGTCGCCGAAGCCGTGGATGGAGGCGAGCAGCGTCAGCCGCGCGGTCGCCATGTGGGCGTTGCAGCGTTCGGCGACGGCCGCCGCGGTGCGGTTTTGCAGGGCGTCGATGTAGTCGAGATGCTCGCGCATCGCCACGATGTTGCGCTCCCGCTCGTCCTGCTTGTTCCATTGATAGTGATAATGGAAGATCATCGAGATCACGTCATAGAAGTCGACGATGAAGCGATTGCGCGATGCGTCGTTGACGCAGCGATGGAAACGCTCGTCGAGCTCGGAAAACTCCGTATAGCGGGCGTCGGCGTGTTCGAGCAAGGCGAGGTGGTCGGCCTTAATCCGCGCCAATTCTTCCCACACCGGCTCGTCGTCGGGCAACGTGATGAAGCGCAGGGCGCTGCGCAGCTCGAACATCGTCCTCACCTCGCACAGCTCCTCGGCGAACGCCTCGGTGAAGCCCCGGAACACCCAGCCGCCGCGCGGGTGGCGTTCGAGCAGCCCATGAGGGCGGAAGCGATTGAGATAATGGTTGATCGCCGACGCCGAGACGCCAAACTGGCGCGACAGCTCGAGCACGTTGATGGTCTGCTCAGGCTTGCAGTCGCCGTGCAGCATCCAGCTCATGAACCGCTTCTCGACCACGACGCCGACCTGCTCGGTCTCCACCTGCGGATAGAAGTCGGCGGCGACCGGATGGCGCAGCAAAAGCTTGCGCCGGCCTTCGTGGGCGATCAGCCCCGCGGCGGCGAAATTCGCCAGCATCGTCCGAACGGTGGTGCGGCTCACGGCGAGCGTCTGCGACCACGCCGGCTCCGAGCCGATGTCGTCGGCGACGGCGAAATTCTGGAGTTCGGCGAGGCCGCGGTTGTAGGCTTGCTTGAACACGGTGTTCGGCTTCATCGGCGTCCTCCCGCGCGCCGCGTTTGTCTTTTGCGCCGGCGGCGCTTGGCAAAAAACAACTTGACTCTGAACGGCCGAACCGTCCTTTATTCATAATAGACAGAAAGACGTCCCGGAGGAAGCCCAAATGCGCGCATTGGTCTGCGTCGAGCCCGGGCGGCTTGAGGTCGTCGATCGGCCGCGACCTTCGCCTCGCGCGGGCGAGGTGCTGGTGCGGGTGCGGCGTTGCGGGGTGTGCGGCACCGACTACCACATCTTCGAAGGCTCCCATCCCTACCTCGACTATCCGCGCGTCATCGGGCACGAACTGTCTGGCGAGATTGCCGAAATCAGCCCCGGCGGCAAGTGCGCGGTCGGCGACAAGGTGGTCGTCGTGCCCTATCTGTCGTGCGGGACGTGCGTCGCCTGCCGGCATGGCAAGCCCAATTGCTGTCAGCGCATCGCCGTGCTCGGCGTTCACGTCGACGGCGGGCTCGCCGAATATGTCTGCGTGCCGGAGACCAACGTCGCGGCGGCCGACGGCGTCACGCTCGACCAGGCGGCGATGGTCGAATTCCTCTCCATCGGCGCGCACGCGGTCCGCCGCGCCAATCCGCGACCGGGCGACCGGGTGCTGGTGGTCGGCGCAGGGCCGATCGGCGTCGGCTGCACGATCTTCGCCAAGGCGCGCGGCGGCGTGGTCACGGCGCTCGACATGCGCGGCGACCGCCTCGCCTTCAGCCGCGACGTCCTCAAGGCCGACCACACGGTCGTCTCGGGGAGCGGGGCGCTGGCGGCGCTTTCCGAGCTGACCGGCGGCGACCTGTTCGACGTCGTCATCGACGCCACCGGCAAGGCGGACTCGATGGCCGCCGGCTTCGATTACGTCGCCCACGGTGGAACCTACGTGCTGGTGAGCGTCGTGCGCGACGCGATCTCGTTCGCCGACCCTTTGTTCCATGCGCGTGAAATGTCGCTCCTGGGCAGCCGCAACGCGACGCGCGAGGACTTCCTCGCCGTCCTCGCCGCGATGCGCGAGGGGCGCGTTCCCACCGGCGCGCTCGCCACCCACCGCGGCTCGCTCGAGCGGTCGCCGCAGCGCTTCGCCGAATGGATCAAGCCCGAGACGGGCGTGATCAAGGCGCTGGTCGAGGTGTGAGCGCGATGACGTTCCCGATTATCCAATTCGGCACCAGCCGCTTCCTGCAAGCCCACGTCGACCTGTTCGTCAGCGAGGCGCTCGGGCGCGGAGAGGCGATGGGGCGCATCGTCGCGGTGCAGACGACGCACAGCCCGCAAAGCCGCAAGCGCGTCGCCGCCTTCGCTGCGGGCAAGCCCTATTTCGTCGAGATCAAGGGAATGGTCGACGGCGCGGTGGTCGACAAGCGCGTCGAAGTGTCGAGCGTCGGCGGCGGCGTCGACGCCAACGAGCAGTGGGACGAGGTCGAGCGACTGTTCAACGAGGCGCGCTGCATGGTGTCGAACACCGGCGAGCGCGGCTACGAGACGAACCCTGCCGACAACGCGGGCGACCGGCCGCCGCAGTCGTTCCCGGCCAAGCTCGCCAAGCTCTTGCTCGCCCGCTGGCGCGCCGGCGCGGCGCCGATCGTCCTCTTTCCCTGCGAGCTGACGCCGAACAACGGCCAGACGCTGCGCGCCGTCGTGCTTGGCGTCCTCGACGGCTGGGAGGCGCCGGCGGCGGCGCGGCGCTGGATCGGCGACGGCTGCGTGTGGGTCGACTCGCTGGTCGACCGCATCGTCTCGCAGCCGCTGGAGCCGCTCGGCGCCGTCGCCGAGCCCTACGCCTTGTGGGCGATCCAGGATCGCTCGGGCCTCGCGCCCCCCTGCCGCCACCCCGACGTCGTGGTGACGAACGACCTCGCGCGCTACGAGCGGCTGAAGCTGTTCATCCTCAACCTCGGCCACACTTATATCGCCGAGCGCTGGCGGCTCGGCGGAGGCGCTCCCGGCATGACGGTGCGCGAGGCGATGGCCGACGACGCGACGCGGGCGGAGCTCCTCGATCTCTACGAGAAGGAAGTGATTCCGGTCTTCGCCGGCATCGGCATGGAGGCGGACGCGCGCGCCTATCGCGACACCATCGTCGACCGCTTCCGCAATCCCTTCCTCAATCACCGTCTGGGGGACATTTTCACCAACCACGAAGCGAAGAAGGAGCGGCGTCTAGGCGGGCTGATCGCGCTCGCCGAAGCCAACGGGCTGCGCTTAAGCCAGCCGCGCCTCAAGGCGGCGCTCGCTTCCAAAGCAGGAACGATTCCACCGCTTGCCGGATGAATGAACGTCCGACGAGAGACGATCCGGGCGACCGAGATCGCGTGAATACGAGAGACGCACTGGCTCTCGCCGAAGGAGGAAAAGCATGAATAAGCACATCATCGCCGCCGCCGCTTTGGCGTCCCTCGCCGCCTTGCTGGGGACGCCGAGCTACGCCGCCGACAAGCCCACCATCCCGATCATCGTCAAGGACACGACGTCGCCCTACTGGCAGATCGTGCTCGCCGGCGCGCGCCAAGCCGGTAAGGATCTCAACGTCAACGTGCCGGAGCTCGGCGCGCAGTCCGAGTCCGACATCAACGGGCAGATTTCGATTCTCGAGAACGCCGTGTCCGAGAAGCCGGCGGCGATCGTCATTTCGCCGACCGAATTCAAGGCCCTCGGCAAGCCGGTCGACGAAGCGGCGAAGAAAGTGCCGATCATCGGCATCGACTCGGCGGCCGACTCCAAGGCCTTCACCTCGTTCCTGACCACCGACAATGTCCAGGGCGGGCGCATCGCCGCCGACGGTCTCGCTCAGGCGATCACCGAGAAGTACGGCAAGGCGGAAGGCGAAGTGGCGCAGATCACTTCGCTGCCGGGCGTCGGCTCCCTCGAAGCGCGCAGGAAGGGCTTCACGGAAGAGCTGGCCGCCAAGTATCCCGGCCTCAAGGTGGTCTCCGACAAGTACGCCGACGGCATGGCCACGACGGCGCTCAACATCATGACCGACCTGATCACCGCCAATCCGAACCTGCGCGGCGTATTCGCCAACAACCTGATCATGGCGCAGGGCGCCGGCCAAGCGCTCGCCGAGAACAAGAAGGCCGACACCATCAAGATGGTTGGTTTCGACGGCGACGACAAGACGATCGCTTTCCTCAAGGACGGCACGATCTACGCGCTCGTCCTCCAGGACCCCTATCGCATGGGCTATGACGGCATCAAGACCGCGCTGGCGGCCTCCAAGGGCGACAAGGTTCCGCCGTTCGTCGACACCGGCGCCAACCTGATCACCAAGGCCAACATGAACGGCGAGAAGGAGCAGGCGCTGCTGTTCCCGAAGGTGAAGTGATTGCGTGACGGCGGCGTTCCCCGCGCGCCCTTGCGGGCGCGCGGGGAGCCTTCCGCCGGCCGGCGGTTCGTCTGGGCGCGCCGCATTTCTTAAGTCTGCGGCGTCGCTTGCGCCGGGTCGCCGGCCGGCGGATAAAGAGGTTAAGGATAAGACTAAGCAGAATAGTGAGTGAGGGAACTCGGATGTCGGCGACTTCGGAAGGCGCGTCGGTTGCAATGACGGATCGCGAGCCGCTCCTGGTCTTAAAGAAGCTCGATAAGAGTTTCGGCGCCACCCACGCCCTCAAGGCGGTTGATCTCGCCTTCGAGGAAGGCGAGATTCACGCCATCGTCGGCGAAAACGGCGCCGGCAAGTCGACGCTGATCAAGCTGCTGACCGGCGTCTATCCCCGGACCTCCGGTGAAGTCTATTGGCGCGGCGAACCGGTTCCGCTGGTCAATCCGCACGAAGCGATCGGCCTCGGCGTCAACGCCGTCCACCAGGAAGTCGTGCTCTGCCGGCACCTGACCGTGGCGGCCAACATCTTCCTCGGCGACGAGATTACCCGCGGCGGCGTGCTCAGTCACAAGGCGATGGTGCGCGAGGCGCAGAAGCTGCTCGACGATCTCGGCTTCGACCTACCCGCCGACGCGATCCTCTCCTCGCTCACCATCGGTCAGCAGCAATTGGTGGCGACCGCGCGGGCGGAACGACGCGGCGCGAAATTCCTGATCTTCGACGAGCCGACCGCCTACCTCACGCGTCAGGAAACCGCCGCCCTCTTCAAGCTGATCCGCCGCCTCAAGACGAACGGCGTGACCATCGTCTACATCAGCCATCGCCTCGAGGAAGTGTTCGAGCTCTGCGATCGCGTCTCGATCCTGCGCGACGGCGCGCTGGTGGGCACGCGCCGCGTCAGCGAGACCAACGAGGCCGATCTCATCGCGCTGATGATCAACCGCACGATCGAGCAAATCTACAGCAAGACCAAAGTCCCGCTCGGCGCGACGATTCTCGAGACCGAGGCGCTTTGCGGCAAGGGGTTCCACGACGTCTCGATCCGCGTGCGCGAAGGCGAGATCGTCGGTCTATACGGTTTGATCGGCGCCGGACGAAGCGAATTCGTCCAGAGCCTGTTCGGACGCTTTCCCGCCACGAGCGGCAAGATCCTGTGGAAGGGCGCCGAAGTGGCGATCCGCAACGAACGCGCGGCGATGAACCTCGGCATCGCGCTGGCCCCGGAAAGTCGAAGAGATCAGGGCCTATGCCTCAATCTTGGTCTCGGAATCAATCTCAATCTGCCGATCTACCCGCGCCTTGCCTTCGGGCCGCTGATCAATTTGGGGAAAGAAGCGAGCTGCGCCGACCAGCAGATTCGCGACGTGCAGATCAAGGCCGCTTCGCGCGCCGCGCTCATGACGAGCCTTTCCGGCGGCAATCAACAGAAGGTCGTCATCGGCAAGTGGCTCAATCACGGGGCCAAACTCTTCATCTTCGACGAGCTGACCACCGGCGTCGACGTCGGCACCAAGGCGGAGATCTATCGCCTGCTCGGCTCGCTGCTGGCCCAAGGCGCGGGCGTCATCATGATCTCGTCCTACCTTCCCGAAGTCTACGAGTTGGCCGACACGCTGCACGTGTTTCGCCGCGGCGGAATCGCCGCCACCCACAGTTACAAGGACGCGTCGCACGAAGCGATTTTGACCGAAGCGATCGGCGTTTGACGCGAAAATAGGGGCGTTGAGGAAATGAGCGATCAACAGGTCTCGAGAGCGCGCCGGAGCGGCGGGGGGCTCAACATCCTGCTGGGGCTGACGTTGCTCCTGCTTTTGGTGGCGATGTGGGCCGCGCTGTCCTTCGAGACGAAGTCATTCTGGACCGCCAACAATGTCGCCAATCTGCTGCGCCAGGGGGCGATGATCGCCATTCTGGCGATCGGCGAGACTTTCGTCATCATCACTACCGGCATTGACCTCTCCGTCGGCGCGGTCGCCGGCTTCGCCAGCATGGCCGTCGCGCTCCTGCTGACGCACGGAGATTGGCTCGGCGCTCACGGCCTCGGCGTTTTCGCGACGATCCCGGGCGCCGTGATCGCCACGCTGCTCATCGGCTTCTGCATCGGTCTCTTCCACGGTTTCGGCGTGGTGCAGATGGGTCTGCCGCCGTTCATCATGACGCTGGCGACGATGTACTCGCTGCGTGGCATCGGGCTGGTGATCACCAACGGCGCGACGATCGCGATCACCAACGATTCCTTCACCGGCTTCTCGCGCGCCAGCTTCCTCGGTTTTCCCTGGACCGACGGGACGTGGTTCGAGATTCCGATGTTGTTCTGGATGGTGGTTATCGTCGCGATCCCCGCCTACCTTCTGCTCCATCAGAGTCGATGGGGACGCTATCTCTTCGCCATCGGCTCCAATGCGGAGGCGGCGCGGCTCTCCGGCGTCAACGTCAAAGCGATCACCTATCTCGCCTACATCGTTTCGTCGACGTTCGCCGCTTTCGTCGGCGTGCTGCTCGCCATGCGCATCGGCATCGGCAATCCGATGCAGGCCGATAGCTGGGAACTGCAGGCGATCGCCTCTTCGGTGATCGGCGGCACTAGCCTGTTCGGCGCGCTCGGTTCGGTGCACGGGCCGCTGATCGGCGCGTTTATCCTGGCGACGATCAACAATGGCGCCAACCTTTTGAACCTCAATTCGTTCTGGCAGCGGATCATCACCGGCTTTCTGATCATCATCATCGTCTATTTCGACACCCTGCGCACCAGGAAGCGCTGAGCGCCGCCCGTCCTTCCGCTCGGCGACCGTCCTCCCGTCGCCGAGCGGCGGGGACGGGACGGGGCGGCTTAAGCGGAGCGAACGGCCGATGAAGCGCAACCGGATCGGCGGCACGGCGGTTGAGGTCACCGAGATCGCCTTTGGCTGCTCGGGCCTCGGCAACCTTTACCGCGAGGTCGACGAAGGGGCGGCGCGAGCGATTCTGCAGCTCGCGTGGGACCGCGGGATCCGCTACTTCGACACTGCGCCGCACTACGGCCGGGGGCTGTCGGAGACGCGGGTCGGCGCGTTCTTCGCCGGACGCGACCGATCGAGCTACGCGCTCTCCACCAAGGTCGGACGGCTGCTGTCGCCAGGGCCCCAGCTCGCCGAGGCCGACGGATTCGTCAACCCGCTGCCGATGCGCGTGCGCTACGACTATTCCGGCGACGGGCTCGAAGCCTCGTTCGAGCAGAGCTGCGAGCGGCTGCGGACCCGCTTCGTCGACATCGTCTACGTCCACGACATCGGCGAGGCGACGCACGGGGCGGCCAACGCCGAGCATTTCGCCGACTTGATGGGGACGGGGCTCGACCGGCTGCGCCGGCTGAAGGCGGCGGGCCGGATCGGCGCCTTCGGCCTCGGCGTCAACGAGCGCCAAGTCTGCCTCGACGTCTTGGCCGAGGCCGAGATCGACGTGATCCTGCTCGCCGGCCGGCTGACCCTGCTCGACCGATCGGCGGAGGAGCGCCTGGTCCCGCTCTGCCGTCAAAGGGGCGTGAGCCTGGTGCTCGGCGGCGTCTTCAACTCCGGCATTCTCGCCACCGGCCCGGTTCCCGGGGCGCATTACGACTATGGGCCCGCTCCCGCCGAGGTCCTGGCGCAGGTCGCGGCGCTCGAGCGCCGAGCGGAGGCCGCCGGCGTGACGCTCGCCGCCGCCGCGCTGCGCTTCGCGCTGTCGCGCCCGGAGGCCGCCGCGACGCTGATCAACACCACCCGGCCGCAGTCGCTGAACCGCCATTGCGACGCGGCCGAGGCGCCTTGGCCGGCTGCGGCGGCGGCGCTCTTCGGCCCGCCGCCGGCGATCGGCTCCGAACCTGGTTCTCTTTATTGTTCAGATAGTTAGCTTTCGCGCCGCGTTTCGCGGCGGTGGCGGCGCAAGCGTAGCGCGCGGTGTGGGGCGCGCGAGGGGCGGGGGGCGCCGGCCTCTTAAAGGCGGCGAGCGCCGCGGCGGGCGGATCCTGCTGCGCTCGCCGCCGCCTCGGAGGCCGGCGCCGTTTACCCGAACGCAACCCGAATGGGGTCTTAATTGCGGGTTGCGTGCGCGTCTCACGACGCCAGCGCGACGCGACTGAACCGAGGCTCCGATGCGGGTCCTGATCGTCGACGACAGCCGAAGCAGCTTGGCCCAGCTGACGCTGATGCTGGAGGCGTGCGCCGACGTGGAAACGGAGGCGTTCCTCGATCCCGAAGTCGCGCTGGCCAGCGCGGCCGAGCAGCGCTTCGACTTGGCGATCGTCGATCACATCATGCCGGGGCTCGACGGCGTCGACTTCATCGCCCTGATGCGCCGCACGCCGCATCACGAGCAGATCCCGATGATCATGCTAACGGCGAGCGAAGAGGACGAAGTGAAGATGCGCGCCCTCGAAGCGGGGGCGACCGACTTCCTCAGCAAGTCGCTGCGCCGGCTCGAATTGTCGATTCGCCTGCGCAACATCGTCGATCTCGCGCGGGCGCTGCGCCGGCTCGACGACCACGTCGCCTCGCAGGCGCGGGAAATCGAGGCGGCGACCGAGACGCTGTTGCTGCGCGAAGAGGAGATGGTGTTCCGCCTGTCGAAGGCGCTCGAATACCGCGACAACGACACCAACGACCACACCTACCGCGTCGCCATCTACAGCCGCCTGATCGCCGAGCGGCTGGGATTGCCGGCGCGCGCGTGCCGCGGCATATTCCTCGCCTCGCCGCTGCACGATATCGGCAAGGTGGCGATTCCCGACCAAATCCTCTTGAAGCCGGGCGCGCTCAACCCCGAGGAGCGCGCGATCATCAACACCCACGCCGCCGTCGGCGGGCGGATTCTCTCCGGCAGCCATTCGGAGCTGATCGCGCTCGCCGCCCAGATCGCCGAGCACCATCACGAGCGTTGGGACGGCGCCGGCTATCCCAATGGCCTCGCCCGGGAGGCGATCCCAATTTCGGCGCGAATCGTCGCGGTGGCCGACGTGTTCGACGCGCTGACGACCGTGCGTCCGTACAAGAAGGCGCTGTCGCTCGAGGCGGCGCTCGGCGTGATGCGGGCCGAGCGCGGCAGCCATTTCGACCCCGCCTGCCTCGACGTCTTCGTCGACGCGGTCGTCGAGCTGTCGGGCGAGCCGCCGTCGCTCGAGACGCTGCGGCGGCGGCTCGACGAGCTGTTCGGCGCCGCCGGCGCGCCGGCAAACGAGCCACGGCTCGCCGTCGCCTGACGAATCGCTTGGAATTGGCGGCCATTCAGAGCAATATGCGCGCGTGAGTCGACTGCCGTCGAAAGCCGGCGCGCGTGCGATGTGCTCCGCGTTATTCGCGTTCCTCTTCAATTGCTGCAGACCGATGACTGCGCGCGTGATCGCCGTCGCCAACCGCAAGGGCGGCGTCGGCAAGACGACCACCGTGGTGAACGTGGCCGCCGAGCTCGGCAGCCGCGGCAGACGTGTTCTGGTGGTCGATCTCGACACGCAGGGCCACGCGAGCCTCGGCCTCGGCGTCGACGTCCGCCACGCCGAGCCGGGCGCGCATGGCGTCTTCCGCGACCCGCCGCTCGATCTCGCCCCGGTCATCCGCGTCAGCGAGGTCGGCGGCGTCGACGTGCTGCCGCCCGAGATCGATTTCGAGATTCACAATTCGATCAACGATCCGCTGCGGCTGGCGCGCGCTCTCGCGCCGCTCGCCGACCGTTACGACGATGTGGTGATCGACACCTCGCCGGCGATCGACGTCGAGATGGTGGCGGCGCTCGCCGCCGCCGACCGGCTCTTGATCCCGACGCAGTTGCAGCATCTCGCCTACGAAGGCGTGGAGCGGTTCTCGAAGATCCTGCTGAAGGTGGCGACGCTGCTCAACCGCAACCTCGCCGATTTCGCGGTCGTGCCGGTGCAGATGGACATGCGGATGAACCTACAGCGTCTCGTGCTGGTCAAGCTGCTCAGCGAGTTCGGCCGGGCGCGGATCTTTCGCGGCATCCGCGTCGACGTGGCGCTGGCGGAGTCGTTCGGATCGGGGACCGCGGTGCGCTACTACCGCCCGCATTCGCGCGGCGCGGCCGATTACGCCTTTCTCACCGACGACATTCTCAATTTCTGGCCGGCCTGACCGCGGGCCGCGCCGTTCAGAACAGCACGGCCTCGACAGCGCTTTCGTTCGCGCGCCGCGACGCCCGCGCGGGTTCTTCGTCCCCCGCTCGGCCGGTGAACGCGTCATGGACGCTCCGCTCGCTGGTCATCGAGTAGGCGGGGCGCAGCAGCCGGTCGAGCAGCCGATCGATATCCGGCGACCGCTCCTCGCCGCCGCCGAGGCGCGCGGCGATGGCGTCGAGCGTCTCCGCCGCGCTGCTCAAGATCGCCCCGACGCCGCTGTCGGCCGCGAGCGTCTCGACGGCGCGGCCGACCCGCGCGCGAACGTCGTCGGCCTCGCGCCCCAGCCGGTCGAGCGCCGTCGCCATGTCTTTGGCGTTGGCGCCGAACGCGTCGATCGCGGCGCTCATGCGCGCGTCGAGCTTCGCCAGCCGCTCCGAATCAAGGCTGCGCCCTGCTTCGCCAAAGCGTTCCGAGCAGACCGCAACCTTTTTCAGCACGGGCGGCAGCTCCTTGATGTCGTTTACGATTTCCGTGCTGTAGCCGCGCAGCTCCTGCGCGATGACGCTGAACCCCTTGCCTTGGTCGCCGAGCCGGGTCGACTTCAGCAGAGCGTTGGTGCCGATGACGGTGACGTCGCCGACGATCTCCTTTAGGCCGAGGGTGCGCTCCTGCAGGTCGGCCATCGTCGCGGCGACCGCGCTGGTCGCGCGATCGACCACGCCGCGCGCGCGCCGGCACTCGGCGACGATCGCCCGGGCCGCGGCGAGCTTGCGCTCGAGCGTCCCGAGACGGCTGCCGTCCTCCGAATTGGCCGCGCCGAACAGCGCGCGGCCACGATGCGCGAGGGCGCCGCTCTTATCGGCGAGGTCGACCAGCGAAGCGGAGATCGTCGCCATCTCGTGGCTGAATTCGTCGAGCGCGGCGTTGAGTTGAAGCGCCTGCAGGCGGCACAGCCGCGCGGCGACGCGCTCGCGATCGCCGACCGTCGCCTCGTCGGGAAGCTCCGAGAGCTCGGCCGGGCCTTGCCCGTCGAGATGATCCGCCGACATGACGAGCGCCGCATGCGCGTGCTCGACGCGCTGGCGCGTGCTGTCGCCGACCTGCATGGCGACGACGCATTGACCGATGCGCTCGCCGACTTCGCGCGACGCCGCGCCGATCTCGCGTAGCGCGGCCAACGTCCGGCGCCGCAGCTCGGCCACCGCGCCGAGGCTATCGGCGATCTCCGACGCGATCGACCGGAGGCTTTCCTGATGGCTGCGCAGGAACTGCGTCTGCGCCTCGCACGAGGAACGCAGCAACGCATCGAGCTTGGCGTAGGTCGCCTGATACTCGTTGAGCGCGCCGCTCGCCCGTCCGGCGAGCTGCTGCACGCCTTCGGCGAAACCGATGAGGTCCTCCATCCTCTGGCTCAGCGGCGCGGCTTCGATCTTCATGCTGAACACCAGCGAGGAGATCGTGCGCATGCAGAGCCGCAAGCTCGAAACCCGGGCGCCGATCGACTGGTTCAGCTCGACCAGATCGACCAGCGCGCGGCTTTCCTCGTTCAGCTCGTCGGCGGCGCGCGTGAGCGCGCCGGCGATGCGGTCGAGATCGGCGGAAGCAGCGCCGATCTCCTCGCTTTCGAGCGAATGCGACAGCGTCTCGAACAGGGCCGTGACGTCCTTGAGGCCCGGCAGCGCCTCGTTGAGGCGCGCCCCGACGTCGACGCAGGCGCGCTCGATCGGCGACAGGGTCTCGCCGATCGCAGCGGCGCAGCGGCGCAGCTCGGCCGCAAGGGGATGAACGCTGGTCTTCATTATCGGTCGGCTCCCGGCCGCGCGTCAGGGCTGGCTTCGCGCCCGGAACTTCATGATTTCGGAGGCGATGGCCGAAAGCGCGACCGCCTTGTCCGCCGCCCCCAGCGCGATCGCCTCCTTCGGCATGCCGAAGACGACGCAGGTCTCCTCGTTTTGCGCCAAGGTCGCCGCGCCCGCCTTCTTCATCTCCAACAGCCCCTTGGCGCCGTCGTCTCCCATGCCCGTCATGATGATTCCGAGCGCGTTGGGGCCCGCGTATTGCGCAGCCGAGCGGAACAGCACGTCGACCGACGGACGGTGACGCGAGACGAGCGGGCCGTCCCGCACGCTGACGTGATAGCGCGCGCCGCTGCGCTGCAAAAGCAGATGGTGATTGCCTGGCGCGATCAGCGCTCGGCCGGCGATCACCTGGTCGCCGTCCTCGGCCTCCTTGACGTCGACCTGGCAGAGCCCGTCGAGGCGTTTGGCGAAAGCGGCGGTAAATTTCTCCGGCATGTGCTGCACGATGACGACGCCGGGGCTGTCGGGCGGCAGCGCCATCAGCACTTCGCGCAGCGATTCGGTGCCGCCGGTGGAGGCGCCGATGCAGACGATTTGCTCGGTGGTGTGCAACAGCGAGCGCGACGCCCGCGGCGGCGGCATGATGACGTCGGCGGTGAGCTTCTTCTCCGTCTCTCGGCTGAAATGCGAGCGCTTGCGTAGCGACGCGCGCGCCGCCGCCCGCACCGCGTCGGCGATGCGGATCTGCGATTCGGTGAGGAAGTGCTTGGTGTCGACGCGCGGCTTGGCGATCACCTCGACGGCGCCGGCCTCAAGCGCGTCGAACAGCACGTCCGATCCCGGCTCCACCAGGGTCGAGCACAGAATGCAGGGGATCGGCCGCTGGATCATCAGCTTGCGCAGGAAGGTGATGCCGTCCATGCGCGGCATCTCCACGTCGAGGATGATGACGTCGGGAACCTCCTCCTGGATCCGCTGCGCGGCGATGAACGGATCGCCCGCCGTCGCCATCACCTCGAGATCGGGCGTCGCCTCGATGATCGACGACAGCGTCTGGCGCACCGAAGCCGAATCGTCGACGATCAGCACGCGAATCTTGTTCGTCTCGGCCTTCACGCCCGTCCCCCTAAGCGATGTGGCGGAAAATGGTCGGCGCGACTTGGCGCAGCGACGGCTGATCGTTGCCGGCAAGGGATTCCGAATGTCCGAGCATGAGGTATCCTCCCACGCGAAGATGTCGGCACAGCCGCCGCAACACGGCTTCCTGCGTCGCCCTTGCGAAGTAGATTAGCACGTTCCGACAGAAGATGACGTCGAAGTTCTTGTCGAACGGGTAGCTTTCGTCCATCAGATTGAGCTGCTCGAAGCGAACCCGGCGGCGGAGCTCGGGCACGATGCGGATCTCCTGCCGGCTCGCGTCGCGCGCGAACATCAGGTAGCGTTCGCGCAAGATTGGAGGAATCGGCTCGGCGAAAGCGGCCGGATAAACCGCCCGCCGCGCCTCGGCGAGCACCTCGCCGCTGATGTCGGTGCCGAGCACGGTGAAGGCCCGCTCGTCCAGTCCGAACGCCTCCGCCGCGACTATCGCCATGGTGAAGGCCTCCGCGCCGATTGAGGCCGCGGCGCTCCACAGCTTCAGTGGGCAATCGCGGCCGCGCGTCAGCCGCATCAGCGCGGGGAAGGCGTAGTCGCGCAGAAAGTCGAAATGCTGCGGCTCACGGAAGAAGTCGGTCTTGTTGGTCGTCGCGCAGTCGACGACGTGCTGGAACTCCTCGGCCAGCCGACCCTCCTGGAAGATCGCCTTGCCGTAGTCCGCCAGGTTGCTGAGGCCGAGCGCCCGCACGCGCCGGCGCAGCCGTCCTTCCAGCATGGCGCGCTTGGCCGGCGGCAGCCGAATGCCCGTATGCGTCTCGACGAGGCGGGCGAGGTTCAGGAAGTGTTTCTCCCGCAGTCGGTCATCCATGTCCACGCTTGACACGCTACGCTCCACGCTTGACACGCTACGCTCCACACTTGACACGCTACGCTCCACGCTTTTCGCGCGCCGCTAAGCGGCGAGAACCGAGCCGCTCGCCGCAGTGAGCTCGGCCGACTCGATCAGCCGGTCGAGATCGAGCACGATGACGAACTTGCCGCCGTCGCGACCGACGCCGATCACGTAATCGGCGCGCCAGCGCGAGCCGATCGACGGCGGCGGCTCCAGCGCCGCGCCATCGAGGTCGCTGACTGCGAACACGCAGTCGGCGACCAGCCCGACGCCAAGGCGCTGGCCCTCGACCGCGGCGTCGACCACGATAATGCGGGTGCGGTTGGTCGCCTCGGTCGCGACGAAGCCGAACTTGATCCTCAGATCGATCACCAACAGCCCGGCGCCGCGCACATCGGTCAGGCCGAGCACATAGGGCGGCGCGTGCGGCAGCCGCGAGATCGGGCGCATGTCGAGGACCTCCTGCACCCGCTCGACCGGCAACGCGAAGCGCTCCTGATCGATGCCGAAGGTCAGATACTGCCTGGTTTCAACCATGGTCTACGCTCCATTCAGTCCGATGACGGAATCGGAAGGGCGCGAGGGCGCCCTTCCGCTTAACGATCATGCGCGGCTGAACTCCGCGTCGGTCGCGTCTTCGCCGCCCTGCAGGTCGAGGGCGAAGCCCTTGCCCGAAGCCGCCGCGGCCTTCTTGGCCGGAGCGGCGGCGGCCGGGGCGCGCGCAAGATGCCCGACCGCGATGTGGTGCGGCTTTTGCGGATCCTTGGCGCGCATCGTCGCCGCCCGGTCCTTGAGTTGCGACACCGCATGATCGACCGTCGCGCCGACCGGACCCGCCGCCTGCGCGCCGCCATCGAGCTTGAAGTACGCGATCGTGCGCTGGAGCTGCTCGGCCTGCGCCGTCAGCTCCTCCGAGGTCGCCGAGACTTCCTCCGACGCTGAAGCGTTCTGCTGCGTCACCTGGTCGAGCTGCTGGATCGCCTGGTTGATCTGCCCGGCGCCGACGTCCT
>Ga0326727_10014535_pt1 | contig 17121 bp, 14 predicted proteins | sample MB2enrmetagenome_FD_207643 | JGI IMG/M metagenome (GOLD analysis project Ga0326727, IMG submission 207643) | Lab enriched peat soil microbial communities from McLean, Ithaca, NY, United States - MB29MY | ecosystem: Environmental > Terrestrial > Soil > Wetlands > Peat | place: USA: New York...
CAACCACCCGAACTTCGACATTCCGAATACCGATATTACCGAGTCGAGCGGTGTGCCGTTTGGCACCATCGGCGACCTGGTCCGCTCTCCGGGCTCCGACCTCGCGGTTCGCGTGCTGCAAGGTTCGCTGCGCCTCGAGTTCTGAGGTTCGCTGAACCGACGTATCGACAACCGCCAAAAGCCCCGGCCTCGCCGGGGCTTTTGGTTTGCATTCAGAAATCCCTGCGGCTTGCGTTCACGAGATCTGCGACTCGGCCTGGCCGGGTTGCCCCGGCTCCATGAAATCCAGGGCGCGAATCAGGTAGGCCTTCAGGTCCTTGCGGTGCACAACGGCGTCGAGGAATCCTTTTTCGAGCAGGAACTCGGCGCGCTGGAATCCTTCGGGCAGTTTCTGGCGGATGGTCTGCTCGATGACGCGCGGGCCCGCGAAGCCAATCAACGCGCCCGGCTCGCCGATGTTCAGATCGCCAAGCATGGCGAAGCTGGCAGTTACGCCGCCGGTGGTGGGATCGGCGAGCACGCAGATGTAGGGCACCTTCGCATCGTCGAGCTGCGCCAGCGCCGATGAGATCTTGGCCATCTGCATCAGGCTTACAATACCCTCCTGCATGCGTGCTCCGCCCGAGACTGCAACGATGATCAGCGGCTTGCGGCTCACGCGCGCGCGATCGACGGCTCGCGCTATCGTCTCGCCCACCACGGCGCCCATCGAGCCGCCTGCAAACGCGTACTCCATGGCGCAAAGCACCACCGGGTGGGCTCCGAGCTGGCCTACCGCGCTGAGGATCGCGTCGTTGAGTCCGGTCTGCTCCCGCGCCGCCCGCAACCGCTGCTTGTAGGGCTTCACGTCGGTGAAATTCAAGGGATCGGTCGACCTGAGCCCTGTGTCGGCCAGCTCGTATCCGGGCTCGAGAAGCTGATCGAGACGCTCTCGCGCGCTCAGCTTGAAGTGGTGCTGGCACTTGGGGCAAACATTCAGATTCGCCTCAAGGTCGGCTTTCCAGATGGTGGCGCGGCAGCCCGGGCACTTGATCCACAAACCTTCTGTGCGAACATTCTTAGTCCCTCCGTCCCCGTTGTTTCCAGGTCCGGGCTCGGATTCGAACTCGCCGTTCTCGCGCTTGAACCACGACATATCGAACCCAATTGTAAATGGCGGGCGTCTCGCCCCGTAGGGACGAAAGGACATTAAGCCCAGGACGAAGCGTAGCGGAGTCCTGGGAAAGGCTCCCGAATCGCCCAAAGCGGCAAGTGCAATCCCCTGCAGCAAACAAGAATTTGGCTATGGCGGTTCCCGATCGTTTCGGTATAAGAGAAGAATGCCTGGTGAACCCGGCGATGCTTCGGGCTCCCGTTTGGGAGGATGATCACGTGACTGAGAACGCGCCATTAGTTGTTTCAATGGGCACGGCGGGACTGGTCATACTTGCGGCCGGCCTGGTGACCTGCCGGCATAAGTTGACGCGTGGTGCGTTGCCCGATCATGCCATCGCACTCGGGCGTGTATTCGCAGCGGCTTCGCTGGCGACCTTTGGCGCGCAACACCTGGCCGCGCCCAGGGAACTGGCGCCACTGGTTCCCAAATACATGCCGTTGCCGTTGTTTTGGGTCTATCTCGTCGGCTTCGCACTCATCGCCACGGCGCTGAGCCTCATCTTCGACCGGCTGGTGCGCTGGTCGGGCCTGTTGTGCGGCGGCATGTTCCTGCTCTTCGTCGCCATGATGGACCTTCCGGCGATAACCACCATGTTGCATGATCGCTTTGGTGCTGCGCTCCTGGTCCGTGAAATCTCATTCGGTTGCGGGTTGATCGCACTCAGTGCCGGCATCGGCGCCCCAACCACAGGCAAATCGCGGCTGGTTGTTGCCGTCTGCCGCACCGTCTTCGGCTTGGTTGCGGTCTTCTACGGCATTGAAACTCTCCTGCATCCCGAGTTCCTGCCCGGCGTGCCGTTGGAGAAGGTCACACCGGCATGGGAGCCGGCGGCGCGGCTGTGGGGTTACGCCATCGGCGCATTCCTGCTGGTGTGCGGAGCGCTGCTTCTCATCAATCGATGGGCGAAGAAGGCCGGCGCGTGGCTGGGCATTGCCGTCGCTATTGCGGTAATCGTCGTGTACCTGCCGTTGGTGGGGCCGGCTCACGGAACCGACGAGATGGTCGAGGCGCTCGACTACATCTTCGATACTTTGCTCTTCGCCGGGACGGCGCTCATTCTCGCCGAGGCCGTGGGCCGCACGCGACCTGATTAGAGCGCCCCAGTCACTCCCTGGGCTCTTCGGGCGCGCCGCGAGATCAGTACTCAATCCCGCGCTGCGCCAGTACGCCCTTCTCATACGCGTGTTTCACCTCGCGCATCTCGGTCACCGTGTCAGCCAGTTCCACCAGCAGCGGGTGCGCATTCCGTCCGGTCAGGATCACGTGCACCATCTCCGGCTTGTTGCGCAACGTCTCGGCTACCTGCGCGGGGTCGAGCATGCCGTAGTTGATGGCGTAGTTGATCTCATCCAGCACCACCATGTCCCACTCGCCCGATTCGATGGCCAGGCGCGCCTCTGCCCATGCGGCCTCAACCAGCCTGATGTCCTCAGGATCAGTCTCGGCGCCCCCCACTTTCACGAATCCGCGGCCCATTTGTTTGATCACGAAGTTTTGCCCGAAGGCTTTGACCGCGTCCAGCTCGCCGTAGTGCCACGAGCCTTTCAGGAACTGCAGCACCAGCACGCGCATGCCATTGCCAACCGCGCGCAGCGCCGTGCCCAGGGCAGCCGTCGTCTTGCCTTTGCCGGGGCCCGTATTGATGAGGATGAGTCCGCGACGAGTGTCGGTCATAACAGGGTTCAGGGTTCAGGGGTCAGGTGTCAGGTAACAGACCATGCAGCCCCGTCCAATGCACATGTAATTATCGCCGACCCGCATCGCGGCCTCGAAATATCCGCGCCGGCAACTCCTCTTTGTCTAGGCGCTCCAAGCAGCAAGCGGCCCTCAGTCCCTAGTCCCTAGTCCCTGACCCCTGACCCCTGACTCCTGACCTCTGTCGCCTGTCCTCTGCTCACTGCCTGTGGTACGGGTGGCCGGCGAGGATCGTGAATGCGCGATAGATCTGCTCGGCGATCACCAGCCGGGCCAGCGCATGAGCCAGAGTCATGGGTCCCAGCGACAGCAGCATCGATGCGCTCTTACGCGCGTCTTCACTCCATCCATCGGCAGGACCAACGGCAAAGACCAGGTGCTGCGCGCCATTATCCCGCTGCCGGCCGAGCCACGCTGCCAGGGCCTCCGACGTCACCTGTTTCCCGCGGCCGTCCAGCAGCACCGTCACCGCGGCAGTGCGCCCCTTCTGTTTTCCAACCCACTCCAGCAGCGCCGCCTCGGTCTTGAATGCCTGGGCGCGGCAGGTTGCGTATGCCGAGCAGCGCTCCAGATAGGTCTGCGTCAGCGCCTCGAACGCGTCCTTGCGTCCTGCAAGTGAGCCGACATGAGCCAGGGTGAGCTGCATCCAGAGGAGAATACCGTAAGGACCACAGGACCCGCCGACAGCCTATGGCGCCAGCCCGGATACGTCCATTCCAAAGTGGGACTTACCGGGACCTGAGAGCCAGCTGACCGCGTCTGCCAAAGCAAATTGAGGCCCGTTTCCGAAGGAAAACCAGTCCAAATTTGCAATATCGTGAAACCCACCTACAAGAAACCATATTCTCGTAGCCGACCCCGCTTACATAGATGCGGATAACCCGTTTGTTTTCAATCAAGGAGGATTATCTTTCAGCTTCTCCCGAATTGGCACCCTTCGTGCAGGCATCTCCGCCGTACACCTAGCTATTCATTTGTCTTAATCGAGGTCCCCTGACTTTGGAACTTAAGCAGGGGAGAAATCAATCAAGCCTGCCGGTCTTTCTGTCCGCAGCCATTTGGAGGAGTCGTATGAAGCAGTTCCAAGTCAAAAGTTGGTCTTCAACAAGGGCCAATGACTCAATTTGCCGCTTTTCGTTAAAGGCGACCCTGGGCACGGCCATCGCCGTTTTTGCGCTGCTCTTCATGGGCGGCGCAGTGGCTACGGCGCAGGTCGATCTCGGTCAGATCTCCGGCACCGTAGTTGACCAGTCGGGAGCCGTTGTTCCCGGCGCCACGGTAACGGTCAAGAACCTGGCGACCAACACCACGCGCACGACCGTCTCCTCTCAGACCGGCGCTTACCAGGTCCCGGGGCTCGAACCCGGCACCTATCAGATCACCGTCACTTCGGGCAGCTTCAAGCCGTTCACCGCCAAGGCTGAAGTCACCGTGGGCGGCCACGTCACCGTCGACGCAAGACTCTCTGTGAGCACAGCCGTAACCGAGATTCAGGTCATCGGCGAGGGCGGAGCCCAGGTCAACACCCAGACCCAGGAACTCTCCCAGGTCGTCGATACACAGCAACTCGCCTCGCTCCCCAGCCTCACCCGCAATCCCTACGACTTCGTATCTCTCTCCGGCAACGTCTCCGCCGGCGACAACACCGGCAACAGCATGAACAGCGGCCAGAACCTCACCAACCGCGGCGTGGGTGTTGCCATCAACGGCCAGCGCGAGTCCGGCACTGAAATTCTGCTCGACGGTGTTGAGAACGTGGCCATCTTCAGCGTAGGTGTGGGCCAGGACGTTCCCGAAGACTCCGTGCAGGAGTACAGCATCGTCACCAACAACTTCTCTGCCGAATTTGGCCGCGCCTCGGGCGGCGTGGTGAACCTAACCACCAAGGCCGGCACCAACAGCATTCACGGATCAGCCTGGGAGTTCAACCGCGTCGCGGCTGCCACCGCCAATACCTACGGCAACGACGCGGCCAACTACGCCGCAGGGAGCGTCGTTGCTCCCAAGGGCGAGTACACCCGCAACCAGTTCGGCTTTGCGGCCGGCGGCCCCATCAAGAAAAACAAGATATTCATCTTCGAGAGCACCGAATGGACCCGCGTTCGTTCGAGCGCTTCTGAGATCGAAGAGATCTTCGATCCCGCGTTCATCGCGATGATGCCCGCGAACATTCAGGCCTACTACACAACCTACGGCCAGACCGCCTTGAAGTCCTCGGGTGTGGCGTCTACTTATGGCGACCTTATTAATGCAGACACGACTGGCGCGGTTGCGGGCTATCTCGTGAATGGCACCACAGCCATCCCTTCATCAACGCCGGTCTTCGACACCGTCAATTTCACCGCTCCTTTCGATGCGGGCGGCGGTATTCCTGAGAACCAGTACACCCTGGTAGGCCGTGTCGACTTCAACCCGACAGCCAAGACCCAGATGTACTTCCGCGGCGGCCGCGAAAGCGAAAACCAGTTCGTGGGCTCCTCTGCCTACAGCGCTTATCCGCAATACGACGTGGGCACGTCGATTCTCAACCAGAGCTACCTCTATAACATCTCGCACACCTTCAGCCCCAGCCTGTTCTTTTCCACCAAGGTCAGCTACACCCGCTATAACAACATCACAGCGTTCAATACGGCGCTCACCGAAACCCCGAGCCTGATGTTTGTCTCGCCTACCGACCCGAATACCGGCGGGACCATCCAGATGCCAGGACTCGAAAACTTCAGCGAGCCCGGCGAAGGCGGCGTCCCGGTCGGCGGACCGCAGAACACCATTCAGTTTGAGCCCGATCTGAGCTGGACCAGGGGCAGGCACAACTTCCGCTTCGGCGGCCTGTATACCTACATCCAGTTGGATTATGCGTACGGCGCTTATGCTCAGGCTGTCGAGCAGCTCGGCGCCACCTGGCAGGGCAGCTTGGAAGACATGGAGAATGCCACTCCGTGCACCCCGACCGAAGCCAATTCCGGTACAGCGCCCGGCGATTGCAACCCCGCCACAGACCTCGTGGTTGGCGGCAACCCCAACGGCGCACCGCTCACCTCCTTCCAGACCCGCGTCAATCCCCAGGGCCAGCTTCCTTGCCCGGCTGACACCTCGTATACCGACGGCAACTTTGGCAGCCCAACCACGGGTGCCTCCTGCGCGGTTCAAACGCCGGTCAGCCCTGCTTCGTATGCCCGTAGCTACCGCTACAACGACTGGGCGATTTACGGCCAGGATAGCTACAAGGCCACGTCCCAGCTGACCTTGAACTACGGCGTGCGCTGGGAACACTACGGCGTGCAGCACAACAACAAATCCAATCTCGACTCGAACTTCTACTTTGGATCCGGAACCGGGATTGAACAGCAGGTCCGTAGCGGCCAGGTCCTGATTGCCGACAAGAGTTCGCCAGGCGGATTCTGGAAGCCTCGCTGGGGGACCGTGGCTCCGCGCATCGGCTTTGCCTATGATATCTTCGGCAACGGGCGCGACAGCGTCCGGGGCGGATTCGGCATCAGCTACGAGCGCAACTTCGGAAACGTGACCTACAACGCCAGCTTCAATCCACCCGCCAGCGCGGTCATCAGCGACTCCTGCGGCACCGGAGATGCAAGCTGCGTCGCGACCGTGACCAACGAAAACCTTGGGCCTCTGGGCCTATCTACGGGAACCAACTATTTGCCTCCGGTGGAATTGCGCCACATGGATCAAAACATCCAGGTTTCGCAAACCCAGTTCTGGAGCCTGGCCGTTCAGCACCAGCTCACGCCGGGTACGGTTGTCGAAGTGGGCTACAGCGGCGCCAACGGCAGGCATCTGTACGATCTTGCCAACGTAAACCAGCAAGGCGCCGGACAGTTCTACCTCGGCGATCCAATGTACGAGGACCCTGTCAACTGCGCCGGCTCCGGAACCACGGATTTGAACACCGGCGTTGCCTCATGCCTTACCCGTCCCAACGCGCAATACACCAACGTCAACATGCGCGGCAGTGCGGCAGGCAGCAGCTACAACGCCTTGAACGTCCGCTTCCAGACCCAGAACCTGCACCAGTCGGGACTCACCCTCTCCGCAAACTACACCTGGGCGCACTCGCTCGACGAACTGAGCTCGACCTTCGGTGATAGCTTGCAGGGCGGCTCAGGCTACGTCGGTTCGCTGGGCTACACTAGTCTGGCCGATCCCGGTCTCGACTGGGGCAGCTCCGACTTCGATGTCCGCCAGCGCCTCTCCATCGCTCCCATCTGGGAGACCCCGTGGTTCAAGCATGGCGGAACGGTCGCCGAGAAGGAAGCTCTGGGCGGATGGTCGCTTTCCGGCATCTATACGGCCCGCACCGGCGTCCCGTTCTCAGTCTTCGACTACAGCTTCGACCAAACCTTCTACACGGTTCCGCGTCTCGAACCGTCAACGCCGTTCAGTAGCAACCATGTCGCGAAGAATCCGCAGGCTGTGGGTCCGAACCAATTCAACGGTCTGACTGTTCCTGGTTCGAAGATGATCGCTCCTTACAGCAGCGAGCTCGGCATCTCCGACTTCGGACCGTTCCCGACCGATATGATGAGCCGCAACTCGCTGCGCGGACCCGGCGGATGGTACTTTGACGCGGCTCTTCACAAGACGTTCCCGATCACTGAGCGGGTGGGAATGGAGTTCGGCGCTGAAGGGTTCGACGTTCTGAACCACCACAATTATTATGTGAATACCACCACCCTGGCGGGCCCCGGCGGCTACGTTCTTGAAGAGCGCGGCGGTCTGGGTTCAACGGCCACAGGCGGCAACCACGACGAACGCCGCTACGGTCAGTTCTCGCTGAGAGCGATCTTCTAACAAACTTTGGGTGCCCCACCCTCGCCGCGTTCTTGTTTTTGCGGCCAGGGTGGGATCACTCGAACTTCGAAACAACCCGCATCAACAAAACGGGGAGCCTTCGAGCTCCCCGTTTTGCGTGCCGGCCGAATCCAAGCCCGCATATCTCACAGGCAGTTGCCTCGGTCAAAACCCAAACCAAAAAGCGCACGCTGTGAAGTCGAGAGACTACAGTGCTTCTCATATGCTCACCCGCGTTCTTTCGCCCCTGCTTTTGCATGCAATTTCCCGCTTCTGTCCTACATTCAAAACGGAGACATTGAACCGCTTAAATCGTTGCACCGAAACCACTGCAAATCGAAGCCGTAACTCCTTTGTTATCTAATCTACGCCCTCTAACTCTTTTGTTTTCAACGGTTTGCGGACGGGTCTGAGGGGATATAAGTAGCTGATAACAAACCACTTAAGCCCTCTTCATAGGGGGGAGGGGGATACCCCGGCAAAATGAACCCTGAGCCGCGTTCTCACAGGCAGCCTGAGAATCCCGAGCGCCGATCTCAATAGTCGCTTCTGTGAGAAATAGAGGCTGGAAGTTGAACAGCGAAGGATTTCCCGGCGGCAGCGCCCAACTATTTTGACTTCTTCGCGCTCTTTTTCGCCGGGGATTTCTTTGCGGCCTTCTTCGCTGCCGGCTTTTTCGTCAGGGGCTTGGCGGCGGCTTTCTTCGCGGAAGCCTTCTTTTGAGCCGCTGGGCTCTTTGTCTTCCCGCCTGGCGGCAGTTTTCCTCTCGCTGCGCGCGTCTTCTCCTTGAGCGCAGCCTTCAGCTCTTCGTCGAACTCCGCTGGCGTGACGGGCCGCGCCGATTTGCGCAGCCTCTCGATATCGTAAAACTCGCGCCGCTCCTTCAGGAACACGTGGATTACAAAATCCACGTAGTCGAGAAGAATCCACTCGCCCAGCCGCCGTCCCTCGACGCTGTGCGCGTACACGCCATGGTCGCGCTTGAGGCGCAGCTCAATCTCGTCGGCAATGGCCACTGCCTGCCGGTTGTTCGCCGCGGATGTGACCAGGAAAAAATCGGCCAGGCCGGAATCGACGGGATCGAGTTCGAGAATCCGCGTGTCCTGGCCTTTTTTGTCTTCGCAGACCGCTGCCGCGGCCTGAACCAATATGCGCGTCTGTTCGTGCGCCGGTGTATTTATCATGCGATCGGGTTCATCTCCACGCTCAATCGTAGCGCGCCGCTTGGCAAAGCGTAAATAATCCGCCTGCGGGAGTCATTCATCGGTAAAGCCCATGCCTTCGCACGTACTCGGCGACCGCGTCGGGCACCAGCCGCTCGCCCTCCGTCCCGGCTTGCGCGGCCCGATCCCGCTTTCTCATGCTCGCCCGAATGTCGGTTGCGCTGATCTCGCAATCAAGTCCCGGCAACAGAAAGAACCCGGCATGCGCGCCGGAGCGATTGCGCACTTCATACGCGCGAACCTCCACATTTGCGGCCGTCCGATCGCGGTCCGGCGCTGCTTCAATCGTCAGCCCCGCGGGCAGCGCGGCCCTCACGCCCTCAAGCCGCTGGCCGGGGCGCGACGCGACAATCAAAGTCGCGGCAAAAGGAATCTCGCCGGCCCGGCGCCAGCTTCTGAGGCTCAGAAACGAGTCGGCTCCCATCAGGAAGTACAATTTGCATGCCGGCCCCAGTTCCACTCGCAGCCGCTCCAGCGTCTCGATGGAGTAGTTCGGCTTGCCCGCGGTGCTGGGCGCATCGGCCAGCGAGATCTCGAACCCCGGCTCGCCGGCAATCGCCAGTCGCGTCATTGTCACGCGGTCGTCAAAGCTGGCAGTGGCCCCGCGGCTCTTCAGCGGCTGCGCTCCTACCGGCGCAAACAGCACCGTGTCGAGCGCGAGCGCTAACTGCGCCGCGCGCGCAACCGCCAGATGTCCCAGATGCGGCGGATCGAAGCTTCCCCCGAAGAATGCAACCCGGCGCTCGCCCTGCCCTGCCCCAGACATGCCCACATCCTATCAGCGATAAGAGGCTATTCATCTTCAATGAATCAAATCGGACCCGCGCGTCCGATAAAATCGGACTCATGCGCTACGTCCTCCTCGCCCTCGCGCTCGCGGGAGCGATCGTCTCCGGCCTGGCCCTCCGCGTTCACTACTCGACCGGCGCCGAGCCCTGCCAGATCAACGAGCATTGGGATTGCGGCATTGTGAACCACAGCCGGTTCTCGCTCTTCGAGCACGTTCCGGTAGCCGCCATCGGCATCGCCGGCTACCTGCTCCTTGCCGGCCTGGCCTTCGCGCGCCTGCGCTTCATCAATCTGCTTGCCGCGCTGGCCGGCTTCCTCTTCGCCTTCCGTCTCTCCATGATCGAGCAGTACGCGCTCGAGGTCTGGTGTCTCTACTGCGCCATCTCGCAGGTCATCATCGCCGCGATGCTGCTGCTCAGCATCGCCTGGGTCGCCGCCGATTACTTTGCGCTCAAGCGCGCAGCGGCCAGGATATGAAGCGACTATCGTCACATCGTCCGCATTGTTGCCGCTGATAAAATTGACTTCATAAATGTTCAAGAGCCGATACGCGCGCTGGATGTACAAATGGGAGACGCGCCTGACCATGCGCGACGAGAATCGCGTGGTGCGCCCCCTCGAATGGGGATTCGAGTGGATTGCGCCCTTCCTCGAGTCGCATGGCTTTGCGTCCGCCATTCCCGGACCCGAAATTGAGCGTGACGATGCCGCGGCTGAAGCCGCCATGATCCGCATCAACCAGCTCCTCATCCGCCACAGCGACAAGTTCTTCGGCTACGAGCGTCCCACCGACTTCCGCCTTGAAGAGCGCTACCCGCAGCTCTTTCCCACCAATGTGCGGCCCGAGACGCTGGCGCAGGACGCCGAATTGCGCGAACTGGCCGAACAAGGCAAACTCCCCAAGGCCCGGTTCCTGCGCTTCACTTCTCCCGAGCGGACTCCGTACCCCGAAAACGATCTCGTCAACGCGCGCTGGTACCCGGCGCCCGAGCACGAAGATCCCGCGCGTCCCCGCCAGGCCATCGTCGTGCTGCCGCAGTGGAATGCCGATGCCTTCAGCCACAACTCGCTATGCGCCATCTTCAACCGCATGGGCATTTCGGCGCTGCGGCTGTCCAAGCCGTATCACGACATTCGCCGGCCTATTGAGATCGAGCGTTCCGACTACGCGGTGAGCGCCAATATCGGCCGCACCCTTTCGGCCTGCCGCCAGGCCGTCGTCGACATTCGCTGCTGCCTCGACTGGCTCGAAGAGCAGGGCTACGAGCACTTCGGCGTCCTCGGCACCAGCCTCGGCTCCTGCTATGCCTTCCTCGCCAGCGCGTTCGATGCGCGCCTGCGCGTGAACGCCTTCAATCACGCGTCCACCTCGTTCGGCGACGTGGTCTGGGCCGGGCAAAGCACGCGCCACATCCGCCAGGGACTTGAAGAAGCCGGCTTCACGCAGCAGCGCCTGCGCTCGCTCTGGTCGGCCGTCAGCCCCATCAGCTATTTCGATCAATTCACCGGCGAGCGCGCCAACGGCCCCGGCAAAAATGTCCTGCTGGTCTACGCCAACTACGACCTGACCTTCCCCAAGGAGTATTCGCTGCAGGTGGTCGATGCGTTTCGCCGCTATGGAGTGCGTTTCGAGCCACGGGTTCTGCCCTGCGGCCACTACACCACCGGCGAAACACCCTACAAGTTCATCGACGGCTGGTACCTGGGATGGTTTGTCTACCGCGCCTTCAAAGCGCTGCGCGAAGAGAAAGCCGCCGGGCTAAACCCATCTTCGGCAAAGGCCGCGGAAATCGAGGAAGAAGCGCTCTCGCGCTAAGTAACCGCTGCCGAAGCCTAACGCATCTGCAAGCGCCTGAGAATGAGAGCATAATAGCTCGCATATCAGGTAACCAGCATTCGCGATGCCCGAATTTGGAATGTTTCGTCTGCGTCCGCTGTCGGTCTTCTTGTTGCCGATAATTGTCCTCAGCACGGCGACGCAATCCTGCTGCTCCACCCCTCCGGAAGACCCGGCTGCCAAAATCGCTCAACTCCTTCGGCAACTTACGTCGGCGCCGCCTGATACCTGCATGGCTCCGCCGTTGAAAGACCTGTACCCTGATCAAATTGAAGATTCGATATTAGACGAGACGGGCGAGCTGGTGGTTCAGCAGTTGAATTTGGGAGGTCCGGAACTGCCCGCCGCGCGCGACCGCGCCACCGAAGCCCTCAACCAAATCATGGCGCTCAGTGGGAAGGCAAACCCGGCTTGGGACATTGAGAGCCGATTCCATTTCGAGTTCCTCAGCATTCCGCCTGCTTTGGTGCTGAGAGTGGGCATCGCGACGCACGAGGATTACTTTATCTTCGGAATTCCGGCTATAAGCCCCTCGGGAAAACCAGATCGACTATGGGAAAAGCTGGGCGAGGATCAATTAGACCTTGAAGGGCAAGCTCCGCGAGTCTGGATGAAACTTTATCCGCTTCACCGGGGACCTTCGGGGAACCCACGCTTCCTTGCGGCAATTGGCTACACGGGCTGCGCCGGAAGCAGCGGCATTTTGTACGACATCCAAGAATGGAACACAGCGGACGCTGACTCTCAACAGATCGTAAAGCAGAAAGGCTCCTTCGGAATGGATGAGGAGGCCGATGGAAAGACGCCGACACCCAAGGACCCCTTTGCTCCGATTGGCAAGGTGGAAACCAAAGGCCCAATCGTAGCGTTGCCCTACTGCTGGTTTTCGGCAATCGATACCTGGGACAACCCAAGCATGTGCGCGCTCGACACATACGACCTGTCGGGCGACACGGTCAAGTTCCGTTCCCGGACCTACAACCGGCCAGACCTGCTGCCAATAGCGAAAGCAATCGAATACGCACAGAACCACGATTTCCGCGCAGTCAGAGGCTATTGCGCAAGCGACGACGTGGCACGCGCGATAATCGAGGTGGTTCCCCCGTTTTACTTTGCGGGGGAGCTTCAAGTCATCCCGGTGACGCCTGAGCACGAACGAGTTGTGATGGGCTCTGAGTTAGTGCATGTAGGTGCGCAGGGCGACGAATTCGATATTGAAAAGCGGAACGGCGAGTGGCTGGTTGTAAAGTTCACGCCGGGTAAGAACTAACGCACGGTCGCTAAATCCATCTTCAGCAGCTTTGCCGGATCGAGATATGCGCCTTGCCAGCGCACCGCCCAGTGCAAATGCGGTCCTGTTACTCGTCCCGTTGCTCCGCTCAGTCCCAGCAGTTGACCCTGCGTCACGTGTTGGCCCTCGTGCACATCGATGCGGCTCAGGTGCATCGAGATTGTGAACAACCCCAGCCCATGATCGATCATCACGCAGTTGCCCTCGTAGTAGAGCGGCGCGGCGAGCACCACCACGCCGCTGTTTGCCGCGTGCACCGGCGTGCCTGATGCCGCGCGAAAATCCATCCCCTTGTGAACGCTTGCCAGCTTGCCGTTGAATTTCCTGCGCACGCCGAAGCTCTCGGTGGGCCGCGCTGCTACCGGCGCGCGAAAATCCCCGCTCCACGCGGGCTCCGGCAGGCTCGTACCAAACACCTTCTCCTTCAGCGCGACCTCGGCCTCAATCCGCTTCAGCTCATCGGGGCCCGGCTCAACAAACTTCGGCTCAACCTTCAGCGTCTCGGTCCGGTAATGCGCCTCATGAATCTCGACCGGCCTGCTCAGATCGCGTGTTTCTTCGCCTGCGCTCTTCACGTTAATGTGCAGCACAGATGAGCCCACCGGCGTCTCAACATCCACGCCGGCCAGCGCCAGCCACGCGCGTCCATCCCTGGCGCGAAAGAAGACGATCTTCCGTCCCAGCCACTCGCCATTCACTTCCGCCGCGCCGTCCGCGGCCACGCGAATCAGTTCCGGCGAGCCGGCCACAACAACAGAAGGCGTGAGCGAAATCTCGGCTGGCTGTGCGTAAGTCCGGAGAGATAATGCAATCAACAGCAATCCAGCCCAACCCAGCCACGCAGCTAACCATAGCCTTTGCATCATTTCCAGAATACTCGCAGCAAAATACCTGTGCGGAGCGTCTTCCCGTGCCTGGCTCGAAAAACCCTCGCGGCCGCATCGCGTGCGCAAGTACGCAATCTTTGCTTACAATGTGGTCAATGAATCTGCCGGCTGCGCCCGGGAACACTGGAAGCCCTGGCGTCGAGCGACTTCCCCTGATTGTCATGCCTCTGATCATCGTCACCCGAATGCGCTTCGTGCGCTGGACCGTTGCCGTTACCCTCGTATGGGGTTGCTGTTTGCTGAATGCTCGGGCCGGGCAAGCCCACTTCGCCGCATCCGCCCAACGACAGCCCGTTCTGGTAGAGCTCTTTACCTCAGAAGGCTGCTCCGATTGCCCGCCGGCTGATGCATTGCTTGCTCAGCTTGACTCCGCGCAGCCATTCGCCGGCGCAGAGGCGATTGTGCTCAGTGAACACGTTACGTACTGGAACCATCAAGGCTGGCGCGATCCCTTCTCGCTCGACACAATCGACCTTCGGCAACAGCAGTACGCGCGGCAATTCGCTCTCAGCGACGTTTACACGCCGCAGATAGTGGTGGACGGAACTGAGCAGTTTGTCGGCAACGACGCCGCACACCTTGCCCGAGCCGTGGTTCAAGCTGCCGGGACTGCCAAACCGGAATTGAGCATCGAGAACGCAAGGGTTGAAGCGGACGGCTCAGTCGAATTCTCAGTGCATGCCGCCTCGGGCGCCAAAGGCTCGCTGTTTGCGGCGTTGGCTCAGAATGCAACCACTTCAATCGTTGCGCGCGGAGAAAACGCCGGTCGTACGCTGCATCATGTAGCCGTGGTCAGAGCCATTAAAGAGTTTGGCGGCAAAGCCACTGACGGTCGTCAGCTTCGACTTTCGGGCGCGCAGATTGCGGGCGCAGACAATTCTGCAACCCCGTTCCGTCTGGTGGTCTTTATGGTGAACGGCTGGAACGGTCACGTGACCGCTGTTGCCGAGGCGATACTCAAAGCGCCGGTGTCGACTGCGAGCGCGCAGCCGGGACGATAATGACCCACTTTGTCTTGGCGAGTCAATTGAACGCATGATGCCTGATTGCGTGTGCGCCGTTTTATCCAGCTGCTCGCGCATGCTCGTGCAGCGAACCACATTACAAATAAAGGAGGGATCGCCATTGGCGTTCCCTCCTTGAGTACAACGCAGATTTGCAGCCGTGGAACCTATTTGTGAGCCGTCTTCCCGCTGTGTTTGACCCGGTAAATCTGCCCGCTCGTGCCGTTGAGTTGCCTGTTGAGTTGCTGCTTCTGCTGGCCGGTCAGCTTGCCGCCGTTGGCCTGGCGGTCTGCATGGTCCTGCTCGTTTATGCCTTGCTCCCGGTTCTCGACCCGCGCCGTTTGGCCGGCCGTCATCTTCCCGCTGCGGATTCCATTCGCAATGCGGTCCTGCTGATTCTCGCGCCGCTGGCCGATCTCGTTATTTCCGTAGTGAGCGGTCTGCGAGTTGTGCTTGTCGGTGTAAATTGACTTGCTCAGGTTGTTCTGCTGGCGATTGATCTGCTGCCGTTCCCGGCCCGTCAGCTTGCCGTTGTCGGACTGGCGGTCGTCCTTGACCTCGCGATTCACGTTGGCTTCGCGGCTCTCGAGATTTTTGGTCTCACCGGCGGTCAACTGGCCCGACTGTACGCCGTTGGCGATACGATCCTGCTGATTCTGGCGGCGCTCATTGATTGTCGGCGCCGGCTTGTTCGGTGTGGTCTGTGCAGGTTGACTCTGTTGAGCAAAGGCCGATCCCGTAATCATCAACGCGGCCGCGGCAAGCGTAAGTGCTGTACGATTCATCTTTCCTCTCCTTGGGGCCTCGGCTTCGACCTCGTGCCCATGTTCCCCAAAACCCAGGGAGATTGCGAAAGTTGCACTCGCCCGCAAAATTTTGCTGCGCTAGTTTTCGTTGCCGCGCATCTAAAAGTGCTTTTGCATCGGCTGACCTACAGACTTATTGAATGGAGCGTGTTTCATGAAAGAGTCCGATCGGTCGGGCATCAACCCTCAGGGGTTAAAACCCCTAGCTTTAAGCAGCAGCTTTCGGCACGACTGAAGTCGTGCCCTGACACGAAACCTATTCTTGAAAGATGCTTTCGCTATTGGGCCGAGTCCGGCCTTGGATGTTTCGCCTTCCACGCAGCCACGCGCACTTGAACCGCTTCAAGCTCACCGGCCGTGATCCGCGTGCCCACGTTCTGGCGATTGGCCGCGTACTGTTCCTGGTTCGGTCCCTTTACTGCCGCAGCAAGATCGAGCCAGTAATACGCCTCCGAGTCGCTGCGCGGCACGCCCTGGCCCAGCGAGTACAGCATTCCCAGCGTTCCCTGCGCGCCCGCATCGCCCTGGTCGGCTGCCTTGCGATACCACGCCGCAGCCTGCGCCGGGTCGCGCGGAAACAACTCGCCTCTGCCGTCGCGATAGAGATTTGCAAGGTGGATTTCGCCGGCGATGTTTCCCTGGTTCGCGGCCTTGGTATACCACGCGACCGCCTGCTGATAATCGCGGCCCGCCGCGCAGCTCTCGCCCGCCTGAACCTCGGCCGAAGCGTCGCCTGCGTTGGCTTTGGCCAGTACCCCCTGATCGATCGCCGGCGCCGAACCGGTCGTCTGTCCGGCAACCGGAAGCAAAGCGCCCATCAGCGCAACCACGGCGATCCAGCCGCTCATTCCGGTTTCCGCAACAGTCTTAAGCCTCAACGCCAAACTCCTTCGCTTTCAGTTTACTCAGGCTGCGTCCAAGGTGCTCGCACAGTCCCCGGCCCGACCACCATCTCACCGCTCCCATGCATGCCTCCAGAATCCATCTTGCCATCGCGCTTTTGCCGTAAAATTCTCTTATGACTGACCGCATGTCGCTCACCCTTGCCCAGACCGATCCCGAGATCGCCGCTGCCATTGACCAGGAAACCCTCCGCCAGCACGAAGGGCTGGAGATGATTGCCAGTGAGAACTTCGTCTCTGAAGCTGTGCTTGAAGCGGCCGGTTCGGTGTTGACCAATAAATATGCCGAGGGTTACCCCGGGCGCCGCTACTACGGCGGCTGCGAGTATGCCGACATTGTGGAGAATCTGGCCCGGGATCGCGCGCGCCTGCTCTTTGGCGGCGATCACGTGAATGTGCAACCCCACTCAGGTTCGCAGGCCAACGCCGCAGCCTACGCGGCGGTGCTGCAGCCAGGCGATACGATTCTGGGCCTCGACCTTTCGCACGGCGGCCACCTCACCCATGGTCATCGCCTCAGTTTCAGCGGCAAGCTCTATCGCACTACCTTCTATCACGTCCGCCGCGACACCGAGACCATCGACTACGACGAGGTCGAATCGATCGCGCTCCAGGAAAAGCCCAAGGTCATCATCGGCGGAGCCAGCGCCTATCCGCGGCTGTGGGACTTTGAGCGCATGCGGCAGATCGCCGACAAGATCGGCGCGTATTACATCTTC
>Ga0326727_10014536_pt1 | contig 17120 bp, 16 predicted proteins | sample MB2enrmetagenome_FD_207643 | JGI IMG/M metagenome (GOLD analysis project Ga0326727, IMG submission 207643) | Lab enriched peat soil microbial communities from McLean, Ithaca, NY, United States - MB29MY | ecosystem: Environmental > Terrestrial > Soil > Wetlands > Peat | place: USA: New York...
TAAAATGCCGTCTTAAAGGAAAATTTGATCATCATCAGCCAGTCATTTTAAAACGGTTGTCCTGATTTTCCAAAAATTGGGGCATGAAAATAATTACTGATCAAATTTGAAAAATTCAAAGGTCTCAGATTAACAATTAGGAAGAATTATTTTGTAGACTCCACCTACAAGTCAACGATTTTCGTTTTCAAAAGAATTGATGATTACTGGTTGAAAGCGAGCATAAGATTATCCACCACATATTTACGTATCGCAAATACAAAGGGCCAAAAACGAGCATGCATCAAAACTGAGCATTACTGGTCGAAACTGACTTGAGCAGGCGTAAGAACAAACGAATGATAACATAAACACGCAGGGAAATTTTTAAAACTTAAGCTGGCTACTCCACGTAAAAAAGGGGGTACAATTATGTAGTGGGTTATTTATTTTCTGGAGAAAGCGTGCATTTTAAGGAAAATATCAAGTCGCTCGATTACAGGAAGGAGCATTTTGCGGACTCCATGAAACGTGTAATTGAAAGATGAAAAATAGTCCAATTTTCTCATTTTAAATGGACCAAGAACTGGGTAACACTCATATGCCGGAAATATGAATCAATGTCTGGATCAATTTTCAGGTGAAGGTCATTTTTATCTTATTTACAAATTGTGCCAGAATTGCCCTTCTGCCGAGCAAAAACCGCTGCGCCCAAGGCTCCTATAATCTGCGGGTCTACCTGCAGTGTGGTTACCTCCATATTGATAATTTTAGAAAGCGCTTTGATGAGACCGCGGTTCTTTGCGCACCCCCCAGTTACTGTAACGAGCGGGCGCATGCCGATCCGCTTGAGAAGTGTGAAACACCGCTTGGAAACTGCCGATTGAATACCCGCAGCAATGTTTTCTGGTGGATTCCGTCGGGCCAGAAGGCTGATCACCTCACTCTCAGCAAACACGCTACATTGTGCTGTGACCGGTATGATGTTTTTTGCCTTCAATGACAGTTCAGAGAACTGATCCAGATCCATCCGGAATATCCGGCTCATGGCCTCAAAGAATCTCCCTGTACCGGCTGCGCACTTGTCATTCATGGCAAACTCCAGAACTGAACCATTTCCATCTAACGATATGGTTTTCACATCCTGTCCGCCAATATCGACAATGGTTTTAACATCCCGGTTGCAGGAGAATGCCCCTATGGCGTGACAGCTTATTTCCGAGATGTTCTCATTGGCAAATGGTACCTCGTTTCTTCCATAGCCAGTGCCGATCAGATAGGCAAGATCCTTGTAACCTTTCAGATTCGGAATCCGAGAGCATGCTTTTTCAAGGGCGATTATGGCTGTTTGTTCGGGATCAATCTCACTCGGTATGAGGGAGTCAGCAATGACAACTCCGGCCTCATCAATTATTACCGCCTTGCCAGTTGTTGAACCCACGTCACATCCACCGTAATACTTATCTGCCATGTCTATCTCCCATATATCTTCAATGAATTTCCTAAAGCTCGATGATCCATCCTTTGCCCTGCATCCTAGCAATCCCTTTTGCTACGTCTAAAAATGTCGACCTTAACATATTGCTCATCAATGTTTTTTTGACCGGCTGCAGTTTCAAAAATGCGCCCACGAATACTCTCATGAATTGCTGGGTAATACTCTGTGGGTTGTCGAATATCTGATTCTGTAATGTCCCACGTTCAAGGCATGCCAGCATCGTCATCTCAAATAGCGATTCTGGGTAGATGACCCTGCTTTCCCGGGGCATCAACTCGATGGCGTCCTTGGAACATACTGAAACGCATACGCCGCAGCCTGCACATAGTTTCGTATCAACAAGGCCTTTTTTCGCCTTGAGATTTTTCGGGTCATCTGCCGATATCAAGCCAATAGCATTCAATGGACATTTGTCCTCGCATTTCCCACAGCCAACGCACAGTGTGACATCAATATTTGAAATGAAATTGGAAGTTGTTACACAATTTACATATCCGAATTTGCTCAATCCGGCCAAAAAATTGCAGCAGCATTTGCAGCAATGGCAGATAGCAATCGGAATCCTCGTTGTATTGGCGGCGCTCAATACAAGGCCCAGCTCCTTTGAACGGGCGAAATTCTCCAGCATCTCGGATTTTGATACCTCTCTGGCAAGATTGTTCCTGATCATATAATCCGCACCGATCCCCAGCATGCTGCAATTATCAAGCGGAGCATCACATTTCTTCTCCCCGATATGGAGCTTTTCATTTCGGCAGGAACATATGCCCATGGCAAGCTTATCTGCACTTTCTATAAGAGAGGTGGCTCTTTCATAATCTAAGAATTGCGTTTGAAAACCTGTCTTTATGGTTTCTTCTATCGGTATCACCCGCAGTACGGACATCTTTTCATCGTTTGAGAAATTGGCCTCGTAGACATTTGCAAAGTATTTGTGAAACAGCTCGGCCCAATGTCCGGTGTTGAGGTGGCCAGATTTCCTCATCATGGTGAATTCAAAGATGCCGATAACGAGCGGGCAGGACAGGTAATAGTACTGTCTATCTTTTTTATTCCAAAGATCCAGTACCAGGCCCTTCTTGCACAACCTTTCCAGGATGGGCTGCAATTGACGCTTCTCAACCCTGGTCACGCGGGCAATCCTATCCAGTGAGGAGAGCGTATATGGCATTTTGGCAACCACATCGGCTTCCTCAGCAGTATAGAGCTCTTTCAGGATGCTGTGCCACGTCTCATTCCAAGGAGCTTTGACGGTCAGGCTGTCAATCTTTTCCCCTAACCTGCGATACACATTCCCATCACCCTTCAGGCTCATACTGGAATCCTTTTCATGATCGATTGATTGAGGCGAGGCGCCTTCATGACATTATCCATGAACGTCTCGACCTGCCTGATGATGCCCTCACGCGCGGTGATCCTCGGATCGCACAGGTCGTATTCAATGATCAGCAGTGGAATGCCCTTATCACGGCACATTTCCCTGAGGACACCACTGAGCGCCCAGGAATTTTTGCATCCGATATGCCCGGCAACCCATATCATGTCCAGGTGGAACGTTTTGTAAATACGGAAAATGTCATCGAGGTAGTTCTCTGCCGGTCCGCGAGTGTGTCTTACCATGGGACCATCCATGATGTTCCTTGCAAGGCCATTAAGCATCGTTTCAGGGCTGGAGGTATCTATCAATGGCTGCCTGTTATAGCTCAGCATATCCATAAGGCAAGTCACGCCGTAAGCCTTCTCAGCCCACACAAACAGATCAAAAAAATGGGCGGTGGGCGGGTTCCAGAGAAGCGTACGATACTTTTCGTTCCTCACGGCAGGAATGCCCATCTCCATGTTCTTTCTCGTCATTTGGGCAAGCTTCTCAAAGAGTTCGACGGATATTGAGCTTCCGGGAAAGTTGTTATAGGCCCAAAGGTGACTCAGGTAGATGGGTTCCGCAGCCATGGGTGCCGGTTTCTGGCGGATCATTTCCCACATTTCCATCTCCATTTCCACCATCCTGTTCCGTTTCTGCAACCGATCTCTCAGGCTGTCCCAATCCATTTTTCCGGGGGAGTTCTTTTCAAGCCATGCGATCATTTCTTTCAGCTCACCGACAAAGTATTCCACTGCCCTTTCGTCATGGAATTGATATGGCACATCCAGGAAGTATGCCGGGATTTTTCTCTTTTTTGTAATTATCGAATAGGATGACATACCCCCATCACAGGGCATATTGGAGGTCACTATGGGGATGGAGGTTGGTGGAAGATGTTCCTCCAGTATCATGCCTACGGCTGATTTTACAAAGCTGCATATATCAGCAGGAAAGCCCTCATTTTCGCATGCATCGATATACCGTTCCATGCCCCTTGGCTCCAGCATGGGGATAACGAGCCCCATGGCCTCAATGGTCCATGGTTTAAGCCCCATGGCATAAAAGATTTCCGGAGGCACGAGATCCTCATGGAGAATCAGCTTGTCGCTCTCATGGAAGGCCCTTTCTAAGAGCTCCGCGATTTGCCTGGCAATTGTCAGGACCGTCAAACTCACGGCCTTCCTGTACTCCCCAGAGCGATCCCTTGTAAGTCTGTAGAGGAGTCCGTTCACCTTGAGGAGATCAAGGATCCATGGGTAGCGAATGATATCCCTGACCATATCGTAAGGGCCATGTCTTATAACCAGCTTAACAATATAATACCATATCAACACGCTGTATTGGGTGAACACTAGGGAATCTTTCAAACCCGGTTTTATCTTCGCCATGCTGCCCTCTTTTATTTGTTACTTTCCCATGCTTTCGATGAATGCCTGCACCCTTGTTTTTAGCTGACCCTCACCGCCAAGATGATATTCCCGCTCGATCCTCAATACCGGAACACCCGCTTCTCTCAATGTCGATACCAGGGGGCTGGATTCGGCGCCCCAGGTATCACAGAACTTGATGGCCTCAAGTACAATGCCATCGACATGATAATCTCGAATAGCATCCATGATGCGCTTGATTCGCCCATCGAAATCGGCCATCATTCTGGGACAGTCGGTTCGGGCAAAGGTATGCTCGGTAATGGCGGACAGAGGGTCTCTATTATTTGATATCGTGGTGAGGTGGGGGATGGACCCGGTGCAGTATCGGTCGGCTACAACAAGCCCTCCTTGTGACTCGATGATGCTTGTATATGTGGGATCGTCAAGGTTGCCTCCCACGACCATCATTCGGGCACGATACTTCTGAATATTCTTTCGATTGGCAAGTTCTTCCCTGAATTGCTTTGCAAGAACTGCAGCCGCCTTGGGCGGAGCAATCATGGAAGCCAACATGAGATGATGGAATTCCGTGCCGGTAAAAGGAGGGTCCGGACACTTTCTCATGTCGCCAATGTCCTTAAGCAACGCGACCAGGCCGTTATACTCGGTAATAGCCACTCCCAAAGCCGTATCGTCCATATTTACGCCAAAGTGGTCGGCTATCGCATTACGGAAGATGTCGAGCTCCTCCTTCAGCCATTTCTTTCCGGCTTTGCCTGATTTGTGAGGAACATCCAGAATATGCATGAAGGGATGTTTCTTGAGGTACACCATATTGTCATAGAGGCGGCGGAGGTGGTCGCAACTGGCGGTGAATACCCATCCACCAAAAAAATCATAATGACCCTCCATGAAGAATTCCAGGCTGCTACGTGCGTATGAGCAAATTACGCTCGAAAGATAGGTGTCGGCGATCTCCGTACCGGCAACTCCAGGTGCACGTACCCTCACTGGGAACAGCTTGCCAATGGACAGCATGACCTCGGGTACATAGCTGCATGTATAACCGATGGGGATATAACCCTCTTTTATTGCCTGTTCAATTAAGTGATTTTGTGGGATATTTAATAGGTTTTCGAATAGCCTCATTGTATCACCCGGTGCATCACTGTTTTTTTCTTTTAGAGTACCTTCATCTTTTCCAGAACACCTGAGATGACATGCAGCGTGGGTGAGTTGTCTGGAATTTTTACGAGGGGTTTTGCCCTGAAATCGAAATCCCGAATAAGATCGTCTTCGGCAATCCATCCGTAGATATCGAGATTCGTCCTGCCCCGGATATCATTCACTTCGTCTTCGCTCTTTACCCGGTTGAGCACCAACCCTATGCTCCTGAATTCAACAGCGTTATTATCGGCTGCAACATGGGCAATGGTGTTAGCCACACTGATACCCTTTGCCGACGTGTCGGAAACCAGAACAAGTTGGTCTACTGTTTTCATCACACGCCTGTTGATCTGCTCGACACCGGCTTCGCCATCAATCAGCACGATATCGAACCGCCCGGCCAGATCGCGAATAATGTCTTTGAGCAGATTATTCACCCGGCAAAAGCACCCTTCATCTTCGGGCCTCCCGATGGCCAGCAGGGCATATCCTTCACGCTCTTCCAGCGCATCAAATATCTCATAATCCAAAAAGTTGAGTGTCTCCTTTCGCGCCTGAGATTCACCCTTCTGGATCCTGGAAACTAGCTCATTCCTAATATCATTGACTGTCTTGCGCACATTGATGCCCAGTGCCGATGCAAGGCCGACAGCTGGATCGGCGTCTATAGCGAGGATCTTTCTGTTATTCCCGCCTGCAAGCAGTTTGACCATGAGGGCAGAGATGGAAGTCTTTCCGACGCCTCCTTTACCGCACATTGCCAATATTTTAGTGTCACCCACTTTTCACAGCCCTCGACTCTCTCGATTTCTTTATCATGGCTTCACGCATGGATTTCAATTGGGATGCGTCGTCACATACCGTCTGATAATCGCATTTGTCGCAATCGTAGTCCATCTCCCCGATCATCTTATTCATTGCAGAAATAATTTTTTCTGCAGGAGCGGTTATTTGCTTAAGCATGTTGACATCGCTTGTGTTGGATGTAACGTAAATCAATTCAACTGCCTTGACAAAAGGCTCCCTGCGAAAGAGCGCCATCAAAGCCGAGCCAAGAACCTTTATAGTAAATCCTTCCATAACAGTGCTTCTGCTAATCCTGCACCACTCACGCATATATTGGGAGGCGGCCCTCATCATAAACCCCTTAAGGTCGAGACTATAGCGAATAAGATCCATCGCCCGGTGCCTGTCATATGCATTGTCTTCGGTGAATCCTTCTACTCCCACCAGCACCACCTTACCGAATGGCAGACTTTTACCCATGCTTTCCGAAAAGTCCGGTCCGATCAGAGTGATTGTCCCGTCTGCAACATTTGGACAATGCTCTGTCCAGAGGATGCAGGACAGGGATTCCTTCTCCGGAGAGCCCAACTCGAGTCCCATGTCCTCTTTTAAAACAATATTTCTGCCCCCACCTTCCGGCCATACCCGGTAGCGATCCTCCTGCCAGGATTTCTTGGAATCCATTTCGTCAATAAAGGAGCGTAAGGCTTTAATCGGTTCAGTGAAAAGCTCCACGCCTAATTTACCGCCTGCCGCGCAGTCAGAGCTGCCCCGAGTGCGCCAATGATCTGTGGGTCTGTATCCATGGACATGATTTTTGTACCAAGCGCCTCTTCCAGAGCTGAGAACATCCCCCTGTTCTTCGCCACTCCCCCGGTCATGGTGATTGCTTTTTCGAGCTCGATTCCCTTCGCCATTGCCGCTACACGGTGGGCCATGGCCTTGTGCAGACCGCTCACGATGTCGGAAAGATCTTTTCCTGCATTGATGAGCGAGATGATCTCCGTTTCGGCAAAGACAACGCACTGGTTGGAGATAGCCACAGGATTTTTTGCCTGGAGGGAGATATTTCCCATGTCTTCAAGCCTGATGCCCATCGCTCCGGCCATGATCTCGAGAAACCGGCCTGTGCCGGATGCGCATCGGTCATTATAGGCAAAGCGAATGACGTTACCTGCATCATCCAGCCTGATGGCTTTGGCATCCTGACCCCCGATATCGATCACCATACGCACCTGTGGGATGAGCCACCGTGCACCTCTGCCGTGACATATGATTTCAGACTCAACGGCATTCGCAAAGGGGATGGAGTTCCTCCCGTAGCCGGTACCAACACAATGGGCTATATCTTTGATCGAGATCCCGGCTTTTTCCAGGGTCCCGCTCATTACCGCGCGAGCGGACTCCTCAGGCTCGGGTTTAGAAAATATGACATGGGATGCAAGAATATCCCCATTCTTCATGATAACCGCCTTGGCGCTCAGCGATCCGACATCACATCCGGCGACAAACATCATTTTCCCTCCATCTTCTCCTTGGCAAACACGGCCGCTCCCAAAGCCCCTATGATCTGAGGATCTACCCTGAGTCTGCGTATCGGTACGTCCAGATGCTTCTCCATAGCAGCCACGACTCCAATGTTCTTGGCCACACCGCCCGTCATACATACATCCTTTTCCAAAGCAACAGCCTTTACCAGAATAGATACCCTGGCGGCCATGGCGTCATTGATGCCGGCGGCCAGGTCTGCCTTAGACGTATTTGAATTCATATGAACGATCACTTCCGCTTGTGACCATGCTGTACAGGTTGCAGCAAGCGTGATGGCATTTCTCGCCTGGGAAGAGAGTTTCCCCAGTTCCTCCAACTCAAGGTTAAGAAGTTTGGCCATGACCTCAAGAAACCTGCCGGTGCCGGAGGCACACTTATCATTTGTCATGAATTTGATGACATTCCCCTTGATATCCAAGCGAATGGCCTTGCAGTCCTGCCCGCCAACATCGATAATGGTCCGCGCAGATGGAAGGAGCCAATATGCACCCTTGGCATGGCAGGCGATTTCAGAAACGGTCTTCTTCACAAACGGAATCCGCTCCCTGCCATATCCTGTTCCCACACATAGCCTGATGTCATTCATGGCAAGCCCTGCCTGCTTCAAGGCCTTTTCCATCACCTCCGATGCAGATTGATCCGGGTTGAATGATGATTTGATCAACGCATAGCTGATGATCTTCGTGTTATCGAGGATAACCGCCTTGGTGGTCAGTGATCCTACATCACAGCCGGCAACGATCATGATACTATCCTCCTCACATGCATAAATTCACTGATCTTTTCCGCTACGGATTCCCATGAGGCGACGCGGTCGTCGAAGGCGTCGGCAAACAGCAGCATCATCGGTATGCCTTCCCTTTCACAGTCACGCTGGACCAGCTTATTCACACCCCAGCTGTTCCGGCACCCCATGCTACCGACGTAGATCAGAAAATCGGGCTTTAGAATCTTCGACAAGCCGAGTAGATCATCAAGCCACATGTGGGGAGCGTCGTAAGGCCCCCTGAGCTGCTTGACCATAGGCATACGGGAATTCAAATCACTTAGTGAGTCGAGCATTGTTTCCATGTTCGACGTATCAATGTGATACGTTTCATCTTCGCGTCCCATGGTATAATTGGCGCCTTCGTGCCAGAACGTGAAGATGAGAGCGGGTAGGAGGCTGATCTCCTGGGCGTCGAGCCATTCCCAGAACCGTGCATCCGTGGTGTAGTGTTCAATGTAACACATCATAAGCCGTGAACGTTCTTTCCCGGTGGATGTTCCGGCAACGCCTGCAGCAGCGTTTTTCCGTGCTACTTCCAGCATAGATTCAAGTAGTGCAGTATAAGATTTTTTACCCGGCATTGTAAGCCGCCCACCATAGTGAAACAGCTGGAAGATCGGCGGCACCGGGCACGGCTTGAGTCTCATCAAGTCATAAAACTCGTTGCAAAGCTCATCCTGGTGCTTCTGCTCTTCCAGAGATTCTCTGAGCTTGCCCTCGTTGATGCGTGTGCCGGCGTGGTCTTCGATAAACGAGATCATGGCCCTTAAGTCTTTACGATGATAATCCATGACTCTCTCTTCAGTTAGCTTTGCGGGAAAGTTCAGTTGAAAAAGAGGAAGGTCCATATAGGATGACATGAACTGGATCGCATTGGCATTTGTATCACAGATACCGGGTGCACCGCAGACCATAAAATCAGGCATCTCGGCAAGGCCTGCCAGGTATGCCCCGAGGGATCCTCTTTGGGCAGAGCAGGAAGTCTCCGTAAATCCAAGTTCACAGCAATAGTCCATATATTCTGTAGTCGCCCTTCGCAGGGCGAGGGTCCCGAACACAGTCATGGGTTCGGCCCAAACCGGCACCACGTTGTCAAAGGCATGGAAAATATGTTTCGCTGTAACGAAGGTGCCGAGACAGATCTTTTTCCCCTGCTTCTTGGCGGTGACCAGACTGTCAAGATATTCCAGGAGCATCTTCAGAAAGAGCACGCCCGGTTCCCCATGCCTCAGGACCGTATCGAGGAGGGTCCTGAAGTTTGGAATCACTTTCTTGAGGCTCTCATATTCTTTTTGGGTACCGTCCAACACCTTGGAGCCTGCATTAAAAATACTCCAGATCATCCAGTCGTAATTGTATTCGCGAGTTTCCTTTTTCATCGTCACTCTCCCGCATGCACTTCTGCCGAAGCGATGCGCTCCATGAATGCATCAATGCGCATCCTGATTCTTCCTGTTTCCACCAGAGGACCATACTCTCTCTCGAGCCGCATGCAGGGAATGCCTGCCGCCTCGAGATCCCTTTCGAAGACTCCATTCTCCGAGCCGTGAAGGTCGCAGAACCTGACATTTTGCAGGATGATCCCATCCACTTTTGCCTTCTTGGCCGTCTCCATGATGTAGGCCAGCCGGCTTTTGTAGTACCCGAGCATGCGGGGACATATGCTATGGTTCAAGTAGTGGGATGAAAGGGCATGGACAGGTGCAGCCTGCTCGTCTACCAGATTGGAATATGTGCGTGATCCGAAGCAGATGGTGTCTGCCACGACGATAGCACCGGCTTCTTCGATCGCCCTGATGAAGTCAAGATCGTCGCTGGCGCTCCCAACAAGCATGAGCCGCTTTTTGTTTTCCGCTTTAGATGCTGTTTTTTCCAGATCTTCGATGATTCCCTTGAGGATGCCGTTAAACTCCTCACGGGGAATCGCATGGCCGGCAATCAGAATAGCCATTGCATCCTCGCCGGTGATCGGTGCCTTTTCGCTATATCTGAGGCCATCAAGCTTCTGGAGGCACTTTCTCCCTTCATTATATAAAGCTATTGATTCTCTGAGGGCCTCATCCGAAATACTTGCCCCGAAATGTTTTTCAAGGGTCTCGATCATGTTTCTCAACTCTCCCCCATAAAAAGCGATGCTGTAATCAACCGCTTTATGGGGAACAGAGAAAAATTCATAGTACTCAGGCAGGGTCCCCGGATAGTCATCGCTCGCTTTTCTCCAGCACTCCTCAAGCCGCCGCATGGAGTCGCATCCGTTGGTGATAATGGCGCCGTCCAGAAAACGATATGTTCCCTGTCCGGCAAGCTGTAGCATGCATTTCGGGAAGCTGCAAATCACTGGTCCGAAGTAAGAATCACCAATTGACAATGACATGGTCCCGATGCCTCTCAACCTGAATGGCATGAGCCCTGCGGCATGAATGATCTCCTCGGGAATAAAGGTGCATGAGTAGCCGACGACTTTGCCGCCGCTTTTTTTCCATTTCTGTATATATTGGTTCTCCAGGGTGTTTGCGGCCTTTTTCATCTCTTTGATCATTTTTTTACCCCCTGTTGCCCATGGCCAAAGTGGCCTGAAGGGTTTCCATGGCTTCTATGTATTCTTCGCTCTCACCTCCCGCATCAGGACGGATTATCTCGCATAGCCCTTTAAGGATCATGGGCATTAAGGTGGTGGCGAGCGGCCTGAATGCCTCCACCAGATCAGGAATCAACCACTGTGCAGTTTTCCTCACCTCTTCATGATTTATGGAGTCCACAACACCGCTAACCAGATTGTGTACAATGTCGGGCTTGGCGTCATGAATATGGTTGATCACCCTGAATACAGTATTTACGAGTTCGGCAATTTCATAGGTATCGAGATCAGACATGGTTTCACATATGGCAGTATTCAGTCCCTGCTGGTCCACACCCTCAACCAGGTTGAGTTTGTGTGACTTTGTCCTGATATCGGAATTCTTCACCGATCCAATGGATGACAGATAGGCCATCAGGAGCCGGGGATTGTCCATAAGAGCGTCAGACACGGCATTCGCTATTGCCTCCCTATCCTCCGCAAGGATAATTCGTATTTTCTTTAGAAGGTCAGGATCGAGCTGATGGAAGGAATCTTTCAGATGATCGGTGAGATAAATTTGAAACAGGGGCTTGCCACCTTTTCCGAGTAGGAGGCTCCCCGTGTGGATTCGCCGGATGATCTCCATCAGGGTATGGGCAAGCTTCCCGGTATCTTCCCCCTTGAGGTCTTTGACAATCGACAGGATAATATCAGCCAGCAGGTCCGGGCCGATGGCTTGCTCTATTGGCAACAAAACCTCTCGTGAAGCCCTCACAGACATGTTTAACAGTGCTATGATGGTCGCAACCAGTGTCCCGACCTTTGCCGGATAATTCCAAAGCTGCCCATTGAATGCCTCAATGGCCTTTAAAACATGGGGATCTAATCCTTCAACCATCTCCCTGATCTCGCCGAAGTCCGTGTTCTCCAGGAATGCCCGGATTGCATCACCTCTTGCATCAGTCTTCTTTTGTATATTGTCGGAATGAGATTCATTGATGGCAGCCGCCAAAAGAGTAATGAGCCTCCCCAAATCGACTGGAAGGGGGCTAGCTGAGGAGGGCTTGCTTTTATCCTTTTTTTTCGTAAAAAGCTTTTGCAGGGGATGTGCTATTATCTTCCTGAGTCTGCTTTGTCCGGACCATCCGCTCAGGATATTTCTAATAATAGCGAATATCAGGCGGGTCGTTCCTTTAGCCCGTAAAATCTCGCCGGCGATTCGTCCAATCGTATCATCTATCTGGTCCCGATGGTTACGTGCACTCATGCATGGAGCCCTCCCTTTCCTCTATAAATTACTCTATCTCTTGCCGGCTTTTTTATTTGCTGATTTTGGTGAATATTGTTTTGCATCCTCTGTTTCGAATGTGTCGAAAATAGCCGCAAAGGAGCGTGTCAGCACATCGATTGCCTCCTCGCGGGTGAACTTATTTTCTACAACATAGCTATGGCCGACGTTCATAGCCATACCGACGAAGATGCAGGCAAGAAGATACGGATTGGTCTTCTCGAATGCTCCATGCTTAATCCAGTCATTGTAATCCTTGGCAACATCGCTGACAATATCACTGTAATAACTCCAGACGTTCCCATCAAAGTCTGAATCAACACCGTACCCCCCCCTGAGAAGAAAAAGAAACTGAGGCTTTTCCCGGTCGATATAATCAAAGTAGGCAACGATCGTAGCTAAAGACCTCGCTCTGCGCTCATTTTTATCCCATGCATTCACATCTTTACGGACATCTCTGAGGATTGCCCTTAACTCTTCGAAGCTCGTCTTGATAATATGCTCAAAGAGCTCCCGCTTGTCCTTGAAGTGGTTATAAAAGGTTCCTGCGGACATCCCCACATCTTTGGCGATGTCCATAACCTGTGTATTGTGGTATCCCTTTTCGCTAAAGAGGGTTTTTGCCGTCTCGATGATAACTTCTCTTGCATACTCCTTCTTTTTTTCAGCCAGGTTTACCATGATTAAACCTCTTTCTGTCTCTTAAACAGAGCTTCATACTTTCCTTCTTCCGAATCGGCCAACAATCAGCCACCATGCCCAGGATATGAGGCCTGGCTTCTGATCTAGAAAGGCATGAACGATAACGTGCGTGGCTTTTTTGAATTCATTTGCGTCAACGTTCTGAAATACGTCCTTCACGAAACGGCTCACTGCCTGCGGATCTTTTTCATCAATCAAATTAATCCAACATGCTGCCGCAGTGACGCCGCTGCCTATTATTTTCGGCGCTTGTTTCACTGCCATCTCGCGTGCCTTTGCCATGAACTCCGGGTTGGACTCAGCAAAATCCCGTAAGACATTTTTAATCTTTCCCTGCAACTCCGGAGATGCATCCCATAGGTCCGTAGCAAGAGCGGCATAAATGACAGCAAAATCCCTGATGCGCGCTGTATCCACATCTTTTATAACGCTGCCGAGAAATACCGTCAGAAGCTGAGGCGAAAACTTTTCCCGTATCTCTTCCCCGAATCCGGCAAGCATGTTCACGGTATAATTAATCATGTGCGGCAACGAGCTAATGAGCGAAAGCATAACTTCAGGGTCTTTCCACAGGACCTTTTCAATAAGAACCCGCCCCCGGTCAGGCTTTATGCTGCGAAGCGTTCTCATCAGGATTTCCTTGACGACCGGTGTGCCGATCAATTCTTCAACGATCATCCTGTCATGGCTTTGCCGTATAGCCGCAGTTTCCATGGTCGCCTCCTTCCCCCTCTGGCACCTCTCCCATCTGAATGTCCCGCATGAGATCGACAAACAGCGGGGATAATACCGCCCAAATTGCTTTTCCGTTTTTAACTATCCGCTTCGCTGATTCCTTATCCATGTCATCGACCAGAGATTTCGCGAAACCTCTGAGCAGCTCCGGAGGGAATTTTTCATTGACTTCCACAAGCATTGTATCAGCGGCCCTGGTCATTACATTGATGATTGAAGGAAGAGCCGCTAGGATTGCCAGTATTAAATCCGTATCTTTCCAGAGGATCGTTCTCATCAATTCCGGGCTTTCCTCAGGATTGATATTCCTAAGCACGGCCTTTACATTCTCCCTGAAATCCGGTCCTTCAAGAAACCGCTCAAGAGCCGTCCCCGCCATTCCCACCAACCCTTGCGTGTGCACGTCCATGATGGTTTTCTCCTTACAGAGTTTGACAATCAAAGTAGTATCGTGCCGCCTCCATCTGGCAGAGCTGCTTGCCCCCCATCCAGAGCTGCACAATTTTGATATCCCGCCAGTGCTTTTCTATATCCCAATTCCGATCTGGTCCGTGGTTTCCAAGTATATCCATAGCTATGCCGAAATTTTCCACCGCCCTGTCAGATACGAAATCCTTGATATTCCTGATTCGCCCTACTGTTCGTGATGAGGTAATGGGATCCCCGTAAGGCTTTCTTCTCCGGTCACCGATCATGGCTGCTTCGTATCCAAGGATCCTGCAGATATCGATGTCACCAGCAATGCGGCCAATTACAGCGGCAATGGCATCATGCTCTTTGAGTGGCTTGTTCCGGTATGTTCTGGTGGAGACATATTCGCTGAGGCGCTCATACATATTCATCATAGCCCCGGTGAGAAACGCGATACTGGCTACCTGACCGAGGGAAATCAGCTGGTAAAAGGCAATGAAATCGGTGCCGGGGCCATGCGCCCTGTACCATGAAGGGACCCGCACATCCTCAAACCAGATGTCCCCATTTTTATCGGCGGCCATGCCCGCCTTTTCGTAGGGCTTGCTTTGCGTTACGCCTTTGGTGTCTGCGGGAACGAAGATAAAGGCGAAGTCGTTGGGATCATCGGAGCCGGGCTTCGTCGTACAAGGGACGCCGAAGAGCTGTCCCACACCTCCCGAATTGGTAGGCCACAATTTGTGGCCGTTGATCACCCATTGATCCCCGTCAAGCCGTGCCGTCGTCCGAATGGTTTTTCCTTTAAGAAGTTCCATATTTTCGATGTCCGCTCCTCCTTGAGGTTCGGTCATGGCATTCGCGGCAAAGAAGGCCTTGTCGGTGTCCCGGTACATGGGCGCAAATTCAGCGGCAAGTTTCTGGTTTTCGTAAGGATCAATCAAAATCGTAAATATCGGCCAGAAGGTCACGCCGAATGCAACGGCGATGCCCGTATCGCCCCTGCCTATTTCTTCGCTGATGGTATAGGCGGCCCTGAAGAGGTAATCCGACTTGCCTAAACCCCAGCCTCCCATTTCGGGCGGAAACATGGCTTTTTGAAAACCCAGACCGGCCATGAGGGTATCAAAGGCATGTTCGATTAATTTGTGTTCTTGCCAATCCTCATCGTACACGCGGCGGTGAGGCATGACTTCCTTTTCAACCCAGTTTCTCAGGACACTGCGGAGGGGCTTCTCCATAGGCGACACATATTCATCGGGCGTGCTGAAAAATTCGTTCACAGGTTTCATTTTCAGACCTCCTTGCAATCATAGAAAAACCTGGCAATATCCATCTTTACCGGGACGCTGGCGCCGACACCGCAGAGCGCCGACTGGATTGTTTTTATATCTCTCCAGTGTTTTTCAACATGCCACTCCTTAGCGTAGCCGGCCGATCCCATGAGTTCCATCCCTCTGTTTACAGCAAGAATGACACTTTTCTGAATACGTGCCCCGATCATCTGTGCATAGGTAAACAGACCCAGGTCTTCGGGGCATCCCCAGTGATCTTCCTTCAGAATGATGCGGGACATGTTGTAGAGCAGGATCCTGGACAGGGCAATTTCTTCTGCCACATCCGCGAGGACGGATGCGCACAAGGGGTTTTCTTTCATGGGAGTTCTCCCTTTGATGACTCTGCTCTCCGCCCAGTCCGTTAGAATTTCGAAAAAGTTAATGGATGCCCCGACACTTGCAGCACCCAGATAGATATTCAGCCATGTGTACAGTGTTTCAAGTACGCCAGGATCTTTGAGGACATATGCTGCGGGAACGATGGTTCCTTCGAAGGAGATATCAGCGTTCCTGCAGGCATTCAAGCCTGTCGTCTTTACGATGGGACCTTTTCGAATCCCTGCAGAATCAGCTGGGACGAAGGCTACACAAGGGTGCCCACTTTCATCTCCACATGCAACGCAGTATAGATCTGCCATTTGTCCGCACGCAATCGCACGCACATTTACTCCCGAAAGCTCGTACTTCTCTCCAAGCGATTTGATCCTGACCGACAATGATCTCCCGAAGAAAAGGGGCGTGTCCTCGTTCACAATCCCTGCTCCAGGTAATATGATGGACGGTGTTATAAGTTCGCCCGCTGTAAAGATTGGTGCAATGGTTTTGCAGAGCGCATCATTTCGGTGGATGTCAAAAGCTATAATACCCAATATGGAGTAAGTCATTGAGGATATGACTGCGACTGCCGCATCCGCACGGGCAATCTCACTCACAACCGATACCAGGCCCGGCCCGTGAGCCATGGTATTCCAGCCCCCGCCTCCGTATTCTTCGGGAAGAGCCAGTTGCTGCAAACCAATGGTGAGATTCAGGATTTTTCTTTTTTCGTCGAAGAGTGTGTCGTATTTGTGGGTATACTCGAGACGGTTTTCAATAATCTCTTTCTGTGCCCACCGGTGTACTACCGAATGGATATCTGATGACGTCTCATTAACCCATTCTCTTGGGTACAAGAGAAGCTCATCAACATCTTTTTTCATGGTTCCTCCTTAAGGAAACGGTTGTTACGTCATTCTCTCTTGTTTAAATCACAAAGAATATTAAATGTCATAACTGGACTTATGTCATGATTAGTAATTAATATTCATTATTAATAATTATATGTCAAGCAATATTTCATGTATGGCTGAACTGAGATCAGAATATGAGTTAGGAGGAAGTAACGGATCGTCGATGTCATCTACTACAAAACAGACTCACCCTTCGTTACATTCAAGAGTTACCAGTAGTAATCTTGCATATTAAGGAAGATAACAAGTCGCTCGAATACAGTCAACTATCATCAATTCATTTCTGCATTGAATAGTGTTTCATTGGTCAACATAGCAAACATAACCCTGATGAGCTTGTGAGCCGTGGCTAATACGGCCTTTTTGTAGGGCAGCCCA
>Ga0326727_10014538_pt1 | contig 17118 bp, 16 predicted proteins | sample MB2enrmetagenome_FD_207643 | JGI IMG/M metagenome (GOLD analysis project Ga0326727, IMG submission 207643) | Lab enriched peat soil microbial communities from McLean, Ithaca, NY, United States - MB29MY | ecosystem: Environmental > Terrestrial > Soil > Wetlands > Peat | place: USA: New York...
GCTTCGATCTGGTCAGTTGCCAGCATGCCTTTCACCACATCACCAAGCCGGAGCCGGTTCTCCAGGAGATGATCCGCGTCACGAAGCCCGAAGGCAGGCTGTTGATCCTCGATCCGCTGGCACCGGAAAGCGACGCGAAGTTTGAACTATATAATCACATCGAGAGGCTTCGCGACCCCTCCCACACCTCTTCACTTCGCCTCACCAGCTTCCTCAGCATGTTCGAAGAGCATGGCCTCGAGGTATTCCGCCAGTCGCTTCGACGCCGGCCGCGGTCCTTCAATCAGTGGATGCAACGCGCGGGCGCTGTGCCGGGTAAGAAACGTTACGCCGAAACGCGCCAACAGATGGAAGAGTCTATGCCGGGAGATAAAGCAGGCTTCTCGGCGAGAGCCGACGGCGATGATATTCAAATCATCCACAATGAAGGAATGTTCCTGGCGAGACGGCTTCCCGCGGATAGCGCCTAAAGCCACTAACGATTTCCCTGCTTCGAGGTTCTCCCTCGCCGCTTGGCAGCCGGCGGTGGGGTGCGTCGGGCGCCCGGCACCTTGCCGATCCGCGGATCTTTGGCGAGGATGAGTTCGCAGGCGCGCAGTGCCGCTTCCTCGAAATCCGGCTCGTCGGCGGGAAGCACCTGCCAGCCCGTTACTTCCGTCCCCAGTACTTTAATGGACCGCATGCTGGGGAACTCGCGTCGCAGGCTCTCATGGTGCTCCCGGGTCGTAGCAAGCCAAACGCCGTTGTCTTCGGTGCTCGTGCGCTTATCCCGCAGAACGAACACGATCTTATCTTCAACGTAGACCGCAATGCAGCCGAACAGGGGGCGAGTGTACGGCGACAATGCCGCGATACCGTCGAGCACGAACTCAAACGGAACGGCCTTGCGCGGCTTGACGCGAAACAGGGCGGCGTCCAGCGGGAGTGAGGCCGTATTGCGGCGGCGCTTCGACATGGGAGTCAGCGCGAAACGACATGGCCATTTTACTACGCTAACGGTCAGGCGCGTGCTATGATGCCTACCGTGTTAGAATCCGCTGCAAGCGTCGCGGCCGCCGCAACATCTGGGCGGGGCAGCTAGGGAGTCCCGCCATGAGACGCGTCATCCGTTACATTCTCATCTTCTCTGGAGCTCTCATCGCTGGAATCTACCTCCACGAGGTCGGACACGCGGTAGCAGGTTGGGCCCAAGGCATCGCCGTCGTTCCCACGCCGGCAAAGGAATACATTCTGCGGCCTCAGTTGGACTGGAGCAAGGAGACTTGGATCGCTCTCGGAGGACCTACAGGAACGGCAGTAGCAGTGTTTCTGGCAGGCCTATACTTTTGGCGGAGGCCGTGTCTTGACCGGGAGGCAGTGCTGGTCGGAGCACTTATTGTCCCAGGGGTTCACACCCTCCGCTTCCTACTCATGGGCAGAGGCCACGACGGGACAGAATGGCAGGCCGCCCAAACCGCGCTTGGGCTGCGCCCCTCAGGCCATGCAATCGATGTTTTCTTCTTGTGCTTGCTGATTGCCGGATTGATCGTCTGGGGCGTCCGCCTACGTCCTACCCTGTGGTCCCCGCTGAGACTCATCGCGCTTGCAGTAGTCGGGACGATTCTGCTGGTTGGGCTCCAGTTTGCCAATAACGCCGTCTTTGACCGTGTGCTTCACGATGCCAGCGTGGTCAACGTACCAGCAGGGCTCGACCCTCGCTGAGATTATCGAACAAACGGCCACTCGCGTCTCATGCGGGCTCGAATGAAGTAAGCCGCGCTACCCACCGCAAAAACCGCCAACGCGAAAAAGATTGACTTCCTCTCGGCGGTTGCCAACACGTACAGCCAGCCGAAGAGCGAGATGATTCCAGGCACAGGGTAAAACCACATCCGAAATGGCCGCTGGAGTTGAGGGGCTCGAAAGCGGAGCAGAAAGAAGCCCACCGTTTGGGGCAGATACTGAATGAGCACACGTGTGGCGACCAGGCCTCCAATGACCTCATTGAGACGCCCGAGGCTGAAAACGGAAGCCACAAACCCCAGGGCGATGAGCGAGACATACGGGAATTGACCTTTGGGATGAAGGCGCGCGAAGACACGGAAGAAGTTCCCGTCGATCGCCGCGGCGTAGGGGATGCGCGAGTATCCCAACAACAGGGAGAAAACCGAGGAGAAAGCAATCCAGAGCAATAGTCCCGTCATTACCTTTCCTGCCGCGTGCCCCTGGAGCGTCTCGATGTAGACGGAGGCGATGAAGCGGCTGTGAATGGCATCGCGCCACGGGATCACGCTGAGGAAGGAGGCGGTCATCAGCACGTAAAGGGTTCCGACCGCCAGAATCGAAAACATGATGGCCCGCGGGATCACCCGCCCGGGGTCGCGAATCTCCTCCGCCAGGTAACAGACATTGTAGTAGCCGAAGTAGTCGTAGAGAGCATAGAGTGTGGCATGACCGAGCCCGGCCCAGAAAATCCAGTGCAGGTTAAAGGCTGCGGGAGGGAAATCCATCAGGCGAGCCGCGCTCAAGTGAGGCAGCCCGGAAAAGATGATCCAAAAACAACCCAGAACCACGCCTCCTACCAACACTACGGAGAGGTTCCCGAGGGCGCCGATGCGCCGGTAAAGGAGCACGACCAGCAGCAAAGGGAAAACCGCGGCGATAATCCGCACGCCGCCTGGCGACACTTGGGGCAGCAGATAGTGAAGATAATTGGCAAAGCCGATACTGCCGCTGGCTACCGAGAGTGGGGCGGAAAACATAATCTGCCAGACCATCAGGAACGAGAACCAGCGCCCCGCGCGGTGCGCGCCATAGGCTTCACGAAGATAGTTGTAGCTCCCGCCCGCCTTGGGCATCGCGGCGCCCAGTTCCGCCCAGACCAGGCCGTCGCAGAAAGCAAGCAACGCCCCCACCAGCCAGCCCAACATGGCTTGGGGGCCACCCATAGTAGCCAGAAAGAGGGGTATGGTGATGTATGGACCGATCCCCACCATGTCCGTGATGGCCAAGGAGGTGGCTTGGATCAAGCCCAATTCTCGTCGTAAAGCCATAGGAAAGTCGTCAGTTGTCAGTCGTCAGTTATCAGTTTACCGAAAACTGATGGCTGACAACTGATTACTTACCTTTGACCCGCCTCAACAAGTTCGCCTTGGCCTTCGGCCCAGGCGCCACAGGCTGGGCGGCAAGGCTCAGCAGGTAGACCGTTCGCGCGGCTTCCTTGAGCCTCTCCAGACAATGCTCACAGCCCGAGGCCAGGTGTTCCCGAAGCTGCACCGAGTCCTCTTCCAAGAGCGCCCCGAGCAGGAACAGTTCGTAAACGCTTTCTAGATGTCGGCAGTCCAAGTCCCCAACACCGCGTGCTGGCGGTGCCTCAAAAAAGTAAATGCGGCGCGCAAGCCCGCGCTTACTTTGCCCAGGGGCTCGCCGAGCCGCGCAGCAATTTCGGCTTCATTATAAGCTTCGAACACCGCAAGCTCCAGCGCGCGGCGCTGCGGCTTGGGCATTTGATCGAAGGCTCGTTGCAGTAAATTCAGGCGCGCCTCCGCCCAGGCGATATCCTCCGGCCGCGGCAGCCAGACCTGGGGCGGAGCGAGGAAAAGGCCGCTGTGCCGTTCACGCTCGGCGGGTGACTGTTCCCCTGACTTTCGCCAATCCGTTGTCGAATCAATGCACTTGTCCGCCGCCTTCTCCCCCTTTTTTTGACCCTGCCGGCCCCGGCTCGTGACCGATATCGCCGCCCCGGCCCGCTTGGCGCGAAGACACTCTAAGCCCACCTGCCTCGCCATGAGCACCAACCAAGCGGCAACGCTCCCCTTGGCTTGGGCGAGTTCGGGCGCTTCTTTCCACAGTCGCAGGAAGACCGCCTGCAGAGCGCTCTCGGCATCCAATTTCGAGGATAATATCCTTACCAAAATTCCCATTAAACTGGGGGCGAATTGGTCGTACAAGCTCGCCAAAGCTTCCACGTCACGGCCCGCCACCTTGACCAGAAGTTCCTCTGTGCCCGATTCCGGGTTGCCCCGCGCGGGCTTGGAGAAACCGCTCTTTGCGCCGCTTGGCATGCGCCCTCTCGAATTCGAGACTCGAAATTCGAAACTTGAAAACAGCAATAACCGTGGAATAAAGGCCCGAGGACTAGCAAGTTACCCCGTCACCGCTTGGCCCTTGCAAATCCGATTCGCCATTCGATTCTTGAATCTGATCGTTCAACTGCGATTTTCGACTTTCGAATTCCGGGCCTGCCGCCGTGATGGTTTTTTTATGATCACTATAAAAAGGAACGATTGGACTGCTCACACGCTCCGGGTTGATGATTGCTCCAGTCCCGCCGGAGCATCGGATCTTCGTCGAGAGGACCTTGCCCCCAGGGCTTCGCGGCATGACCGCGGCGGGACCGAGTTCCTCTTCTTCAATTCGGGCCCCATTCGAGGGGCCCGAATTTTTTTCGCCTAAAGTAAAGCTCGCCTTAGGAAGCCGCTGAGCCCAAGATTCTCTTTTTGCCCGCATCCCAATTGGCGATGGTGCTATTAAAGTAAGAGAAATTGGCCAAGTGGCAGCAAAGGGCCGTGTTGTTTCCGAAGGTCGCATCCTCGACTGAAGGCCTACGGGTCCTCACCGACTCGAAGAAGTTCCACAGGTGCTCCCGATCGTCGTTGTAGCCCGGCGGCGCGTAATAACGGGTTGATTCTTCGGTCGAGAAAGACCCGGGTTTGAATTCATGTTCTTTGTGCCACTCCTCGGCATAATCAGCTCGCATTTTTCTGGGCCAGCCGGGAGTGCAGGGCGCGTAGTCGGCGCCAGACTGGGGTGTCAAGGTCAGCTCGCCGTTACGAATCTCGAGCAATCCCCGCGTCCCCATGAAGCGCGTCACCTCTTCCGTCTCGGTGTTCAGCGTCACTCGAAGGGTGGCGCGAAATTGCGGGTATTCGTAGATCGTGGTCAACGAGTCGGGAACATCCCTCCCGTCATGCCAGCGGAAAAGGCCGCCCATCGCCATGGCGCGTTTAGGCGGGGCGGTGATCCCTGCGACGTAATGAATGCCGGTCAAGAGATGCACGTAAAGGTCGCCCGGAATGCCTTCGCCGTAATCCTGCCAGCAACGCCAGCGAGTGAAATGGAGAGCGTTGAAGGGCTTCTTCGGAGCCGTGCCCAACCAAGTTTCCCAATCGAGAGTTTCCGGTGACAAGTCCGGCGGCACCGTGTACTCCCAAGCGCCGCACGGGTCGTTGCGCCCCATCTGGGCTTCGACCAGGCACAGATCGCCGATCGCGCCCCTTTCGCAAAGCTCCTTGGCTTTGGCATAGACGATGTCGCTGCGCCGCTGGCTGCCGATTTGCACGATTCGCTTGTTCTTCTGTTCCGCGGCAATCATCTCAAACCCGTCTTCCACCGTGTGGGACATCGGCTTCTCGCAGTAGACATCCTTGCCGGCATTGCAACAGTCCACCACGATCCGCTTGTGCCAGTGGTCCGGGACCGCGGCCACGATGCAGTCGATATCCTTGTTGTCGAGAAGCTCCTTGTATTGCCGGGTCGTGGGAATGTCTTTGCCGACGATCTCTTTTGCCAACTCGCGCCGCCCGTCGTACAGATCGCACGCGGCGATACACTCCACTCCCGGGAGCCCGATGCTCGTCCGCAGCAACCCGGAGCCTTGCATCCCCACGCCGATCATGCCCATCCGCAGTGTGTCACCGGCGGGCACGGGCCGGGGCAAGGCATAAGCCGGGCCCGGCTCCAAAAGAAAAGACTTGGTCGCCAGCGTTGCGCCCGCCACGCACGCCGTCGCTTGCATGAATTTACGCCTGGAAATCCGCTGCTCGCTCATGGGTTAAACCTCCTGAACATTTGAATCGCCGCCGCTCCCGAATTCAGTGCGTAATATCGTGACGGACCGACCCCCTCGCCCGGCGCTGCGCGCCACCCTCTCCCCCACGGGGGCGAGGGCGTAAACTCCGCTTATTTCTCCCCTCGCCCCCTTGGGGGAGAGGGGCCGGGTGAGGGGGTGGTGTCATTTAATTCTGCAGTCCTCATCAAAACCTACGGGGTAATTCTTTTCGCACTCGCGTCCCACACTGCCGGCGTCTTGTGGAAATAGGAATAATTCGACAAGTGGCATCCGAGAGCCGTGTTGTTCCCAAACACCTCATTCTCGACCACCGGCTGGCGTGTCCTCACGGCACGGAAGAAATTCGCCTCGTGGTCGGACATATCGCTGTAATGCGGAGGCGTTGTGAAGAGCTCATCTTCCTCATCGATCTTGAATTCTCCCGGCGTCGGCTGGGGATGTTCGGCGCGCCATTTTGCAAAGTACTCGGCACGCATTTTCGCCGGCCAGCTCCCGATTGAGTAGTCCTCGGGCTGGTGGCTGGAGGCTTGCGGGCGGAAGGTAACCGTCGTCTCGCTGATGAGCATGGTGCCGTTCTTGCCGTAGAAGGAAAACAGCTCGTTCTGGTAGTTATTGTTGTGGTTGCAGCGCAACGCCACCTGGAAGTGGGGGTAATCGTACACGGTCCAGAGCAGGTCCGGAAACTCGCGGCCGTCTTTGTAGTAGTAGAGCCCGCCGGTGGAAAGGGCGCGCTGGGGCGGCACATTGGTGCCCGTCACAAAATGGATGCCGGAGAGCAGGTGAACGAACAAGTCTCCCGCCAGGCCGGCCCCGTAATCCTTGTAGCAGCGCCAACGGAAGAAGCGTGTGGGGTCGAACGGCCGCTCAGGCGCGCCGTCGAGCCAGGTCTTCCAATCGATCGTCTGCTCGCTGGCGTCGGGCGGAATCGGGTAGACCCAGGCGCCGCTGTCGGTGTTCCGATCCCATACCGCTTCGATGGTATCCACCTCGCCCAACTTGCCGGAATCCCAGATCTCTTTCGCCTTAGCATAGAGAATCGAACTCACGCGCTGGCTGCCAACCTGGAGCACGCGATTGTACTTGTGAACAGCCTCGACCATGGCCAGGCCGTCTTCGGGACTGTGCGACATCGGCTTTTCACAGTAGACGTCCTTACCCGCCGCCACAGCCTCCGTCACCGCCTTGCGATGCCAGTGATCGGGTGTCGCCACAATCACGGCGTCAATATCCTTACGGTCGAGGACACGTCGGTAATCACGGGTGGTCTCGATTTCCTTTCCTCCCAGGGCTTCCTTCGCGGCGATATGGCGGCTGTCGTACAGGTCCGCTGCCATAACACATTCGATGCCCGCTACGGCCAAGCTCGCACGCAACAGATCGCAACCTTCCGTGCCTGTCCCGATGATGCCGAACCGGACAGTGTCCGAAGGCGGCACGGGACCCGCCGACGCCCACACCCTTTGGGGCTCCAGGAGAGTAACTTTGGCGGCTACGCCCGCCGCCGCGCCCGCACCTAATTGCATGAACTCACGCCGACTGAACGAATACTTCCTCATGATAGGCAAGACCTCCTTTGACGAATGCGATTCCTGAAAAAATCTTCAGCCGCATAGTCTGCCAGAAAGCGCGGGAGAGTGAAAGCGTTTTAATGCAGTGGGCAGTGGGCAACAGGCAGGTAGGCAGATGGGCAGCCCAGAAGCCCTCTGCTCCTCCACGCTTCATTCTGCGTACTACAATCTGTGCCGAATCCACCGATCGTTGGGAGTTGTGAGTGACTGCGGAGATAATAGAAGCAAACTAGGGATGCCTTAATGTATAGAAATAAATCGCTCCCACGACACCCACTAAAAAGACTATAATCGCCACCCAGTCCAAAGAATCGAGGTGGCGAAGCCGTGTTTTCCAACCGTAAATGGATGAGGATTGCATTGTTCCTTAACCTTTCTGGATGGGCGCTTCTCTTCCTATCCTTCCAAGCAACATCATCAAATTTCAAACTCATAACCACCGCTACTGGCGACTCTGCTCTTTGCGTAAATAACAGAACGATGGTGGTGGCATACGCCGCCGGAGGATGGGCGGTTGGTAGCCAAAAGTGCCCGGACTGGGAACACGCTCGACCAGCTGCAGTCGTAAACATCGAAATTCCTTGGCTTGTTACGGTGGGATTTATTCTCCTTGCGATTGGATTTCTCCTCCAATTTCTCTCCGTTCCTAGCCCCAAGACTATAGCCCAAATGCGTCGAGACTTAAAGCAAGCTGTGACCGAGGAAAAGATTGCAAAGGCGCGAGGACTAAGATAAACCCCGCCAACCCTCACTTAGGTCACTGGCCTGGGGCTTAACAAATCCCCTGTCCCTAGGGAGTCTGATTTCTGGACCCCACCGCGCCCATCGGTTCCAAAAGTCGCGGAGGGTGTCGCGCTTCGGCGCTTTCATCAGCCGGAGCGTCACGCCTGAGAGGTCACCGACATCCGCAGGCAATTCTGTCGTCTCGACCGAGGTTTTCGAAATGCTGTCGGTTTTCCGCCTCCCCGTGGCCACTCGCGCGCATTCGAAGCATGCCGTATGCATCATCTTTTGGTCGATGCCACCCTCAAACTCGCTCCCCGTCCAGACATTTCTCGATAACCTCTTCGAGTAAAGGTAACGGGATAAGATAGCGCGCTCCCACGCGCACCACGCCGATGCGGCCGGAATTGATCCAGCGGTAGAAGGTCGTGAGAGAGATGTTGCCGCCGGTGCGCCGGCAGAGCATGTGCCAGGCATGCATGGGAGTGAGCATCGGCAAGACGGAAGCGGATGATTTGGAATTCCGCCTCACCGGGGCCGGGCTCAAAGATCGTGCGGCTTTCGGTTTCATGGCTTTCCAATTCCTCCGGCAAAGTTCATAGTCGAAAAGCGGCACCCGGGATGAAGTTCATGCTGCGAAGTTCTGAGCATCGCACCCGGCTGCTCTTAGTCTGCCGGCACTCATCGCGCCTGCACCTCCGAATCTCGACGGGGAATTGGGCGTACTTTACTCCCCGCCGAGGAACGCGCCTTGGTTCATCTCCTTGGCCGGGGGGAGCAGGTTGGTTCCTTTCAAAGCTGACGGTGGGCCCCGTTAGACAGCCTCGCCCAGCAGAAACCGCACGCGCTCGGCTGCCAGCCGATGGCGATCTTGTACGTGCCCATCGTCCGGCTCGGTATCCGGCAAGCCGAATTTGGCCTGGTCGAGAAGCAAGGACGATGGTTGCAAGGACTGGAAGCAACCAGGTTCTGCGGACTGGCGACGGTGATACGCGCACTCGCCGTGAGCGCCGGGCTGAGCTGGAAAAACGCACGCTTTGTGGCGGCAACGGGCGACGTAGGACTCCCGACGCAGCGTTCCGGACTGGCCACGCAGCGACGCACACGACTCGGGCGGGCGGACTCCCGCCGCCGGACGAGCGAACCCGCGGCGAGTTGAGGCAACCGGCGCCGGGCGAACGACACCAAGGTGGGAGGAGAATAACCTTGCAGCCTTACGACAATTATCATACGGCATGTTAGTACTCCTTGAGAGATTGGATGGAAGCTGGCGGTGAAACTGCCGATGAAGCGGTGTGGGACAAAGGGTCTTGGGGGGTTTTCGAAGCCTCAGAACTTTTTTCAATTTACCCCCTCCCGAAATAATAGGAAATGTGCTACCATCTGTTGCTAGACGGCACGGGAGGTAGGCTAAGTTTTTTCTAGCCGAGGAACGTCCAAAGCAGAGTAGGCCACTTTTCTTCAAGTCTGCGCCCCAAGGTTCCGAGAAGTGGGAAGAGATGAAACCCGAGGGCAGGAGGCTGGAATGAAGTGGGAACATGAACCAGAACGTCCGCGGGTAATTCGGCGCAAGCGGGGCGAGGGAATAATCGAGGAGGCGCTTGGAACACGAGAGTCGCATGGCGATGAGTGAGCCCCTTGACCGCGAATCTGCCCGCAACCTGGTGATTGCGACAAAGACACCAGGGGAAAACGCGAGGGCAGGCCGAAGAGGTTCAAGGAACAGGCCTGCCTGGGGAAAAGCCGTCCGCCACTTGGAACCCGGCCCCACATCCGGGAGGGCGGAGGTTGTGCCTTCCAGGGTAGCCGAACTGAGGACCGCGGCTATACTTCGGACAGCTATGTAATTATAGCCTAAAGGTGTTAAAAATGTCAAGTGTTTTTCTTGCCATGAGAGGAGGATGTACCATGGAAGAGATGAATGCCGCGAAAGTAGTGAAGAAGGTCCGGCAGAGATTGGAAGTCAGCCAGGAGGGCTTGGCGCGCCTGCTGAACGCCACCAAAGGAGCGGTGCAACACTGGGAGCGAGGCCGCAACCGGCCTGACCTGGCCCGCCTGCTGGCGCTACGGCAGCTCTGCCCGCCGGGGGTGGAACGGAAGGAACTGGAAACGCTGATCAAGGAAACCCAGGCCCACGTTGCGCCTTTACCGACTGGCCAGCCGGGGCCGGGGGGAAGGATCATTCCACCCCACCCAGGCGAAAGCCTGATCCTGCTGCGCAGGGACAACAATAAGCTGCGAAAGCAGGTAGCGAAACTCGAATCAACTTTGAAACGCCGTGGCGAACAGTTGCGCATTTTAGAAGACCTGGCAACGGAGTTGCAGCGTGAGATGGCCAAGCTGCGAGCCGGCCAAGCGCCTGCCGCGCCTGAACCCCCGAGTACCCCGGTTCCTCAGGCGACGGAGTAGCCGCAGGGCCGGACAAACCGAACTCGCGGCGAGTGTGCCCGAGCGCAGCAGGAAGTAGTGTGCGACGGGCCGGTCGGCTCGTGCGGCCGGCAGTTCGGAAGCCGGCCTAGAGACTCTTAAGACGCACTGCTCGGACGGCAACGACGAGGGGGAGTCCGTCAGACTCTCCCTGGCGTTCCAAGAGCCGCAGGTACGCTACAGCCTGTCCCAGGGGTCCGCGTGCCTCGGGCCGGGAGCGAAGTTCCAAGAGGAGGTCGAATGCTTGCCTGAGCAAAGCTCTCTCTTGGTATGTCCCATGCTTCATACTTGGTTACGCTCCATTCGAGTCGGCGGCTGGGCTGTGGGTTGGTGAGTCGCGAAGTGGAGGCAGGGTAGCGTTCTTGTGAGAGCGGCTCCCAGGTGAGGGCTTGCAGATGATGCCCGCCGCATATGACACCCGAGTCGAGCTTACGGTTGGCGAATGGTTTGGTCCTGTGGTCGCGGCCCGACTGTTCAATGACTCGTTTGACGGGTGCCGTCCCATTCTCCGCCTAGCGCTGGCCTTGCCCCGGCGGGGCTCAGCAGGGGGGACCTGCCTCACAACGCTAAGGCTAGAAAGCGAACAAACGGGCCACATAGCAATTTCGTTGCCAGTTATAATCCTAGGCACTCCTGTCTCGAGGGACGGAGTGTCCGGTCGGCGCACAACAGACTGACCCGCACCTCTTTATTCCCATTTGGACACGAGGGGAAAGAGTTGTGCACGTGAGACTTAGGCGAATGTGTGCCCTTTCAATGGGCTGCAAGCCATGGGGGATCCGGAAACCTCGCTAATTACTAATTCAATAATAAGTGCGTCTACTAACTATACGAAAATTACCGTATTAAGGTAATCTATATCAACTTATGGACAAATTCCGTCACCCCCACTTGCCAGTTTTCGTCATTGACCGCCCCCGTTTTCGGACGTGGGCTCTTTCCGGGAGTTAGCGATGAGCGCTGAACTTCGAAATCAGGTTACGATCGTGACCGGGGCTGGCCGCGGCCTGGGGCGCGCCATTGCGGCGGCGCTAGCCCAGGCAGGTGCCGCTGTGGGGGTAGTCGCAAGGTCTGAAGCGCCGGTCGCCGAAACGGTGGGCGCTATAAAACAAGCGGGGGGAGAGGCTTTGGCCGTCATCGCCGACGTCAGTGACCCCGCCGCGGTTGAACGTGCGGCGCGCCAGGTCGAAGCCGCCCTGGGCCCCGTCGACCTGCTCGTGAACAATGCCGCCACCCCGGGGCCTCTGGGCCCCATGTGGGAGGCTGACGCGGACGACTGGTGGCATTCCTTCGAAGTGAATTTGCGCGGCCCGTACCTTTGCTCGCGGGCGCTTTTGCCGGGGATGATCGCGCGCCGCCGGGGCCGGATCGTCAATCTCGCCACCAGCGCTGCCACGGTGGCGGTCGCGCACATGGGCGCCTACGTCGTTGCCAAGACCGCCCTCATCCGCTTGACCGAGAATTTGGCGGCGGAACTTCTTAACTCCGGCGTCAGCGTTTTCGCTATTGATCCCGGCACCGTGCGCACCGCGATGACTCAGCACGTGCTGGAATCCGAAGCCGGGAAAAAGTGGCTGCCGTGGTTCCGTAAGCTATTCGACCAGGGGCGGGACGTGCCCCCGGAGAAGGCGGCGCAATTGGTCGTGCACTTGGCCTCGGGCAGGGCAGATGCACTCTCCGGACGCTTCCTCGGTGTTGCCGACGACCTCCCGAAACTGCTGGAACAGTTGGAAGAGGTTAAGCGCTCCGGCCTCTACACGCTGCGCGTGCGCAAGCTGTAGGGGCGGTTCGCGAACCGTCCCTACCTTACTTTGAACTGCTCGTCGATCTCGACCTGGTACCCGCTGGCGAGGCGGTTCGTTTCGTTCGCCATACCCACCACGGCCATCAGTTCAGAGAACATGGAATCCGTCATTCCCGCTTTGCGCGCCGCGGCGGAGTGGGAGGCGATGCAGTAATTGCATTGGTTGGTTACGCTGAAATAATGTAAAGTCCAGTGCTTGACGCGCTTCGCATCGCCAGCCGCAAACCTCCACAACCGAGGTCTGCGCCGCTCAGAGGATCAGGAGCAGGGGGAAGAAAATGGACCAGGAGCAATTCTTCAGCTTGACGAATCGTGTTGCCGTAGTGACGGGCGGCGGGCAAGGGATCGGGGAAGGCATTGCCGGGCGTTTACACGCCGCCGGCGCGAAAGTTGCGATTTTGGACGTGAACCATGAAGCTGCCAATTCGGTTGCCGGTTCCTTCGGGGGGATGGGCGTCGCGTGCGACGTGTCCTCCGCGCTTTCGGTGCAGGCAGCGATCGATCGCGTGCGGGAAAGGTTCGGGCCTATTGACATCGTGGTGAACAACGCGGGAATTACGGGCAAGACGGCGCACCTCTGGGAATTGGACGAAGCAGACTTGGACCGCGTCTACGCTGTGAATCTCAAGGGCACTTTCCTGACGTGCCGGGCAGTGATTCCCGAAATGCTCGCGAGGCGCTACGGCCGGATTGTGAATGTAGCTTCGATTGCCGGCAAGGAGGGAAACCCCACCCTCGTTCCTTACTCGAGCACTAAGGCGGGAGTGATTGCGCTCACCAAGGCTCTGGCCAAAGAGGTCGCCGGCCAAGGCGACATCACGGTGAATAGCATTGCTCCCGGTGTGGTACGGACCAAGATCCTGGATACTATCGCGCCTCAGACCGTTCAGTACATGATCAGCAAAATCCCCATGGGCCGCACGGGGAAGATTGAAGAGGTCGCGGCGCTGGTGCATTTCCTGGTCTCCTCGGAAGCGTCGTTCACCACCGGCCAGTGCTACGATATTTCAGGGGGGAGAGCGACGTATTGAGCAGTCGTCCGTTGTCAGTGGTCCGTGGTCAGTTGTCAGTGGCTGTTGATTAAGAACAACGGACTACTGACCACGGACAACGGACGTCTTTAATCTCCTTCCACGACTGACCGGAATGTTGGTAACTTAGTGGCATATGCGTTTCGAACTCTTCGTGGCGCTGCGGTACCTGAAAGCCAAGCGACGGCAATCGGTCATCTCCGTAGTGACGATCATCTCCATCATCGGGGTCACGGCCGGCGTCTGCGCGTTAGTTGTGGCGCTGGCGATCAACAACGGATTCCGCGAGGAATTGGAGAAGAGCCTGCTCGGCGCCACCGCCAACGTCAACCTTCTGCGCTCCAGGAACGACGGGATCAGAGACTACGAAGCCTTGAGCGTGCGCCTCAGCAGGCTGCCGCACGTGGTCGCCTGCGCTCCCGCGCTTTACGGAGAGGTTCTGGCCTCTTTTCGTTCTCGCGCCTCCGGCATAGTTTTGAAAGGCATCGATCCGCAGCGTGAAGTCCACGTCGGAGACCTGCTGCTGAAACTGCGGGAAGGAAGTCTTGAAGGCCTCTCGCAGACCTTTGCGGAGGCTGATCCCATGATTCTTGGCAAAGAGTTGGCCAAGTCGTTGGGAGCCTACGTGGGTGACACGATCCTCATTACCAGTCCCCAGGGTTACCTGACTCCGCAGGGCTTGTTTCCCAAGTACCGTCACTTCCGGGTGGTCGGGGTTTTCGATTCCGGCTTCTACGACTTCGACGCCACTTGGGCGTTCACCAACCTTCCCGCGGCGCAACGCCTGCTGGACTTGGCGGATGTTACCTCAATAATTGAGTTCAAGATTGATAATATCTATCTTGCGCCTTCCGTGGCCCAGGAGATCAAAGCTGCCGCCGGCCAGGGGTTTGAGACCACTACCTGGATGGAACAGAACCATTCCCTCTTAAGCGCGCTGCGGCTGGAACGGTTGGTGACCATCCTGACCATCGGCTTGATCGTGGTGGTTGCCGCCCTCAACATCTTCATTACCCTGGCCATGATGGTGATGGAAAAGAACCGGGATATCGCCGTGCTCATGTCGATGGGTTCCCGGAAGAGGCAAGTCTGGGCGGTTTTCACTCTCCACGGACTGCTGATCGGAGCCTTCGGCACTTTGCTGGGGCTGATTCTGGGTTACGGAGGCTCCTGGCTGGCGGGCCGCTACAAGCTTTTTCCGCTCCAGCCTGATGTTTACGCGCTGGCTTCGGTGCCTTTCCATGCCCGTCCTTGGGACGGGGTTTGGATCAGCCTGGCGGCGCTCGGCATCAGTTTTCTGGCGACACTCTACCCGTCGTTATCGGCATCGGGGCTGGACCCGGTGGAAATCCTCCGCTATGAATGAGTCATTGAGTCATCGGGCCATTGAGTCATTGAGCCATTGAACCATTAAAGCGGCTCGGCCGAGGTACGTGCTGGCTAAGGCACGGAAGACTATGAGGACGCAGCCTGAACAGTTGAGAGAAAGGACTAAGCAGTTTGCGATTCGGGTCGTGAAGCTTTTTCGAAGCTTGCCGAAAAGTGACGAGGCCCGGATCATGGGAAAGCAGGTGTTGCGAGCAGGCACATCGGTAGCAGCGAACTACCGTGCGGTATGCCGCGCCCGCTCTCGCGCTGAGTTTATCTCGAAGGTTGGAGTGACCGTCGAGGAAGCTGACGAGACGGTCTTCTGGTTGGAGCTTCTAGTTGAGACCGGAATAGTCCCGAAAGATCGAATGCAGGGCCTGCTGGCGGAGGCCAATGAACTCCTGGCAATCCTTGCAGCATCTCAACGAACGGCTAGAGCGGGCGGGACGGGCAAAATGACCCAATGACTCAATGACTCAATGGCCCAATGACCCAATGTCCCGATGACCCAATGACCCAATCTTTTTTGCGCGCCGAAAAGTTGACTAAGATCTATCGCTCAGGTGACGAGGAGATTGTCGTCCTGGACGCACTGGATCTGGACGTCCGTAGGGGCGAACTGGTCGCCCTGGTGGGTGAGTCTGGAACGGGCAAAACGACGCTGCTCCACCTGCTCGCTGCTCTGGACACTCCGACGACAGGTGCGGTATACTTCATGGGGCAGAGGCTTAGTGAGTTTGGCCAGGAGGAACGTGCCGCTTACCGGAATGCGCGCGTCGGTTTTGTATGGCAGATGCACTACCTCCTGCCGGAATTTAGCGCGCTTGAGAACGTAGTCATCCCGCAGTTGATTGGCGGCCTTGAGTTCTCACGAGCCAGGGAGCGCGCGCGGGAACTGCTGGGGGAAGTTGGGCTGGCCAACGCTGCCGGGCGACGGGTGGGTGAACTTTCGGGGGGTGAGCAACAGAGAGTCGCTTTGGCCCGGGCCTTAGCCAATCAGCCGGCCTTGCTGCTGGCGGATGAACCAACCGGCAGCCTGGACCAGCGCACTGCCCAGCGGGTGATTGAGTTGTTGGAGAGACTGCACCGGGATCACCAACTGACCTCGGTGCTCGCCACGCATAATCCGGAATTGGCCGGGCACGCGCAACGGGTTTTGCGCCTGGCGAATGGAAAACTGAAGGACCGGTAGGGCGGGCCTTAGGGCCTGCACCTCTAATTCCAGTGGTTCAATGACCTGCTACCCCCGGGGGGCCGAGGGGAGGGGTTACCGAGAGGGCTGAGGACCTATGTTCGAGCGCTATACAGAAAAGGCGCGGCGCGTGATTTTTTTCGCCCGCTACGAAGCTAGCCAATTCGGCTGCCCCTATATCGAAACGGAGCACTTGCTGCTGGGGTTGCTGCGCGAGGATAAAGCGCTGACCAACCGCTTCCTCCGCTCCCACGCCTCGATTGAGTCCATCCGCAAACAGGTTGAAGGCCGGACTCCGGTGCGCGAGAAGGTCTCGACTTCCGTGGACCTGCCCTTGAGCCAGGAGTGCAAGCGGGTGCTGGCTTTCGCGGCGGAAGAGGCTGAGCGCCTTTCGCACAAACATATAGGAACGGAGCACCTCTTATTGGGTTTGCTGCGCGAGGACAAATCGTTCGCTGCGGAGATGCTGCACGAACGCGGGTTACGCTTGAACGCCTTGCGCGAGGACATGAACCGTGCGCAGAACGAAAAGGCCTCCAGTTCGCGTCCGAAGGAAGCCTCCCTCCTCTCCGAATTCAGCCGCGACCTCACGCAGTGCGCGTTGGAGAACCAGCTCGATCCCTTGATCGGCCGCGAGGCCGAGTTGGAGCGGGCGGTCCAAATCCTCTGCCGCCGGACCAAGAACAACCCCGTCCTGATCGGGGAGCCGGGTGTGGGCAAGACGGCCATCGTGGAAGGACTGGCGCAGCGAATTACCGACGGTGATGTACCTTCGTTTCTCGCCGACAAGCGAATTCTGGCACTGGATCTTTCTTTGATTGTGGCGGGCACCAAATACCGCGGCCAATTCGAAGAACGTCTGAAGACCATCATGAAGGAGCTGATGGAGTCGCAAAACGCCATCGTCTTCATCGACGAACTGCACACCCTGGTGGGGGCGGGGTCGGCGGAAGGCTCCCTGGACGCCGCGAACATTCTCAAGCCGGCATTATCGCGAGGCGAAATCCAGTGCATTGGCGCCACCACCCCGGCTGAATTTCGCAAATCGATCGAAAAGGACAGATCGCTCGAGCGGCGCTTCCAGGCCATCAAGGTCGCCCCTCCGTCGGAAGGCGAAGCCGTCAAGATTCTTTTCGGCATCAAGGAACGGTACGAGAAGTTCCACGCGGTCAGTT
>Ga0326727_10014539_pt1 | contig 17117 bp, 15 predicted proteins | sample MB2enrmetagenome_FD_207643 | JGI IMG/M metagenome (GOLD analysis project Ga0326727, IMG submission 207643) | Lab enriched peat soil microbial communities from McLean, Ithaca, NY, United States - MB29MY | ecosystem: Environmental > Terrestrial > Soil > Wetlands > Peat | place: USA: New York...
CGAAAACCGCGGGATGCCCCGGATTTCCGCCAGCCAATGCTCCGCCGGTCCCTGGGCTACACGCCGCCATCGCCCGCAGCGGCAACGGCCGCTCCCGGCCCGCCCGGAGCCGAAGCAGCATCGCCCCTGGACGCTTCGGCAGCAGCCTCAGCGGGCTGCCCGGCCTCCGTGGGTGTGGCGGTGGCCTCCACCGTTGGCCCCCCTGTGGTGGGAGAGGCTTCAATGGAAGGCTGCGGAGCCGGGTCGGCTGCCGGGGCGGGAACCGCAGCCTCTTCCGCTGTCCCCGTGCGGGCTTCGGCAGCGGCAGGCTCGCCGGCCGGGGCCGCCGTGGCGGCCTCCGCCCCGCTGGCGCAGGCCGCCTGCGGTCCCATGGCCCTCCGGTGGCGCCGGACCAGCCCGTCCGCCTCGGCCCGCGTTAGCCCTGCCGACCGCGCGAACGATGACCAGCCGCCGTTGCGCCCTGGCCTTGCCAGGCTCTGCTTGGCCTCGGACAGCAGCTTCCCGAGCTCCAGCAGGATGCCCAGCGCCTCCCCCTTGCTCCGCCTCGCTGCGGCCATTGCCTCGCCATGGGCGGTCCACAGCTGCCGGGCCTCCCGGCTGAGCGCCTCCTCGGCCCCGGCCGGGACGCCGGAGCCTGCGGTGGCTGGCGGTGCGGGAACGGGCTCGCTGCCTGAATGCTGCACGATTATGTCTTCCATGTCGCCTCCTCGGACTTGTAACTGGGGAGCAGAAACTGCCCCTATAAAGGAAACGGATATTAGATATTGTCGTTCACCGGCGAACGCGGTTCCGGGGTTGGCAAGCCGCTGCGGATTCAGGCCCGGCCAGCGTATGGTATGGGTTGTGCTTGGATTGAACGGCTATTAGGTCGCGGCGTGCTCAGCGGATTGGGGCCTCTGGGTTTCCGCACGCCGGTCTTCCATGCATGCGAACCGGAATGGCCTGTTGAAGCCACGCGGGAACCGCCCTCGCGCCGACGTTCCTTCACACGGAACTTCCCGGACCACAGTTGGCAAGCTCAACGATTTCCCTCTCGCCCAACTCCCGGGGAAAGAAGACTTCCAAACCGGTTTTGCCCCGGCCGCGCACCTTGTCGACCAGAAAAGCTGTGTGCGCATAGCCGCACACCAGCAGCACCCGGTTCGCGCTTGGGTGGCTCTGCACCTTGTCGAGCCAATGGTGCTCCCGTATATCGTCGGCGTGGGGGCAGCGGTAATCCGCATCCCCCCTGGAATTTGCGGCCGCAAGCATGTCCATCTCCTGGCGGATGCCGTAACGCTCGTACTCCGAGGGAAGCATTTCGACTTGCAGGTACGGCAGTCTCATGTCGGCGGAGACATGGCGCGCCACGGTAGGAACGTCATGCGGGGCCTCCTCCGCGATCAGGGTGATGCTATGCCGCCCCACCAATTCGCGGACAATGGCGTCCAGGCCGTCACTCAGCTTGGCTTCGCTCGCGCTTGCGCCTTTCCATCGGCACTGAATCCGATGGTTAGTCCCGAGGACGACATAAACAGAACACGTCGTGGTCTGCAGGCTATCGTAGTTAGCAGGATTGGGCACGTGCCTCCTTTGCCGCCGCTATGGGCAGAGTGCGCGAAGCACTTCGCCCACTAGGTCCACAGCTTCGTCTTCCGGCGAAGCGAATCCAAGCACGCTATCGAAACCAAAAGCGAGCCGCCATGCCTCGATGCCGCGCGGAATGGGAGTGCTTCGAGCCAAGTCGGTATTGCCGTTGGGTAAGAGCTGGACCTGAACGTCCACCCCGCGTCTTCGCCGTAACCAGAGACGGCCTGTCCTTGTCCAGGATACGAAGGTCGAGGGCTTCGCGGGCGTGGGCCATGGTCACGCTGGGAGCGCTGGACATCCTGCGCCTGCTAGGCCCCCTGGGCTTGCTGGACATCCTGGGCTTGCTAAGCGCCCCGGGCACTCCACCTAAATACATATTATATAGGTCAACCCCTGCAGCATTGGATTGATGTCCGGCGACCCCAGCCCGTCCCGGGCGCCAAGCACCCCGAGCGAGTCCAGCATGTGCGGCGCGTCCAGCGAGCCCAGCACGTGCAGGGCGCCCGCCATCCGCAAGGCCCCGGCCCGCCACCAACGCCGCCCGGCGTGAACTTCGCACGGAAAACCGAATTCCGAAATTCCGACTACCGGGCCCCTAATTGAGGCGTCCGGTGGCAGCCAACTGTTCCGGCCGGGCGCGGGGCATCGGTTCCCGCGCCCCCTCGCGCTCCCGCGCAGGGCTTCAGCCGACGCGAGGAAAGGCCGGAACCGGACACGTCCATTCCCCCTGCCCGCGAAATCTCCAAGGAAAAACAGACCGTATGAGCACCACGCTTTGTTCACTGACGCCCGATGCAAACCGGGCTGCATACGTGCCTGACCCCGTTGTCGGGGCAGGTATCGACCTCAACCCCGGCGAAGTGCGCGATTGCGCAGCGCCCTCCGCCGCTATCAAGCCCTTGCCGCAGGCCGACGGGCCTGCCGGTACGGCCAAGATAAAGACCCTTTCCCCAGCATTGATGAAGGCCAAGGCTGCGAAGAAGGGGTTCGCCGCCCCCGTGGGCAGGAGGGTGCAGGCGACCTACCCGCTCCAGAGGCCGCCGAAGAGCAAGTTCGTCCGGGCGCACCCCTCTGCCGACTACCGGATGGGCGGCGTCCTCACGCTCACGGACAGCGACACCGGTGAAATCAACTACGTCTCCCCCGACCTGGAGCTCCCTGAGTTCATCGAGAGCCAGACCCGCGTCACCGACCTGTACGCGGCGCAGATGCACGACGGCAGCTTCTTCATCTGGCCGGTCCACCGCTCCGACACCACGTGGTATAGGGCGGCAAAGCAGGCGGTCGCCACGGCCACGCGGAAGTGGATTGCGGTTGTCGCCCGCCGGTCGGCGAACACGTACGACCTCGTGGAGCCGGAGGACGCAATCCCCGAGCCGGACTGGTCGGCGCTCCCGCCATTCATGGAAATGGTCGAGTCGGCCTTCGACGGCCACATGGTTACCGACATCGACCATCCGTTCCTCCGCAAGCTGCGCGGATACAGGGACGACGATGACGCCGAATGACCTCTCCCGGTACCGCTCGGTGTGGGTCATCGACACCGAGTTCCAGCAGCCGGACGGCGAGCCGAACATCCCGGTGTGCATGTGCGCCGAGGAACTCCATTCGGGCCGCCGTCTGGAGCTTTTCTTCGACTTCCCCCACGGCAGCCCGTTCGAACTCGAAGGGTCGCTGTTCGTCTGCTACAACGCGGCGGCGGAATGGAAAACGTTCATCGCCCTCCGGTGGGAACTGCCGCCCAATGTACTGGACCTCTACTTCGAGTACCTCAACCGCATCAACGGGGTCTGGCGCGGCAACCAGTCCTTGCGGAAGGTCGGCACGGGGCTGGTGGACGCGCTGGCCGAGTTCGGCGAAGACTCGCTTTCGCACGAGGAGAAGTCCGAGGAGCGCGACTACATCATCCAATGGGGCACCACCCCGCCGCCCGGCGTGGCGATAGAGGCGCACCAGCGGCGCATCCTGGACTACTGCTGGACGGACGTAGGTGGCGCAAGGAAGCTGCTCGCCAAGATGCTTCCCGGCATCGACCGCGAGCAGGCGCTCCTGCGGGGCGACTACAGCAAGGCCGTGGCGTGGATGGAGCACAACGGGCTGCCAATCGCCCCCCTCTACCACGAAATCCAGCAGCACCGGTCCGAATTGCAGGTCCACATCGCCCGCGAGGTGGAGGCCAAGCATGGCTATGGGGTCTTTTCCATTGAGGGCAAGAAGAACCCAAAGGCCGTTTTCAAGCAGAAGGGCTTCGACCGGCTCGTCGAGCGACTGGGATACGGGGAGGTCTGGCCCACCACCCCGAGCGGCCTGCACTACAGCACCGACGATGACGAGGCATTCGGGCCGATGTGCAAGCTGCACCCCGAGCTTGAGCCGCTGCGCCAGGCGCGGAAGTCGGTCAAAATCCTGGGCCTCGCCGGGACGGTGCTCGGCAAGGACAACCGAAACCGCGCCACGCTGTGGCCGTTCGGCACGGTCTCCGGGCGCAACAACCCGAAGGCCACGCAGTTCATCCTGAGCCGCCCGCACTGGGTCAGGAACCTGATCGCCCCTGCCGAGGGGCGGGCAATCGTCCATGCCGACATCGTCGCCGCCGAGGCCGCGATTGCCGCTGACCTCAGCGGCGACCCCGAGCTGGTTCGCATCTACCGGTCCTGCGCAGACCAGTATCTCGAATTCGCGAAGTCAGCCGGTGCTGTTCCCTGCGACGCCATCCGCGACAAGAAGAATTTCGAGCTAGAGTCCGCCCGCGACCTTTACAAGGTGGCGCTGCTCGGCATCCAGTACGGCATAGGGGGGCGGAAGCTCGCCCTGAACCTGGGCGTGCCGCTGTGGAAGGCGGAGCGGATTATCGCGACCCACAAACGCACGTATGCCACGTACTGGGCATGGGCCGATGCGCAGATAGAGCGGGCGTACCGGGAGGGGCGCATCTCCACCGACTTTGGCTGGACGATGGCGGTCACCCCCGACACTCCCCGCAACACTTTGCTGAACTTCCCGCAGCAAGCTGGCTGCGCCGAAATCCTGCGGCTGGCATGCGTGCTCGCCGTCGAGAGGGGCCTCGGGCCTGCGCTTTGCGCCCCGCACCATGACGCGCTCTACCTCGAATGCGGCAAGGACGAGGCACCCCTGGTTGCCGCCGAGCTGGAAGGCTGCTTCCTGGATGCAGGCGGGGCGGTGCTCACCGGGCGCGTACAGCTGCGCCTGGAGACGGGCATCGTCCGCTACCCTGACCACTACTTTGACGACGACGGGAGAGAAATCTGGGATATGGTCGTCAGCTTCCTGGGGAAGAAGCGGGGGCAGGAGCAGGTTCAAGCACATGAGGCGGTCTGGCAGGGGGGTGTCGCGTAGGAAATGGGCATCGCAGCATTTTGTAAGCTGAACCGGTTTTGACGGGGAGTGACCGCCCAAAGAAGAGAGCAAAAGGGAATAACCCCATAACTCCGATTTCCTACATCGGTTTGCTTCCGGTGTCACGAGATTACGGGTCTCCACCAACAAGGTCTCATCATGACTTCTTCCCCTCAAGGGCGTCCGCGAAGCCCGAGCTATCGCTACGGCGGCCATTGAAACCCACGTCCGAACCGTTCCGTGAAGCCTTCGGACTTCCAGTATTAGAGGGGGTGGAGGATTTTCAACAATGGAAGAAGTCATGGGACCCGAACTACAGAATCGCCCGACCGACCTTGAAATCATCGAGCGGTGGGGAAAGACCAACGGCGGCACTGCTGCGGACATTCGGATGCAGTGCCCCGAGCTGAGTCGAAAGACTCTCCGGGAGATTTCGGAATTGTGCGAGAAGCTCGTCGCCCTGGGCCGCCTCAGCAAGGCCAGGGTCCCTGTCCCGGGCGGTCGTTATATCGGGCGGTCGTTGAAGAAATCATCCTGTTACACGTAGCCTGCATTGTGGCAGCCGTTTCCGGCAAAGCGTGCGAAAGGAAGCATCGGGGGGCAGGGTGACAATGCCGCTCGCCCCCTCGCTCCCAGGCTTCGTCCACTTAGCCGCTCTTTACTGCGTCCTTGACGCCGATTCTCTTGCTCGCCGGAGTTCCTCGAACGCCGCCTCGCACCGCCTATGCATCCGCTCGACATTGGCCTCGTACAGGTCTATCCCCACGAACCGCCGCCCCAGCAGTACGGCGGCCTCCCCGGTTGTCCCCGTCCCTGCAAACGGGTCTAGGACTATTCCGGGACCCACGAACGGCTTATCCTGATGCGTCCACCCCACGGTCCTCGGATATCTGGGGACATACTGCCGGGCGCTATCGTTCCGCCCCGATTTCCCCCGCAGTGCCTTCAGGCTTGGACCTCCTTCAGCATCAGTGGCCCTCTCCTGCGGATGGTGTCCCCGCCAATCGGAAAGTTGTCCATAGACCGTGATGAACTTTCCTGCCCCCTCCGAATAGACGGTTGGTTCCACAACCCGCACCCTTGGCCTAATCTCCCCACCGTCGTCCACCAGGAACTCGGGGCACGTCATCGCCACCGGCCGCTCAATCAGCTCGACGGGGTATGCGGCATGGTGGTTCTCCCCCTTGCGGGAGCTGCCGACGTACCAGACGTTCGCTAGCCTGCGCCCTTCAATCGAGGTGGCACATTTCATGCTGGCGCTGTAAGCATGCTGCTCGACCCGGTCCTCGGTACCCTTGTGGAAGAAGCGCTCCGGGTCACGGGGAATCTGGACTGCGCAGGGGTCCGCCCATGCCCCTGGTGGGTCGACGACGAAATGATAGAAGGGCTCCCACCCGTTCCCGTTCAGGCGGCCGGGCGCAGGCTCGATTTGGCAATGGCCGACGCTCTGCCCGTCCACGGTGACCACTTCCTTTGCCCAAATGACATCGTCCTTCAGGAAAAACCCCGCATACAGCATGGCGGCAATAAAGAGATGCGGGACGCCTAGAAGGGTGCCGTCCCCGCTACGTTTGTCGCCGAGGTTGACCCAAACGCTGGCCCACGGCCGCAGTGGGATCTCCTTGAAGATGCCGGCCAGCGAGGAAAGGAACGTTTGGACATCCTTTTCCTGTCCCACTTCTTTTGAGCTTCTTCCATAGCGCCGTTGCTTCAGGTAAGGAGGGCTCGTTATCACGCAGTCGAACTGAGTCCCGCCTGCCTTGAGCCTGCGGACGGTTTCCAGCACGTCGCCGCAATAGATTTCATAGGGCTTGGAGCTGAAGTCTGGAATCAGTGGGTCCTGGGTGCGTTCGTCGTTTGCCGCCTCGTGCATTTCCCCGACCGTGCACAATAGGCCGCCGGGGTCGAACGCCCTGCATGTGCTGTCTGTAACGCAGTTGACCTCCATACTGTTCTCCCGTACCGCCGGGCGGGTCATTGGACCCGTCGCTTTCCAGGCCTTGTTCGCAACTAGCCCAGGCGCGATAAGGGGAAATACTCAGAACCGGGAGGATTTTTCTTCCACCCCTTGCTGTAGAGGGAGGGAACATCCGTGCGATGGCCGGGCGGGCCGCCGTCACGCCGCTGCCTGTGCAGCCGAATGAATGTCAACGTGCCGAGGAAGAATGCCTGCGGCGGGCGGGGCGCCCAGCCTCCCGCACAGTGCCTGGGCCTCGCCTTCCGGATCATATTCCCACTTGCCCTGCCCGTTGCGGACGAAGGCTCCTTGCCTGCTTCCAGGGTGACCGGAGTCGGCGTCCGCCGTCCCGTGCTTCCGCTGCTCTTCCTCGGGACCAAGGGCAGGCGGACACACCGTGACCTTGGGCGGCGATGTGTGCCTCTTGGCTTCGCCGTGTGCGGGGGCCGGAGCGGCAGCAGGCTGCCGCCCGTCCTGGCATGCCGCTTCCAGCGGGCCGGCATCCCGTGGCGCGGACGGCGTGGCTGCCATTGCCGTAGACTGCGCCTCCTTCTGCCTCCGGCAATAGTCCCTCTGGTTCTTTGCCTTCCTGAGCCTGCGGGCTTCTGTCTTGCTCGTGGGCGCAGCCCCGCCAGTTCCGTCCGCCGCCGTGGCAGACCTCTGAACATGTTCAGAAGTCCCGCTTGTGCGTGGCGTGCATGCTGCGCCCCCCAGCGGCACGCCGTTCTTCTTTTCAAGGCGCTTGTCGCGCTTGCGTTTTTCCTCCTTGGCGATTTCAGCCGGGACTGCGGCAGCCTCGGGCACTGGCTTGTGCAGGCGCATCTTGGCAGCGAGCTGCCTTGCCTCGGCAATGATGCCGGCATGCGCAACCATTGTCGGAATGCTGGTCAGGAAATTGAGCACTTCCGTGAAGAGGTCCGGCGGGACGGGCATCAGGGGCGCGGGCAGGTATTCTGCCGCCGCCAGTATCTGCCTCTCGACCTCGCCCCCGGGATTCCTGCTGGCGATGTCCATCGCGGCGGCTGCGATGAGCTCGTACCTCCTCCGCGCGGTCGGATCTTCCGTCCGGCGCGGCTGCGGACGCCCTGCCGCCTCCTCCCCGCCCTCGGGATCGTCGATGTTCTCCCCCTCGTCGGTGAGCAGCCCGTTTGCCCTGGCGAATGCCTTCAGCATGCGGTCGGCGTGCTGAAGGCTATATGCCTTGCAGTGGCTATTGAACGTTGCCCAGTCGGGAGCCCCGAAGTTCTTCTCGTTGTCGCCGGGCGTCCTGTCCCTTCCCCCGTTGATGTCCGTCCGGTAGCCGGGGTTGAGGAGCCGCTGCTTCGCCTCGTAGTACAGCGCGAGGTTCTCCCGGAACTCGCGCTGCGCCTCCGCGCGCTCCTTCCTTGCCTCCCCGTCGTGGGCATTGGCGCTGTCGACGTGCCTGGCGATGCGTTCGGTCGGATCCTTTATCGCAGCCCCGAGGTCCGCATCGGACATCGCGATCGCCCTGTAGTACTGTTCCTGCTGGGGCGACATCCTCTTCTTTTTGTTGGTTGCGGGGTTCGGTTTCCTGGTCGCTCCCCCTGCACATTTGACTGGTGCCTCCGGTCTTGCTGCCATTCCTTTTCCTCCCGTCTCCTTGATCTCGGAGGGCGGCTGACCACCCTCCCTTGCTCCTAATACTAGGATCCTTGAACCAGGCGCGTCCTCGACGTGCCCGCCTTCTTCCGTGCGGGGTGGCACTGACTTGATCTCCCAGTACCGGCGACCGCCGGGCGTAGTCCTCTGCTTCCACGCTAGGCGGCACCCTGGGGCAATCCCCTGCACGGCGGTGACAAGCCACGCCCTCAAAGAGGATCCGAGGCAGCCCTCCCAGGGCTCTTGGAACCCGCCGTCCGCCGGGACGGCAGGCTGGGATTCGTAGCGCCGGATGAAGCACCCAATGAGCATCGGTATCTGCGGCACTGCGGCGTTTCCGAGCGCTCTGAGCCGATCCTCCCAGTCGGGCGCCCCGCGGACTCCTCGCGCCATCCTGGCGTACCGGGCAGCGACGGGGTCTGCTCCGAGGTCCGTCCAGCCGGCGGGGAACCCCATGAACTCCTCGCAGCACTCGGGCGTGGGCTCCAGCCTCGGGTTGCCCTGCGCCGCCGCCCTCACCGCCATCTCCTGCGCCCACGACATCGAGCCGTTGACATTCGCCTTTCTGGTTCTCTTCCTCCAGCGCCCGTTCGGAAGCCTGACAAAGTCGTCCCATGACCAGTCTTTCACCAGGATTGCAGTTGCCGTGGGTGTTATCGTCTTAGGAAGGCAAGTGCCCAGTGACCCTCCCCCGAGCTCATCCTTCCAGTAGCCCCACCTCCCACGGGCTTCCTCCATCCTCCGCTGGCACTCCTGCGGGAGCGCCCGGTGCCCGGTCATCACCGCTCCGATACCGGGGCGGTCGTCAGCCTTGTCGTGGTAGCAGAGTATCCACGCCCTCTTCCTCTCGTGCGGTGCGCCGAGGACTTCAGCTCCCACCACGAGCGGCGTGCAGGAGTAGCCCGCTTGCTCCATGTCGGAGAGGACTGTGTCGCCGTCCCCCGTACGCAGGAGGCGAGAAACGTTCTCAACGAGCACCCAGGGGGGTCGTAGCTTCCGGACGATGCGGAGGAACTCGAACCAGAGCCCGCTCCGCTCGGTGGGACATTCCGCGGTCCCGATTCCTTCCCGCTTCCCGGCGCAGGAAACCTGCTGGCAGGGAAAGCCGCCGCTGATGATCTCGACTCTATCAAGGTTGTGTCTTCCACATTGCCTCACATCCGCTAACCTGGGCACGTCCCCCCAGTGCTTCTCCAGCACCTTCCTTGCAAAAGCGTTGTTCTCGACCTGCCACACGGTCTCGAATCCCGCCCATTCGAGACCGAGGTCTATGCCCCCCACGCCGGTGAACAGGCTGCCGTGGCTCGGCTTCGCTGACGCCGCTCCCCGTAGGGTTCCTGTGGTCTCAGGTTGTACCAGGAGGTCTGCCACATGGGACTAATACTGAGTCGGGGCACGTCCGAAAGAGTGGGAATCAGGGTTCTCCTACGGGAAGCCACCCCATGTTGCAGAGAATCCGCAGGAATGTCCGAACTTCATGAGAAATGATGATTGAACTGTTTCACAACGCAGTATCAATATCTGGGGTAGTGCATTCCCGGAGTTGTCGTGAACTGCGGAAGTGGTTGTTGGTGAAGGGCCTCTGGGCTGATACAGACCTGGGTCGAGCATGAGCGCGCTCCTCTTTCCCAGGCCGCCCGGAAAATTTGCGGTCCTCTGAGGCATTCTTGATTGGAATGCGAAAAAACCAGTATTGGTAATTGCGGTAGTTCTTCTCCGAAGGTTTAGCGTCATCAGGTTCCGCGACACCGCAATCAGCAAAAGCCGGGGCGCTTCATCGGCAAAGGCATCGGCAAGGTCACACGGGCAATGGCAGCGTCGTTGACAAAGACAATGGCACGGGCACCGGCATCGTCACACGGGCAATGACATAGCCATTGGCAAGGGCAAAGGCATGGGCACATCGGCATCGACAGGGACACAAACACTGCGATGGACTCAGACAAAGACACAGGCACCGACATGGGCAACGGCAAAGACACACAGGCATGGGCACCGGCGGAGTCATGGGCATCGGCAGTGGCAGAGCCAACGGCAACGGCACATTGGCAAGGACATCGCCATGGGCATCGGCACAGACAAGGCGAACGGCAATGGCACATCGGCAGAGACAGTGCGAATGGCACGGACGGCAGTGGCATGGGCACATGGGCATAGACAGGGCCAGGGGCATCGGCAAGGCCATAGTCGACAGCGAAGACATCTGCATCGTCACACCGGCAAAGCGAGGAAGCCCCCTAATTGGAGGCTTCCCACTTCTGGATTGCAAAGCGGCCGAACGCCTGCGAGCGGGCGGCGCCGATGCCGAGGTACTTGGCACCGTACTCAATCATGGAGCGCAGGTCCTTGGGGGACAGCATGGTCTCGTCAAGGCTGATGGTGCCGCTGGCGACAAAGTCCTCGATGAACTGGTTCTCCTGCCAGCTACGCTCGTTGGACTCTTCGAGCTTCACGTAGCGGCCGAACAGCTTGGCGTCAGCCTCGGTCTTGCCAGTCAGCAGGTCGGAGCACTGGACCGCCGTGCGGACGACTTGGTAGTTGACGGCGCGCACAGCCTTGGGGGCGACGTGGGCGACGTGGCAGAGGAACGCTTGGAAATTGCGCCCCGGGATGTAGATTTCGCCCTCCTCAGTGGTGAAGAACTGCGCATTCGCCTTTTGCTGCAAGGCGGCATAGTCGGCATCGCTCATGCCGCGCTTTTCAAGCTCGGCGGCGAGGGTCTGCTTGCGCTTCTCTTCGGAGCGCACTCGGTTGACGCCGCTCACCTTCTGGATGCTGATGACTTGCGAGCGCTCGCGGGTCATCGGGTGCGCGATGTAGCTCTTGAACTTCAACTCCACATTGATTTCCATTGGCTTCTATCTCCCTCGTCTTTGGGATTTGGCACTGCGACTGTCACTGCAACTTCCAAACTCGGACTCCGGCGACGCCGCCTTTCGTCTCGCTCTGCGTGGCGAACCTGCTGCCTTTGACCCGGTCGCCGTAAATGTGTTTTTTGACCGCATGCGTACTGGCAAATGACTCGGGCACGAACGCCGACTGCCCCGGCTTCATGTCATTCAGGAACTGCCAGCGATAGCAGTCAGGCAGCGGCACGTTGTCCTCAATCACGATGCCAAGGGGCACGTAGACTGCGAGCGGCTCCGGCTTCGGTCCTGGCTCAACGATTGGCGTCGGCTCGGGCTCCCACTCAATGACCGGCGCTGGTGCCGGCTCGGGCTGGGGCACGATTGCTTGCGGCAGCTTCGGCTCAGGCAGGGCTTCATGCCCCTTCTGGCGGAGCGAGGTCAGCCCCCACTTGGCTGCGTGGTAGCGCACCGACATGCCATTCACGCCTACCCTGCTGCCAATGTCGTCATAGGAGAGTGTGCGGTCCATCAGCAGCACGCGGACCTTCTCAAGCTCCTCGGGCATCAGCCTTTTCTTGCCGCATGGCTTCGGCTCAGGCTCAGGGTTGGACTCGGGCTTGGGCTCAGGCTCGGGCTTCGGCATGGGGATGTTGTACTTCTTCACGATGTAGCGCATCGCCTCAACGGGGTAGCCGTAGCAACGCCTCACTTCTTCCCACGGGAGGCCTTCCTTGAGGAAAAAGGCGGCTTCTTCCTCTGAGTTGATGGGCGGGCTGCAGCGCTCGCCCGAGTTGGGCAGGCGGACGCCATGGCTTACGCCACGGTACAGCGTGCCCCGGATTTCCCGGACTGAGTCCTGGCGCACATCCTCAATCTCCTGCCCTTCCCTCTCGGCGATGACAACGGGTCCGGGGACGCCGTTAAGCTCAAAGCTCTCTGCCGGGTTGTGCATAGGTCGCTCCATCATTTCTCCTCCTTATTGCGATGATTTGCTCGTCTCCTCGTGTCCTGGACCCGCCAATCGGTCCGGCTCTCGCGGCTGTCGCTGCGAAACTCGGCTACCTGCGGTTTCAGCAGAGCACGACCTTCCACTTGATTGCGGCAGCCTTCTTCGCCAATTCAACCAGGCGATTCCCCTCCGGGCTGCCCATAAGGCGCTCGCCGAACTTGCCGTTGATGATTCTGAATGCCTCGGTTGCAAGCAGCGCAAACTCCTTGAGCCTTTCGAGCTGCGGCGGAAGGTCTGCCGTTGCGCCGTCCACGCCCTCCTGAGACTGTTGCTGGACCTCGTCTGCGATGGTACGCAGCCTCCGGTTTTCGCCCTCCATTTCGGCGATGCGCTTCCCCAGCGCATCCTGCCTTTCGGCGGCGGCCTTGAGCTGCGGCTGCAGCTCTGCCTTCGCTGCATGGTAGCCGTGCTTGTAGGCAGGCTTCTCGCTCTCGGGCCTTGCGGCCTGCTTTCGGCGGCAGCCTTCAGCCTTGTCGCCGCAGATGCGGCTTATCCAGTCGGCGCTCACGCCGAACTGCTTTTCGCAGAAATCGCTCCAGCGCATCTTTTTCGTTACCGACACGCCGTGCGCGTCGACGTAGCTTACGGGGACCCCCTTACCCGCTGACCCGAACCTGACCTTGAATACGTCATTCTTCAGGCGCAGGATGTAGTCCTTGTGTGGCGCGATGACGTCCCTTGCCGTGCTGCGGAATATGTGCGCGACATCAATCACGATTTCAAACAACTGCCTGGTCGTGCAGTCCTTGGCGGTGGGCCTGCCGGATGCCACCTGCGGAAAAACCTCCGGACTCACTCCGGAGGTTTCGGCGGGACTGGCCGGCTGCGGCGCCAGGTCCCCGCCCGTTTCAAGTTGATGGTCGACTTTCATCATCCTAACTGCGGGTCCCGCCGCCAGCGTGTGCGTCGCCCGCTGCCCTTCTGCCCCGTTGAATGGAAGACCTGGCGGCGGACCGTCTGGTTGGTGCATCTGCTGGTTTGTTTCCATGCTCTCCTCCCTCGTGCTGTGATTTCCGTCCCCGAAAGCGGACGGCAACTCAAAGCCTTACTTCGATGGAGCTATAGACGTTTACTACCCGGCTGACCTTCCCGATTTGGGCAAGCTCCGCCGTCGTCGTGTGGGCTCGCTTCTTGCGAAACCACACGCACTGGCTTGCCTCCCTGTCTTGCGGGGCTTGCGGGCTTACGGCTTCATCGCCGCTGCCGCCTCTTGCAGGCGCCGGAAGTACGGCTGCGCCCCTGCTTCAGGCGAAAGCCGGTACCTGTATCCGCCGTGCACTTCCAGGCGCTCCAGCAGCCCGAGCCTCAGGAAGGCTAGAAGGAAGTGCCGGACGGTGCTGCCGGGCACGTCCGTCCTCCGCCCGACCTCGCTGCTGCCAAACCATCCTTGGGGCTCGCTCGTGAATACCGCCATCACCCTCACCTGCTGTGCCGAGACCCTCTTGCCTGTCATGCCGTGCCTCCCCAGACCATATCCGCGTAGGCCCTTCTTCGCCTCTCGGGTGCACTATACCCAAGCGCCTTGTAGGCCCTTCGGGAATCCTTTGGGAAGTTCCCGTAACCTACTGATATAAAAAGAAATATGGTTTGGGATGTTTCGGCAAGACCTCTTGAAAAACTGTGTACACAGTTTTCAGCAGAGGCAGCGCGGGTAGCTCGGGACGGAACCGTAAGTGAGAGTTTCTAGCGAAGGACCACTATCATCAAATTCGCGCTTCCAGGAAAATTCGCTTTCTTTTGTGGGGGCACCCTTTGGCAACGATTGCAAGGTAATTTATTGCCAGCCAGCAGTCGCGGCAGGTACGGATGTGGTCGGCCATCCATTGTGCATCCCACTTCCCGGCGCGGGATTCATAGCATGGCTCCGGGCACGCGTTTCGGGCGAGATAAGGCAGTAATTCCAGCTTCAGTGGGTCTGGCCGAAACTCGCCGGATTCCCACCGAACCCAGGTGTTCTTGGCAATGCTGAGCAGGCGGGCAGCTTGTTCCTGTGTGATTTTGACATCGTCCCTCGCCCTGCATACCCACTGGCTCAGCCGCGTTCGCTCCTCCTTCGACAATGGCATGATTAGCTGCTACCTCCTGACCCGCGCCCGCGAAGTGCGGCCGTGGACTGAACCTTCTGTCTGCCCGTGTACGAAGGTGGGGATTTTACACGACGAAGGGAAGACAGGCCATTGGAAAATTGAGAAGCGAGCAGTCTGGCGCTCGGCGGCTTGTCGCTTGCTGCGGCCTGGGCAGCCGACTCCCATGCTCAGACTCCCTGGTTTCCGAAAGCGGCGATGTCGAACTCAGCAGACCTCATGTTCGCACGCTCGCGTTGGTGGCGGACCACACAGACACGCGAACGGGACCCGCAGAGGCCGCCGAGCCAAAGAATCTGGCCGTGCGCCCAGCGGGGCAGGTTCCTTTGCGGGGACGGATGGCAAGCGGAAAAGTGTGGCCGAAGGGAGGCGTCGCCTGGGAAATGATCGCAGGGAACATCCCAATCAGGGCCATCGTCATCATCACTCAACGCCACCTGCCGTCAAGGGTTGAGTTGGCGCGGCATCGGTGTTCATCTTGGCCTTCCTAGCGTTGACATCCCTGCGCTCAGCCGACGATGGAGGTGTCCACAATCACGGGACGGTTCTCCTCGTCGATGCCTCGCACGATGCCCAAGACGTTGTGGTCAAGATTCTCACGTGCCATTTCCTCCGCCTCGTCATCTGACAGGCCTTTGGGACAGCCTTTGCGCACCTCCTTTAATATCCCCTCCCTGCTGTAGACCGCACGAGGGCGCTGCTCGACTGTGATGCCTATGAGTGCTGCTCCATAGCCCTCCAGCAGAAAGGCATCGGGGTTGCGGGCGGCAATCTCTCCCCTGATTTTCGGAATCTCCTTCCCGTCCGGCAGTGCAGCTTGGGGTGCGCCGTCCTTCCCCGCCGCACTCGCCTCCGCAGGTGGCTGCATACGCAGCGCCACCTCCTCGTTCTTCACGATGCTGATATAGCGCTCGATGCTCCTGTAGTCGTCATGCCCGAGCTGCTGCCTGACGAACCCGATATCCCAGCCCATGCCGCCAAGCCCCTTGGACCGGAGCCAGTGGGTCGCCGCCGTCGCCCTGAGCTTGTGTATCCACACCGTGGCCGGGTCGAGCCCCGCCTTCTTGGCGACCGCCTTAAGCCGGTCCCAAAAATGGAAATCGGGCTTGCCCTCCCTCGTCCCGAACAGGAGCCTCGACGGCCTAGCGGCAGCCTTGCGCTGCTGGAGCCTGTCCATGAGCTCCTTTGAGATTAGCACGTTCCTCGTCTGGCCAGTCTTAGGCATGTATCCCCAGTGCGGCTTCGGCTGGACACGGACCTCGCACTTGAACTTGCCCGGCGCAATCTCGTCGTGTATAAGGTCCACGTCCTCCAAGTGCATCGCCTCCTTCTTGCGCAGTGCCGCCTCCCTGATGGTGGAGAAGAGAAGATGGTCGTCATCGTCCATATTGGAGAACAGGGCGTCGAGCTCCGCCTTGGTGTATATCTCCGGCACCCTGCTGCTGGCTAGCTCACGCCTGTAGTCCTTTTTCGTGATGATGCCCTTGCCGGGGTCAAGGCGCAGCACCTTCCGGCAGAAGGAGTTCACCTTGAGAAACTTGTTCGCCGCCGTGAACGGCACGTTGCCGCCGTCGAGCAGCTCCTCGTACCACTTGCGCATCAGCGCACTGGATACCTCGTCTACATATGCGATGCCCTCGGTGGCGCAGAACTCCCTGAACTCCCTGAGGGCGAGCCGGTGCGCGGACAGGGTCTTGCCGCATCCTGACTTGGCCGCGAGGTAAAGATCCGTGGAGGCGAATATCTCCGGCCGCGGCTCCTGCGTTGTGGGGTCCTGCGCCTTCACGCCGTGCCTACTGCTGTTGAGGTACCATTGCTTCGACACCGCCAGCTTGACAGCATCGGACAGCCAGCGGCCCTCCACCGCCTGCCGCTTTTTCTTGCGGTTCTCGTACCAGCTAATCAGGAACGTGCCCTCCCTGTCGTCCTTGGAGTACAGCGTGTATCCTCCCGCGCTGCGTTTGATTCTGCGAGGCATGGGCACATGCCGCTCATGCCATCCGTCCGAGTCCCTGACCCTCTCGTAAATTGCCACCCTGATGTTCATGCGACCCCCGATTATAGTCGTAAATGTAGTCACACGGGGTATCTTAATAAGCTAAACTACGTAATGTCAAGGGGATATAAACTGATGGTAGCGCTACCGGGAATCGAACCCGGGTTTTCAGATTGAGAATCTGACGTCCTAACCCCTAGACGATAGCGCCAAAGCGGGCACTCAAGTTTTCTAACATCGGCTCGCAAGGGTTGTCAAGCGGTCAGCGGTAGACATCCTTGCGGTGCCCGAATCGAAGAACCCGGACTATCTTTTCGACGCCGGCGATGTGACAGACCACGCGGAAGGCGCCAGTCCGGTACCGCCACAGCTTGATCTTCCCGCCGGAGAGGGCTTTGCCCAAACGGCGCGGCTCGTCCGTCCCTAGAATATTCTCGGAGAGAAAGCTTATGATACGTTCCCGCGAGGTCCGGTCGAGTTTCTTCAGCTCAGCGAGAGCTTTTGGGTCGAAGTTTATTTCGTAGGTTGAGCTCATTGAGCGCGACTTCGCAAGGAATCGGAGGAAGGTTTTCTTCCAGTCGCTGGAGCGCGATCAAGTAGTCTTCCTGCTCATCAAGGTACTCTTCAAGCGCACGCCGGATGTAAACGGACTTCGACCTGCCGGTGCGCTCGGCTA
>Ga0326727_10014542_pt1 | contig 17116 bp, 14 predicted proteins | sample MB2enrmetagenome_FD_207643 | JGI IMG/M metagenome (GOLD analysis project Ga0326727, IMG submission 207643) | Lab enriched peat soil microbial communities from McLean, Ithaca, NY, United States - MB29MY | ecosystem: Environmental > Terrestrial > Soil > Wetlands > Peat | place: USA: New York...
CCGTACTTCTACTGGCTCTACACGCTGCTCATCGTGGGTGGCGCGCTCACGGTTCTCGCGCTGCCGGACTCGCAACTGGTCAACGTCGCCATTTTGTCGCAGGTGCTCAACGGCGTTCTGTTGCCGGTGGTCATCATTCTCATGTTGATGCTCATCAACCGCACCGATCTGATGGGCGAATACAAGAATTCGCGCCTCTGGAACTGGATCGCCTGGGGCACCAGCATCATCGTCATCGGCATGACGTTTGCTATGCTGTGGGGATTGATGACCGGGCATTGAGGATAGCGCGTGCTGCTGTAGAGCCAGGCGGGCCCGAGCGAGTTGCCGGCGACCTTTACGCCGCGGCCAGCCGCTTCAGCCGAATCCGCCCCGCGGGAACCTGTGCAAGATCGTATTGAGCCTGCTGCGTAATCCAGCTTTCCGCGCTGCCGCCAAAGACCTGGGAGAGCCGAATGGCCATCTCCGGCGAGATGCCGCGCTTGCCGTTGACCAGTTCGGATAGGGTGGTGCGCGTGACTCCCAGGGCTCGCGCCGCTTGCGTGATGGTAATGCCGAGCGGCTCAATGCACTCGCTGTTGACAACGCTGCCGGGATGAGGCGGATTCTTCATCGGCATGATCCATCTTATCGCTTATTAGGTTGCAACGTTTCCCATAAGGGCGGGCGGTTCCGTTCTTGCACGAACAACTCGCGCGGGCGCGAGCATTTCGTCTCGGTGTGCAACCTGCATGCTATGATCCCTGCAATCCCAAGGAGAATCCCAGGAGATTGCGATGAGAGAGCTGCTTTTCGATTCAGGAATTGTGGAGAAGCTGTTCCGCAAGGTCAGATTCGTTGTTCCCGCCATTCTGGTGCTGGGCGCCGCGGCGGCATGGGCCCAGCAGCCGAGCCTTGCCGGCCAATGGCGCGGCGTTTACAGCGGGATCACCATTACCATCGTGATCCAAGCCAACGGGCAATACAGCCAATTGGCGCAGTCGGGCACGATCATGACCCAGCAGTCCGGACCGTACAAGCTGGTTGCTCCCAACACCATCGTCTTCTCGGTAACGAACTGGGCGCCGAAGACCATGCCGGTCTATCATGCCACCGGAACCGCAGGCGGCTACTACACGCAGCAGCCGATGGCAAAGCCCGCCGGCGCGGTGGACACATACGTCTTCAAAGGGCCGAATACGGTGATACTCACCGACCAGATGACGCACGGTTCTATCACGATGACGAGAGTGCCATAGCGAATAGCTAACAGCCAAAAACTCGCTCGTTGCTCTCGGCATGAGCATTTTGCTCAAAGCTGTTTGCTCAAAGCTGCCCGCCGCTTCTACAGCAGCTTTCCTGCTGCCAGATCCTTGATCAACCCGCGGTCGGCGGCGAGAAAATCGTAGCTGGGCAGGTCTTCAAGTTTGACCCACCGCACCTGCTTGTAGATCTTGTTGTCAATCTCGCCCGAAAACTCGCGCACTGCGAAGAACTGCAGGTCCACGGCGCCGCCGCGGCGATAGTGGTGGCGAATCCGCGTGACCGCGGGACCAACCTCCGCACGAATTCCCAACTCTTCAGTCAGTTCGCGCACCAGAGCCTCTTGCGGGCTCTCGCCTGGCTCGATCTTGCCGCCGGGAAACTCCCACAACGATCCCATGGGTTGATCGGCGCGCCGCTGACCGATCAGCACTTCTCTTTCGCGCACGATGAGCGCTGCAGCCACAAAGCGGAGTGCGGGCGCCGGCGGCCGGCTCTTCGAACCTGCTTCGATGTCATCCACACGTTTAGTGTAAACCGCGTAAAACGAATGCAATTCGAAGCTGGAGTTCGACAGGCAGCAGGCGCGCCTGCCGCGAGGAACCCTAGGCGCCGCCGGCCGATTCGCCATTGACTGCCGCATCGATGCCCTCGGCAGTTTTGGGCCGGTAATAGCCCCAGCCGTTCCTTGCTGCCGCGTCGACGAGCGCTGGAGACGGATTGACCGGGAACGCGCAACGCGCCATTTCCAGCATCGCCAGGTCGTGAATGGAGTTGCCAAAGACGGCATCGGGGCGGGGAAGGCCCGCACGCTTGAGTGCGGCGGCCTTGGCTTCATCGGTGGGCACGTCAACAATCTCACTGGTGATGATGCCGTCCTTGACGCGCACCTCGGCTGCCAGAATGCGCTCTTCCGGAATGCCAAAATCGCGCACGCCCTCGGCGATGACCCAGCGATTGGTGGAGCTCACCGCCCAAAGCTCGACTCCGGACTTGCGCATCCTGGCCACCAGATCGAAGAGCTCCTCAAAGATGTGTTGACGCACGAACTCCTCCACATACCTGGCTGCTGCGGTGCGCAACTCCGCATCGCGCAGGCCGGCGTAGATCTGGACCATCTCGCCGCACATGGCCACTTCACTCACGTTGCCCGCGAGGTAGTCGCGATACCGCGTATCGATCCAGTCGTTGGTCGAGCGCGACACCAGCCCCTGCTCCAGCGTCCAGGCCATAAATCCGTAGCCCGCGTCGCCGCTCCACAGTGTCCCGTCGCAGTCGAAGACCGCGACCTTCGGCTTGCACTCGAAAACCAGGCGCTCAAACTCTTCCGTTGTCCATTTGCGAATTGCGATATGCGTAGCTGTCAATCGTTCCTCAATCGTGCTTCAAAAAAATTCGTCCAATTCTATTTTCATCGAAATCGTCCGCAAATGCACGCACGAGGAAGCTTGCATTTGTGAATGCGGGATCAATTGAGCAACTGAGCCCAGGGAATTGTGAGTTCCAGGCCGGCGTTTCCGTCCCGGCACCGATGCGCTGGTTCGAGCAGGAGCTATGGTTTGTGGGTACGTTGCCGGTTTCCGGGCGAGCCAACTTCCGAGGAACATCACTCCATTGAGGGAGCAGCGTTCTGCACTCTTTCCACGCGGATTTTGGCGATGCGCCGCGCATCCATCTCCGCCACGGTCAGCCGCCGATCCTCAAAAATCACCGACTCGCCGGGCTCGGGAATGTGCCCGAGACGGGCGAGCACGAAGCCGGCCAGCGTTTCCACGCCGCCGTCGCGGGGAAGGCTCCAGTGCATCTGCGTTTCCAGGTCGCGCAAGTTTACGCTTCCGTCCATGAGCACTGCTCCGCCGGCAAGGCCCAGCACGGGATGCGAAGGCGCATCGAACTCATCCTCGAGCTCTCCCACGAGCTGCTCGATCGCGTCTTCAGATGTGACGAGGCCCACGGTCGATCCATACTCGTCCACTACGATGGCCAGATGGCGGCGGTTTTGCTTGAAGTCGAGCAGTAGATCGAGCGCCGATTTGCTTTCCGGCACAACCAGGAGTTCGTGCATGATCTGTGAGAGATGAATTTCGGCGGGCGGCGTGGGCGAAGTTTGAGACGCACGCTGAAAGAACATCCGCGCCAGGTCGCGCGCGTAGACCGCGCCGACGATGTGTTCCGTTCCGCGGGCCTCGTCGTAAACGGGAATGCGCGAATGATTGCGGCCGAACATCCGCGCGCAGGCTTCTTCGAGCAACATGTTGGAAGGCAGGGAAAAGATCTTCTGCCGCGGGGTCATGATCTCGCGCACCAGAACGTCGCCGAGTTCGAGGGAACGATGTACCAGCGTCTCCTCAAACTCTGGAAGCAGCCCCAGCCTTCGCGCGGCAGAGGCAATCAGCTTCAACTCTTCGGCGGAGTGGATGGATGCGGCACGCTCGGTTTTGGGAATGTCGAAGGCGCGAAGTACCGCCGCTGCCGAACGGCTGAGCAGCCGGACCGCGGGACGTGTGACGGCCATGAAGACAAGCATGGGCGGCGCAACCGCGCAGGCCAGGGCTTCGGCGCGCCGCAGGGCCAACGCCTTGGGGACCAGCTCGCCGGCTACCACGTGCAAGTAAGTGATGAGGCAAAAGCCAAGCACCAGGGAGACGACGTTGACATAGATCTGCGAATGCGGTAGTGGGCCCAGCCACCCGCTCAGAATTTGCGCGGCTAGCGGCTCGCCCAGCCAGCCCAGGGCTAGCGAGCAGAGCGTTACGCCCAATTGAACGGCGGGAAGCAGATCGTCGAGGTTGCTCTGCAGGCGGCGCACGGCGCGCGCTCCCGGAACCTGCGCCTCAAGAAGCTGATCCACGCGCGTTTCGCGGATGGAGACGAGCGCGAACTCGGCCGCTACAAAAAATGCGTTGGCCAGAATCAGCATGGCTACAGCGACGGGTTTGAAAAGCAGGAGGCCTGGCATCTGGCTGTGAGGATAGCACTCGGCGAAGCAGGACGGAGCTTTCAAAAAGTGCTGCCTAAAGTCGGGCCGGTTTCGATGGCTCGAACAGCGACTACTTTTTTCCACGAGTGAGTGGAGGTGGCGGGCCGGCACGACTTCGTGCGGCCGCGATTACACTTGAAAGATGATCCGCGTTTTTCGCCCCATCCCCGCAGCGCAACTGAGGTTGCTCGTCTTCGATCTGGACGGGACGCTGATCGACTCCGCGCAGGACCTTTGCAACAGCGTGAATGCATCTCTCGAGGAGTACGGACTGAATCCGCTGCCCGATCCGGCCATCGCTGGCTTTGTGGGCAACGGCGCGCCTTTGCTCATGCGGCGCTCGCTGGCGATGGCCTCGCACTCCACAGTCGATCAGGTGAGCGAGGACCTTTTCAACAAGGCCTACGCGTTCTTTCTGCAGTATTACCGCGAGCACAAACTGGATTTCACCTACGCCTACGATGGCGTGCTCGATGCGCTCAAGGCGCTGCATGAACTGCATGACGCTCCAGGGGGCGCCGCGAGAACCATGGCGGTGCTCACTAACAAGCCGGTGCGCCCGGCGCGCGGCATCTGCGAAGGGCTCGGCCTGGCCGATTTCTTCCTGCACATCTACGGTGGCGACAGCTTTCCGGTGAAAAAGCCCGACCCCTTCGGCTTGCGCAGCCTGATGGAAGAGACCGGCGCGCGGCCGGAAGAGACGGTGATGATTGGCGACAGCAAGGTTGACGTCGAGACCGCCCGCAACGCTGGAGCATGGTCGCTGGGCTGCACCTTCGGCTTCGGCCGATACACTCTCGACGACCGTCCGCCGGACGTGCTCGTCGACTCGGCTTCGGAATGGGCGCAGGCGCTCGCCCCCCTGCGGTAGGCTGATGGCATGAGCGAATCAGGCGCGAGCCCTCTGCGCATCGTGCTTCCGGGCGGTAGCGGCCAGGTGGGCCGGATGCTGGCGCGGTTCTTTCAGGAGCGCGGGCATCACGTTACGGTGCTCACGCGCGGCCCTTACACCGCGCCGTGGCCCACGGTGCATTGGGACGGAAAAACCCTGGGCCCATGGGTGGAAACGCTCGAAGGAGCAGACGTCTGCATTCATCTCTCCGGCCGCAGCATCGATTGCCGCTACACTTCGCGCAACCGCCGCGAGCTCTACGATTCGCGCATCGGCCCCACGCGCCTGCTTCACGAAGCCTTTGCCTGCCTCGTCAATCCACCGCGTTTATGGATGAACGCCTCCACGGCCACGATCTACCGGCACTCACTCGACAAGGCGATGGACGAAGCGACCGGCGAGATCGGCGGTAACGAACTTATTTCGCGCCGCCGCCGCGCTCCGGAGAAGTGGAATTGGACAGTTCAACTCGCCAAGGACTGGGAGGCGGCATTCTTCGGCACGGCAACGCCGCGCACGCGCAAGATTGCTCTGCGCACATCGCTAGTCTTCAGCCCCGCGCGGGGCAGTGTCTTCGCGGTTCTCTCGAATCTTGTCCGCGCTGGGCTCGGCGGCAAACAGGGTAATGGACGGCAGATGGTCTCCTGGATGCACGAAGTCGACTATGCCCGCGCTCTAGAGTTTTTAATCGACCACGAAGAGATCGAGGGTCCCGTGAATCTTGCCGCGCCCCATCCACTTGCCAACCGCGAGTTCATGGCCGCGCTGCGCGAGGCGTGGGACGTGCCGAACGGCTTGCCCGCGCCCGCCGCTTTGCTCGCCATCGGCATGTTCTTTCTGCGCACGGAACCGGAGCTGATTCTCAAGAGCCGCTATGCCGTCCCTGGTCGGCTGCTCGAAGCAGGATTCCGGTTCGAATTTCCGACTTGGCCAGAAGCTGCGGCGGATCTGGTGCGGCAGTGGCGGAAGGGCAGGGAGCAAGGGAGCGAGTAAGCGAGGGAGCAAGAAGACAGGTGGAGATTTCTGTCTGGCGGAAGCTGAATCGTTTCGCCGACCGCCGTTCACTAACCACTAACCACTGTCACTTCGGCGTCACATCTGTCACTGGCAGATCCCAGTGTCCGAGCAGAATCTCGAAGCGGCGCTGCTCTTCTAACTTGTACGTCGCCTGATCGGGCCACAGATCCTTGATGAAAGCCTCTTCATCGGGGTTGGCGCTGGTGGCGACGGTCGAGTCCTTATAGACGATGGTTACGCGGTAATCCCAGCGGCCATCCTCGGTTGTGTGGTAGGCAGGCGACTCGATCTTGAGCGAGAGAATGCGCCCTGTCGACTGGATCTTTTTGAGCAGCGGCCAGTGGTTCTTCAAAAACAGATTGAGGAACTCCTGCTGATGACCCCACTGGCACTTGTAGTAGTACTCGATGGTGTAGGGCTGGCCCGCCGCCGTCTGTGTGGGCGCGCCCTGCGCCAGGAGCGGACGCGAGAAGCCGGCTGCAAACGCCAGGGCAACCAGAGCGAAGAGAAGTCTGCGCAACGAATTCAGCATGAAGGCCTCCATCGGCGAGTTTGGTGAGGCTCCAGAATACTACGAAAGGGAAAAGTGCGGCCGCGGTGTCACGGACGGGAGCGGCCAGGGATGAGATCCTTACAATCCGCACGATCATCGCGGCGCGTTGCACGCCCGCCATCGGGAAACGCATTGCCTCTCTGCCGCACAGGCTGTAGAATTGGCGGCACGATTTCCAAATGATCTTAAGGAGCCGCTTATGAAGATCTCCGGCACGCGCATTGTGCAGTTAGCATTTCTGTGCTTAGCGGCCGTTCTGGCCGCCACCTCGCTAGCACAGAATTCGGGTAATCCACCCTCAAACGGTACCGTCGCAAGTGTGGCAGGAACCACCTGGGTCGGCCCCGATACTCATGGCAGACACTATACCTACGAGTTTCTGCCGGATGGCACGCTGAGATACACCTACGAGACGGGGTCCTTTTCAGACGCCTATTGGAAGCAGGATGGTGATTCGATCTATATGTCGATCAACGATAAATTCTCGGAGCGGCGAGGGCGAATCACAGGCAATCATATGGAGGGCGACGCCTGGAACGTCAAGGGCGAGAGATGGACCTGGCAGGCGGACAAGAAATAAACGGGCGCACTGCGAGCAGGTTTGAATAAGTTTCAGGCCACGGCTCAATCGGACGCCTGCAAGTTTCCGATCCCGCCCAGAGCCGTGATGTTGTCTCGATTCCAGGTCCGAAAGTCTGGCTTCATGACCCGCGCCACCAACCCATCGCCAAAACCGGCTATGCTCAACCCGCAGTCAGCCAGTCTACCTGCAATGGATCTCACTCCCCTGTGGATCGGAGAAGCTATGCCCTGATGTGATCGGCCGATCCCTCGCGAGAGAACTGGCGCGCGGAGAATTTGTGCCGGCGCAAAATTGTGCTATACATCCGAAATCGGCCTGCCGTAATTTGTTGATGTATTCGCGTTGCGCGAATAGCTTGTCGCAAGCGCAATCCAGGAGAGAATGACGGTTCAACTGCCTGATTGAAGCTAGATCAATGCTTCGACGAAGCAAGTTCAGCTTGCCAGGATTGCATCGCATCGATCAATTGGGCAGCATGAACTTCCAGTTCGGGAGCCCAGTGAACGACATCCTCCGAGTTGCCTGCCTTGCCCGCCTGCTCCACCTTCAATGCGACATCCCTGAGCGCCTCCCCCCCCACATTGGCCGCGGAACCTTTAATCTTGTGAGCCTGCTTCCAGATGGCTTCAAGATCCAACTGCGCGACATGCTGTTTCAAAATGCTCACAAGGGCCGGCAGCTCTTTCAGGAATTCGGCTGCCACTTCACGAGCAAACTCTTCGTCTCCCATCATCCGCTCCAGAAACTTCTCCCGATTGAAGACCAAAGCGGCACTCGGCGTTGCCGGAATCTGCGCATGGCTATCCCTGGCCGATGCGGCGGGCGATGCAACGGGCGGTTGATGCTGTTTTCGCGTTAACCACTTCTCTAAATGACTCTCCAGGATCTTGGGATCGATAGGCTTGGAGATGTAATCGCTCATTCCGGCGTTAAGACACTTCTCCGCATCTCCTGCCATTGCATGGGCGGTCGTGGCGATGATGGGAATATCGTGGTTGAGCACCATAGACTCTGGATCGCGGATACGGCGGGTGGCCTCGTATCCATCCATCACCGGCATCTGCACGTCCATCATGACCAAGTCGTAAGCCCTAGTTTCAAGCGCATGCACTGCCTCACTGCCATCTCGAGCCAGATCTGCGTGCCAGCCCATCCGCTCGAGCATCCCGCACGCGACTTCCTGATTGGTGACATTATCCTCTACGAGAAGGATGCGGGCACTGCTTCGTCGCGCCGCCTGCAGGCTGTGACGGGTAATCAAAGAGCGCGGCTCTGCCTTCCGATCCCCGGCCAATAGGTTGACCAGGCAGTCAAAGAGATCGGACGGCCGCACGGGCTTGATCAGATATGCCGCGAAGCCGATTTCTTTGAAACACAGCGCGTCTCCGCGCTGGCCAAGAGAGGTCATCATGACCAAAGGAATCGCTTTCAGCGCACCCTCAGCCAGAATCGCGCGCCCCAACGTCGCCCCATCCATCCCTGGCATCATCATATCCAGCACTGCAACCTGGAACGGACTTCCGGTGGTGGCCGCATAGCGCAAACAGGCGAGGGCGGTCGCGCCGCTCTCCACGGCCACTACTGCCGCACCCCAGGATTGAAGTTGCGCTGTGAGTACCTCCCGATTGGTGGCATTATCGTCCACTACTAAAACCCGCGCGCCCTTTACGGGGACCTTATGGACATTCGCCTGGCGGTCTGGAGATTGTTTGGCGAGGCGAATTGTGAACCAGAATGTCGAGCCCTCGCCCTCCTTACTCTCGAACCCGATTTCGCCGCCCATGAGTCCGACCAGTTTCTTGGAAATGGCAAGGCCCAATCCCGTGCCGCCATACTGCCGTGTGGTCGAGGCGTCGACCTGCGTGAAGCTGGTGAACAGTATTTGCTGCTTGTCCCTGGGAATTCCGATGCCGGTATCGCGCACGGCGAAACGCAACTCCACATCGCCATCGGTCTCCGAAATCAGCTCCACGCGTACCACGACCTCGCCTTGATGCGTAAACTTCATGGCATTGCTGACAAGATTCTGGAGCACCTGGCGCAAACGCCCTGGATCTCCCCGTAGATCTGCCTTCACATCCGGCGCCACGGCACAGACAAATTCCAGCGGCTTGTCTCCAACGCGTTCGGCCATCATCCCCGCGAAATCGCCCATCAGTACGTGCAAGTTGAAGTTGATGGCGTCAATTTCGAGCTTGCCCGCTTCGACCTTGGAAAAATCCAGTATGTCGTCAATCACCGTGAGCAGCGATCGGGCGCAGGTGTCAATCACTTCCGCGTAATGGCGTTGTTCCGCATCCATGTTGGTGGAGAGCAGCAAGCCATTCATGCCAATCACGCCATTCATCGGCGTGCGAATCTCGTGACTCATGTTGGCCAGGAATTCGCTCTTCGACCGATTCGCGGCCTGCGCATCCAGTGCTAGCTGGTTAGCCCGGTCGATTGACCTTTGGAGCTCCCGGTTGCCTTCGCGAAGCTCATCTTCCATCGCCTTGCGTTTGGTGATGTCTCGCGCCATGCCTGCGATTCCGGTCACATGGCCCTGGCTGTCGAGGAGGGGTACCTTGGTGGTGAGAAGGATCCGGGACATTTTGTTCGCACTTTTTTCGACGGTCTCCTCACGGTTGAACATAGGCCGGCCGGAGCGGATCACTGCCCGATCGTCTTCATAAATACGCTCGGCGACCTCGGCGGGAAAGAGGTCGCGATCGGATTTCCCGATCAGGTCCTCTGGTTTCTCAACTCCCGCGCAGCGTGCAAACTCACGGTTGACAACGATAAAGTTGGAGTCGGTATCTTTTACGAATATCCAATCGGGAATGTTGTCGATAAAGGTGCGCAGTAAATTGCGCTCGTTATCCAGAGCGGCGTGTTGCGCGGCAAGCTGGAGGTTGGCGGCTTCGGCGTTGGCCCTGGCGCGAATCAACTCCTCCTCATGGAGTTTTCGTTCGGTAATGTCTTCTGCAATTCCCGCAATCCGGATAAGTTTTCCGCCTCGATCGCGAATGGGGAACGTTCGGCCGCGGATCCATTTCTCCCGGCCGTCCGGCGTCCGAATCCTGTATTCCGACTCAACCTCTTCACCCTGCATTTGTCTTGCAAATGCCGTGCGAGAACTTGCCAGATCGTCGGGGTGAATCGCCGCCAACCTGGAATTCGGGTCCTTGTAAATGCTGTCGCAGCTCCTTTCCCAAACCTGTTCAAAGGCAGGGCTCACATAGAGGAATCCGTCTGTTCCCGGATCTTTCAACCAGAAGACCTGGCGGATATTCTCCGCCAACTGGCGAAACTGTTCCTCGCTGCTTTGCAGGGCCTGCTCCGCTTGTTTGCGGCCGGTAATATCTTGACTCGTGCCCACGAGCCCCAGGAACTCACCCCCAGGTGAAAAGCGCGGCACCGCGGTCGATTCCAACCAACGCCACTCGCCATCGGCGCGCCGGACTCGCTGTTCGCCGCTAAAGCTCTTGTGGCCCTGAATGGCACGATCGAATGATTCCATAAACCCGGCCGCATCGTCCGGGTGAAGCAAGAAAAGCCACGCGTCGGGCTCCACCTCTTCGGAGGCGATTCCACAGAATTTCCGGTAGGCGCGGTTGGCGAAGAGCGTCCTGCCCTGTCCATCGGTCACCCAGATCCCGAGAGGGCAACTGTCCGCCATGACACGAAATCGCTCTTCGGTTTCCTTCAGCGCCTGTTCGGCCTGCTTGCGTTCCGTAATGTCCATGCCCAGGCCGATATGGCCCAGGAATTCGCCGCTGGACGAGAATCGCGGTTCCCCGACGACGGCGAGCCACCGCCATTCGCCGTCGGCTCGCCTGAAGCGCGCTTCGGTCCTGAGCGGTACGCGCTCCCTTACCACGCGCCTTGATTCCTCGAAGAACGCCTGGGCATCGTCCGGGTGAGAGAACAGCAGCCAATTGTCGTCCTCCACCTGCTCCTCGCCGGCAAACTCCCGCAGCGCCCGATTCACAAACTGAATTCCGGCGTCGGCGCCGGTTACCCACATCGGCATCGGGCAGCCGTCGGCCATGATGCGGAAACGCTCCTCGCTTTCCTTCAGCGCGCGTTCCGCCTGCTTCTGCTCGGTGATGTCTCGAAAGAACCTCGCGTGCCCCAGGTACTGGCCGCTCTCGCTCCGCAGACTGACATAATAACGCTCCAGTGTCCTGCCGTCCTTCAATTCGATTTCGCCGCGATCCGTCGCTTCCGGATTGTTTTCAAGCGCCTGAACTCGTCTCCTATAAGTTTCGCGGTCCTTGACTCGCTCGAGTATCGCGTGGAAAAACGGCTTGTGATGGGCGCCCACAAAGTCGCGCGCCTGGCCGTCTGAAATCTCGGTGAGCGGGATCCTCCAAACGTCCAACAACCGCTTGTTGTGCGACACGACGATGCCGTCGGGGTTCACGACCAGAATTCCGTCGAGCGATCCCTCATAGATAGTGCGAATCAAAGAGTTCTGGAACTCCTGCAATTGCTCGGCTTTCCGGCGCGCGGTAATATCCGCCTGCAGACCGATGTGCCCCAGGTACTTGCCGTTCAGCGAAAACCGCGGCTCGCCGCGAGAGCCCACCAGCCGCCATTCGCCATTGGGCCGCCGCATGCGCGCTTCCGCGCTGAACGAACTGCGTTCCTTGATGGCCTTGTCGAAAGCCGCCAGATACTGGGAAGCATCGTCGGCGTGAAGCAGCGTGCGCCACTTATCGGCCTGCGCCTCCTCGCAGGTGATACCCGAGAACTCCCTGTACATTCGATTGACGAACTGAATTCCACCCTCTTCATTGGTAACCCACATCATGGACGGGCTGGAATCCGCCATGGAGCGGAAACGAGCTTCGCTTTCGCGCAGCGCGGCCTCTGCTCTGCGGCGCTCGGTGATGTCGCGTTTGATCGCGACGTAGCCAACGACTTTGCCATTTTCACCGTGAGCGGGCGAGATGCGTGACTCCTCTTGGTAAGTGGTCCCATCCTTGCGCCGGTTGGTCAATTCGCCCCGCCAGACCCGTCCGGACCGGATCGTGCTCCACATTTCTTTGTAGAACGCGGCAGAGTGGCATCCGGACTTGAGGATGCGCGGATTCCGCCCCACGGCCTCTTCGATGGTGTATCCCGTCATCTCCGTGAACGAGGGATTCACATATCGGATCGTCCCGTGAATGTCGGTAACGACGATGCCATCCGCAGCTTGCTCGACGGCCGCAGCCAGATTGGCGCGCTCGACATCGGCAAAGCTTTGCGCTGGATTGGGCCCCGGATCTTGAAAATCCGCCTTCATGCCGTGTCCTTCCACTGGTAAAACACGGAGCGAAGGTAGCGTTTGGGTTCAAGGTCGGGACAAAGCCCGGAGATCGACTCGGTTGAGCCGATGATGAGGCATCCGTCTCGCGCCAGATATTTCGTGAGATTCCGGAACAGCTTGGCCTTGTCTGCCTCCGTGAAGTAAATGGCTACGTTGCGGCAGAAGATGATGTCGAAGGGATTGGGAAAGGAGAACGGCTCCAGCAGATTCATGGTGCGAAACGTGGCCAGGGCGCGGATCTCATCGCGCACCTTCCATCGATCCCCGGATGCCATGAAGTGCCGCGCGAGCGACTCCTGCGGCAAACCCCGTTCCAGTTCCAGACGGTTGTATTCCCCGTAGCTGGCCTGGGCCACAACCTTATTCGAAATGTCCGTGCCCAGGATGCGGATGTCGTAACGCGTGAGATCAACAAGCAGTTCCTTTAGCACGATTGCCGTGCTATATGCTTCCTGACCGGTGGAGCAGGCGGCGCTCCAGATGCGAATGGGTATCCGCGGACCATTCCGGCTGCGCCGGTCGATAAGGTCGGGGATCAGCTTGTGCCGAAGCAGTTCGAAGGGAGCCGTATCGCGAAAGAACGAGGTTTCATTGGTGGTGATGGCTTCGATGACCTTGCGGCGGAGATTCGTGGTGCTGTCGGACCGCACCTTGAAGAATAGTTCAGAGAAGTTGGAAGCCCCGGTTTCGGGCAACAATCCGCCCAGGCGCGTCTCGACGAGATAGCCTTTGGAATCGTCCAGAGAAATCCCGCAGATCTCGTAGATGTAGCGGGTCCAGACCGGCAATTCCTCGCGCGTGATGGCGGTGGTCAAATCTGGCCCCCTTTGACGAAGGCGGCGATGCGGTGCGCGATGGAATTCAGGGGCAGCACGACATCGGCCACGCCGGCGTCGACCGCGGCTTTGGGCATTCCGTAAACCACGCAGCTCGCCTCGTCCTGGGCAATGACAAAACATCCCTGGCGCTTAAGGAGACGCAAACCAAGCGTCCCGTCGCTGCCCATCCCGGTGAGAATGACAGCCATCGAGCGGCCTGGAAAGTGATGGGCGGCGGAGCGAAAAAGATAGTCGACGGCGGGCCGGCAGTTATTCTCGGGAGGGTCGTCGGTGACTTCGATGACGGGCCGGTCCCCAGGGCCCACTCCCAACCGCATCTGTCTGCCCCCAGGCGCGATGTAGGCCGTGTTGGGCTCGGGAAACTCCCCGTGAACGGCCTCACGGACGCCTAATCCGCACTTGGCTGCCAGGCTATCGGCCAGAGACTTGGTAAAGATGGGCGGCATGTGCTGCACAATCAGAATGGGCACGCCAACATCTCGCGGAATCGCGGGCAAAAGCTGGGCCAATGCGACAGGGCCGCCTGTAGACACCCCGATCAGAACCATCTCGGGCTTCGCATTCTTGGCGATGCGTTGCATGCGCGAGGCCACCGAGTCGAGAGCGGCGCCTCCTGGCCCGCGTTCGGATGCGGCAGCGGGTCTTGGAACCTCGGGTTTGGGGATGGGAGACTTCCCGCGCAAAATCGCGCGCACCTCCAGGCGATGCGCCAGGGCGCGCACTCGCGGAACCAGCTCCCGCAGCAGCGCCTCGCGTCCTTTTTCGGGAGTGGCGGATTCCGGTTTGGTAATGAAATCGAAGGCCCCCTTTTCCAGGGCCCGCATGGTAAGGTCGCCCCCGCGCCGGGACAGCGCACTCACCACAATGATCTCGACCTCGGGCTGACCGTTCCGGGTCAGCTCATCGAGGACCGCCAGGCCGTCCATCTCCGGCATCTCAATATCGAGAGTGAGAAGGTCAGGCTTCAGTTCCCGGACTTTTTCGACGGCGATCCTGCCGTTGATCGCACTTCCCACCACTTCGATTCCGGGCAGGGACCCCAGCACGTCCGCAAGCAGCCGCCGGAACAGGATCGCATCGTCGGCGACCAGGACCCTCACGTCTACCCCCTCTTGCTTTCGTTCGCGGTCGGCGTACCGGAGCGGTCATCGGTATTGAGCACGGCGGTAAGGTCGAGCAGCGCCGCCAGGCGCCCACCGCTGCGAAACACACCCAGCAGCTTCTGCATCTGCACGCCATGCATATTCGGAGGCGCAGGCTCCAGACCGCCCGCCTCAAGCTCGACGGCATCCGCTACCCGGTTGACCAGCAGACCGACGGGTTCGCCCTTCCAGTCGGCGATCAGGATGCGGCTCTCAGGGCCGATCTCTACAGCGTCCAGACCGAGCCGCACGCAGAGATCGATGACAGTGATGATACGGCCGCGCAAGTTGCGAATGCCGGCTACATAATCGGGAGCATGACGGACGGGCGTGAGCTCACCCACCATGACCACTTCCTGAATCAAAGTGGCGTCGATCGCGAAGACTCCGTCATCGCCTCCCAGTTGGAAGGTTGCAACCAGCAGATCCTCTGCGGTTTCAGGATTGGTGATACTCGCTGCCATAAGTGCCCCCTCACATCGTGAACTGTGCAACCTGGGCGCCGAGCTGTTCGGCCAGCTTCGACAGGTCGACGGCGCTGGCCTGCACGTGCTCGCCGCCCTGCCGGATGTCGACCACCGAGGCCCTGACGCCGGCAATGTCCTTGGCGATGCTTTTGGAGACTTCGGCGGTCTGCGAGACGCGCTGATTGGCCTCCCGCACCCCGCTTGAAGCCTGCGCGATGTTGCCCGCCACATCCTTGGTCACGTTGGCCTGCTCCTCGATGGCCGCCGCGATCGAGGTCACAATCGTGCCCACGTCCTTGATCACGGTCGTGATCTGTCCGATGTCGGAGATGGCCGTGCCGGTCGAGTTCTGGATTCCGGCAATCTTCATCTTGATGTCTTCGGTGGCCTCGGCCGTCTGTTTGGCCAGTTCCTTGATCTCGTTGGCGACCACGGCAAAGCCCTTGCCCGCCGTGCCGGCGCGCGCGGCCTCGATGGTGGCGTTCAGGGCCAGCAGGTTGGTCTGCGCCGAGATGTTGGTGATGGTCTCGGTGACATGGCCGATCTCCTGGGCTGCCTGCCCCAGCTTCTGCATCTGGTCGGTGATGGTCTGCGCCTGTCCCATGGCCTGCTCGCTGATCGACCGCGCCCTGGAGGTATTGCCCGAGATGTCGGCCACCGTGGTGCTCATCTCTTCGGTAGCGCTCGCCACCGACGACAGGCTGCTCGAGGACTGCTCCATGCCCGCGGCAATGGACATGGTGTTAGCGCTGGCCTCTTCGGCGGCCGCGGCCACCGTATTGGCCTTGTCGGACATCGAGGCCGTGCCGGAGGCCGTTTGCTGGGATACTGCCGTGAGCTCGGTGGCGGAGGACGCAAGAGTCTGCACCCCGCTCTTGATGCCGCCCAGCAGCTTGCGCAGGTTCTCGCTCATCTCCTGCGAGGCCCTTGCCAGCGATCCCAACTCGTCCGGTCTGGTAAGCACATTCTCTGGAAGTCTTGCGCCGCTCAAGTCGCCGTTCGCGATGGCTTTCAGACGTTCCACGACCACGGTCAATGCGGCGACAATCTTGCTGCTGAAGACGAGGGCGATCCCGATGCCCAGCGCCAGCGAGAGCAGGGAGGAGATCACCAGCGTCCACTGCGTTTCGCTCTGGCTCTTGATCTGGCTGTCAAGGTCGTCCGCTACCAGAGACTTCGCGCTCCCCGAGAGCCCCTCGCAATCTTCTCTTATCGAGGCGCCATGCGCCTCGACGTTCTTTACCAGATCATCATCGACAGCAACGATGCCCTTGGGACCGGCTGCCAAGGCCGCATCGGCGATGTCGTTCTGCTCCTGATGAAGCAACGGCAACTCGGCGGCAAGCTTGCTGACCCGGTCTTTATTCTCCTGCAAGACAAAATGCTTGCTCATCTCCGGCAACTCGCCGAAATCCGCGTTGATCGCGGCCCAGTCGGCATCCAGATTCTGCTTGTAGGCCTTTGCTTTGTCCGGCTTTCCCGTGGCGACGTAGAGGACGATGCGCCGCAGATCGGATCTGGTTTTCACCAGATTCATCTCCACTCCCGTCGACTTCAAGAGCAGCGGAATCCTGGTTTCCTTGAAGCGATCGAGCTTCTGGCTGACCTCCGACGCCTTCCAAAAAACGATGGTTGAGGAGATGAACACCATGCCCAGCACGGAAGCAAAGGCAAGTACCAGTTGTGCGCGGATCTTCATTTTCATAGCAATCTCTCACATTCTTGTTTCATACTCAACACGCCATGAACGGGGCAAAGGCAGCGGCCACGGGATCTTCTGCGGTTTCAGGATTGGCGATACTCGCTGCCATATGTACCCCCTCACATCGTGAACTGTGCAACCTGGGCGCCGAGCTGTTCGGCCAGCTTCGACAGGTCGACGGCGCTGGCCTGCACGTGCTCGCCGCCCTGCCGGATGTCGATCACCGAGGCGTTGACGCTGGCGATGTCCTTGGCGATGCTTTTGGAGACCTCGGCCGTCTGCGAGACGCGCTGATTGGCCTCCCGCACCCCGCTTGAAGCCTGCGCGATGTTGCCCGCCACATCCTTGGTCACGTTGGCCTGCTCCTCGATGGCCGCCGCGATCGAGGTCACAATCGTGCCCA
>Ga0326727_10014544_pt1 | contig 17112 bp, 18 predicted proteins | sample MB2enrmetagenome_FD_207643 | JGI IMG/M metagenome (GOLD analysis project Ga0326727, IMG submission 207643) | Lab enriched peat soil microbial communities from McLean, Ithaca, NY, United States - MB29MY | ecosystem: Environmental > Terrestrial > Soil > Wetlands > Peat | place: USA: New York...
CCCAACCCCGCCAAGGGCCATACGCCCGCCCCGAATCACCCCTGGAGATCCCCGCGACAACTGGCCCGGAGGCCCTGACCGGACATTTCTGCTTTGCAGAACCGGACATTATGGCTTTGCGCTTACAATGCCAGGAGTAGTCCTCGGTCGCTCGTAACCGATGGGTTCGTGGACGTCACGGCGCTTGATGGGCGCGCTTTCGGCAAGTTCGTCGCTGCCGGGACGTATTTTTTGCGGAAGTACCGCACGGTGCTCGACGACCTCAACGTCTTCCCCGTGCCCGACGGCGACACGGGGTCGAATATGTATTTGACCGCCCGGGCGGCGCTCGCCGAGTGCGCCAAGGTGCGCGGTCAGCCCCTCAACCGGGTGGCCGCCGCGGCCGCCCAGGGCAGCCTGATGGGCGCCCGAGGCAACTCCGGGGTCATCTTCTCGCAGATGCTGCGGGGCTTCGCCCACAACGTCCGGCACCGGCTCTCCGTCGATTCGCTCGACATCGCGCTGGCCCTCGAGGAGGCGGTCCATTCGGCCCGCGCCGCGCTGGTCAAGCCCGTGGAAGGGACGATCCTCTCGGTCGCCTCGGCCGCCGCCGACGCGGCCTTCACGTTGTCGCAACGCGAGAGCGACGTGCTGCGCCTGGCCAACGGCATCGTCCGCGCCGCCGCCGACGCGCTCGAGCGAACGCCCGAGCAGTTGCCCATTCTCAAGGAAGCGGGCGTGGTCGATTCCGGCGGCGCGGGGCTCGTCTACTTCCTCGAAGGCATCCTGCGCTTTCTGCCCGACGCCAAGTCGCGCGCCACCGCCTTTCCCCGGCGCCCGTCCCGGCGCAAGCGCGCCTTCGCGGCGGCGCACGTGGTCGCGGCCAACAAGTATTGCACCGAGTTCATGCTCGAGGACTCGACCATCGAAAATCATCCGCTGCGCGACCTGCTCGGCGAGTTCGGGGATTCGCTGCTGGTCGTCGGAGCCGCGCCGCAGTTGCGCGTCCACATCCACACGGCCGATCCCGAACTGGTCAAGGCGACCGCGGCGCGCTACGGCACGCTGACCCGCGAGAAGGTCGAAGACATGGAGCGTCAGCACGAGTTGACGCTGGTCGACGCGCCCGCGAAAGCCTTTTCGAGCGTCGCCGTCGTTGGGGGCGAGGGCTTCGCGACGATCGCGCGCGAGCTGGGAGCCGAGGTCGCGGTGCTGGCCCTAGACGCGAATCCGAGCGTGCGCGAACTGTTGCTCGCGGTCAACTCGAGCCTGGCGTCGCGCGTGTATTTGCTGGCCAACGATCCCAACGTTGCGCTCGCGGCCAAGGAGGTGGCGGCGTTGGCCGAGCGCGAGACGATCGTCGTGCCCACGCGCGACGTGCCCGGCGGCTTCGCGGCGCTGCTCGAACTCTCGTCGGCCGGCGAGGATCGCTTGCCCGAGGTCGACGACCTCTTGGCCGCGGCCGCGCGGCTGCGGACGGCGACGGCGTTCTTCGCGGGTAAGGATTCGCAATTCGGCGGCATTCTGCTCAAGCGCGGCGCGCCCGCGGCCAACGTCGGCGGGGAATTGTTGCACGCGGAGACGATCCAACTGGCGGTCGTGCAAGCCGCGTTGGTGCTCGATGCGGCGCAAGGCGGCTTGTTGACCGTCTATTACGGCGGCGCGCAGAAGGAACGCGACGCGCGCGCGCTGGCGGAGACGTTGCGGGAGCAGTTTCCGAGCCTCGAGGTCGAATACTATTACGGTGGACAACGCAACGGCGAGTACGTGATTTCCCTTGAACGATAAAGGCGCGGTTCGCGACCTCCCGCGCATCGCGCTCGACGCGATGGGCGGCGACCACGCGCCCGACGAAATCGTGGCGGGCGCATTGCTCGCGCATCGCGACGGGCTGGCGCGCATGATTCTCGTCGGCGATTCCGCGCGCATCGCCCCCCTGCTCGGCGACGCGAGCGACGGCATCGAAGTCGTGCACGCGCCCGAAGCGATCGCGATGGACGCGAGCCCGTCGCAGGCGGTGCGCAACAGCGAACGCACGTCGCTCGGCCTCGCCGTCGAACTCGTGCGCGCGGGCCGCGCCGACGCGGTCGTCTCCGCGGGCAACAGCGGCGCGTTCTTGGCCATCGCGCTGATCCGGCTGCGGACGATCGAAGGCATCGCCCGTCCGGCGATCGCCGTCGTCTTCCCCGCCCACAGCGGACCGGTGGTCGTGCTCGACTGCGGGGCCAACGTCGATTGCCGGCCCGAATGGCTCGCGCAGTTCGGCGTGATGGGCAGCGCCTACGCAAAGGCCGTGCTGCGCATCGCCGATCCCAAGGTCGGCATCATCTCCAACGGCGAGGAACGCGTCAAGGGCAACGCGCAGGCGATCGAGGCGGCCGCGTTGCTCGACCGCGCGCCCGTGAACTTCATCGGCAACGTCGAGGGCAAGGGCGTTTTCGAAAACGTCGCCGACGTCTGCGTCACCGACGGCTTCGTCGGTAACGTCATGCTCAAGCTCAGCGAAGGCGCCGCGAGCCTGATCGGCGAGATCGTCGTCGAGGAAATCAAACGCGGCGGCATCGCCACGATGATCGGCGCGGGCCTCGTGCGTCCGGCGTTGCGCCGGGTGCGCAGCAAACTTTCCTACGACAGCTACGGCGGCGCTCCGCTGTTGGGTCTGCGCGGCAATTGCATCGTCGCCCACGGGCGCGCGAAGCGCGAAGCGATCCGCTCTGCGGTGCGTCAAGCGGTCGCGGAAGTGCGCGAAGACGTCGTCGGCCGCATCGCCGAACTGGTCCGTCCCGAGACGCTGCGCCAAGCGACCGAAGCGTGAGCGCCGGGCTCGCTCCGGCCGTCGTCACCGACAGCACCTCCGACGTCAGCGTCGCCTGGGCGCAGCGCTTCGGCATCGAAGTCGTGCCCCTGTTCGTCAACTTCGGCGACGTGCGCTTTCGCGACGAAGTCGATCTATCGCGCGACGACTTCTACGCGCGACTCGGCGCCGGCGGCGTCTTGCCGACCACCTCGCAACCGACCTCGGCGATGTTCGAGGACGTCTTCCGGCCGCACGTCGAGGCGGGCCGCGACATCGTGAGCGTCCACATCGCGCAGGAACTGTCGGGAACGATAAACGCCGCCCGCGCGGCCGCGGAGCAGTTTCCGGGGGCGCGCATCGAACTGATCGATTCGCGCACCACCTCGGGCGGTCTCGCGCTGCTGGCCATCCGCGCCGGTCAACTCGCGCAAGCGGGTTGCGACACGGACGGGGTCGTTGCGGCGCTGGCCCGCGACATCGCGGGCGAGGCGGGATTCGTGGCTTTGCCCGACCTCTCGCACCCGGTGCGCACGGGACGCGTCAGCCGCGCACAAGCGGCCATCGGCGGCTTGCTCAAGATCGTTCCGGTGCTGCGCTTCGGGCGCGGCGCGGTCGACATCGAAGCGCGCGTGCGCACCTTCGCCCGCGCGCAGGAAACCTTGGTAGAATCCGCACTGAAGATGCTCGGCGACGTCGCTCGTTCGCGCATCATCGTCATCCACGCGCACGCGCTCGAAGGCGGGCGCGCGCTGCAGGCAAACCTGCGGGCGCGGCTGCCCTGCGCTCCCGAGTTCCTCGAACTCGCCGAAGCGGGTCCCGCAATCGCGGCGCACTCGGGCCAAGGCGCGCTGGCCATCTTCGCCGTCTCCGGAGCGTGAGCGACCCGGAGGGGAGCCTCCCCACGGCGCAGGAGGCGCTTTTCAACCGTGGGGGGAGCGACCCGGAGGGGAGCCTCCCCACGGCGCAGGAGGCGCGGGCGGCGCGCGGCGGCGTCTACGTCCACCTGCCGTTCTGTCCGTATATCTGCCCGTATTGCGATTTCGCAAAGTGGCCGCTGCGCCGCTCGCACGCCGAGCGCTATCTCGTCGCGCTCGAGCGCGAGATCGCGGCCGCTCCGCCTTTCGTTGCGACCACGCTGTTCCTGGGCGGCGGCACGCCCAACACCTACGCGCCCGAACGGATTGCGGCCCTGGTCGAGTTGCTGCGCGCGCGCTTCGCTTTGCCTCCCGGAGCGGAGGTGACGATCGAACTCAACCCCGACCTCGATCTGTGCGCGGGCTTCGCGGCCTACCGCGCGGCGGGAATCACGCGTGCCTCGTTCGGCGTGCAGTCGTTCGTGCCCGAGGAATTGCGCACGCTCGGCCGGCGCCACTCCCCATCCGACGTCGCCGAAGCGGTGCGCCGGGCGCGCGCGGCCGGGTTCGCCAACGTCTCGCTGGACCTGATCTTCGCGGTTCCGGGTCAGAACGCCCAGTCGTGGGCGCACTCGCTCGAAGCGGCGCTCGCCCTGAGCCCCGAGCACGTTTCGACGTACGGTTTGACCGTCGAGGACGGCACCCGCTACGCCGATTGGTTCGCGCGCGAGCCGCAGCGTTTCAGCACGCAAGACCTCGAGGCCGAACTCTACGCCTTGGCCATCGAGCGTTTGACGGCCGCCGGCTTCGAACACTACGAAATTTCTAATTTCGCGCGGCCCGGATTTCGCTCGGCGCACAATGCGAACTACTGGGCCAACGGCGAATATCTGGGTCTCGGGGTGGGCGCCGCCTCCTACCTCGCCGGGGTCCGTTCGGTGAACACGCGCGACCTCAACGCGTACTGCGCCGCGGCGCTCGACGGGGAGGCCGTGCCGGCGGAGTCGGAACGCTTGAGCGGCGACGCGAAGGTCGGCGAGGCCGCGATGCTGGCCCTGCGGACCCTCGAGGGGGTGGAGTTGGCCGGGTTCGCGGAACGCTACGCAGTCGACTTCAGGGAACGCTATCGAGGAGTGCTGGACACCATGCAAGCGGACGGGATGCTCGAAGTGACGACGACGCACGTGCGCCTGACGTCGCGCGGCCGTTTCGTCGCCAACGACGTCTGCGCCGCCTTCGTGGCTTCGCCCTAAGATGTCCACCGCGTTCCTGCGCATTCTCTTCGCGGCGGTCTTCGCGGTGACGGGCTGGCTGCTCGGCCGCGAGGCCTACACCCACATGATCTCGCTGCACGTGGCCAATCAGGCGTGGTCGATCGTGCTCACCATCGTGGTGCCGGTTGCCGGCGCCCTGGCGGGCGTCTTTCTCGCGGCGCCGGCGCAGGCGTTGTTCGAAAGCGAACTCAACGCCGTCGAAGGGTCGATGCAGCGCCTCGGGCCGGGCGAAGTCGTCGGCGGCGCGGTGGGTCTGGTGCTGGGCCTGCTGGTGGCCTTCTTGGCCAAGAGCGTGCTCTTCGAATTCGTGGCCAACGCCGGGCCGCCGGGCACCTATGTGGCCAATGTATTCTATTTGCTGCTGAGCATCTTTGCCGCCTATCTCGGCGCGCGCATCGGCGCGAAGCAGCCGATCGCCGCATTGCGCGGCGCCGAACCGGCGGCTGCCGCCGCGCCCGCCGCCGTCGCAAAGATCCTCGACACGTCGGTGATCGTCGACGGTCGCATCCTCGAAATCGTGCAGAGCGGTTTCCTCGACGGGCCGCTGGTGCTGCCGCGCTTCGTCCTGCGCGAACTGCAATTGATCGCGGACTCGCTCGACGGAATGAAGCGCGCCCGGGGCCGGCGGGGTCTCGAGGTGCTGGGCAAGCTCCAGGAGACGGTGACCCTCGAGATCGACGAGCGGGAGTTCCCCGACGCGGGCGTCGACGCGAAACTGCTCCGGCTGGCCCGCGAGCGCGGCGCGAAACTCGTGACGAACGACTACAACCTCAACCGGGTGGCGCACGTCGAAGGCGTCGTCGTGCTCAACATCAACGAACTCGCCGGGGCGGTCAAACCCGTCGTCCTGCCCGGCGAGGAACTCCACGTGGCCATCGTGCGCGACGGTAAGGAACCGCACCAAGGCGTCGGCTACCTCGACGACGGGACGATGATCGTGGTCGAAAACGGACGGCGCTTGATCGGCGAAGAGGCCGACGTCCAAGTAACCAGCGTCCTGCAGACCGTCGCAGGGCGGATGATTTTCGCGAAGGTCAAACGTCCCTCACCAGTGCAGAACGGTTGAGTTCGGGGGAAATGGTTTGGCGCCTAAGTTTTGCGCCGTCATTGTCGCCGCCGGTCGCGGCGTGCGTTTCGGCAAACCCAAGCAACTGGTCGACCTCGCAGGCCACCCCTTGGTGAGTTGGTCGTTGCAAGTTTTTGGTGGCATGCCCGAGCTCGACGCGCTCGTGATTGCGACCGAACCGGAAAACGTCGAGACCTTGCGCGGCCTCGCGTCGGCCTACGCCCCGTCGCTCGAAGCAACGGTCGTCGCCGGCGGGGCCACGCGCCAGCAGAGCGTGCGCAACGCCCTGGCCGCCGTGCCCGCCGGGTGCGACGCGGTCTTCGTCCACGACGGTGCGCGCCCGCTCATCAACGAGGTGGACGTGCGTGCGGGCATGGCTGCGGTCCGGCCGGGAATCGGGTCCGTGCTGGCCTCGCCCGTGACCGACACGATCAAGGTGGTCCCCGAGGGCACGCGGACGGTGCTGCGGACCCTGGACCGCCGCGAACTGTGGGCCGCCCAGACGCCCCAGTTCGCCATGCTCGACGACCTGCTGCGGGCGCACGAGGCGGCCGCGCGCGACGGCTTCGACGCCACCGACGACGTCGGTTTGCTCGAACGGATCGGTCTCCAGGTGGTCGTCGTGCCCGCCAAGAGCGAAAACTACAAGGTGACCCACCGCCTCGACCTCGAGGTGGTCGAGGCGATCATGCGCGACCGCCTCGCGCGCCTCGACGAGCGGTGAGCGCACTCCGGGTCGGGCACGGATTCGATGCGCACCGGCTCGCCGTAGGCCGGCCGTTCATCCTGGGCGGGGTCCGGATTCCGTTCGAACGCGGACCGCTCGGCCACTCGGAGGCCCACGCCCTGTCCGACGCCATCCTCGGGGCGTGCGCCTTGGGCGACCTCGGCCGGCATTTCCCCGACTCGGACCCGCAGTGGAAGGGTGCCGACTCCATCCTCTTGCTGCAACATTGCGTCGGGCTCGCCCGCGAGGCCGGCTACGCGCTGCTCAACGTCGACGCGACCGTCGTCGTTGAGGCCCCCAAGCTCGCGCCGCATATCGAGGCCATCCGGAACCGGCTGGCCCAGGCGCTCGGGGTCGAAGCGGATGCGGTGAGCGTGAAGGCCAAAACCAGCGAAGGGATGGGGTATACCGGTGACGGAACGGGCATCGCCGCCTACGCCGTCGCGGCGCTCGAGTGCGCTTGATCCCAGGTCTCTGATGCACGAATTTTCTTCGCCGTCGCCCGACGTCGACGCGCCGCTAGCCGGCGTTCCACCCGAACGCGCCCGCGACGCAATCCGGGCGGCGATGCAGGCCGCCGGATTGCTGGAAGACCCGGCCCCGGAGGCGGCGCTGCGCTGGATCGCGACGTTCATCGACGCCTACGGGGCGCAACTGACGACCGCGGCTTCGGCCTTGCCGTTGGTCCGCTCCCTGCGCGCGGAACACGCGGTCGTGCCCGCCCTCGAACTCGAGCGCCTGCGCAATCGCCAGGTCCTGTTCTTTCTCGACTCGGTCGGGCAGTACGTCGACGCGCAACCCGAATTGCGCGACCTCCCGCTGGCCCACGACCTGGCCGCAATCGCCGGGGAATTCGGCGTCGAGCCGGCGGCCGGTGCCGATGCGGTTCGGATGGCGCTCACCGGTGCGGCCGACGGTCCTCCGCTCGAACTGCTCTTTCCGCTCTTGGGACACGACCGGATCTTGATGCGCATCGGAGCGATCAGCTCGCACCTGCTCCACGGCCGTGGGCTCGAGCCGATCCGCTACGGGCCCGACGGGAAGCCTTTCGAGACGCTGGCGGGAAAGAAGCCCGAGTGATGCGCGACTCGGACGCGAGCCCAAGCGGCCTTTGGGCGTCGCTTGCGGCAGATTTGCGCGTTCCGGTGGAACGCGATCCGGCGGCCCGCGGGCTGCTCGACGTCGTGTTGTCCTATCCGGGCGTGCACGCGGTCGTGGCGCACCGTTTCATCCACGTCCTGCAGCGCACCGGCGTGCCCCTGATTCCGCGACTGCTCTCCACCTGGGTGCGCTTCATCACCGGCATCGAGATTCACCCGGCGGCGCGCCTGGGCCCAGGATTTTTCATCGATCACGGGATGGGTGTGGTGATCGGCGAGACCGTGGAAACGGGCCGCAACGTCACGTTGTACCAAGGCGTCACGTTGGGCGGCACGAGCCTGCAGCACGGCAAACGTCATCCGACGCTGGGCGATAACGTGACCGTCGGCGTCGGCGCCGCCGTGCTCGGCGCGATCACCGTCGGCGACAACGCCAAGGTGGGCGCGGGCTCCGTCGTGGTGAAGGACGTTCCGCCGAACGCAACCGTCGTGGGCATCCCCGCGCGCGTCGTCTTGCAAGACGGCCGTCCGGTCCGCGGCGGTCCGCCGCGCGTCGATATGCCCGACCCCAACGCGGACGCGATTCGTCGCTTGCGCGAACGCCTCGAACACGTCGAAGGAAGATTGGCCGATTTGACCCGGCAGACGCAAACTTGGGACGATGTCGCGATCTAACGCGCTGCGTCTGTTCAACACGCGCACGCGTGCGACCGAACCGTTCGCGCCGTTACGCGAAGGTCTCGTTCGCATCTACGTGTGCGGCCTCACGCCGTCCGCCGAGGCGCACTTGGGTCACGCGCGCTCGTTTCTGGTATTCGACGTCCTGCGCCGTTATCTGATCCACCTCGGCTACCGGGTCGACCTCGTGCGCAACGTGACCGATATCGACGACCGCAGCATCGCCGCGGCGCGCGAAACCGGCGGCGACTGGCGCGACATCGTCGACGGCTATTACACCTCGTTTCAGCGCTCGATGCGCCGGCTGCACGTGCTCGAACCCGACCACGAGCCGCGCGCCACCGGTTACATTCCCGAGATCGTCGCGATGATCGAGGAACTGGTCGCGACCGGTCGCGCCTACGTCGTGGCCGACGGCGTCTACTTTCGCGTGCGTTCGTTCGCACGGTACGGCGCGCTCTCCGGACGGAATCTCGACGAACTGATGGTCGGCGCGCGCATCGCGCCCGACGAAGGCAAGGACGATCCGCTCGACTTCGCGCTGTGGAAGTTTGCCAAACCCGGCGAGCCGTCGTGGCCCTCGCCCTGGGGCGCCGGGCGTCCGGGCTGGCACATCGAGTGCTCGGCGATGGCGCGCGCGCTGCTCGGCGAACCCTTCGACATCCACGGCGGCGGCTTCGACCTCGTCTTTCCGCATCACGAAAACGAGATCGCCCAGAGCGAGTCGCTGATGCCTGCCCCGCCGATGGCCAACGTGTGGATGCACGGCGGCTTGCTCCAATTCGACGGGAAGAAGATGTCGAAGTCGTTGGGCAACTTCGAGCCGCTCTACGCCCTTCTCGATCGTCACGACCCGCAAGCGATCCGTTTGCTGTTTCTGCAGACCGGCTATCGCAAGCCGATGAATTTTACCGAAGACGCGATCGACGGAGCGACCACGGCGCTGCGCCGGCTGCTGGCCGCCTACGACGCGTACCGCACGGCGCCCCCGACGGGCGTCGATGACGATCCGCAGGCCATTCTCGGCGAGTTCGAGCCGCGCTTCTACGCCGCGCTCGACGACGACCTCAACACGTCGGGCGCGCTGTCGGTGCTCTTCGAACTCGCGGCCGCGCAGAATCGCACGATCGCCGGCGGCGCGGCGTCCGCCGCGGCGGCGTTCATGCATCAGGCGATGGAACTCCTGGGCATCTCACCGGCCCAGCGCAGCGCGCCCGTCGAGGCTGCGGCGACCGTCAGCCGCTCGTTTCAGGTCGGCGGCGCCGACTACGCCGTCGAAGCGCCCGAAGACGTCGAGGCGGTGCTCTCCGATGCGGCCTTCGCACGGCTGCGCGAAGCGCTCGTCACGGAATTGCCGCTCGACGGCGAGCCCAAGGCGAAGGCCGTGGAGCGCGTCATCTTCGCCCGTGCAGAGGCGAAGGCGGCCAAGGATTTCGGACGCGCCGACCGGCTGCGCGATGCCTTGAAGGCGGCGGGCATCGCCGTCACCGATCTGAAGAACGGGGCATCGTGGACCGTCGCAGGTTAGGTTCGAGCCGTCCGCCGCGTCGAAAGGACGCTCTCGATCTCGACGATATCATCTACGGCGTGCACGCCGTCGAAGAGGCGCTCGCGGGCGACGAGGGACTGCGGCGCATTCACGTCGGCGACGACCGCAAGCGCGATCCCGCCCTGCGCAAGCTGCTGGCCCAAGCGCGCGAGGCGGGCGTTACCGTCCGCTTCGAAAGCCGTTCGTTCTTCGCGCAGTTTCCGTACCGCGCGCACCAGAGCGTGGTCGCCTTCGGAGCGCCGTTCGAGTACGTCACGCTCGAAGAGGTGCTCGCGGCCGACGTGCCCCGCGGCGGCCGGCTCTACGTGGTGCTCGATCACATCACCGACCCGCACAATGCGGGCGCGATCCTGCGTTCGGCCGAGTGCGCGGGCGCGACGGCCGCGATCATGCCCGAGCGCCGCGCCGCGGGCGTGAACGCGACCGTGCGCAAATCGGCTGCGGGCGCCACCGCGTACCTTTCCGTAGCGCGCGTGGCCAACGTGGCCGGCGCGTTGCGCACGATGAAGAAGGCCGGCGTTTGGATTGCGGGTTCGGCGCTCTCCGACGACGCCGCCGACTACGCCGCGGCCGACTTTCGGCGCGACGTCGCGATCGTGATCGGCGCCGAGGGCACCGGGATCTCCCAAGTCGTGCGCAAGGAGTGCGACTACCTGGTGCGCATCCCGCACTTCGGGCGCATCGAGTCGCTCAACGCGTCGGTGGCCGCCGGCATCCTGCTCTTCGAAGCGCGCCGTCAGCGCGCCGAGCAGAAGTAAGCCTTACGGAGTCTTGCCGGCGCCGCGTCCGCGCCGGTATTGCGGTACGGTCGAGGCCTTGACGAATTCGACAAAACGCTTGGCCAGCGGCGAAAGCGCGCGCTCCCGCAAGGTCACCATGGAAAACTGGCGGCGCAGATCGACGCTACGGATGTCGACGACGTGGAGGCGACCTTCGCTCACGCCGCGCTCGACGACGAGCCACGAGAGGAAGGCGATGCCGAGCCCGGCCTCGACCGCTCGCGCCACGCCCTCGAGGCTTGGAACGGTCAGGTGCGTGGCGAGTTCGACGCCGTGCGCCGCCAACTCGCGGTCGGCGACGATGCGCGTCGCGGATGTCGCCTCGCGCGCCACGAGGCGCTCGCCGGCGAGATCCTCGACTTTGATCGAACGCCGTTGCGAAAAGCGGTGTCCCTCGGCAGGCACGACCAGCACCAGGTGGTCTTCGCCAAAGGGGATCGTCTCGAAAGCGTCGTCGTCGTCGGCGATCGAGCCGACCGCCAAGGCGACGTTGATCCGGCGCGTCTTGAGGTAGCGACCTAGGCGCGCGGCGTTGGCGAAGTGGACGCTGACCTTCGCATCGGGATGGGCCGCCTCGAAGCGTGCGAGCAGCGGGGCGAGCGCGTAGCTCCCGATGGTCAGGGTCGCACCGATGTCGAGGCTGCCCGAGCGCGCCGAGATGAACTCGGCCATTTCACGTTCGAGTGCGGCCACGTCGTCGAGTACGGCGCGAGACCGGTCGGCGAGAAACCGGCCGGCATCGGTGAGGATCGGCCTGCGCTTGACGACCTCGATCAGCGGAAGCCCGAAATGATCCGCCAGCGAGCGCACTTGCAGCGCGACGGCGGGCGGCGTCAAGCCGAATTCCTCGGCAGTTCGCGCGAACGTCCCCAGCTCAGAGAGCCGCACGAACGTGTGCAGTTGAGCGAGGGTCAAGGACGCCGCCATCTCCCGGCTCGTTCGCGGAGCCGGAAAAGTATCCATGCCTTGAAAAACTTGACATAAACCAAAGTTTTGTTATACTCAAGTCGTCCTCGGTGTGTGAAGCTGCTGCACGAGAAAACACGGTGCGTAGGGGCGCCGTGGGAGGATCGTTCCGGGCCGGATCTACAGCCGGAGTCCGGCACGGAATGAGAGAGCCGGTGGTGGGTCTTCCGATTCGCGCTCGTTTCCGCACGGCGAGCGCGAGGAAGGGGACTCCCGCCGGCTCGGTTTGTTTGTGGCACCGCTCGCTTGTGTTGGCGCAGCGCCGGCCGAATGCCGGGTTTCGGCTTGACGCTCTAGCAGGACACTCCTATACTAGTTGGGATGCGAGCGGCTCGACGGGCTCCGGCCCGCGATTTCGCCCGCCTCGAGACCGTATTGGAGAAACGACGAGTATGGGGGTTGCGCAGAGCGCGCCCGACGCGCTCGACTACCACGAGCGCGCCGACGAAGATCTGGTCTCCGCCGCCAAGAGCGGGGACAACCTCGCGATGGAGTTCCTACTCAACAAGTACAAGAACTTCGTCCGCATCAAGGCCAAGAGCTACTTCCTCATCGGAGCGGACCGCGAGGACATCATCCAAGAAGGGATGATCGGCCTCTACAAGGCCGTCCGGGACTTCAAGGCCGACAAGCTTTCGAGCTTCCGCGCCTTCGCCGAACTGTGCATCACCCGCCAGATCATCACGGCGATCAAGACCGCGACGCGTCAGAAGCATATCCCGCTCAACCAGTACATCTCGCTGAACAAGCCGATCTACGACGAGGACAGCGAACGGACGCTGCTCGACGTGATGGCCTCGCAGAAGACCTCGGACCCCGAAGAACTGGTCATCAACCAGGAGGTCTCCGAGGACATCAAGGAGCGGATTCAAGAGAACCTCTCCGACCTCGAGTCGCAGGTGCTGCTGTCGTACCTCGAGGGCAAGAGCTACCAAGAGATGGCCCGCGATCTCAACCGCCACGTCAAGTCGATCGACAACGCGCTGCAGCGCGTCAAGCGCAAGATTGAAAAGAATCTCGCCGAGATCGAGCTGCCGTAGCCTTTGTCAGGGCGATAAAAAGAGAGAGGGCGCCGCGAAAAGCGGTGCCCTCTCGACGTCTTACCGAATCCGCCGTGAATCTCGGTCCCTGACGCCGGCAGCGATACGTTCAACACGTATTCGGCGAACCGCAGCCTAGAGGCACGCGGCGGGCGTCGGGGTTCGCTAGGCCCCCTCCCAGGGGCTCGTCCGCGGCGCTGTCTAAGGAGCCGTGAGACGCCGACGTAGCTCAGCTGGTAGAGCGCCCGCCTTGTAAGCGGGGGGTCGCGAGTTCAAGTCTCGCCGTCGGCTCGTGCCTTTGCCGGAGCTCCCCTCGTGGCTGCGCGGGCCATGCGTCAAACACCCGGTCGGAAGGAAGTTCCTAGCGTCGCGTGACTTAGGTCCGGCCATCGACTGCCGAAAAGGGGTATACTTACCGATGAAAGACCGGCGGTGGCTCGCCTCTGCGAGTTCCGGCGGCTGTGAACCCCATGAAGAATCTCGTCCCGTTTCCCAAACGAAGCCCCGGCATCGACCCCGCCGAAGACCTGCGCGCCACGGTTGCCTTACTGCGAGAGGTTGTGGGTCAACTCGCCGAGCGCATCGAAGTACTAGAGGCGCGCGCCGCATTAGGCGCGGCTAGCGTCCCGGTCAAACTGTCGACCGAGCCGTTGTAGGCAGCATCAGGCGTTTTGCCGCGATGCCCCCGGTTTGGTTGGACCGAAGGAAACGCTCATGCGAAAAATTGCAGACAAGTTTCAACGCCGCGACGCTACGATCGTGCTCAAGGGCATGGAGCGCATCGATCGCTGGATATACGAGGTCCAGGAGGATCGCGTGATCACCTATCCGGTCGGCGCGGCGCAGCTCTCGCCCGCCGCGCGCCGCTTCCGCGAGCCGGTGCGCTATTCGCAGATCCTTTCGATCGGCGAGCTCGACCCAAAGCCCGTCTGACGAGTTCGAAATGAAAAGCCGTCCGCTCGCGCGGACGGCTTTTCTTACCCTCGCAATAGCGGCCAGGTGCGGTTAACGCCGGCGGCGCGGGGCCTCGCGGGGCATGCGCCGTTCGGGAGCGTGCGGTACGAGCGCGCGCTCGGGCAACGGCGGCGTCTTCGCGCGGTCGATGCGGCGCCCCAGTTTGCGTTCGATCTGGGCGAAGAATTGCTCTTCCTCGCGCGAGACGAACGTGATCGCGTCGCCCGTCGCGGAAGCGCGAGCGGTGCGCCCGATGCGGTGGATGTAATCTTCGGGAACCAGCGGCACGTCGAAGTTTACCACGTGGCCGAGTTCGACGATGTCGATGCCGCGCGCGGCGATGTCGGTCGCGACGAGCACGCGATACTTGCCGCGTTTGAAGTCGGCCAGCGCCCGCGTCCGTTGCGCTTGCGAACGATCGCCGTGAATCCGTTCGGAAGGCACGTTGTTCTTGGCGAGCAGCGTGGCTAACCGGTTCGCGCGCGACTTGGTGCGTGTGAACGCGATCGCGCTGTAGATCGCGTTGTCCTTGAGCAGCTCGAGCAGCAAATCGCCCTTGCGATCTTGGTTGACGCTGTAGATCGTCTGCGCGATCCCCACGGCCGGAGCCCCGGGAATGGTGAGGTCGACGCGCACGGGATCGTGCAGCATCTCGCGGGCGAGCGCGGCGACCGGCGGCGGGATCGTCGCCGAGAAGAAGAAGCCCTGCCGCTTTGCGGGCAGCAGCTTCAGGATTCGGCGCACGGTGGGCAAGAAGCCCATGTCGAGCATCCGGTCGGCTTCGTCGACCACGAGAAACGCGATGTCGTCGAAGCGGGCCGTGCCCTGGCCGGCGTGATCGAGCAGGCGGCCGGGCGTGGCGACGATGATGTCGGTGCCGCGCTTGAAGGCGGCGGCCTGCGCGCCGAAACTCACGCCGCCGAAAACGGCCGCAACGCTCACCTTGGTGTGCTTGGCCAGAGCGGCGAGGTGCTCGGTGATCTGCGCCGCGAGTTCGCGGGTCGGCGCCAGGATCAGGGCGCGGGTCTTGCCGCGCGGCAGTTGGGCCAGTGCGTCGATCAGGGGCAGGCCGAACGCAGCTGACTTGCCGCTGCCGGTCGCCGCGCTGGCGAGCAGGTCCTTACCTTCGAGGGCCGGCGGGATCGTGGCGGCCTGCACGGGCGTGGGCTCGGTGAAGCCCAGGTCGCGGACCGCGCGCAGCAGCGCCGGCTGAAGGTTCAGTTGGTCGAACGAGGTCAAGTTGTGGCTCTCTCAAATGTGCGCGAGTCGGTCGCTCATCGAAAGAACCGCGCGTAGGATGACGCTTCAGTATGACACGTTCCGGCCGCCCAGTCAAACCGAACGGAGTTTTTCCGGCTCAGTTACGCGTCGGGACCCCTTCGGGCCAAGAGGGACCGCGAACGGCGGTCCCGTAACCATCGGACGCTGGTCCGGACCGGTATGGGTAGGTGGTCGAGTGGTTAAAGGCACCGGACTGTAAATTCGGCGCGCGAAAGCGCTACGCAGGTTCGAATCCTGCCCTGCCCACCAGTCCGCCGCGGGCGTTGCATAATGGTAATGCCTCTGCCTTCCAAGCAGAAGTTGCGAGTTCGATTCTCGCCGCCCGCTCCAGTTGCGCCACTCGACGACGGACGAAATCGCCAGCCCACTCGGAGGGCTGGAACGGATACAACGTGCTCTCGGTGCTCGTCGAGTTTCTTTCTCGATGGAGAATGTCGGCGTCGGCTCGTGCTTCCATCGCCCATAGGGAGCCTTATCGTGAAGCGCTTCTTTGAGTTTCCGGTCGTCGCCCTTATCGCGTTGACGTCGGGTTGTGCCGGCTCGACACCGGCCGCGCCCGTTTCCATGGTCGGTGCGCAATCGCTCGGGCACCTCGCCCGTCCGCTGCCGCTGGCGACCGGAGGGTCGGCCGTTCGCGTCGGCCTTGCGACGCCGCTCGAGAGCCGTATCGTTCGGAGAAGCCGGCAGGTATTGGTCGCGCAATCGTTTGCCGGCACGAGCGCGACGGGATGGGTCACCGACCAATCCTGTCTGACGGCCGGCAAGTCGTCGAAACGGAAAGGCTCGATTCCGGCGTGTGGCTCCAAGGCTCCGCGCGATGCGCCGGGCGGAGGCGCCCTCGAACTCACCGGGCCGGTCGACTACACGGACGGGTTGGCCGGATATGGCACCGCGCTGCCGACGGCCAACGGCCTCGAGATCGTCTTCGACTACTATTCGTTCGACGGCACGGGCGCCGACGGAAGCCTCGTGTACCTCACGGACGGCTCGCAATCGCCGCCGCAAAAACCCGGCTCGAACAAGAACTGCGGAGGTTGCCTCGGTTACGTTCCTATTTCACCCCGCTGGCCGGGGTTACCGGACGCTTATCTCGGGGTCGGCCTCGACGAGTACGGCGACTTCGGCCGGTTGTTGCCGGGAGGCCCGGGTCAAATCGGTCAGACGATTTACTTGGGCGGCGCGCAATCGATCGGTTACGCGTATCTCGGCGGCGTCGTCAACAACTCCGGTCAGCAAGTGAGTTTACCGTTCGACCTCGACGAGCCGCAGGATCAAACGCGTCCGACGACTCCGCTCACGTTTTATATCTCGATCACGGCCGCAGGCTTGGTCGAGGTGGCCATCGACATCCACGACGGCAACGGCCCGGTGACGTACGTTTCCGAGAACATCGTCGGCGTTGCGGGACAGCCTGCCGTTCCGCCGACGGTATACGTCGGTTTCATCGGATCGTGCGGCGGCTACGACGATCGTCATCAGCTCAACAACCTCGAGATCGAGACGCTTCAGTAAAGGCTCGCTCCCGCGCAGCCGTCCGGGAAGCCCGGGGAGCGAAGCAGGGCCGATTGCTTACATCCGCCTACCGCGCCGGCGATCACTCCGGTCTCATCGTCGCGCGAAAGCGGCCGGGTGTGACCCCGAAGTGCCGAACGAATTGCCGATTGAAATAGCAGGGATCGCCAAACCCTACCAACTCGGATGCCTCCGCGACGCTGAGATTGCCCGAAGCGAGCAACCGTCGGGCCTCCTCGATCCGACGCCTAATTATCCAAGCGGTGACGGAGAGTCCCGTAGCTCGACGAAACTTGGTCGTCAGATGGCACCGCGAGTAGCCCACCGCTTCTGCCACGTCGCGGAGGCTGATCTGCTCCGCGTAGCGCTCCTCAATGAACTCGATGACCTTATCGACGACCGTCGAGTGTGCGGCGTCGTAGAGATCTCGACCGTGATCCGTGGCTGATGTCATGTCAAGCGGCTCTCTCCGAACAAGAGGGACCAGTCGAGGCTAGGGCATCGACGGGCCAAGCGCCAGCCGCCTTTCGATACAAATAGCGATACGATTAGGGCG
>Ga0326727_10014545_pt1 | contig 17111 bp, 19 predicted proteins | sample MB2enrmetagenome_FD_207643 | JGI IMG/M metagenome (GOLD analysis project Ga0326727, IMG submission 207643) | Lab enriched peat soil microbial communities from McLean, Ithaca, NY, United States - MB29MY | ecosystem: Environmental > Terrestrial > Soil > Wetlands > Peat | place: USA: New York...
AGCCTGCGACGCGACGCCGAAGATTTTCCTCCAGATGCTTGATCTGGTCCCGGCGGGCACGATCGTCAATTGCGCCGCCGTGGGCAAGGACCAACTGCCGCTGACTACCCTGAGCATTCTGATGGGCGGCCACGCGCGAGTGGGCCTCGAAGACAACGTCTACTACGGCAAGGGCGATCTGGCCACCAATGCGCGCCTTGTCGCAAGAACGGTTCGCATCATCCGGGAACTGGGCAAGGAACCTGCGACGCCGGCCGAAGCGAGAGAGATTCTGGGACTGAAGCCGCTGTAAGTCTGCGGCCACGTCGAATTCACGAGTCCAGGTCTTCAGCCTTGGCAGAAGACTTAGGATCACTGGAATAAGGAGAAAGAAATGAGCGTGAACTTCCGTTTGGATAATAAAGTCGCCCTGGTGATGGGCGGCGCGGGCGGCATTGGCAAGGCGCTGGTCGAGGGATTGAGCCGCCAGGGCGCCAAGGTCGTGATCTCCGACTTTAACACGAAAGCGCAAGACGAGACGGCCAAAGAGATCTCGGCCCTGACCGGCAACCCGGTGATTGGGATCAGCTGCGACGTAACGAAGGAAGAGACCGTCGCCGAGATGGTCAAGCAGGTCGTCCAAAAGTGCGGAACCATCGACATCCTGGTAAACGCCTTCGGCTGGAACATCAAGAGAGATGCATTCGAGTTTCCCATGGACGACTGGCGCAAGCTGATGGACATCAACATCACCGGCGTGATGATCTGCTGCAAGCAGGTAGGCAACCTGGTCTTCAAGGCGAAAAAGGCCGGCAAGATCATCAATCTTTCGTCGATACGCGGCATCCGCGGCAAGGACGGCGGCAATGTGGGCTATTCGGCCACCAAGGGCGCGGTGGAGATGATTACCAAGTCGCTGGCGCTGGAGTGGGCTCCTTATAACGTGAACGTCAACGCCATCGGTCCGGCGCTGGTTATCACCCAGGGAACCGTTCACATCAAGCAGAATCCCGAGCTGGCGGAAAAATATCGCAAGACCATCCCCCTGGGCCGGCTCGCCGAGCCCGAGGATATGGCCGGTCCCGTTGTCTTTCTTGCCTCGGAGGCTGCGAATTTCATCACCGGCCTGACGATCTATGTCGACGGCGGCGTAGCTGCCGGTTGATCTTTGTTGTGCACTGGCTCCTGCCTGCGCCAACACTTGCCATATCGCACTTCGATGGCACGTGAAAGGGTGTGTCTACGGCGTTTCTCGGATTTCTGCAGAGTCACCAAGTGGCGTGCAATGTGGCTTTTCTTGAGGAAAAATCCACGAGGGAGTGGCGGCTTCGCTCTATACCAATCCGAGAAGCGCTTCTAAGCGATAATATGCGCCATAGAGACCCTGTCGTTCACAGCCACTGACGAATTTTTGCGCTGCGCCGAGACAGCAGTTCCTATCGCCGGAACAGTCAAACGCGGGGCCAACCCAAGCATGAGGTGGCTCGTCCAAATAGCAGGCATTTTGGTAGTTGGGGGGCTGATCCTTCTGGGCTGATAAAGTGCAAGAACTCGAAACTAAAACTAACGAAGCCGGAGTTATTCGCACAACATTTGGGGCAATTCTCACCGCAGTGTAAGGGCATTATTACTGCCGTTCCGCCGTCCGCGCCTGAGGCCCCCCACAAAAAACCAAATGATTGATACCACTACAAATACTTGCGGGAGAGACCAAGGCCACGCTATCAAAACAACTGACCCTGCATAAGCAATCCTAGATGGACCAACAAAATGGCCATAGAGCAAGCCGAAGGCACCGATCAAGCCAATCACAATAACGGACACCGCAAGCCGCTTCAGTACGGCTAAGACAAAAGTCCTCATAGCTTCGACCCTCCTATCCGACTACCGAAGATTCTCTCAACTAAGACCTGTCCTTGGGGCCCCGGGTTGAGGAAAAAATCCACGAGGAATTGGTGGCTTCGCTCTACACCAATCCGAGAATTGCTATAGCAGGACGCGTACTCGCGAGAGGGACGAAGACGACGAATCCGTTATCGTGGCGGCTCGCTTGTTTGATAGGGAATGAATGTGTGCGCGATGGCGCCCCATGGGGAATGTCCGTCCTGATCCAGGGCTTCAATCTGTACGCGGTCGTGGAAGTGCAGCCAATCGGTCTTCGCCTCGCCGTGTTCCAGAACCTCAAGGGCGCGCCGCTCGGCGATGCAGCCGGTGCCGGCGGAAGCGTCTTCATTTGAGACTGTGCCGGAGCCAATGATGGTTCCCGCGCCAAGAGTGCGCGTTCTGGCGGCATGCGCAATCAGATCGTAGAACGAGAAACCCATCTGATCGGTGGCCAGGTTGCCCAACCGATGGCCATTGATGCCGATCTCCATGCGAAGATGCACTCGCCCGTCACGCCAGCCTTCGCCTAATTCGTCGGGCGTTACGGCAACGGGAGAGAAGACGCAGGTGGGTTTGCACTGGATCATGCCGAAGCCCAGCGTCATTTCCCCAAAGAGCAGACGGCGCAGACTCACATCGTCAAAGAGAACCAGCAGGCGCACGTGAGCAGCAGCCTGCGCGCTGGTAACGCCCATGGGCACAGCATCCGTGACGATGCCCAACTCCGCTTCGATGTCGATACCGTGTTCCTCGCTGGGCAGGGGCATGGCCGCCTGGGCGCCAAGAAATGCGTCTGAGGCGCCCTGGTATATGAGCGGGTGATTGACCTCAAGCGCAGCTGTGGAGAGGTTGAAGGCTCGCACCATGCGTTTTCCGTGGGAGAGGAACGAAGATCCGTCGAGAAACTGCGGGGCGCGGGGAAGGGGCGCAGCCGCGACGGCTGGGTCGAATGAGAAAGTGTCCGGGGCACGGCCTGCCTCAAGCAGGTCCGATCGCTCTTTCAGCCTTTTCTCCAAATGCGGCCAGGATTCGAGCGCCGTGCGCAGATTGGGCGCGATATCTGCGGCAGTTACGGCGCGGCTCAAGTCATGCGACACCACGACCAATTTTCCATCTGGGCTTCCATCATGAATTGTTGCCAGCTTCATACTTCGAACCTCCTTGGAACCTCCCGTCTGCATAGAAACTCTCACTCAGTCCGTCAATAAAAGCCCAGGCCGTCTGAATCGTCATGTCCTTCGCATCCGCTTCGGGTTCCGTATCTAGCAGGTGCATGTTAAATTCCATTACGTCCAGGCCCGCAATCCGGAATGCGCCGGACCGATGTCCGTCCGCAAGGAACCGAACGACATCCATGATTGCTTTCATTTCGATGCCCATTCCATCCATATAGCGTGCTGCTTGAACGCACCTCCCCGAGCCAACATCGAGATCCAGACTCACGTACACATATGGTGTGGTGATCTTGGCCCTCAGAAATTCGGTGAGTTGACTTTCGTATTGTCCCTCGAAAGCCAAAAGCGGAAAGAAGCCACAGCCCCGCTCTTCAAACTCCAGATACTTCCTTTGAAAGAGATCCCATTCCTTCTCGGGCCGTTCGACCGGATAATCGCCTACGCCCACAAACAACAAGTGCTCTGGCCTCAGAATGCCTGCATCAATGAGATGGCCCCAAAAACTTCCACAACAGTAGTCATGGCCGACTGCGGTAGGATCATCTGAAGCAAAAGCGGGCAGTGAGTCACCGTTTTCATCTGAAGGCGCGAACGTTCTCACTTCCGAATCTAATCCGTCGAAATGATGATCGAGCACCACTACGGTTAGTTGATCCGGTCCCAGCGCTTCCGAGAGCGCGGACACTACGCCTCCGCTGGCCGAATGGTCGACACCTATCATGATCGGAGGGTGTGGCAGGATTCGATCAATCACGAACCCCTTCACCTGTCGAGTCACTTCCAGCAGGCCACCGCCTTCGACGAATTCCTGCATCTTTGCTTGCGTAAGAAAAGGCACATCCGCAGGCTTCGGTCTAGGCCCTAGCCAAGATGCGAGCGGGACAACTCCTGCCAATTCGATCGACTTCGACCTCGTCCCCAGCGATCGCACCATCGCGTCGTACGGCCCTTGATCAAGCTTCTGCCCTTGAAGTTCCGCCCAAATGGAGGCTAGCCTCAACCGCAGGTTCCAAGGATCGTCTGAAACGTCCAATGCAACCCCAAACATCTTTCCCGGGCCATAAATATTCATCTATTTCTCTACTGTCGCCCGTTAAGAATTGCGGCTACAAAAAAGCCGCAACCCTTAACCGGTTGACCAGTTCCGTTTAGACCCGCTCATCCACGAAGGCGAACAAATCCTGCACTCGGCCCCTTTCCGCCTCCGGCAAAACATTTTGGAAGTTATGTTTGCACGAGGTGCAAGCCGTTATTAGAACGTCAGCTCCCGTCGCTCGGAATTCCTCCATCCTCTCCTTGGCCGTTTCCGCCGCCATATCAGGGTAGTAATCGCCTAAAGCTCGCGCGCCACAACAGAAGCTAGACTTGCGGTTTCGTTCCATCTCCACCAGCTCAACACCGTCCAGCGCCGTCAAGACCTCTCGCGGTGCGTCATATACCCCAAGGCCCCTTCCCAAGTAACAGGGATCGTGATAGCACACCTTGAGTTTCTTTCCGTTCTTCTTGCTTTCGAGAGCTTTTGCTCCAAAGGCTTCGGCTAGAATCTGGCTGAAGTGACGAGCCTTGACCTCGCTGTAGTCTGGAGCGAACTCGCGATACCGATTTACGATAAACTCCTGGCAATGCGGGTCCGTAAAGACGAAGGTCTTATCCTTCAAGCCCTTCATCTTTCCCCAATTCTTCTTTACCTGCGGTTCCACATAATCCCAGAATCCAAAGTCGTAAAGAGTCGATCCACAAAAGCCCTCTTCGGCAAATACCGCGGCATTCTTGCCAATTTTGCCAAGCAGGCTTGCGACACTTCCGGAGACTTGGCCTTGCCCGTTTTTCTCACAGCATTCGGCAACTATAACCGTGTCCGCCTCTATGCCAGTCGTCTGCACAGCTGAATCAGGCGCCTTCGTCGCTTTCTCGTCTGAGGCTTGCTTGACACGCTCATACAACTGCTTGACCTTTTCCGGCAAGACACCCTTTCGCACTAGGTCTGCCCTGAGAGTGCGAATATGATCCGATGGCTTAACGGCAGGGTCTAGGATGCTCAAAATGTAGCACCGGTCGCACAGACCACACCCCGTGCAGGTGTAAGCGAATTCGGCCACATTTTGGTTCAATTCAATCTTTTTTTCGTTGATAGCGCGATTGAGGAAAACTACGCCTCCTAAACTGGCGCCCAGCGACTTGCCACGCGCATAAAGCGGGCATGTGATGTTAAATTCCGGCCATCCGGAATAGGTACAGCATGCGCATCGGGTGCAACATGCACCCATGTTCTTGACATCCCGATCATCTATGGATGCGGTCAGCCTCATTGCTTCTCTCCTTCAAACAGCTCGTCATCGAAAAGATTGATACTTGGATTAAGAATATTGTTGGGATCGACGGCCAGCTTTATTTTCTTCAGCAGTTCGTAATACCCGCCAGTGCCCCGCACAAAGTCACCGACGTTATAGCGATAAGGAAGGGCGTTGTACTTCTTCATTGCCGTGTCGTACATTTCCGAGAATTTCGCACCGATTTTGTGCCGAAGCTCGAGATCCGAGGCTTCTGCAAAGGCAAACAGCCGGAAAAAGATCGAGCGCCCGAAATCGAAGGGATGAGCATAGTAGCAAACTGGACGGATGCCTTCCTTGTCCAATTCCTCCACCGCCCACTTTTCCAACTCTTTAATATCTTTGGGTTCGTTATGAACAATCCACACCATGTTTCTTCCAAGCCCGTACAAGGCAATGGGCACCTGGGGACGGTAGTCGGCATAAAGCTTGTCCCAACCCTTCATTCCTACCGGCAAAAGCGCCCGCGCCTCGGCATCGGAAAGCTGTCGGCCGTTGTGCTTCTTGGCGACTTTTTCCGAGACTTTAATATTGGCATCAACACTCTCTTCGTACCCGGAGAGAAACAAGGTCACCATGGAATAGGGGAAGCCCTCCGGTGCGTCGAACGGGTTGCTCTTGAAGCTCTCCGGAAACTCCACCACTGTATTTTCCGAATCCGACAAATTGAAAGCTTGGTAGAGCGACCAATTCCAGATAATGCAGTGTTCTGGGATATTATTTGCGATCGCGTCTTTGATGAAGTCCACCGCATCAGCGAAGGTGTCAAATCCCGCCAGCACAACTTTTGAGCACTCATTGATCGGGTAGATCTTGACGGCAGCCTTGGTCACGATTCCGAGCGTTCCGTACGAACAGCAGTACAGTCCTGTCAGGTCGGGGAATGGCCCATATCTCAAACTGCTTCCGGCCCCTTCAAAATGCGAGGATCCCGTCTTGATAATGGATCCATCTGGCTGCACAACTTCCAAATCGAGGATCGAGTCGAGGTGCCTGTTGGCCAGGCTTCCGGACGGCTTGAGTAGATGGTTGCCTAATGGAGTAGATCCTCCTGGAGCTGTGGGCATCTGAAATCTGAATCCCACTTTCCTTAGCGCGCCAGTTAGCTTGTCGAAATTGCAGCCGGGTTCGATCACGGCATAACCGGAGTCGGTATTGATCTCGAGGATCTTGTTCATATTTCTAAGATCCATGAGAATTCCGCCATCCGGGGGCACCACCAAGCTCGCCACATTGACGCCGGCGGCAATGGTCCCGACCGGCATCTTGTATCTGTTGGCAATCATGAGAATGTCTCGGACCTCGTCGCCGGTTGTCGGTAGTACAACGAAAGCCGGCTTGCTATATGGAGCAGGGCCTCCGTCGTATCCGTAGCTCGTCAGGGTAATGTCGTCATCCTTTACTTTCGACGATTCCAACGCTATTCGTAATTCTTCCCCGATCGCCTCTGTCTGCTCAACATGTGGTTTATCGGTCATCAACATGTTCTCATTACTCCTTCTGGTTGATTAGATTTCAGCGAAAAGACTGACTGACGCCGTCAACCGCTCACGCGTAAAACTCAATTTGAAAACTAGTTGGATAGTACATTCGCATTGATACTAAAGCGAATAGATAAAGCGAATCGTTGTGATAGCTTTTTACTTTCACACATTCCAGTCCGGTAAACAGCAATCTCGCTTTATGCATCCCTTTGATATTCAGTATGTTGCGGTTCACTCTTGTCCAAATTAGCGTTTGAACGGCAGCGGTAGAGCTTTGCTAGAGCCTGTTATTAACTCTGAGGAGCGGCACGCGTTGCCCGAATGCTCAAAACCCGTGTAAAACGCACTTTTTTGCGAGATGTGGCACGGAATGCAATTGCGGTTTCCCTCTGAATCGCAGTCACTTTGCAAAGGCGGCGCTGATTCCATTTGATTTACGGGAGCAAAGTGTAGAGTCGAGATGTGGTGCGGTAGTTTAGGGAACCGCCTATCTGTTTCCGGCTCTTTCGTCTGCCGGTGCCTCATTAGCCGTCCCATGCTCCGTTTCCACATCCCGCTTATCGAACCAGGACATGCGGATTTCCCGCATCCGGCTCACGGAGGAAGCGTCACGTCTTCGCCCGCGAAAAGCTGGCGGTGCGCTGACAGAGCCGGACCAAGCCCAGCCGCTGGTCGATATAGCGGCAAGATAGGCATTTCAACGGATTATTGTTTCGTTCCCGCAAGAGACCTCTTTTATGATAGTTTCTGCCTATCATAATGGCCAGCATTATCTATTAGCCTATTTGTGTAAATTAGGAGTAGCCTTCCCTTGAAATTCCAGTTGGCAAGCGAGAAAGTTTTGAGTGGGCATAGTGCGTCCGGCTCTACAGCTTTTTCGGCATCTTCGGGAATGCGTTTTTCGAATGTTCAAAGTGCTTAAGGGAGGCTAGTCTATGTCAATATCGTGGAGTTCTGCTAAAGGTGCTCTGGCACCCTGCTGTGCGAGTTTTCACAGCAGTTTTTCGGGAAGGTCGATCAAGCTGACGTTCTTCCCGCTTCTTGTAGGAGTGCTGCTTGCTGCGGCGCTTATGAACAGCCTTCCTGCTGCTGCGCAGGTCAGCACAGCAACCATCTCGGGTATCGTGACGGATTCGACGGGCGCAATCATCCCCAATGTTTCCGTTACCGTCGAAGACATGCAGACCGGCGTGAAGCGAGTGATAATGACTAATACGGTAGGAAGGTACACAGCGCCGGAATTGGTCATCGGCCAGTATAAGGTCGAGGCAAAGGAAGTAGGCTTCCAGACGCAGGTTCGCAGCAACATTACCCTCACCGTCGGTGCGCAGGTCGTCGTTGATATCACGATGCAGGTCGGTAAGGCGGAAGAAGTAGTCAACGTCAGTGCTAATGCAACAGGCGTCGAAGTGACCTCCTCGGAGATGTCCTCCTTGGTCGACGACAAGCAGATGCGCGACTTGCCGCTTAACGGCAGGGACTTTGAACAATTGATCCTGTTAACTCCTGGGGTCCAACCCGTTTCCTCGGGTACACTAGGCTCAACATATGGCCGCAACGCATCGTATTCTATTGCTGGTTACCGTCCGACGGGGCAAGCCATTCTGTTGGACGGTTCGGATATTCAGGGGTTCTGGGGGCACGGCGCTGGTTCGCCGATGACAGGAAATTCGCTGGGCGTCGAGGCGATTGCTGAGTTTACGACGCTGACGAATTCTTATGGTGCCCAGTATGGCGGAAGCGGCTCGGTCATCAACTCTGTGACCAAGTCAGGCACCAACTCTCTTCACGGATCCGCATTCGACTACCTTCGGAACAGCAAGCTGGACGCTTTGAACTATTTTGATAATCCTGCAAGCCCACCCGTGTTCCGCCGCAATCAATTCGGCGGCAGCCTGGGTGGTCCCATCAAGAAAGACAAGACATTTTTCTTTGCTGACTATGAGGGAGTCCGGCAGCTTTTGGGTACGACGAGTTTCATCTTCGTACCCGACGCGAATGCCCGTCTCGGAATCATTAACGGAACTACCTACGGTGTTAGCCCCGCCGTTCAGCCGTACTTGGCCATCTATCCTGGTTGCTCGCCCGCCGGTCAGGAATTCGCAGCATCGGGAACCTGTCAGTACATCACGGAGACTCCTCAGCCTACAAACGAAGACTATGTCAATGCTCGCATCGATCACCACTGGTCAGCAAATGACACTTTTTTCGCACGATATGTTTATGACAGCGGGTCTTTCCTCAACACCCTTGGGATTGGATTGCCTGGGTGGCCCGAAGTAGATGCATCCCGCAATCAGTATCTGGCCCTCGGGGATACCAGGATGTTTTCGTCTACGCTCATCAATACCATTCGCTTCGATTTCGTACGCAACCATGCGACGGCTACCTCACCTACCAACAACCCTTTGCTCACTTTCTTCCCGGGGAGAGAAAACGGCGCCGTCACCGTGACCGGCATCGCCAGCTTTGGCACGAATAAGAACTTGCCTTTGCTGTACGGGCAGAACAAGTTCGCGGAAGCAGACGACTTGATGTGGAGCCACCACGCCCATCAAGTCAAAATCGGAGCCGAAGTAAAAAGAATTCAATCGAACTTCGCATCTTCCTCCAGCCTCGGAGGCCTCTGGACTTTCACCTCACTGGCGAGCTTCCTGCGAGACATTCCCTCAAGCTTTGCGGGGGCTCTGGCAGGGCTTGACAATGCTGAGCGTGGATTCCGCGAGATCGACATTGCTCCCTATATTCAGGACGACTGGAAGGTCACCCGGAAACTTACCCTCAATCTTGGACTGCGGTACGAATTTATGACGAATCCGGTGGAGGTCAATAACAACCTTGCCAACATCACGAACTTCGTCACTTCGCCAGGATTTACCCCGGTCAGCAACGTATTCGCGACCAATCCTTCCCTAAGAAATCTCGATCCGAGAATAGGTTTCGCCTGGGATCTGTTCGGGGATCACAGGAGCTCTATTCGCGCTGGATTTGGGATGTATCACGACCTGATCACTCCGCGGGAGTACGGGCAAGGTTACGGTACTGCAGGCCCGTATGTGCTCGCTACGCAGCGCCCTGCTCCACCGTTCCCGGGCGGGTTCAGTACCACAGTGGCATCGCCGCACCCGAGTCAGTTTTTCAATGTCGCGTATCCTTCGACCAGCCAAACGCCCTACGCGCTGCAATACAATTTGAGCATTCAGCGGGAACTGTCAGCCGCTACTATGCTGACGGCTGGATACGTTGGTTCCAGCGGGGTGGATTTGATGATCGTCAAGGAGTTCAATCCGCCGGCCGCAACCCAACTGCCTAACGGAAGCTGGTACGCTGCGACCCCGCGTGTTGCCGTTAACCGCAATCTTTCATTTATGATGGACGACTATCCCGGTGGCCATTCAAGCTACAACTCTCTGCAAATCAATCTGAAGCATAACTATTCCAAGAGCGTAGAGGGCCAGGTGGCGTACACCTGGGCGAAGATGATCGACGATGGCTCCGTGTCGGGAGCTGGTGCGGCTGGCCAGGCAAGCAATTCGGTCGAGGAGGCCAACCCGTACGACGTCTCAGCAGATCGTGGGCTTTCCAACTACGATATTCGAAACAACGTGACTGCCAACGTGCTTATTGCCCTGCCCTTCCATCAAAACAGACTCGTAGACGGATGGCAGGTTAGCACGATCGCTACGCTACATTCGGGTGTACCGGTGAACATCCTTTCCGGATATAACGAATTCGACGAGGTGTACCCATTATCTGACGAACATCCAAATTCTGTGCCTGGTTGCAAGGTGCATGTAGGAACGGTGAATGAGTGGTTCAACCCAAATTGTTTCTCCCTTCCTGCGGTCGGTTACTTGGGCAATGTGGGAAGAGATACTGTGATCGGTCACGGCGTGTTGGAGTTCGACTCGGGACTCACCAAGAATACGCGCATCTCAGAAGGATGGTCGGCTCAATTCAGGGCCGAGGCGTTCAATATCTCCAATCGTGCCAACTTCGCTCTGCCGAGCAGCAGCCTCTTCAATTCGGCAGGAGTGTTAGTCGGGGGCGCGGGCCAGATCACATCGACGAGCACCACTTCACGGCAGATACAATTCTCTTTGAAGATACTCTTCTAAGGGCGAGGTCTGAATGGTTATTGAGTAAGTAAACTGTGCAACCGATGTTGGCTAGTGGCGCATGTTTCGAGCACTTCAGAGGCATGCGCTGCGTTGCTACAAATGCTTATTTATAGATAAGGCCGAAAAGATATGGACCATAAGTGAGCACTGCATGGTATAGCCGCAGGTCGTGGGTAGGCGAGCATCTGTTATCATGAGAAACGCCAGCCTTCGATATATTTTTCTGAAACTTAGGTTTTGAGGAACCGCGAGAACGAAATGACTTTCTCAAAAACGGTCGATGCGCATAGCCTAATCGATAACGAGCCGATTGGCCGTTGGCAAGTTCTCACCTTCTTTATCGCTACTCTCGTCGCTGGGTTGGACGGACTGAATACCCAGATTGTTGGCTATGTGGCGATGAACATTGCCAAAGAGTGGCACATATCGATGGCCAACGTAGGTACCGTGTTTGGTATAGGTATGGCCGGTACCGTCGTGGGGGCGCTCACCCTCGGAACGATGGGGGACATGGTTGGTCTTAAGCGCATGCTGATCATTATTACGCTCGTGATTGGATGCGCAACATTAGCGACTGGCTTTGCGACAAACTGGATTCAATTGATGATTCTGCGCTTTCTGACGGGTCTTGGCGTTGGAGGCGCGATGCCGAACCTGATCGCAGTTGCCGCGCAATTTGCTCCTTCTCGCAGTCGTGCGAGTATGATTACCATTACCGCATGCGGGTTTCCCTTGGGGGCCACGCTAGGCGGTGTGCTGGTCGCGGGACTGGTCGGTCGCTACGGCTGGCGTTCCGTTTTCATAATTGGGGGCTGTCTCTCTTTGTTGCTGGCTCCTCTCATTGTTGTCGGTTTGCCGGAGTCGATTCCTCTGCTGCTGAAAAGAACGAACGTGGATGCGCAGACAAAGGTAAGGAAGATACTGCGCCGGATGTTCCCGAATGCTTTTGTCGAAGGACAAATTGTCTGGTCGGGTGTGGGTCGATGCTGCACAACATTTCCGTTGCTAGACCTATTCCTGCAAGGCCCTGTTTTGTTTTTCGCACTTGCGGCGGCGTTTTTTATGAGTATGCTCGGCATGTACCTGTTGAGCAACTGGCTGCCGAGTTTGTTGCAGCAGACGCATAGTACGGCGAAGGAGGCTGTACTCGCCACTGCCGGATTCAATTTTGGCGGCATCGCCGGAGCGGTGATGTTTGGACGCCTCATGGACCGTTTCGGGTCCATCAGGTCGTTGGCCGTCGGCTATTTGTTCGGCGCGGCTTCCATTGTGCTGCTGGCGGCGAACCACTTCTCGTTTCAAGCTCTGGCGCTCGCCGCATTTGCTGCGGGGTTGGCAATGATTGGCTGCCAGGGAGGGTTGAACGCATTGCCCGCTTTGCTCTATCCGGACGATATGCGCGCGGCTGCCACCGGGGCTTTCGTTAGCATAGGCCGGGTCGGCTCCATCCTGGGGCCGCTATTTGCCGGTTTTCTGCTCGCGGCGCATTGGAGGCCATCGCATGTTTTGCTTGCGGCCGCCATTCCAGCGCTGTGCGCCTCTGCGTTTCTTTTTGCCTTGTTTATCTTGAAACGGCAAGCGGCGGATGCCAAGCGAAGGAAGGCCAGTTGTTCAGCTGCAACTGCGTTGTGAAGTGATTGGTGCGACGAGGGAGGCGTGATAGTCCACCGGACAGTTCCGCGTCGCAGGTGCGCTAGCGCCTGAATCGCTCTTCTGAACGCGGGGTAGGTGACATGATCATGCAAGTTTCCGCCTAGCCCAGCTTAAGGCAAACCAGTGGTTAATGTCGACGCAACAGGTTATTGCTGCAAGTCGTGATACTTGAATGGAATTTAATTCAATTCTCGTAATTGGAGGGTTAGTGTGAAACAAGAAGAATACGAAAGAAGATTGGCCAGATTAGAAGACCTGCAGGAAATCAAAGATCTCCACAGAGAGTATATCTACTGGGTTAACGAGTGCGAGTGGGACAAGGTGCTCGATTGTTTTACCGAGAACGCCTTCGCCAATATCGGCAGGCACGGGCCGCGGCGTGGCAAAGCCGAGCTCGCCCTACTCTTCAAACGGGATATTCACAGCAATAATAAAGGCAAGGGACGTGATGGCCACATTGCCATGGCACCGGTCATATCAGTGGATGGAGATAGGGCGAAAGGCCATTGGCTAATGTACGTTATGATATCTGACCCTGCCACGGGGAACGCACTGAAGTGGGCGCACGGAAGACATGACGTCGAATATCTCAAAGATGACGGAAAATGGAAGATTGATTGGATTGTCTTTACCAGCCCATGGCCAAGAGAAGCGGAGTCATTCCCAAAGGAGGAGTAGAAACAAGCGGACTTGCTGGCACGGGATCAATCGATACAAGAGCGATGCCCGCCTTATGCCAACGTCAGAGTGCGTTGTGAAAATCTCAGCGCACCGTTCCCGACAAAACGACGGTCCGCTGGAAGGCAAGAGGCAAATGATGAATCTGGTCCCCCTTTCCAGCGGATTCGAAAGATGCAAGCCAAGGGTTTTCAGATCTAGTAAACCAGGCGTCTAAGAACAAAGTCCTCGTTGAAAGTGCGTCTGATCAATTGTGAGCTTTCCAAAAATGGTTATCCCCGCCCTCGCTGAAAAGGTAGAGAAAGTCCTGTTAGTAGCAGCGCTTTTCGTTGGGTAAGACGCGCTGCCCGGCCTTAATTCGATCCAGTTTATCCAACACATCCAGGTCAGGTACAGGCTCCATGTGAGGTTCGGGAGCCTTCAGCAGCATCTCCAACTCATTCGCCCCTTTATAGCTGGACCAATGCGGGAGTCCGCCTCCATTGAAATCTCCTGTAGCCGCAAAGTTAACCCAATAACTCTGCATCTGCTCGGAGAGAGTGCGGTCTTCGGCGCGCCAGGGAATCTGCAACACGTCGAGGTTTCCGTAGACGTAGAAAACCTCCGCGAAGTGGAATGCGCCGAGTGTCGGAGTGAGGGGCGGAGCCTGATCGAATCTGTAGAGATAGACTGGATGTTTTCCGGTCTGTGTTTGGAGCTTGGCCCAGTTGCGCATCGACCACGATCCAAGGAGGAAGTCCCACGAGCGGATGTAGGAAGCGTGAGCCTGCTCTAATGATCCTCCCCGAAATATGTCAAGGAACTGCTTGGCCGCTTCTTCCGGAAAGCAGTTGTCGACACTGTTCAGATATGTATCCAGCGTTGCCGGCGGACGTCCCTGCGAGGCCTCATGCGTGTTGTTGCCCATCACCATGGAAACGTCGTTCTGCTCTCCGGCCTGATAGGTTGCCAACATATCTTTAGGGATGATATGGCCGTCCACGTTGGGGTTCAGGTAGGTTGCCGGACCCGGTGGAATTTGAATCAGCTTTTCCACTGGCAGGGATCGCATCTGCTCGACGGTCGTGGCTCCCATGCCATCCATCAAGGTGTTTCCGCGCGATTCGGCGTAGGCGAGGGAGTTGAGTCCCGTATAGAAATTGCCGCCGAGTGCAGCGCCGGATTCCCCAATCGCCCTTTGGAACAACCCCCGCGCCAAGGGGTGATGGTCATGATTGAGGTCGTCATCGACCCGGACGATTGACCAAAGATGGTAATTCGTTGTGGATCGCCTCCGAACGCGGCCACGTTCGCTTGAACCCAGCGGAGGGCGGCAATTATATCCATCAGTCCATAATTGCCGCTGACGTGATCCTTCGACTCCGCACTTAGCGCCGGGTGCGCAAGCCAGCCCAGTACGCCGACGCGATTGTTGAAGTTCACGACGAGGACGCCCTTGGCCGCAAGCCTAGCTCCATCGACCGCCAGCGTGCGCGCCGACGAGGATGTGAATCCGCCGCCCATCATCCACACCATCACTGGCAGATTGTCCGTGCCTGTTTTGGCCGGGGTCCAGATGTTCATGTACAGGCAGTCTTCACTCTGCTTGTACACCGGTGTCGGAATCTGATGACGCTGAGGCGAAGCCGGCATTTCCCGCGGCGAGGGGCAGTCCGGCCCGAAGGCGTCAGCCTCCAAGACACCGCTCCACTTGGCGCGCGGTTGCGGCGGTTGCCAGCGTAATGGACCGACCGGGGGAGCAGCGTAGGGAATTCCCTTGAATTCGGTAACGCCCGAAACAGAACTTGCGACTCCCTCGATCTCACCGCCAGTTACCTGAGCCCGGGTTCCAAGGGTCTGAGCGGGGGCCTTCGCTATCGCCAAATTAAGTGCAAAGACGGCTAAGGGTGCGACAAGACGCGTCACTAATCTGTTCTTAGACATTTGTCCACTTCAATCGCAAGATCACTTGATTAACCTTGCTCACTGAACGCGTCGCAACTTCACTGCCATATCTTTTGTTTCGGAGGTTTGCGGCGAAGCGGCCGGTTCCCATGTAGAGTCCTCGCCCGTTGGGGGCCTGTACTTTTTCGCAAGACGCAGCCCGTGTTACCGTTGCACTGACCCTTGTCGATCAGGTCCGATCACGTTCCTGATCATGTGCTTTCATCCGAGAGCGTTTCGCAACCTATTGCACGCCCGGCGTCCAATGAGCATCGGTGATCGACTGGATCTTGCCATCCTTTGTCTCATAAAAGACAAACATCTTGACGATGAAAACGTCGCCCGCTTTCACGGGGCGAAGGATGAAATGCGGCTGATCCTTGGTAGCGCGGAATTCCACGTTCAGTTCCGCAGCCACCAAATCGCCGTCGATCACCACCTTCTGCGGATGCAGTATCTCTCGCAATCCGTCATGCATGCCGATGTATTCCGCCACATAGGCATCGCGGCCGTGGGTATCGCGATTATTGTTGCGGTGAAAAATGATGTTCGGGGAAAAGAATTCCGACGTGAACAACTTCGGATTCTGTGAGTTGAAGGCCGCGACATATTGCGCGAACCAAGCGTGGGTGGGGTGCCACGCCGGTGCCGGGGCGGCGTGGACCGGCATCGCGCCGATTGCGCACAACAACATCGCCATGATTCCGCCAAAGCTTTTAACCATCGATCCCTGTCTCCGTTTTGTATTGTGAGCGTTCACTCATAGATCCGCGTTAGCAGCCTTGCTCCGGCCTATAATTTGTCTCCCCTTTCCGCTCAGCCAGCAGTTCGAAACAATGCCAATGCCAAATCCGAATAGGACACTTCAAGGATTATAACCGGTATCTCTATTTTGAAAACAAATTCTCGGCAATTGCACGCCCGTTGGCGCAAATAGCAAGACCAATGCGGTAGTTTCAACGAGAAAGCCGGACGATTCGCTGCCATCCCTGCTCCGCTCGTCTTATCGAGTACCTTCCAAGTCAACTGCGCCGACACCTATCCATCCTCCTTTGTCCTTCGTGGTTCGAATTCTCTGCGCTGCGGTCGGTCGGCTAGTTTGCCGGAAGCGGCAATAGCGCGATCGCGCGTAACATCGCCGTGAACCGTGTTCGCGTTAGATGTCTTTCGGCCAACACCATCCAGTAGTAGCGGGCATGCTTTACCAACCGTCCGCCGGTCTTCACCAGCCGCTGCTGCGGGCTGGTTAGAGACCAGCTGAGATGCTGCTGGAAGTGCCAACCGCCGCTACAGATTCCCCAGGTTGTAGGCAAGAATGCTGAGCCACAACCGGACCTCATTGCTCTAAGATCGGCGGCAGCTAGTGGATTTGCGATGTCGGTGCAGTTTTCTCCCGAATTGCCGAACGGTTCTGAAGAGATGGGCCGCGACAGACGGCAAAGGCACGGTGACGTTAAAGGTGGTGCCGACGGTTGAAGTCAGCGGCGGGTTGAGTACCGCAGTCGGATTTGTAATCGACAAATCCACCGTGCTCGGCACAATGCGTGAGGAACTTGATGAAATAGTCCCCCAGTGTTGGCTAGTGTTCGCTGAACACGCCGATGTCCAGTAATCACAATTTATACCTTTTGATACGGCCGGATTGGTGAGATCCGGCCGATTGTTTCGTTGAGGTTAGCGGGTGGGTTTTCAGACCCCTTTTGTTACAGGGTGGGGTGAACCCCTTGAGTGAGACAGTTCGAGTTTTTACAGTTCGCCGTTTGCTGGATTTTGGTTCTCATTTCTCATCGATGGGATGAGCCGGGGAGCCGGGTTGAACCGGCTCCCCGTTTCTCTTCCATCGATAGATTTCCCCATGCCTGAAAAAACTCATGCTTGCCCCAG
>Ga0326727_10014546_pt1 | contig 17110 bp, 21 predicted proteins | sample MB2enrmetagenome_FD_207643 | JGI IMG/M metagenome (GOLD analysis project Ga0326727, IMG submission 207643) | Lab enriched peat soil microbial communities from McLean, Ithaca, NY, United States - MB29MY | ecosystem: Environmental > Terrestrial > Soil > Wetlands > Peat | place: USA: New York...
AAATTTACTACTGCATCGACAAGTTGTCAATCAGTACTTGGGTGGCGCGTACTTAGTTTGCCGGGCCTTCCAGCCGTGAGCGTGATCCTGCGCTGCACATGGCAGGCATCGGTTTGGGACGGATCGATGTGGCTGGTAACGATTTAATGTGTTGTCGTGGCGATCAGGAACGGTCCCGCGTCGGTCGACCGCTGGATTGGCATATTTCCGGCCCATTACCATCGAATCAGGTTGTCTGTGTCTTCCACCAGGACGACCTCATACTTGGCCAGCATCGGCAGAAGGATATTCTCCAGTTCACCCTTCCAGAGTTCGCCTTCATAAAACTTCGCCTTCATCGGTTCGCGTGAAGCGATGTCAGGAAAGCCGCGCATCCAGAAAAATGTGTCTGGGTCTTCCGCTGAGAGGAATGGACCCATTATCTTCATGCCGATTTCCGCGTGCGCGGGGATTGACTTTGCATGGAACACGTCAAGAAACCTCGAGCGGTTCCCAGGCGTGGTTTTGTATGTCCGCATTTCTATGATCATTTCTGAACCCCCGTCTTGAGAGTTGCATGCGATGCGGGAAGAAACAAGAATGCACTTTGCGGTAATCTGATTACCATATGGAAACCCACCCTGCGGTACAAGACGTCGATACGCCGCTGCCTGCCTCGCCGACAAAGTGCCCCATGACGGCGGCGCTGAATGCTGTAGGAGGCAAGTGGAGTTTGATCTGTCTTTATTGGCTGGATTCCGGTACCCGGAGGTTCAATGAACTGCGCCGATTGATGCCGGGTATTTCCCACAAGGTTTTAACCGCAACGCTCCGAAATCTGGAGGATGAGGGACTCATCTGGCGTACTGTTTATGCGGAGGTTCCCCCGCGGGTCGAGTACGGCATCTCCAGCCACGGAGAAACCGTGCGCCCGATCATTAGAGCCGTCCGGGCGTGGGGACGCCAACATCTTGAGTGGAAACCACAAGCGATTGAGTCGGCTTCTTCCAAGTAACCCTAGCCCAAGCGAGACTCCAGCTATTGCTTACGAGATGCGGCGATCAGAGCACGCGCGCTGGCCCTCAGGAGCGGGCCTGCCTCGCCAGGAGAAAGTACCTGCGAGCTCACAAAAGCTCCGTTGATGAGCAGCGACAACTGTCCAGCCAGCTCATCCGGGCGTTTGACGCGCAGTCGCTCGGCAATTCCCTTGAGCCTCTGCCGGAGTTCCTGCTTGTGAGCCGAGGCTACTCTGCGCGCGGGGTGGTCTGAGTCCGGGAACTCCGCTGCGACGTTGAGTTGTGGGCACCCGCGATAATTTGGCCGTCCGACGCGCTCGGCGATCCAATCGAGGTGCGCCTCCAGGTCAGTGGCTGGATCGGTCTTGTGGAGCTCTGTGACGCGGTTCCACGAGTTCCAGAAGTCCTCGTCTTCGCGCTCAAGGAATGCAGCGATGAGGTCGTCCTTTGTGCGAAAGTGCCGATAGAGGCTCGTCTTGGCGACCCCGGCTTCTTCGACCACGAGGTCAACGCCAACGGCCCGTACGCCTCGTTGATAGAAGAGCGTCGAGGCCGTCCGGAGAATCCGGTCTCTAACCTCGTCCGAGCTGCCATGCGCCTTACCTGCGTTGGCGCTGCGGGGATTTGTTGGCATTCTGAAACCTCCAAAGCGGACCCTTAGCATAGTTGACTTGACGCGCTACAGACCTGTCTGTACTATACAGGAAACAGACAGGTCTGTAGCGTAAAAGCATAAGCACTGGAGGAAAAATGGGCACTCAACCTGGCGTCGCAGAACATGGTCGGACGATTGCGGTCTTTGGCGCGGCGGGACACACAGGACGCTTTATCGTCGCCCAGCTGCTGCGCCGCGGTTTCGCGCCAGTGGCCATCGGTCGCGACAGCGCGAAAATTAGAGAGGCAGGATTTCTGAGGAGCAGCATCCCGATCAGAATCGCTTCCGTCGAGGATCCGATATCCCTGGACCGCTCTCTTGCCGGCGCCGCCGCGGTCATCAACTGCGCCGGCCCGTTTCTCGATACGGCCGACCGAGTGGCGGAAGCGGCTCTGCGAGCACACATCCACTATCTCGACGTCTCGGCCGAGCAGCCGAGCGCACAGGCAACGTTTAACAGATTCGGGGCTGCCGCAACCGAAGCCGGACTGATCTATATTCCGGCAATGGGGTTTTACGGTGGTTTTGCCGATCTTTTAGCCACAGCTGCTATGGGCAATTGGGATCACGCTGACGAGATCCGTCTGGGCATTGCGCTGGATAGCTGGAATCCAACCATCGGCACGCGGATTACCGGCCAGCGTAACACGGCTCGGCGGCTAATCATTGAAGACGGGAAATTCGTGCCACTGGCGCAGCCGGCACCGCAATCGTCGTGGGATTTTCCTGAGCCTTTCGGGCGCCAGGACGTCACGGAGGTTCCATTCTCAGAGGTTCCGGTCATCGCCCGCCACTTACGAGTAGCACGCCTTCGCACGTACCTCAATAGCGCTCCACTACGCGATCTTCGCGATTCCACCACCCCGCACCCTCCGCCACCGCCCGAGTTCGCCGTCGACAATAGAGGACGGTCGGCACAGATATTCCTGGTCGAAGTTATTGTCCGGAACGGAAACAGGATCCGCCGGGCGACAGCGCATGGACGCGACATCTATGCTTTCACCGCGCCACTTGTCGTTGAAGCCGTCGAGCGGATTCTCGATGGACTAACTTGCGGCAGCGGCGCTCTTGCGCCAGGCGAGGCGTTCGATTCGACAGACTTCCTCCGGTCTCTCGCGCCGGAAGAACTAACGTTCGAGCTCGGTGCCGAGGAGGCTGTCGGAGGGGTGGCAGTCGGCATGAGTTGAAATCCCTTGTAGAGAGCGAGTGCCCCCAGGAGAGAGTATCTGTCTGCGAACCACTTGACCGTGTCCGTGAGTCTGCTATCGCGTCCGCCGGACCATCTCGACGAGGGCGTCACGTGCAGCCTGGGAGGTACTTACCGCACGAGGGAAGTTGATACGTGCACCCTTGAACCCGTCGTTTGTTTTCACACGAAGCGAAAAGCCTAGCCGGTCGACGGAGGTCATGGTCGCTTCCGATGCCTCAAACTGCGCGTGCTTGCGGGCAAGAAGGATCATCGAGTCAACGTGGTCAGCATTCATGTGCGCGAGGATGCCAGGCGCCATCTCGGCCAAAGGGTCTGGCGATGCATTTTCGTAGTCTTTGGCCTCGACCCAGCCCATCACTCCGAAGCCGCCTACATAGTAGAGATCGATCGGCTGGAGCCGAAAGAAACCGAAATCTGAGAAGTCAACCCAGTATCGGCTATTCTCATGGCGGGCAAGGTAAACCTCTCGAACAGAACCAACCTCGGACTCAATAACCGGTTCAGCATCACCGATAATGATCGCCCGTGAAGCGCCCAGCGGGTCGCCGTCTGCGGGCGCTTGTCCGACGAAGAGACTGCATCGTGGATCGGCCTTCAAGTTCTGTGTATGCATGGCCATGTTGCTAATCAGGAAAATGGGTCGCCCTGCAGGATCAAGCGCGAAGGGCATCAAAGAACCGAAGGGAAATCCGGAGTGTTTCCTGGAAAGAGTCGATAGTGTGCCTACCGGGGCAAGGAAGAACAGGGTGCGGGCACGCTCAGCATGGCTTGGCTCCGGCATCTGCGGGAGTTGCGGCCCAGTGGACGCGTGCTGGCGCGGTGTGGCGGCTTCTTCTGATGACATTGATTCCTTCGCAACTCACGTGCGGCGGCCGCTCAGAGGAGCAACGCGCTGGGGTTTCTTCTGGATGCTGCTCCGTTGGACTGCCTGTCGGCTTGCGCCTCCCATAAGGATAGTTGCGGTTCCAGTGGAGGCTGGCTGAAAATCTCAATCATTTCGCACCGGAGCGCTCACGTTACGTTCATGCGCATGCAAACCCACTAGGATGTTGATACTTCACCCGAGTCTCAGTCAAGCGGCCAGAATCGGAACGATTGAACCCGCGTTGCTCCTGGCTTCTGGCCCGTCGCAATATTTCAGACCATTAGCAAAAAATGCAAGGGGCCGGCCGATAGTGGGCTATGGTCTTTCGCGAGGATCATGCCTCGTCGTATGGCAATGCTGACCATGCAGTGCTGTCTCAAACCCGAGATGTAATATCGATACGAGATGACGGATACACAGAATCAACTCGAGAGCGGTGAGGGCACGGTAGCTTCCTTTATCTAGGTACGTATGGCCTGGGGATTGTTCAAGGGAAGAGTATTGCTTCTCAGAGACATTGGAATTTCGTCGATGCCTTCAGCGTCGTTCAGGGCAAACACAGCTTGAAGGTGGGAGTTGATTATCGTAGATTGACCCCGACGGCGAATCCTGGGCTGTTCGCCGCATATGAGTATTACAACGAGGCGGCTGCCCGAGACGATCACTCTGCGGATACCATGCTGTACCAGCCATACGTCCAGCCCGCTCCCGATCAGAGCGCTATGACTCCGCTTTTGAAAGGTGGCCTCAGGTTGGATAGAAAGCCCGGCCAGCGTCTTGACATAACCGGAGGCAACGGAGAAGACCCCCGACTCTTCGACATGAAAGATTTGGACCACGGGTATACCTCGTTTCCGTGCTCCGTCAATCAAAGCCTGCAATCGGGTCACGAAGAGCGGGACTTTCTCTTCGTTCCAGTACGGGCGTTGGCGGAAGGATTCCTGGGCATCGATTACTAGCAGTGCGGTACCTGAAGCGGACATCGACGTTTCTCCTTTAGCGTAATCTGCGAATTGCCGTTTCGTTCGATAATAGGCGTCGATGAACCTACCTGAAAGTCATGCCTAAGCCAAATATCGGACAAAATCAGCCATAAATTTACGCTGCTTAATCGAGCCGTCGAGAGTCCGTCCGGAGTCTTCTAGGCATCGCGGGCTTAAAGAGAGTGGACCGAACCGCCAATCAGACGCGGATGAGGCCGCGCAACACAACGATGCCTGTACCGGACAATTCCGGGTCGGGGGTCAGGCGAACTCGCAATATGCTTCGGCGGCCCATCTTCGTGCCTTGTTCGATAGCCAACTCGTTGTTCTTGAGCCTGCCCTCGCTCGCGAGATAGGCTGCCAGTGGCCCGGCCGCGGTACCGGTCGCCGCATCTTCCCAGAGGCCGATAGTGGGGTTGAAAAATCGGGTGTAAGCTGTTTCCGGCGCATCATCATCGAATGCGTAGACGTAGCAGCCCTCCGCCGACGCGTCTTTAAGAACGGCGAGCAGTCGGTCTGCCTGCGGACGCGCTTTATCTACAGTTTCAGCATTCAGAACCCGCACCATCAGATGAGTGGCACCGGTGTCGGCAGGACGCGGCTTAGGTTCGGAGACGATATCGCTGACTTCGAGTCCAAGAGACTGCGCCAATGGAGCCACATCTTCCACCGGAATGAGTAAACGCAACGGAGCTTGGCGCATCCGGCCATGTACGCGACCATTGACTTTTTCGATCTCGATAGACAAAACGTCCGGGCCAAGTTCTTGAGTAAATGTCTGCGGGATTTCGAGCGGACCGAGGTCCCCTTGTTCCCCAAGCCAGAGCCATGCGCCGAGAGCATTGTGTCCAGCGCCAGAAACTTCCACGCCGCTCGCGGTGAAGGAACGCAATTTGCGATCTGCGCGCGTGCTTTGCAAAATGAACGTCGTCTCGGCTTGGTTGAACTCGCCTGCAATCCGCCGCATCTGCTCGTCGCTCAACTGGTCCGCGTCCTGGACTACAGCAAGCGGGTTGCCCGTCAGTGGCGCATCGGCAAAAACATCGATCAGTCCTGCAATCAGTTCGGTCATTCTCCACCTGCTTCACTTTCAATCAAAGCGCAACGTGAGTTGCGTTAGGTCCTTGCGACATGGACAATCGACCAACTGTTGACAAATTCTCCCAACCGGTCCAGGGCATCAGGGAATTTGTCGGCAATGGCAGCGAAGCCGAGGCGGAAATGCGAGGGCGCATCGAAACAATCTCCAGGCGCGAGCAGGATGCCCCGCTCCGCTGCCGCCTTGCAAAAGACGCGGCTGTCTTCTCCGCTTACGAGCCAGGGAAACGCGGTCATTCCGCCGCGAGGAGGAACCCAGCCGATTGTCTCCCGGTGCTCGCGCATGAAACGGCCGAGTTGCAGAAGATTCTCACTGGCGACTTTCTGTGTTCTGCCGAGCACAGTATCGCGGTGGCGCATGGCGATCTCCGCCAGAAATTCGCCGGAAGTATTGTTGGTGATGGAGAAATATGCGCGCGCGTTCCAGTAGTCCTTGCGGCGCTTTGGATCGTGTTCGATCATCCACCCGGTCCGGACTCCTGAAAGAGGAAATGCCTTCGAGAAATCATGGATCACAGTGGCATGGGGCAGACGGGCTGCGGATTTTGTCGACTGGTCATGAAAGATAGGATGGTAGACTTCGTCGCTGACCAGTTGAATTCCACGGGACGACGCGAACTCGTGCAAACTGTCCATTTCCGCATCGCTGATGGTAGCGCCGGTGGGATTGTGCGGGCTGTTGACCAGAATCAGCTTGGTATTCCGGTCCGCGAGCCTCTTGATCTCTTCCACGTCGATGCGGAACTCGTTCTCCCTTCGGATTGAGTAGAAGCGAGTCTCAAGTCGCAGCGACTCAGGCAAAGCCGAGAAGGTGGTGAAGCCCGGTTGAGGCAGGATGACGTTGGCACCCTGCTCGGCAGCCAGCCACATGAGGATCAGCAAGGCTTCTGAGGCGCCTGTAACGACTTGTACGGTATCTCGATCCACGCCGTGCATCTCGGCGATCGCCGAACGTAGACCATCGGCACCCGCCGGCCGGCTGTAAACAATTCTGTGATTCAAAAAGCGATCGCGCTCTTCGTCGTTGGCGAGGCTCAGAATCTCGTTCAAGGTCCAGGACGGCCCGGTACTGGAACCGAGATTGAAGTCGATGCCGTGTTCGTAGGCGTCCAGCCACTCGTCGAGCAGAAAGGGTTTCAGTCGCATACCTCACCTCAGCAGTTGGATCGACGGGATACCGTGTCGGCTTCAAAACAATATTGGCACAAAGATCTCCTCCGAAGGTATAGGCGTGATTCATTTATCTCCTGGTCAGAATTCCGGCGCTCCTTGTTCGCGGGTCTCGCAACAGAGCAGCGATTCCAACTCCAATCCAAATCAGGTTCACGCTCGCCGACGGCCATGCACCGTGCCAGGCCGAGTTTGCCGCCAGCATTAGGCTTCCGATCAGGTTCAAGCTCTGAAAGGCCGCACCCTGCGCGGAGATCCTTCCAAACGACACCAAGGCATAAGCAGAGATCAACACCAGGCCGCCGGTCCATCCGCACACGTTTATTACAATGGCCAACACGGCTATGTCCTCCCCAGCGTAGCAAACGCTCGCACTGGAAATGTGCCCATCCATTTCACCTTCACTGGCGTGGCTGTAAAGGTGAAGCCGCTTGGCGGCAACTTCTCAAGATTGCACATGTGCTCGACGATAGGGATGTCTGCGCCTAAGAGCACAGTGTGGACAGGCCGTGCACCGTCCCTGGTGTCGTCGATGTTGTACGAATCGACCCCCACCAGGGCGACACCCTCATTCCTCAGGTATTCAGCGGCATCGCGCGTCAGGTACACGTGGTCCTCGAAGTACTGCTCCGTGGCCCAATGGCGCGCCCACCCCGTCTCGACGAGCACCGCCTTGCCGCGCACATCGAGAGGTAGAAATACCTCTCTGTCAATGGAACGGCCCGTCAGACTAGTTGCCCGCGCCACGACCGCGTCCAATCCCACCAACGCAGACAACTCCAGCTCAGAAAGGTCGTTCCCATGTTCGAAACGATGAAACGGGCTATCGAGATAGGTGCCGGTGTTCGCCACCATGTCGATCCGGCCAATGTGGAAGCTGGTGCCCTCGTCATAGAATTTCCGCGATTCCTCACGGCTGAGAAAGTCGCAGATCACAGGTGCTGGCAGTCCTTTATATGTAATCAGACCTTCATAGATCGTGTGGCTCAGGTCCACGTGCACCGGCGTACCCAAACCATTCGCAGCCGCGTTCTGTGCAGCTTTCCGTTTGTGGCGCTCCTCGATGATCCGCTTATTCAGAATGCGCACTTTGCCGACCATCAGCAGGCGAAGGTCACGCACGATTGCATCGCCCAAATCGCGGTCGGTGATCTTGCCACCGTCAATGTCTATGCGGAAATCCTGGCCCTGAATGCCGCCGCCATTCAGAAAATCGATTTCGAAGTCAAACACCGCCCGCTTTTCGCCTGTCTGATCGAACACTGCGGTTCTCCTCTCCCAACAACACCGTCATCGCAGTTTATGAGAAAGAGTTACGTGAATCAAATTGATGCATTCTATAGTTACTATCGATATTATGCATGTATGGAGATTCATCAACTACGAGCGCTCGATGCGATTGCCGCCGAGGGCTCTTTCCTTGCCGCCGCGATCCGTCTCGGTTTGTCACAGTCTTCGCTGAGCCATGCCATCGCCGCGCTTGAGAGTGAGTTGGGCGCTCGACTCCTTGATCGGGGTCGCTATGGCGCCAAGCCAACCGATGCCGGGAGGCGCGTTCTGCCCTACGCACGACAGATTCTGGCCTTGCTCAAAGCCATTCAATCCGAGACCGATAACTCCGCCGGCCTGCTCTCCGGTCGCGTACGGGTTGGCTCCATCCCGAGTGCCGCGGTAGCCTTTCTCCCCAAAGTCATTGCCAGCTTCATACGAATCCATCCCAATGTGGAGGTCGTGCTCCTTGAGGAACCCAGCCAGAGCACGCAGCCAATGGAGGAATGGCTTCAGACGCAGATGATCGATGTGGCGTTGGTGCAGCTTCCTGCCACCGGAATGACGGCCGCACCGCTGATGCAGGATGAACTCTGCGCCATCCTGCCTGCAAAATCGGAGTTCGCCTCCCGTCGCCGGCTTTCCATCCGCGACCTTGCCGGCGAACCGTTCATCATGTCCCGCTATACCAGCGAACCACTCCTCCATGCCGCCTTTGCACGCCATAAACTTACCCCGCGCGTGCGCTTCGAGGTCCAGGATCTCGGAACGCTGGTCAGCATGGTCCGGGAAGGCCTGGGATTTTCGATTGTGCCCCGGGTCGCATTCCCCTTGGCAATCCCCGGTGTAACCCTTGTTCCGCTGACGCCCAGAATCAGGCGTGAACTTGGCCTCGCTATTCGGGATCGGGAACACGCCCTGCCCGCCTTGCGTGCCTTCGCCCGCTCAGTGGAAGAGACCGCCGCGAAGAGAAGGCGCGGATAGCTCGATGCGTTATTGCTGTCTTGACCTCGCTGGCAATGGAAACGGTGTCCGATGCCGGCTCCGACTGGCAGATGATCCTCTATGGTCAGGCGGCACACGCGTTCACGACCCTCGCCGCGAACGACCGCATCGGTGGGGTCTTCTACGATGAGACAGCGGATCGTCGCTCCCAGGCGGCAACGTGCAGTTTCCTTGAGGAAACTCTCGGGCCGCTGTGAGAGTCCGTAACGTCTGATCTCCGATCCCGGACGAGCGCTCGGCTAAGAAACAGACACAATCTCCGAGATCCGGCCCAATCATACGATTGTTTGGACAATCGGAAGCTTATCCGGAATGATGCTTGTCGGAGGCCACACATGAGCGCGCCAATTGGACCCATAGAACTTGTCTCGCTGCTTCAACGCGATCTGGATACCTTGATCGCGCTGAATAATGCGCATGCGGTTGAGCTTTCCTGGATGGAGAAGCCGCAATTCGAGAAGATGATTCGTAATGCCGTTTATGCCCGCGGCATCGCTCCCGCCAAGGGCTTCCTGATCGCCTTCGATCAGACTGCCTCATACGACAACCTCAACTTCCAGTGGTTCCGAACTCGCTACGAAAACTTCATCTATGTGGATCGAATCGTAGTCGACGGCGCGTTCCGCGGCCAGGGGGTTGCGCGCGCACTTTACGAGGACCTCTTTGAGTTCGCAAGATCACAGCGCCAGGGACTGGTTGTTTGCGAAGTGAATGTTGACCCGCCCAATCCCGCGTCGGATGCGTTTCACAAACGACTGGGTTTCATGCCCGTTGGCGAAAATCTGATTCCATCGGGAAAGCGTGTGCAATACTTTGCAAAACACATCTGATCGGGAAGGCTCTAACGTGCATCTTTGCCAACGAGCCTCAACCACGAGGCATTCTTCGACAGCGACGGCGATCAATGACGGTTCCTCCGCGTCGGCGACTTGAGCCGATCCTGGTTCAGGCGCAAGGAATCGGCCGCTCGCGTAGCGCCTGGGACACTAAGCGTGACACGCTGCTCAGCAGGATCGTCAATCACCAACGGCTCCATAGAAGCAGAGCCTCTTCGGCTATGACATCCGGCATCTCTTCCGGGAAGAAGAGATTCGCCTCTTCAATGCGGCGAACGCCTCGTGAGCCCGGTAACGTCTTGTCGAGCCAATCGGCCCATTGAACGGGAAATAATGTGTCCTTCAATCCCCAAACCATCCGTGCCGGTCCTCGCCAGGCGCGAAGCCTGTCGCGAACTGGCACCAGGACATTCGCTGCCAGAGCCGCCGCGTAGGCGTTTGCCTGTGCCTTCTTGAGCGGCGTTTCCACCATGGGACGGAGGTAGATTTCGATCGTCTCGTCCTGAAAGCGGTCGGGCCATGTGTAGGTGAGGCCGCCGAGTCCCTGAGCGGAACGAGCAATCCTTTTGTCGTTGAATTCGGGAACGATAACCCGATCGACGAACTCGCCTTTCTGCGCGAGGTCGGCAAATGGCAGAAAGCCCGGGGGAGGATTATTCTCATCGACATCGCAGTTTGTGAGCAAGAGGGTGCGGACGCGCTCTGGATAGCGTACTAGCGGACCCACTTTCACATACTGTGGTCCTTCTCCGCGAAGCCGCCACCGTCTCAAGCAAGCCAGGCTGACGTGGATCTTTTCTGAAAGTTGGATTTCGTTCAACAGTGATTCCATTGTTTTCTCCTTGTGGCTGGCAGCCGGGGGCCGAACTGACCGAGAGGCTAACCCGAGGTCGGTTCTCGGTCAATTCGACCCGCACATCCCGGTTGCTACGCGGAGGGGCCCGCTTTCGAGGCAGAACCCAATTGGGAGTTTCCCTTTCGAGAGGCGATGATGGACTCCACCGCTTCGCGCTTCGCCTTCATCCGAATATGGCTGTAATGACGAAGCATCTGGCGGTCGACATGCCCAGCGATCTCCATGATGGTTTCGTCGCCGGCGCCACTCTCGGCCAGTTCTGTGATAAGGGTGTGCCGGTTATCGTGCCACCGGCCTTTCACTTTCGCGTTCGTGCGGGCGGTCTTCCATGCTGTCTTGAACGAGGTAATGTGCCGCATCGGGTCCGAGGGCCTCGGCTTACCCCAGGGAAAGACATACCACTCTTCCCTGATCTCGCCGAACCGCTTGCGATATGATGCGCGATGGTCGATGAGCGCCTGGTAGACCTCGGAGTTCAGAGGAACGATTCGACCCTCCCCGGCTTCGCTCTTCGCTCGGCCGACTTTGACAGTTTTCGCGACGAAGTTGATCTGGCCCCAGGTAAGGGTCTTGATCTCGGTATCTCGCAGACCTCCGTTGCGGGCCAGCATGAAGGCCGGGTATCCGCTGGCCGCATCCGCTCGCTCGCGACTCGTTACGCCCTGGCCGAGGCCGCTGCTTTTCCCGGCCTCCGCGCCGAACCCAACACCTTCGCCACCAACCGCAAACCCGCGCCTGACTTCAAGCACGGCCGGCTGCGCTTCGCCCACCATTCCTGAAGAACCCCAACCTCGTCGCTGCTTTGACGGCCCGGTGTACGCTCCGGGCTGTCATTGTTTCTCGCCCGCAAACAGCCATCAAGCCGGCACGCACGCCATCGTCATTGCGCCCGAACTGGTGCGGATCGAGATGCTGCGTATCGGCCATACCTATGAACTGGCCATCACGCGACTTTGGCTGTCTGCGATCCTTTTCCGTCTTTGCCAGAAATGGCAGTAGCACATCCCGAAGAGCGTGCCTTCAGTTGCAGGATAACTTCTCTCTCAGGCCATGTCGCCCAGTCAATCGCAGTAGAGAATGCTCTTCCCTGTTCTTCCGCCAACTGCCGACGACGGTCACACTGCTGTCTGAATTTGGCGGGATCCAAGATGCGACGCTGCAAATCAATAGCGACGTCAACATCCCCCAACCTATCCGCACATGACAGCATGCTTCCAAACAAAACGGCGCTCCTGACTTTAAACGCATATTCTTTCGAAGCGTTTACCGCATTCACGCGATCCACGAACTCTCGTAGGACCCGCTCTGCCGTTCCTCGAGAAATAGGTTTCGCAGCAGTTGCATTCGCAAATGCATGACCTCGCGTTGCTACCTGGAACGCTGCTTTATTTCCAAAGGGATCTGTGGGCTCAATAAGTTCGAGCGCGACCAAATCGTTGATGAACTCTACCGCCTGCCTTGGTTTGAGTTGCATAAAGCTCCCAGCTGCAGAGTGCATGAAAAAACCGCCCTTGAACCTCCTAAGAAACCCGCGCACCTGCAATGCAGAGTGACCCGCGACAACTTCTTCCTTCGTGATTCGCATTCTGTTGACGCTCCTCTCAGGTCATGATTGGTAGAGACCGAGGATTCTTCCTGGGGCATACACTATCGCGGGTACAAAGCCGGCCAAGAACCAATTACCTTCAAATCCCAGACGGCAGCTACGCTCTTCTCGCCACGAGAAATCGCACTGTCACGGAACGGGATACCTCTCCTTCAACCAATGAGCTGTTTTGTGTGGATCGAAAAGGACTGCATTGACCTCCTTGAATTACGGAATCTCGGCGCTGCCCGCCATTTGTAGATCTGCAGCGACGAGTCCCCAGGAGCCGAGAGATGTCCTGCACCCGCAGTGTCTCCTGCTTTTCGCTTCCGACATCCCCAAAACTCATGAGGCTTACAATCTTGGGGGCTCCACCTTGGCGTCACCATTGATGTCTGAACTCCTGCGCAGAATGAGCTGAATCAAGATTTCGGTCAAACTTGCTTCGGTCGCACGCAGAACTAAGCAACGCAAGCCGCGAGCGAGCCGTTGCTCACCTTTGCGATCGTGTCTTTCGGTCGGATCCTCGTGTCGAATGCCTAGAACACCGGGTGAAATCGCCAAATATTCATTTGATCGCCGACCCGTTTCGAAGCAATTCATAGGATGAGAATCCGGCAATCTTGAAATCCGGTCAAATTCCGCTGCGGAATGGGTGCTGGCCTTGGAAATTTGACTGAGATTCGAATCCATCCTAAACACATCAGTAGTTGGACAACCGTCCACTCAGGAGGTCTCTTGAGAAATCCGGCTCCCATGCGCAAGGCTCCTAGCTTTGAGAGAGTATTGGGCTCGGCCATCAGCACCCGGCTAGAGCCGTATCAAACAGTGAATAAGTCGCCGAGCATCATGGACGACGTGACATTTATCCGGCTGCCTGAAGTGAAGGCGATCACGGGACTCTCGAAAACTAGTCTCTACGCACTGATTAAGGAAAAGAGCTTTCCCGCGCCTGTCCGCCTGGGACCGCGCGCAGTCGCTTGGGTGAAATCCGAGATCAGGCAATGGGCCGTAGAACGCGTACAGGCATCGCGTTCAGCTGCTTGACTCCGCTCCGCGCCTTCATGGGTTCGCCGGCTTTAGCAGATCGCGACGCTTGTCGAGGAAATCCGCCCGGACCTGCGTTGTGAGGGCATTGCCTAAGAACTCGCGGCGGAGCTGGAGTAGCGCCGGACTCGCAATCACCCGATTCATTTAGGCTGCGCTTCCCCTGAACGGCAATAGCTTTCCGCCTCTTTGAGTTCGCTCCAAGAAGTTCGCCCACTCTTGCATCATCTTGGCTCGCGGGTCAAGGTAGAGTGCGTGGTTGTAGGCGGCACTAACAGCGTTACGTGGAGCGTGGGCTAGCTGCAATTCGATATGTTCATGCGAGTAGCCTTGCTCGTGCAGAATGGTGGATGCCAGGCCTCGAAATCCGTGCCCAGTCATTCGGCCCTTATATCCCATGCGCTTCAAGGCTCCAAGGATAGTGTTATTGCTCATGGGCTTTTTGTTGCTTCGATCCCCGGGAAACAGCCACTCACTCGATCCAGTCAGCAAGCGCAGCATTTCCAGCACTTCGATTGTCTGCGAAGCGAGGGGAACTATGTGTGGATCGCGCATTTTCATTCGTGCTGCAGGAATGTTCCAGCGGGCGGCATCCATGTCGAACTCTGCCCATTTGGCACCGATCAGTTCGCTGGTGCGGACAAACGTTAGCGCCATGAGCTTCATCGCTAATCGGGTGACATGAGTTCCCTGATACACCTCCATTGACCTCAGCAACGCCGGAAGATCTTTGGCGTCGATCCGTGCAAGGTTTGTCTTGTGGGTTGGTCTCAAAACATCGGCTGGCCGAATCTCACTTGCCGGATTACGTTTCGCATATCCGTGGGCAATTGCGTAGCGAAAGATCTGCCCGACATTCTGCATGGCCCTCTTGGCCAGATCAGCGGCGCCACGGCCCTCGATCATTTTGACCATGGTGACCAGTTCAGGGGCTTCAACCTCAGTGATGGGGCGCGCACCAAGCAGCGGCAGAATATTTGCGTCCATGCGCCTCCGCGTCGCGTCGACGTGCTGCGCGCTCTTCTCAGCACGCCAATGATCAAACCAGAGTCCTGATATTGTTCGGAAGGAATTCTCGGCTGCGACCTTTTCAGCGGTCTTTGCTGCTTTCCGCTGTGCCATCGGATCAAGGCCGGTAGCGAGCAGCCTGCGAGCCTCGGCGTGGCGTTCCCTGGCTAGTGCGAGAGGCACATCCGGGTACTTGCCAAAAGCCATGAGCTTTTCTTTTCCTTCGTGGGTATATGCCCATCGCCACAGTTTTCCGCCTGCCGGGGTGACCCAAAGGAAAAGGCTCCCGCCGTCGCTCATGCGATACGCTTTCTCCTTTGCCTTGGCCCTACGAATCTCCACATCTGTCAGCGGCATTTCAACCTCCTAAAAGCACCGCCGCTGAAAGTACCCCCCCAATCGGAAGAAAGATACCCCCCGAAGTACCCCCGCAGCGTCTGGCTTCCATAGTACCGCTTCGAACGGTAAAATCCACAGAATCCCTGTGCCTATTGGGTTTTATTTGGGATATCGCACTTCTTCGAACTATATAGAACTAATCTTTGGTGGGCAGTGAGGGACTCGAACCCCCGACTTCCTGCTTGTAAGGCAGGCGCTCTAACCAACTGAGCTAACCGCCCACGGGCCGTTGCAAGGCGAAAGTGCCTTTCTGAAATCATACCAGTCCAAATGCCCAATCCACCGCCTGCGTTCCTCGCTACTGCGGAACAGCCCGGCCGATGAACTTGTCCGCCCACTGAATGAACCACTTCATATTCGGCGCGTCGGTATGTCCGCCGTCATGCTGACGCCATGCAAGCTGTCCATCAAGAAGGCCCTGGTTCACCGGAGGCATTTTCGCGGTATGGTAGTCTCCATCGACAGCGAGCCCCTTGGCGCCAAGCAGCGTGTACACCCGGCTTGCATCCACGGTGGCCATGAAGCTGCCCTCGTGATCAAGCCATTTCGCGTCCCCCTTCTCCGGGACGCCATAGCTGATGAAAGTAAGCCGAGGTGCGCAAAGGGCGATCAGCTCGTTCGAATCCACCGGGAGATCGCCGGGACTCATGCCGCCAAACGAAGCTTCAGCAGCTCCAAACTTCATGAAGTTGCCGGCCATCCAGTAGTACTCGCCTCCGGTCAGGCTTTCCACGGCCTCGCCAAAATTGCGGCGCAGCAACGTGGCTCCGCCTTTGCCGGACGAGCCCACCAGCGCCATGGCGAATCGCGTATCGAACGCCATGGTGACCAGGGTAGCCTTGCCATAGCGCGAGACCCCGTCGATGCCGACGTGCTTCGCATCGACAGCCGGGTCGGTTTCCAGGTAATCGAGACCTCGCCCCGCTCCCCATGCCCACGCCCGCAGCGCGCCCCAGTCCTCCGGCTTGCGCGACTGCCCTTTGTTCACCAGGCCGATGATGCCGCGCGTGATTCCGGCGCCATCGTCAGCCTGCACGCTGGCCGGATCAAACAGCACAAAGCCCCAGCCGGCCGCGATCAACTGCCAGGTGTTGGGCAGATCTCCATCTTCATTTCGTTGGGGAAATTGAAACGGAGTGGCCTTCACCGGCTGCCAGGCCGGATGCTGGGCAATCACATCTTTGAGCGAAGGGTCCTGCTGCACCAGCAGAACCTTCCATGCAGCATTGATGCGGTCCAGGTCGTCGCCCGAGGGCTCGTTCGGGGAAGGAAATCCGGCCCGACCGAACATCATCAGCACCGGCACGGGCCCCTTGGCATTTGCCGGCGTCACCAGCGTCATGTGAATGCGCACGTTGATCGCGGGATACGAAGAGTTGTCCACCTGGCCGATCAAGTCCTTGGCGATGACCGGAGTAAAGCCAATCATCTCGTGATCCACCGCGGTCACGGTCCAGTTCACCTTGGGTACGCTGCCCGGGACCCGCCCATAGACGTACTTCGAGAGCATTTCAACAAGTTGCGGACGACGCTGTTCCCACCATGCTTTCGCAGTCGTCACCTTCTTGCCGTCGTTCAGCGTGAGCGGGTCAGGAATGTCTGGAAAGGGATTGGCCAGCGACTCATCGTAGTTAGCGTGGTTGGGTGCATTCTCGTTTCCGCTAGGCCCTGGCCGTAGAGCCTTGATACCCAACTGGTCCATCATGTTCTGGTGGTCCTGTTCGGCCGTAAACGTGACCGGAGGCGGCGTTGCCGAACTCTGCGCCCTTCCCGGAGCGGGAGCCGCAAGCATCGAGAAAAAGCAGACAGACAAAACGGGTGATCGAAAGGATAGAGCCACTCGGACACTCCACGGTGTTATGCTTGCACCGTTCTTGAAAAGCGATTTACTTCGCCGCCCATGGTAAACCCTCTGCTATGAAACAGGCACTGAAAATCTTCGCGATGGTTGGAATCGTCGTCGCTGCAAGCTGCGCCGGAGCACAGCCGGCCCCTCAATCTGCCGACAAACCGGTGGCGTGGATCGCCACCTGGGGCGCGTCGCAGCAGATTCCCGAACCGCAAAATGCGTTGCCGGCAGAAGACTTGCGCGACGCGACTCTGCGTCAGGTCTTTCACCTGTCCATCGG
>Ga0326727_10014548_pt1 | contig 17109 bp, 15 predicted proteins | sample MB2enrmetagenome_FD_207643 | JGI IMG/M metagenome (GOLD analysis project Ga0326727, IMG submission 207643) | Lab enriched peat soil microbial communities from McLean, Ithaca, NY, United States - MB29MY | ecosystem: Environmental > Terrestrial > Soil > Wetlands > Peat | place: USA: New York...
CTAATAGGTTGCCCGGGGTTCGTACCGCCGGTCTCCTGACCGGCGGTACTGAGGGCCTCCCGGCCCTCAGCGGCTCTGCCAGACCGCGATAGTCGCGCATTTGCCGTTCTTAATTTTCATGCGATTGCCCTATCGCGCGCCGGCCTGCGCATTCTGGCCGGGCGTCGAAGCCGGTGCACCGTTCCACCAGCCTCCGCCCAACGCCTGAAAGAGTGTGGCCGAATCGCTGAATCGCGTCGCCACGGCCGTGCTCCTGTCGATCTCCGCCTGCAGCTGCTGGCGTTGCGCCTCAAGCAGTGCCAACTCGCTGATGCCTCCAGCCTGAGAACGCCCTTGAGCAATCCGGTAGCTCGCATCCGCTTCCGTCGCGGCATCGCTGCGCGCCTTGAGGGTCTCGGCGTCGTGCTCAATTGAAGTGAGCGTATCGGCCACTTGCCCGAAGGCCTGCAACACGGTTTGTCGGTAGACGCTTGAGGCCTCCTCGTAAGCCGCCTCGGCCTTGCGCTTCTCCGCGTGCAGTGCGCCACCATTATAGATAGGTTGCGTGAGCGACGAGGCCACATTCCAGAGATCGCCGCCGGTGACAAAACTGGTGCCAATGCCGCCGCCGTTCGCCGAAAGCACAATCTGTGGATAGAGATTGGCCGTGGCCACGCCGACGCTGGCGCTCGCCTGACGCAACAGAGATTCGGCCGCGCGAATGTCGGGCCGCTGCCGTACAAGCGCCGACGGCAGGCTCACGGGTAAATCCTCGGGAAGGTGCAACGCATCGAGCGAGAGCGCCGGAATCTCGGCTTCGGCTGGAGATTTTCCCATCAGCACGGCGAGTTGATGGTTGACTTGGTCGAGTTCGGCTTCGAGCGGAGGGATCGCCGCCTCGGTTCCGGTCACAACGGACTTGCGGCTCTCGACCTCCGCATCGGAGACGCCGCCGGCCTGGTTGCGCGCTTCCGTGATCGCTAACTCGCGCTGCTCGACGGCGAGCAGTTGACGTGTAATGTCGATCTGCTTGCGCAACTCCGCCTGGCGGATGGCGGCTGCGACTACGTTGCCAGCCAGCATCAGCCGCGCTCCCTCGAGCTGCCAATTCTGGTAGTCGCGCTCGGCCTTGAGCCCTTCAATGGCGCGCCGGTTAGCGCCGAAGATATCGAGAGCATACGACACGGCAATCGATCCGTTAAGCAGCGTGAAGGGCGAGGGGTTGGGGAAGGAAATTCCGTAAGCGGTGAGATTCGGCTGCTCCCGTTCAATCGATGCGTTGCCGGTAACGCTGGGATATTTCGTCGCCCCGGTGCGCGCGTTCAGCTCTTCCTGTGATTCGCGCAGCCGTGCGGTCGCCTGCGCCAGAGTGGGGCTATTTTTGAGCGCCTCCTCCATCATGCTGTTCAGTTCCGGTGAGTGGAAGAGCGTCCACCACGCGGCGGGAATCGACGCCGAGGAATCGAAATCCTGCGCCACGCCCGACGGCCCCGCGCTCGCGGCCGTCTGCGCCGGTTGCGGCTGCGGCGTGTACGCGGTGACGGCGGGCGCGGTGGGCGGCTGATACTTCGGGCCCACGTTGCAACCGGCGAGAAACACGAGCGCCAGCAATGCAATCCAAGCGCTTGTCCCATTCGAATTCTTCGCCAACCTCATACTTCCGCCTCTCGATCTCCAACCATCAATCCAATGTCTTGCGATATGTAATTGACGCGACAAACATCAGCACCACCGTGAAAACCATCATCGGCCAAACGCTCGGCCACGAATCGGCCCAGCCGTTGCCCTTGAGCAAAATGCCGCGAATGAGCCTGAGAAAATATGTCAGCGGCAGCAGATTGCCGATCGCCTGCGCCCATCCCGGCATGCCCTTGAACGGAAACATGAATCCGGAAAGCATGATGTTGGGAAGAAAGAAAAAGATGGCCAGTTGCACGGCCTGCAACTGGTTCCGCGCCAGCGAAGAAAACGTGATACCCACGGTGAGATTGGCCGCGATGAACAAGAGCGCCGAAAGATAAACCGCGCCGATGTTGCCAAAGAACGGCACGTGAAATACGTAACGTGCGGCCAGCAAAATAATCGACGCCTGAATCAAACCGATGCCGATGTAGGGAACCAGTTTTCCCGTCATCACCTCAATCGGCGTCACCGGCATGGCCAATAAATTTTCCATCGTTCCGCGCTCGCGCTCGCGCGTGATCGCGAGCCCAGTCATCATCACCATGGTGAGCGTCAGTACCATGCCCGTCAGTCCCGGCACTACGAAATACTGCGTAATGCTCTCCGGGTTGTAAAGCTGATGAATCCTGACGTCGAATGGAGCGGGGCTGCCCGCGAGAGGAGCGAGTGGCCCGGTGATCTCTCTTTGCACGACTGATTGCGCAATGCCGTTGACCGCTGCCAGCGCGTTCCCGGTGGCCGTGGGATCGGTGGCGTCGGCTTCGATCAGCAGCGACGGCCGCTCGTGGCGCAACAGTTGCCGCGTGAATCCCGCCGGAATGTTGATGACAAACAGCACCTTGCCCTGCGCCAGAGCTTCGCGTCCCGCTTCTTCGTTGGGCAACGTGGCGATGACCTTGAAGTACGAGGAGTTTTCGAGCGCCGCGATGAAGCTGCGCGTGATGTCGGTATCGTCTGCACTGATGATGGCCGTATCGAGATGCTTGGGATTGGTGTTGATGGCGTAGCCGAAGAGCGCCGTCTGCATGATCGGGATGCCCACGATCATGGCAAAGGTGATCCGGTCGCGTTTGAGCTGCGTGAACTCCTTCAGCACAATGCTCCACCAGCGCATGCGCGAAAATCCGTTCAGCTTCCTCATGCTTCGCCTCCGCCGTTGTCCTCGGTCTTGCCCATCAAATAAATGAAGACGTCTTCGAGGTCCGTCTCGACCGGTTCGGCACGCCGGCCACCGGAGTTCGCCGCCGCCGCCACCGTGCGCGCGAGCAACGCCGTATCCGTGCCGCTTACGTGCAGCACATCGCCGAAGGTCACGGTCTGCTCTACGCCGGGTCTGCGGCGCAAATCGTCCTGCAGCTCCGAGAGCCGGCCGCCGTGGATCGCCCACGTCGTCAGGCGCTGGCTGGCAATCACCTCCGACGCCGTTCCCTGCGCCAGCAGTTTTCCGTAAGCGATGTAGGCCAGCTTATGACAGCGCACCGCTTCATCCATATAATGCGTGCTCACCAGAACCGAGATGCCCTGTGCCGCCAGGCTCTGCAACTCGTCCCAAAAGTCGCGCCGCGCGCGAGGATCGACGCCGGCCGTGGGCTCGTCGAGCAAGAGCAGACTGGGCTCGTGCAACATGCAGGCCGCGAGCGCCATGCGCTGCTTCCACCCGCCGGAGAGCTCACCCGCGAGCTGGCGCGCGCGGGAAGCGAGGCCCAGCGTGTCGAGTGCGCGCCGCACCGCCTCCTTGCGCCTGGGGATCTCGTACATCCGCGCCACAAAATCGAGGTTCTCGGCAATCGAGAGATCCTCCCAGAAGGAAAACCTCTGCGTCATGTAGCCGACCTTGCCCTTGATCTCCGCGCGCTCGCGCACAATGTCGTAGCCCAAACAGGTGCCGCTGCCGGAGTCGGGCTTGAGCAGCCCGCACACCATGCGGATGGTTGTGGTCTTGCCGCTGCCGTTCGGTCCTAGAAAGCCGAAGATCTCGCCGCGGCGCACGCGCAGGGATACATCACGCACCACGTGCTTCTCGCCGTAGTGCTTGTTCAGCCCGCGCACGTCGATCGCGAATTCCGCGTTGGCGGCAGCTGTCATTCGACCGTCACCTCTACGGGTTGGCCAGGATGAAGCTGCATCGCCTTCTCATCGGGCGGTTTGGCAATCACCATAAACACGAGCTTTCCCCGGTTCTCGTTGCTGTAGATCACCGGCGGCGTATATTCACACTGCGGCGAGATGAAGGTGATAGCCGCAGGCACCGGGACTGCGCAGCTGTCGCAATGCACCTCGACGTTCTCTCCGACTTTCAAATTGCCGACGATGGTCTCGGGCACGAAGAAGCGGACTTCCAAGTTTTCTGGCGGCAACAGCTCGACCACGGGATTGCCGGCCGCGACCCACTCGCCCTCGCGATAGAGCGTGTCGAAGACAAGCCCCTGGCGCGGCGAAGAAATACCTTTCTGCCCGAGTCGCCACTCGGCTTCGGCCAGCGCCGCGCGGTCAGCCTCGACCTGATTCCGCTGCGCCTTGATCTGCTCTTCGCGCGCGGGCAGCGCGTCGACAGCGAGATCGGCTTCGAGTTCCTTCACGCGCGCTGCGCTCGCATCGGCCGCCTCCTGCGCAGCGATCAACTCAGTCTGCGCAATGCCTCCGGCCGCGAATTGCTTCTTGTCGCTGGCCAGAATCTCGTCGGCTTGCTTATTCTGGGCCTGCGCCTGCATCAGTTGTGCCCGCGTTACCTCAATCTCCGGCGGCCGCTTGCCTGTCTCGAGATCGCTCAATCGCGATTGCGAACTCTCGAGCAGGCGTTGCGCGTTGTGTACGGCCGATGCTTCCGGTTCGCGATCCAAAGCGAAGAGCGGCTTGCCCACGCTGACGGTTTCTCCGCGCGCCACCGCGAGACGATCGAGCCGGCCACCTTGCGGTGACGCCACGTACACAAACTTGCCCTCAATATAGCCCTGGTAAGTGTTGGCTGGAGCATGCGAGCATCCCGTGGCGAAAAGTGCTGAGCCAAGAGCCGCGCTCAGGAGTCCGCTCAAACACCGCGCTGTCATCCTGAGCGGAGTTTGCCGCGCTTTTTGCGGCAAACGGAGTCGAAGGATCTGTGGTTGTTCTTCAACGTACCTATGATTCATCACTCCAGGCACAATTCCCTCCCATCTCACTTCCTCTTACGAGTCTTCTTGCCCGACGGTTTCAACCCTTCGAGCAACAGTGCGGTAATGTGGCGGCCGATGACCTGTGGACTCGGTTCCCTGCGATGAAATGCCTCGGCGAAAAACGGCGCAGTGGCCAGGTGCAGCATCACCAGGCCGAGCATAGAGAAGACGATGAGCACCGGATCGGCGCCGGCCTGAATTTCGCCCTTCTTCTGGGCGCGCGCCACGGCCCCGCTCAGGATGCGCACTTTGTCGAAGGGCAATCTGCGCAGCACGCGGCTGCGCAACAGGCCGCCTTCGTTCAGCACCTCGCGCATCCATGTGGAGGGAACCCACGGGTTGCGCTCGATGCCGGCCACAAGGCGCTCGACGATGCCGCGGATCAGCTCCTGGGCCGTCGCACCCGGTTCGACGGGACTCCACACCGATGCGATGAGCGGCGCAATCTTCTCTTCCACCACGCAATCGAGCAGATGGCCGCGGTCTTTGAAGTAGTAGTGCATCATGGCCGGCGTCAGACCGGCCCGCTTGGCGATCGCGGCGAATGAGGTAGCGGCCACGCCCTCCGCGGCAAAGAGCTCCGTGGCAGCGGTAAGCAACCGCTCGCGCGCATCGCCGTCGATGCCAGCGGCCGGGCGGCCAGGGCGGCGTTTCGTCTTATGCGTCGTGCGTTGCAATGGTTCGGTCCTGTTCATAATTAACTAATGATGTAATTAATTACAAAAACCAAGGTTTTTGTCAACCTTTCCGTCATAAACCCAATCAATCCCTTCATTCCCCGGAGCGGCGCACACACAACACGCGCTTGCTGGTAGAGAACCAGACTTCGTCGCCGTCGAACGGCCGCCCTTCGTTGAAGTCGAAACGGGTTGCATAGCCCGAAGGTTTCCCGCGATCGTCGGGGATTTGAGGACTGCTCCATTGATTACCTGTCAGAAACAGATTCCCCTTCACATGGAAGTTCATCGCCTCAGCCTCGTGCCATGAGGATCGCGGGTTTTCACCTGGAGATTCAGCACCTTTGTCGTAGATTCCCTCCAACTCTGAAATCGCCGGTAGCCTCCAGTCGGAGTAGCCCACCAATCGCAGATCGTGGCAGTATTTCGTGGCGTCGCGCCAGTTGATGTCTTTGCCGTTGTCCCTCCAGGCCCACATCAATCCCGTGGACGGATCGACCCAGTACCCACGCGCCTGAGTCTCACGCGCCAGCTTTTGGGTCTCTGTCGACTCTTGAGCGCCGGCGGCCGATGGAGCAGTTGCAACCACTTTAGAAGGGCGCACACATAACGCGCGCTTGCTGTGAGAGTCGTTGAGATTTTCGTAGATCCGGCTGCCCTGATTGAAGTAGACGAACCACCCATATTCGGGGGGATGACCGGGATTATCGTCGATGCGACTGCTGCTCCACGGATTGCCTGTCAGGAAGATGTCTCCCTTTACATCGAAGGTGTAGGAACGAGCCTCGCGTTTGCGGGTTCGCGGAATTTCTCCGGGCGATCTCACATTTCTCTCGTAAATTCCTTCCAACTCATCGATTGCCGGCAGCCTCCAGTCGGAGTCTCCGGCAAGGCGAAGGCCACCGCAGTAATCCGTCGCCATCTTCCAATTCACGTCTTCGCCGTTATCCTTGGCTGCCCACATGAGACCGGTAGAGGGGTCGACCCAATAGCCGCGCGATTGCGTCTCCTGTGCCAGGTCCGGAGTCGCCGTCGCGAACTGAGCTCTGGCGATCGTGGTTGCAGCACAGAGAAGAACCAGAACAACCCTTGCCAACCATTTCATGCTGCACGCTCCAGGGAGCGGAGGAGATTGCGGGAGGGCCGCATTACAAAAAAACTATCTCAAGAACGCTGCATTGTGGCAGGGGATTGTGACAGTTTGAAAAGTGTCCTCATCGGAGAATAAAGTCTGGGCACGAAGAATGGCGAAGATCGATCGCGGAGCCTTCGTTTAGGAGGCTGCGGGGAAAGACCGGAAGAATTCTGAGAAGGCTTTCCTCAGGGGCCTTTAGTGTCTGCGTGAGAAGCACACAAGGCACTTGTAATTCACATGGGAGTTGGGCGACAAGAGAAGCATGTGTGATTCAAGGTTTACAGCCCGGATCAGGGGTATTTGCTGCCCCCGAGTGTGCGGGATGAGTTGGGCGAGAGGCACTTGTGCTTTTTCGTCAGTGGGGTGATTGAGCGGCTGGATATGAGCGTGTTCGAGCTCAGCTACAGCCCGGAGGGCGGGGAGCTTTACGCTCCGCAGTTGCCGCTGAGCGTGTGGCTTTACGCGTTGGGCATCACCAGCGCGCGGCAGGTGGAGTTGCGAGTGGTGGATGATCTTGCGTTTCGCATCTGGCGGCAGGGGAGCGGGTGGACAACTGGGCGCTGAGCGCGTTCCGGCGCCGTCGCGGCCGGGCGTTGAACGACGCTTGATCCAAAGTGCTGGAGTGGGCGCAGCAGCAGGACATGTGAAGCTGGGCCGCGTGGCGATTGACTCGACGCGCATCGCGGCCAACGCCAGCAAGGATCGTGTGGACGCGGAGCAGGCGCTGCGCGATACGCGGGCGCAACTGCACCGCCAGGTGCGGACCTGGCAGAAGGCCGCCGACCGCGACGATGCTGAGCCGGGCGGACTGGAAGTGGCCATCGGAGAGCTGAATACGTCTTTGGCCGAGATGCCGCGGCGCATGGAGCGGTTGAAGAAAAGCGGTCTGAAGAGCTGCCGAGAACCGATCAAGACGCACGCTTTTTGCGCCAGCGCGGCGACAAATTCGTGCTCGGCTACTCGGCGGAAATTACCGTTTCGGACGATCATCTGATCGTGGCCAAGCGGGTGACCCAGAGCGACCGACAACGCGTCGCTGGCGCCTATGGTCGAGCAGGTGGAACAACGCTGCGGCGCGCCGCCCAGCGCGGCTCTGGCCGACAGCGGCTTCTTTTCCATCGACAACCTCAACCAGATGGAACAACGCAACATCGATGTTTACGTACCGACTCTAACATGGCGCGGGCACTGAACCTGGACGGGCGTTGCCGCACACGAGCCAAGGTTCCGGCGCACCGCCGCATGCGGGCCAAGTTGCAAAGTCCGGCTGGCGAGGCTGCCTGCGCGCGGCGCAAAGCGGTCGTCGAACCGGTCTTCGGGGTCCTCAAACAACTACGTGGTATGAGACAATTTCGCATCCGTGGATTGGAAAACGTAAACAACGAGTTCACCCTGGCCACGCTGGCCTTCAACATCACCCGGCTGCACGCCATGCGTGCCGCCTGAAAACAAAAGACAGCGCTGCCGGCGGCAAGAACGCAAAACAGCAACCATGTTCAACCGAGACCAACAACGTTCTCACGCAGACACTAAAGGACAGGAGGGCGTGATCCAATCGGTTCCGAGGATTGATGTAACCAGTTTTGGGTAAATTCTGCTTCCGGGGTTATAGTTTCTGCAGCGAACCAAACACATCTGCAGGACACGCGCATGGCGCACGACCTTTTCATCGGCCATTCCGTGAAGGAAAAGACCACCGCGGACGCGATGTGCCCAATGCGCGAGGCGGACGAGATCCGTCGCCGGATTGCGCCCCGCGGCGTAACTCCCGGCATAGAGTGGCGCAAGTGCATCGTTGATGCCATCCGGCATGCCCGGATCATGGCGCCGATGTGCATTCTGGCCGTGCTGGTGAGCAGCGGGCGCGCACAGCAGACAAGAGGCCTCGAAGCGGCGCCAGCCCAGTCCGGGCGGCGCCTGGCGCTGGTGATCGGTAACAAGAGTTATCCGTGGAAGCCGCTGGTCAACCCCGTGAACGATGCTACCGACGTGGCCGCGGCGCTGAGCGGCGATGGCTTCAACGGCGGCAATGTGAAGCCACTATTCGACCTGAATGAGCACGATCTAAAGCGAGCGGTACGCGAGTTTGTGGAGTCGGTGAAGTCCGGCGACTTTGCCTTCCTTTACTATTCCGGCCACGGCGTGGAGGTAAAAGGCGTCAATTATTTGCTTCCCGTCGATCTGCCGGCGGACGCCACCGAGGGCGAGGTGGAGGACGAGGCGGTTTCGGCCCAGCGCATTGCGCAAGACCTGGAGAGCCAGGGCGCGGCGGTAAAGGTTCTGGTGTTGGACGCCTGCCGCGACAACCCGCTGCGGGCCACTAAGTCGGCGGGCGGCGGCGGCCTGGCGTCTATGGAGGGCCTCGGATCGCTGATCGTATTTGCCACCGAGGCGGGACGCACGGCAAGCGACAATACGGAGGGGCGCAACGGGCTCTTCACGCAGTATCTGCTGAAGGCGCTGACGCGGCCGGGCGTTTCGCTGGACGATGCGTTGCGCGATGTGGCGCGCCAGGTGTCGGCTGAAACCAACCGCCGCCAGGTTCCGATGATCTACGGCCTGCTGGAGCAACCGGTGATCCTGGTGGGCGGCCCGATTACGGTGAACGTTGCCCCGGCGCAAACTGCGCCCGATCCCTGCCTGGAAGCGTGGAACACGATCAAGGACTCAAAAGATCCGCAGGATTATGACGACTTTGCCGCGGCATGCCCGAACAGCCAATACACGACTCCGGCCCGGCTGGCGGCCAACAAGCTCAGGCGGCAGGCTGCCCCTACACAGGCTTCGGCGCCTTCGGTGAGCGCTCCGGCCAAGTCGCCGCAGTTGCTTGCCAATGAAGCAAACGCCCTGATAGCGCATGGGAGCTATGCGGAGGCCAGGCCGCTGGCGGAGCAGGCTTGCAACGGCGGCGAGGCGGCCGGCTGCCTCTACCTCGGCGGCCTCTATTTTTTAGGCCATGGCGTTGCCACGGACTACGAGCAGTCGGGCGTGCTCTTTCAAAAGGCCTGCGACGGCGGGAACCTGGAAGGATGCTTCAGCCTCGGCTATCTTTATCAGTCCGGCCTGGGCGAGGCGACGGATTATGCGAAGGCGCGCGCGCTCTACCAGAAGGCCTGCGACGGCGGGAACATGAATGGATGCGAGAATCTCGGCACCATTTACGCCAACGCCCAAGGCGTTGCGCTGGATTACAAGCAGGCGCTTGCGCTCTATCAAAAAGCCTGCGACAACGGGAATCTGGACGGATGCTACAGCGCCGGCCATCTCTACGAGTTTGGCCTTGGCGTGCGGCGGGATACGGCCAGGGCCGCTGCCCTGCTGCTAAGAGCCTGCAGCAGCGGGAATCAAATGTACTGCGATCAACTGAAGGAACTTCAGAAATAGCGCCGTCAAAACCGGCTTTTCCTCGCAAAAATTCATTCGATTCGCAGCCGCTGCCGGGAGTACAATCGCGGGCAAACGCATTTCCCCATTGGAGATCGTCCCGCTCCGATGGCAGGGTGCGCAATTCCCGACATGAGAGGCAAATCAGATGAGCGATTATCCGACTCAGACAGCCCCGAGCGCGGGCCTATCCCCGCAGCGGCCCGGGCAGAGTGAGTTACCCGGCCCCGGCCTTACGCAGTGGCAGCGCCTGGCGTGCATCTTCTCCGCGCCGTCGAAGACCTTTGAGGACATCAGGCGCGGCAACCGAAGCTGGTGGCTGCCGCTGATTGTGATGGCGCTGTCCGGCTACATTCTGTTTGGAGCTGTGGTTCAGAAAGTGGGGATCAGGCAGGTCACGGAAAACCAGATCCGCATGAGCCCCAAGGCCCAGGAACGGATGGCGCAGGCCACTCCGGAACAAAAGGAACAAGGTTACAAGATCTCCGATGCGATCACGGAGGGCGTGTTCGTGGCCGGACCCGTCCTCGGCATTGTGATTGCGCTGATCGTAGCCGCCGTCCTGATGGGCACGATCAATTTCGGATTCGGAGGCCGAGCGAAGTTTGGAGATGTGATGGCTGTTGTCTACTACGCGTGGCTTCCGTCGATTGTGAAAGTGCTGCTGGGAGTGGTAGTGATCTACGCGGGCATGGCGCCGGAGTCGTTCAATATCAAGAATTTTGCACCCACCAACGTGGGAGCTTTCCTGGATCCGGTGGACACCAACAAGGCGCTCTACGCGCTGGCCACTGCGCTCGATGCCGTGACCATCTGGATGGCTGTGCTGATGGGCATTGGCGTGGCGGCGGTGGCTGGAGTTAAACGCAGCGCCGGGTACATTGCCGTCTTCGGCTGGTGGTTGATCGTGGTTTTTCTGGGCGTGGTGTCGGCGGCGCTCTTCAGCTAGGTCACTGACCGCATTCATTCCCGCCTGCGAAACTCGTGCTGCCCCACCCATTCGCCCAAAGATCGGGCGAATGGATGGGGCTCGGGCGAGCTTCTAAACGGGGCATCCCTTCCTGACGCGGATTCCTGTGCGCAGCTGCGCTGCTACAATCGAAAGCGATGCCATGGATGAAATGTCTTAGGCACGAACTGCGTTCGCGATGACCCTCCGCCTCTTCAACACCCTTACGGGACAACAGGATGCGCTCGAGCCTGCCGACGGCAAGGCACTGCGCATGTATGCCTGCGGGCCCACGGTCTACGACTACGGCCACATCGGCAACTTCCGCACGTTTTTGCAAATTGACATTCTGCGGCGCTTTTTGCGCCTGAGCGGCACAGCCGTGCGCCACGTGATGAACATTACCGACGTGGACGACAAGATCATCCGCAACGCCGGCGCGGCCGGCATTCCGATCGGCGACTACACGAAGCAGTATGTGGATGCGTTTTTCGAAGATCTCGAATCGCTGCGCGTGGAGCGGCCAGAAACGATTGCGCGGGCGACCGAGCACATTCCGCAGATGGTGGAGTTGATCGAGAAGCTGGCAGCGGCGGGGGCGGCGTATAAAGTCGACGACGGCTCGTGGTACTTCCGGCTCAAGTCGTTTCCCGAGTACGGCAAGCTCAGTAAAAAAGATCTGTCCGGCATGGAAGATGGTGCCAGAGTGGACGTGGACGAGTACGAGAAGGACTCGGCGCGCGACTTTGCGCTATGGAAGGCGCCCAAGGCCGGCGAGACCTCATGGGATACGGCCATCGGGCCGGGCCGTCCGGGCTGGCACATCGAGTGCTCGGCCATGGCGATGGAATACCTTGGCGAAAGCTTCGACCTTCACTGCGGCGGCGAAGACCTGATGTTCCCGCACCACGAAAACGAGATTGCGCAGAGCGAGACCGCTACGCACAAGCAATTCGCGCGGCACTGGATGCATGTGCGCTTCCTGCTCGTCGACGGCAGAAAGATGTCGAAGAGCGAGGGGAATTTCTACACCTTGCGCGACCTGCTGCTCGAAGGCTTCAAGGCCTCGGCCATCCGGCTGGCGCTCGTTTCGGTGCCCTACCGGCATCAGATGAACTTTACTTTCGACAGTGTGATGGATGCGACCAAAGCCATCGACCGGCTGCGGACGTTTAAAGCGCGGCTGACTGCGGGCACATTCGCGGCCGGCAAAAATCCCTTGTTGCAGGAAGCGGCAAAGTCCGCGCGCGACGGGTTCTTCGCGGCGCTCGACGACGACCTGAACACCGCCGACGCACTGGCGCCGATCTTCGAACTGGTGCGCGCAGCGAATTCCGCCATCGATCAGGGGCAGCTCTTCGCTGCCGACCGCGATGCGATTCTGCCCGTGCTCGGGGATTTCGACGCCGTCTTCGACGTGCTGGAAGATCGCGATGCCGAGCCCACGCGCCGGGCGTTGGAATGGGCAGAGGCATCGGGACGCATCGCCGAGGTGGCTCCGGAGCTGATCGCCGCGCAATCGCTCACCGATGAGGCCGTCGAGGCGCTGGTGGCCGAGCGCACCGCGGCCAAGAAGGCGCGCAACTTTGCCCGCGCCGACGCAATTCGTGCCGAACTCGCGGAAAAAGGCGTGATTCTGGAAGACTCGAAAGACGGCGTTCGCTGGAAGCGGAGATAGCTGCTAGCTTCTAGCTTGATGGTGCCTGAACGGCGCGTCGCGGCAGGCGATGGAGGTCACGGCGATGGAATTCGAGATCGATCTTGACCGCGAAGAGGACGGCCGCTGGATAGCGGAGGTTGTCGCTCTGCCAGGCGTTCTGGCCTACGGCACAACGCGCGAAGAAGCGCGGGAACAGGCGTGGAAGCTGGCCAATAGAGTCATCGCAGAGCGGACAAAAAAGAGTTAGTAAGGAGGCTTGCCATGGAAGCCAACGAAGCGCAGGAACTCAAGGAACATGCGGAGCACGGCGCGCACGAATCGGCGTTGCGGCCCGTCGCCTTCACCATGAGCGTGCTGGCGGTGCTGGTGGCTGTGACCACGGTGCTGGGCCATCGCACCCACACCGAGGCGATTATTTTTCAAAACCAGGCCACCGACCAGTGGAACTATTATCAGGCGCATAAGATTCGCGCCAACGATACAGAGCTGGCCGCCGACTTGCTGAGCGTGGTAACAATTGCCGACCAGCACGCCGCCGACAAGATTTCCAAATCCTACGCCGACCACCAAAAGAAGTGGGCCGACGATCTGAAAGTGGAGCAGGAACAGGCCGAAGCGACGCAACAAAAGGTGGAGCAGGCCGAGGCCCGCGCCGACCGCTTCGACTTTGCCGAGGCCCTGCTCGAGATCGGTCTCGTGATCACGTCGGTCACGCTGCTCACGCGCAGCCGCATCTACTGGTATCTGGGACTGGGCTTTTCTCTGCTGGGCGTGGCGTCGGTGGCGTCGGCCTTCCTGATCAAGTAGCCGCTGCTGCAACGAGAAAAACAGTTGTGGTGTTGAAGACGCAGCGGTAAACTTGCGCCCAAGTGAAGGTGGACCTATGAGAGCCGTTCTTTGCGCTTCTCTTCTTTGTAGTCTGCCGCTTTTTGCGCAGACGCAGGCTGCCTCGGCCGGCAAGTCGCCGGCGCAGGCTGCGCCGGTCTCGTCCGCCGCACACGTTCCCGCGCAGCCCGCTCAAATCGAAGACAGCGAGGTCGGCTTCAGTTACCGCCTGCCTTCGGACTGGGAGTTCGTGGCTCCGCCTCCGGCTCCCGAAGTTACTGTGCCGTTTCCCGGCGTCGCGGCGACTAAAAAGGGCGACGCATGCGTGGAAGTTGTGCTGACGGCGAAGCACGGCGCGCCCGCCTCTGCCGTCGTAGTCACGGCGCTGCCCTTTGCCTGCTACGGACAAACCATGAAGGAGAGCAATCTGGCGAACTTCGGCGACGGCGCTGCGGAGGGCCTGAAACAGACCTTCGATGTGACTGGGCCCGTTGAAGGCCGCTACACGCTGGGCAGCCACCGCTTCTGGATCGAGCGCGCCAAGGGCACGCCCAAAGGCCGTGCGGGCAATCCACACATCTTAGAGACCGCCTGCACCATCCTCGCCAAAGGCGCAGTGTGCTGGACAACGATGGCCGCCGATTGGCACAGCCTGCTCGCATTCGAACGCGCGCCGGTTACGCTCGACGGCGAGAGTTTCGCCGAGCTGGTCCCCGGAAACGCGTTCCTGCCGGAACCATAGGCGCAAAGCCACGCTCGTGCCAGCATCGCGCGCAGGCATCTGGTGCGGGAGGGAAAGTTTGTGTCCCCAGGTCTCGGAATCGAGACCTGGGGCGCCCCGGGATGCAGTGTTTCTATTCGTCGCCGCCGCTTTCGCCGAAGAGATCGGACATGACAGCGACGTCTCTGTCGCAAGCGTGGTTGAGGCAAGGGAGCTGGAAGCCTGCCTCCAGAGACTTCAAGAGCGAATAGCTGTTGTAGTAATTGCTGCTCTGGACGCCATGGCCGCCTCTGAAGTTGGTCTGGACAGTGAGCACGACTCGATTCTGATTTTGCGGCGGAAACAACCCTGTGAGTTGTGTGGTGCTGCCGCTATAGTCGTTTTCGTCCCACACAATCACAATGGCGCTGCGACTCTCTCTCCAGACCGGAGACGACTGAATTGCCGCGACCAGACGCTCGATCGTGACGTCGCCTTGCTGAATCAGTCCGGGGTTCAGGCCAACCTGCGTGCCGTAGGTGAAACCGCTGTTGTTTAAGCCGTAATCGAATGCACAGAACGCGTCGGCATTGCCTCTTCCATGCTGGTCGTCGCACTGGTTGGGCGCGATGAAAGCCAAAGCCGGGACGTGGCCGCTCGCCAAATCGGCGTAGAGTCCGCGGGGTCCGTCAAATCCAACGATGTTTGCCAGGCTGTTGTTTTCGTCGCTGCCATCCTGGACGCTCTTGAAATAGGCGAACGGATTGTGCTTGACCGCATAATCCTGCACCACGCCGGAGGCGGTGAGAGGGGCCAGGCCGGTAAAGTTAGTCAGGTTTGTCACGGCGCCGTTGCTATAGTTGACGCCGAAGACCGGACCCAGCGGCAGGCTCTCCTGATATGACTTCCACTGCATGCCTGCCGAGGCAAGTTGATCCCCGATTGTCTCTCCCACCGTTGGAGCTGCCTGGATTCCCTTCACTCCATCGATGTCGGCCAGGGCTACAAATGGTCCTCCAACTTCATTCCAGGTATCCACGGGCGGCGTCGCGGCGTCGGTGCCGAAGCCTGCGATCGGGCAGATGGTCCCTGTATCAACGGGAACGGGCGCGTTACCACCGCCGTCGTCGGCGTTCACTATCCCGGTAACAATGTTTGGCGAGCAGGTTGTGCTACCCCAATTCGGCGCGTTGTCGCTGCGCACGCCAAAGTTCGAGCCGCCGACAATCTCCAGATAGTTGGTCAGGCTGGGATGTCCGATGGCGAAGTAGTTGGTGGCCAGGTTCACCTCGCCATGCGCGATCAAACTATTGAGATAGGGTTCGTTGGGATTGTCGAATACCTGCTGATAGCCGTGATTCTCCATCATGATCACAAACACATGATCGAGGCGCGGAATGCCGGTGGGGACTTCGTGGGGCTGGGCGATTGCCGCGGTTGCGAACGCACCGGCGGCAAGAGCTAAAGCTGCTACTTTTTTGAGCATGGGGGGAAGCCTCTCGGATTTTGGATTTACGGGGAATCGACCAGACCGGTCGAACAGGTCACGATAGGCGTACTTTGGTCCACTCGTGTTACTGAATCATCAACGCTTCGCAAAAAGACGTAGAATCGCCCGTTCCATTTGCGAATGCAGAATTGCCATTTTTGATATCACGATTTTCGCGGCGCGTCGATCCCTGCGTTTGGCAACGCGTGACGCCACCCGCCAAAAAAGAAATGGCCGGGAGTGCATCTCCCGGCCACTCTGCAGGGTGCAGACCGCAAAATGTTATCTCTTGCGGGAGGGCCAAAAGCTCGGCCCCGTCGATCGATCCTTACACCGCAGCCGGAACATAGGGGAATGTCTTGGTTGGCTTCGATGTCACCGATTCCTTGCCGATGCCAAGGCTGATGGGAGTGTTCGCCGCGGTGGAAAACATGACATTGGGCGCATTGTCGGTAAGGGAACGGCCGTTCCATTCCGTGAAGCCGAGCGATGCCTGTGTGCCGACCGTGTAAGGAAGCATGTTGGGGAACAGCCGGTGCGCGATTTTTTCTCCATATGCTTGCGGATCTTCAGCCGTTCCGTATGCGGCAACTACGGCTGCCATCTTGCCGGCAAGAGCCTCTCCGTAAGTTGCGAAGTCGTCGGCTGGACGTCCGGCATTGAGACGATTGCCGAGATCTTCGTTGTACTGCGCAAACAGTGGTGGGATCATGGGAAGGCCGATGCGGTTGATCGAGCGCCATCCCCCGGCATCCGTGGCGAGCGAAGCCACGGCCCACACGCCGATGCGGCGATTGTCGCCTGCGCCGGCCAGCAACTCGCCATCCGGCAGTTCCAGCACAATCGCGTACACTGTTTGACCGGCAAAAAAGTTGATCGCCTGACTCGGCTCCCAGCCGCCAAGGTTCACAACGGTGCCGTCCTGGAACGCGTGACCCACCGCGTGCAGTACGGTTGGCTCAATCCAGAAGGGGTCACCGGCGTGACCGGCCCAGGCGCGCACTCCAGACGGCGCAGTCACCGGCTCGTCGGTTGTTCCCTCGGCAATGACCGTACCGGCTGCGTGGGGGTCGATAGCTTCTGCCCCGCGAATGCGCCGCACGGCATAGCGCTGCTTCCCTTGTTGGTCGCGCTCATCGAACGTGAAGCGGTAGGTCACTTCTTCAACGGCATCGCCGTTGAGATCGACCTTAAACTCGTACATTCCTTCCGGATGGTAGCCGGGAGTTTTTGGCTTTCCGAGAGAATGGCATACATTGATCACGAATACCGTGCCGGTCTGGCCGCGGAATGTGTAGAGATCGGTGATGTCAAGGCGAACGTCCTGCCTGGCGATTGGTGAGTCGAGATGGTGAGACATGGTTTCTCCCTTCGCGATTGCGGAATGTGAAAGGGGCCCGTTGTGGATTGACAGAGCCGAGGCGGCCCGGGGCAAACTTATTCCCGCCGCCATGATGGCGCCGCCGATTAGAACTT